>Ga0181557_1000531_pt1 | contig 47771 bp, 40 predicted proteins | sample 011ome_23_FD_148632 | JGI IMG/M metagenome (GOLD analysis project Ga0181557, IMG submission 148632) | Coastal salt marsh microbial communities from the Groves Creek Marsh, Skidaway Island, Georgia - 011506CT metaG (spades assembly) | ecosystem: Environmental > Aquatic > Marine > Intertidal zone...
GGCGCGGACGAAGCGGAAACTTTGGTAGGAGCGGCAGAATGATTGGCATTGACCTTGTGCAATCCACCGCCGAAACGCTGATGCGCAAAGCTGCCATTGAAATTCCTGATGATTACCTCGCTGGTCTGAAGACGGCCGCCGCGGCAGAAGATGGTGATTTGTCCAGTTTCGTGCTTGAAGCCATGCTGGAAAATTATGTCGCCGCCAAAGAAGACAGCCGCGCCATGTGCGGTGATACCGGCTGTCCGCGCTGGTATGTCAAAATGGGCAATGAGGCCCGCATTGACGGTGGCCCGATAGCGCTTGAAGCTGCGTTGCGGCGGGCCACAGCAAGCGCCACCTCGTCAGTGCCGTTGCGCCCGAACCGGGTGCATCCTTTATGGCGCACCGATCATGATAATAATGTCGGAATTGGCGCCCCGGAGATTGAATATGGCTTTGAACCGGGCGGCGACTGGATTGATTTGGTGACTGTGCATAAGGGCGGTTTATTTGGCACTGATTACCGGATGCTGTTTCCAAGTGACGGGATACAGGGAATTAAAAGATTTTTCCTCGACTCACTTGTGGCGTTTGGCAAACGCGGGCTGGCCTGTCAGCCGGCGATTATCGGCATTGGCCTTGGCGGGTCAAAAGACGCCTGTATGGTGCTTGGTAAACGCGCTGCCTGTTTGCGGGTTGTTGGCGACCGCAACCCCGATGCGAAAATTGCTGAACTTGAGGACGAGCTGAGAGATCTTGGCAATAATATCGGCATGGGCGCGATGGGATTTGTTGGCAAATCGATGGTGATTGATTGCAATATTGAGGTTGGCTATTGCCATACTGGCGGCATGCAGATGAGTGTACATGCTTTTTGCCTGTCGTCACGGCGGGCGGTGGCGCGTATCTATGGGGATGGGCGGGTCGCGTATCGCACAGATCCCCAATGGTTCACAGATTACCAGCGGCGGGAGACAGTCGAATGGCCACAGGCCCAAACAAAATCCGGCTAAGCACCAATCCCACAGATGACGCCATTGCGGCGCTGCAGATTGGCGATATCGTCTATCTGGATGGCACCATCTATACCGCGCGCGAAGGCGTCTATATGCGGGTGATCGAGGATGGGGTTGATCTACCACTTGATCTGCCGGCTGTATCGGCGGCCAATTTTCATTGCTCACCAGCGGCCACCCAGCATGATGATGGATCCTTTGTGTTGGGTGCGGTGACCGCAACCGCATCATTTCGCTTTTCAAAATGGATTGGCCGCTGGCTGGCCGCGTCCGGGGCAAAACTGATCATTGGCAAAGGCGGCATGAGCCCAGAGGATTACCGCGATCATTTCGTGCCGAATGGTGCCATTTATCTGACCACGGTTGGCTATGGCACCGGTGCGCTGCTTGGCCGCGGCGTCAAGCAGGTGCGTGAATTGCACTGGAAAAAAGAACTTGGTTTGGCACAGGCCATGTGGGTGATTGAGGTGGAAAATTTTGGCCCATTCATCGTTGAGAGCGATGCTGCGGGCAACAGCTTATTTGAACGTGAAAATGCCAAAATTGCGGCAAAACTTGAAGCCGCTTACGAAGGCACAAAACCGGCCGTGCTGAAACGTTTTGGTGAAACCGATGATCGCAAAGACGAAATGATCTGACCCGGCACCAGCGTTAGCAGCCGTCACGTCTCTGCATCGGTAAATTTCATAATCACCGCATCAACGCTCAGAATATCGCCTTCTTTTGCATTGATAGACGCCACGCGGCAGCGCTTTTCGGCGACCAGCGCATTTTCCATTTTCATCGCTTCGACAATACACAGGGTTTGTCCGGCCTCTACAATATCGCCGGCGGCCACCAGCATCGTCACCAGATTGCCCGGCATCGGACATAAAAGCATATTTGACCGGTCTGGCGCGATCACCGGTTTCATGTGATGCGCCAGCGCGGCAATATGCGGTGGGCGGGCATAGGCGAGCAGATCGGTGCCACGGTAATGGATATGCCAGCGGTCTTTATCCTGATGTAACTGGCAAATATAGTGCCGCTCCGTCTGTTGCTGGTGGTCGGTGATGCGGGCGGCAAGCCGCGGCGTATCAATTGCCCGGTCAATCTCTATGCTAAAGCGATCCGACGTTGTATCAGCCGCTGCTAGATAGGGGCTGACCGTGACCTCAACAGCTGCGGCGGCGGCGTCTGACTGCACTGCACACAGCATATCATCATCCACTGGCTGGCTATTCCTCTCGGCGACAAATTGCACCACCCAATTTGCTGGCTGAACGGCTGGATGAGCTGCCGGCTGGCTGGTTGACCTGGCATTTTGGAGCAGTTGGCGCACTGCATCGGCGTCAGCGGCGGCGGCAATAATCAGCCCCAGATCACGCTGTCTGTCCGGCGTCGCGGCGACGCCCTGAAAGCCGTCTTTATATTCTTCATCGATAAAGGCGGTGGTGATATCACCCCGACAAAAACGCTCATGTTCCATCACCGCTGACAAAAACGGTATATTATGTCCGATCCCACGCATGATGAAATCATCAAGCGCCATTCGCATGCGGGCAATGGCGGCGTCGCGGTCACCTGCCCAGCTGCATAGCTTGGCAATCATCGGGTCATAATAGATCGAAATGCTATCGCCCTCGGCGACGCCGGTGTCGTTACGGGTCAGGCTGTTATCGTCATGCTGTTGTTCTGCTGGTGGACGATAAAGCGACAAGCGGCCAATTGCTGGCATGAAATTGCGATAGGGGTCTTCGGCATATAGCCGGCTTTCGATGGCCCAGCCGTTAATGCCAATGTGTTTTTGCTGGTGCCGCAACTGTTCACCAGCGGCGATGCGGATCATTTCTTCAACAAGATCAAGACCGGTGATCAGTTCGGTCACCGGATGTTCAACCTGCAGGCGGGTATTCATTTCCAGAAAATAGAAATTACGTTCGGCATCGACAATAAATTCAACCGTTCCGGCACTGTAATAATCAACCGCCATTGCCAGCCGAATGGCTTCCTCGCCCATGGCCTGGCGGGTGCTGGCGTCCAGAAACGGTGATGGGGCCTCTTCGATCACCTTTTGATTGCGCCGCTGGATCGAGCATTCGCGTTCGTTTAGATGGATGCAATGGCCATGTTGGTCAGCCAGCACCTGAATTTCAATATGCCGCGGGCTGGTGATAAATTTTTCAATAAACACCCGGTCGTCGCCAAAACTTGACGCGGCCTCGCGCATGGCCATGGCATAGCCGCTTTCGACTTCCGCCGATGAATGTGCCACCCGCATGCCTTTACCGCCACCGCCGGCGCTTGCCTTAATCATCACCGGATAGCCAATGTCATTGGCAATTTTTACTGCTTCAGCGGCGGTTTTGATCACCCCGACATGCCCCGGCACAGTGCTGACACCGGCGGCCTTTGCCAGTTTCTTTGATTCGATCTTATCGCCCATCGCTGCAATCGCTGTCGGCGGTGGGCCAATGAAAGCAATTTTCTGTTTTTCCAGCGCGGTCGCAAACGCCGCCTGCTCTGACAGAAACCCATAACCCGGATGCACCGCTTCGGCGCCTGTCTGCTGGCAGGCTGCGATGATTTTATCGGCTTGCAGGTAGCTCTCTTGTGCCGTCATGCCGCCAAGGCTGACAGCCTCGTTGGCAAGCTGTACATGCTGGGCATTACGATCAATGTCTGAATAAACTGCGACGGTTTGAATGCCCATGGCGCGCGCAGTGCGTATAATCCTGCAGGCGATCTCACCGCGGTTGGCAATCAGAATTTTTCTAAACATTTTTGCTCCATTGCAATATAAGCGTAGCCGAAAAAACCCAATCCCTGTCAGCGCTGATTAGGCTTTCTTTAGATTCTGACCATCAACCAAGTCGGAGCAAAAATATGCCACACAATATTGATGCGATCATTATCATTTTAAACACTGTTATTTTTTCTTTAAGAAGGACAGCACCGAGAATTATGGCGAAGAGCAGCGACGTTTCGCGCAGTGATGATACGATCGCAACAGGTGCATGGAGGCAAGCCCACAAAACAATGACATATGCGAGATAAGAGGCCGTGCCGCCAAAAATCAGCGTTCTTCTCGCTTCTTTGTGAAAGCTGAACAACACGCCGGGGTTTGTTATCTGCAGATAAATGGCAAATAAAATAGCGCTGCTAAAAGTGGAAACACCATAAAATGCTATTGCACTGCCGGCAATGCGAGTGCCAATCGCGTCAATAACGGAATAGCCAGCTATAAAACAACCGGTGGCGCACGCGAGCATAAGTCCGGTGAGTTCGGCATTAGAAAGGCGATATTGAGTAATACCAAAACCAATAATGGCGGTTGATATTAAGACAATGCCGAGGATTTGAGACAACTCCAGCATTTCATTTAAAATCAGAATGGAAACCAAAGTGATTAAAAGTGGCGCCATACCTCGTGCAATGGGGTAAATATTGGTGAAAGATCCAAATTTGTATGCGTTTAGCAAAAATACCTGATAACCTAAATGCAGAAAAGCGCTGGCGAATAGATATGGTGCGGCCTCCAAGGAGGGGAGGCCACTAAATAATATGCCGATGCCGGCCAGTGGCAGATGCCCAAACATTACAGCAGCCATTCCTATCGCTTTGTTGGGCGTGTCTTTGACTTGAAAATTCCAAAATGCGTGAAGGAATGCAGCACTGAGGACAGAAAAAATTAACAGTGTATTCATTTTTTGCGCCACAAACTTTTGAGTCAATTTCTACTTAGCTTACTGATTTGATCATGCCCAAACTCAAATAATGTGCATAAATCAAAAAGTCATTTACTCTGATTTTTTTGAGCAAGCTAAACGTCATATTTGGCATTTAAAGCGGGATATTTCCAAATTTCTTTTTTGGGTTCTTGAGTTGTTTTTTCTGAAGCTTCTCAAACGCCTGAATTAATCTGAACCGGCTATTTCTGGGGACAATCACATCGTCGATAAATCCACGCTCTGCAGCGATAAACGGATTTGCAAACCGGTCTTCATAATCTGCCGCGCGGGCAGCAATTTTTCCAGCATCGCCAAGTTCTGAACGATAGAGAATTTCGACTGCGCCTTTGGCACCCATCACCGCAATTTCGGCTGTTGGCCAGGCAAAATTGGCATCACCGCGCAAATGTTTAGAGCTCATCACGTCGTAGGCTCCGCCGTAGGCCTTTCGTGTAATCAATGTAACTTTTGGAACGGTGGCTTCGGCATAGGCAAAAAGTAATTTAGCGCCATGTTTGATGATGCCACCATATTCCTGCGATGTACCAGGCATGAATCCGGGCACATCTACAAGCGTCAAAATTGGAATATTGAAAGCATCACAAAATCTTACAAACCGGGCGGCCTTGCGGCTTGAGTCTATATCAAGGCAACCCGCCAGCACCATTGGCTGGTTGGCAACCACACCAACCGTTGCGCCGTTCATGCGAGCAAAGCCCGTAATAATGTTTTTGGCAAAATCCCGTTGCAGCTCAAAAAACTGACCCTCATCAGCAATGCTGACAACAAGTTCATTCATGTCATAAGGCAAATTAGGGTTGTCCGGGATTAGACTGTCTAATGCGGGGACGGTACGCTTCTTATCATCGATGCAATCTATGACTGGAGCTTTTTCGGCATTGCTGGCAGGCAAAAAGCCAAATAGCTGGCGAATTTCGTGAAGCGCCTGAAGATCATTATCAAACGCTCCATCTGCTACCGACGATAATTTGGTGTGAGTTTCAGCCCCGCCTAGCTCCTCGGCGGTGACATCCTCGCTGGTCACCGTTTTAACAACGTCAGGCCCAGTTACAAACATATAGCTGGAGCCACGAACCATAAATGTGAAATCAGTCATTGCCGGTGAATACACAGCCCCGCCTGCACAAGGCCCCATAATCACCGAAATTTGTGGGACAACACCTGAGGCCATGACATTTTGGAGAAATACATCAGCATAGCCGCCAAGTGAGTCAACGCCTTCTTGAATACGAGCCCCGCCACTATCATTGAGCCCAATTACTGGCGCTCCATTTTGCATTGCCAGCTTAAGAATTTTTACAATTTTGTTGGCATGTGTAGCCGATAGAGACCCACCAAAGACAGTGAAATCTTGCGAATATACATAGACAAGCTGTCCATTGATCCGGCCTGAGCCAGTTACCACCCCATCACCGGCAATGGTATTGCCATCCATACCAAAATCACGACTACGATGGACGACAAACATATCGGTTTCTTCAAAACTGCCGGGGTCCAGCAAAACATCAAGACGCTCTCTTGCGGTTAGTTTGCCGGCTCCATGTTGGCGGTCTATGCGCGCTTTTCCACCACCAAGACGCGCCTGCTCGCGCCGGTCATGCAGCTCTTGGATTATTTGCTGGCCAGTGCGCTTCATATGGCTTTCCCTTATACTCAATTTGTACGGAGTAACTTCTCTGCGATCTCTTATAGACCAAAAACATTCATTCACGAAAGTGCTTCCAATATTCTTAAAGGCTGACCTCTGGATTAAGTGAGACTTTATTGCCTTTTGTGATTTTTGGCGGCAACATGCTCAAACCGCTGGGGCTATCATGCTAAGTTTTTCTGTAGACCTAGGTTTTCTATGGACAGATTTGGCACTGAATACCCCCCCCGATATGGAACTGATGAAGGTCTTAGGTGGCTAAAAGAAGCGAGGAGTTGGTTTTCATGAGCCAAGTTTTGGTGGATATCGGTGGCACATCTATCCGACTTGGCTGGCAGTCACAGCAGGCTGAAGATATCAAAGACTTGGTCACATATGCCTGTAGTGATTTTGCCACACCTAGGGACGCTCTAAGGCAGTACTGCGAACAAAACCAACTGAAAGTTGACCGAGTTGTTTTGGCGGTAGCTGCTGAAATATCTGGAATAGAAGTGAGCATCACCAATAACCATTGGATTTTCAATGCAGAAGAGTTAGCGCGAGAGTTAGGCGCAAATGAATATCTTCTAATTAATGACTTTGCAGCACAGGCTTTTTCTAATTTAGCCTTGCTCGGCCCAGAGCCAATTATAATTCCGCAACATCATATTTTTCTTCGAAAGGGTGTCCGGTCTGCTGGTTCGTCATTGTTGGTGACTGGCCCTGGCACTGGATTGGGGGTTGCTGCGCTTCTTCCATCAGGCTCAGGCCCAATGGTAATTGAGGGAGAGGGAGGGCATGTTAGTTACGCTCCACGTGATGAAAATGAGAGAAATATATTTGCAGCATTAGCGGCTGAATTTGGCCATGTGTCTGCGGAGAGGGTGGTGAGTGGCCCAGGGCTTGAGGCAATATACTGGATAAAAAATAATGCTAAATTAGCTGCGCCGGAAATTGGAGCTGGAGCTTTAGCTGGTGATGCCAAATGCTTGAGATCTGTCAATTTGATGTTCAAAAGTTTTGCAACTGTGGTTGCGAATGCTGCATTGAGTTTTGGTGCAGGCTCTGGGATAGTTATTGCTGGTGGGATTGTGCCACGGTTGCATGTCTTGCTTGATCAAAGTGGATTTTATGAGCGGCTTGAGGACCATGGCCGTCGGAGTGAATTTCTGGCGAGTTTGCCAATTTTTTTGGCCATTGATAAGTTTGCAGGACTTCGGGGCGCTGCTCTGGCGTCATGTTCTCGCCAGCTCCAAAACCGAACCGTTAGATGTTAACAGTCGTTTGAGCAGTCCAGACTTATATTTTATTGAGAACTCCACCTTCGTCTGAACTCTAACTCTCTGATAGCGTAATCAAAACTGTTTTGGGACGTAAAGTCCCTGAGGTAGTGTTCGCCGTTCATAATTTTTATTGAATTTTCTTTCTGGCAGAGAAATTTCGCTATGATTGACCTCACTGAATGGGATTTTTGAGAGAATATGAGAGATGCAATTCAATCGCTCTCGCCTTTTGTCATTTCCCTCGACGATATACCATGGGGCTTCGGGGATGGAAGTCTTTTCAAACATTTCTTCTTTGGCTTTTGTGTATTGCTCCCACCTGATACGACTTTGTAGGTCCATTTCTGACAATTTCCATTGTTTCAGCGGGTCATCTATTCTCATTTGAAAGCGAAATTGTTGTTCTTCATCTGTTATTGAAAACCAATATTTCAGTAAAACAATACCCGACCGAACCAAACTTTTTTCAAATCCGACCACGTCTTGAAAAAACTGTTGCACCTGTTGTTCGGATGCAAAGCCCATGACACGCTCAACACCAGCTCGGTTGTACCAAGATCGGTCAAATATGACCATTTCACCGCCTGCTGGCAAATGTGGCACATACCGCTGGAAATACCACTGAGTAGTCTCTCTTTCGGTTGGCTTTGGCAAAGCAACGACTCTCGCCACGCGTGGATCTAAGCGTTGCGTTATGCGTTTAATTACACCACCTTTACCGGCGCCATCACGGCCTTCACAGATGATTAAAATTTTTGCTCCGGTGTGTTCAACCCAATTGTGGAGCTTTATTAGCTCTTTTTGCAGATTGAGAAGGTTAGCGTAGTAATCTTTCGCGTTTAAATCGTCGCGGTGTCTTCGATTGTAAGTAGCTTTGATCGATCTAGGAATTGGAATATCTTCAAACTCTAACTCCACCATGTCATCGACGACTTCATCGAAATCCTTGCTCAGTTGTAGTTTCTTACCTGCGTGGTTTGTCATTTTATTCACTTACAATTGATACGCTTTGGCATTGAGTTTTGAGTGAGCCGTTTTGTCATGCCTTGCATTCTATATCAGGTATCAGATACGCCAAATCAAGAGGCTGTGTTTGGAATCTGGCGTTGGCTTACGCTAAAAATTAACGGCCAAGTAAAATGATAGATCTGTATTACGCAAAAATAAGTTGAATAAGTTTATTGGAAGATGCTTAAGTCTCCAAGTTTGGAGCAGCTTAATTAGGATCCTTTCTGTGAGTGCCAAATCAATTTCTGACAGATATGAGTTGCAGTCCAATTTCGGATCGAGAGTGGCTGTTATCGATATTGGATCTAACTCCGCTCGCTTGGTTGTTTACGAAAAAAATGGACGGTACCCAACGCCCCTCTTTGATGAGCGCTCCAATTGTCGGCTTGGCGCGCAGCTTGATGAAACTGGTTATTTGAAGCAGGACAGGATCGACGCAACTCTAATCACTGTTGAACGGTTTGCTTCAATTATCCGCGCAATGGATGTGTCTGCGTGCTACCCAATTGCGACGGCAGCTGTCAGGCGAGCAAAAAATGGTGATGCATTTTCACTGCCTGCAGAGGAAATGCTTGGAATGGCAATTCAGATTTTGTCACAAGAAGAGGAAGCGACTTATGTCTCGCGGGGCTTGACATTAAACATCCCAGACGCGGATGGCCTAGTGGCTGATCTTGGCGGCGGCAGTATCGAAATTGTTGCCCTAAAAAAAGGCGTAATGATACATGGAACCAGCTTTAATTTTGGGCATTTATCAGATGTAGATGAAAATGAAGTCATTCAGTCGTTCGAAAAAACTGATTGGATTGCTGGGCGGAAAGCAAAACGACTGTACGGAGTTGGCGGCAGTTTTCGTGCCTTTGGGGCAGTGTTTTTTGAGAGGACAGCTTATCCTTTGTCTGTCTTGCATGGCACTAAAATAAAAACTGATTTTGTGTTTGGGTTGTGTGACGATTTCACGAGTCCTAGGCCAAATCTCAATGGTGTGCCTCTATCACGTCGGGACAGCATGCCAGTCGCAGCAAAAATTGCCCGTGCACTGATCAAGGTGTCAGGCGTGCGGCAGCTTGTCGTTAGTGGCACCAGCATACGGGATGGTGTCATTGCGGTGAATGAATTAAATGATGCCCAGCGTGCGGATTTTCTGCTGGCAATCAGCCAGGAAATTGCCGAGGCTAGTAACCGCTTTACTGGCGTTTCAGAGGCGGTGAATTTATTGCTGCAGCCATTGGTGCAGATCAATCCGACATCAGCTTTTGCGAGATTGGTTAAGGTGGCTTGCAACCTTGCCGATATGTGTTGGCATGAGCATAGCGATATGAGGGGTGATTTGGCGGCGCGTCGGGTTTTCGGTTTGCCAGTGAATTGCATGACTCATAAAGAGCGTGTCTGGCTTGGGGTGGCACTCTATCACCGCTATGTTGGCACAAAACAGAATAAACCGCGGCCAGCAGAGCTGGAATCGCTGCTGGGAGAGCGGCACCGGGCGCAGGCCATTACCGTTGGGCTGGCGTTGCGTTTTGCCCTGATTTTTGCCGCAGGCACAAAAAATTATCTGCAGGATATCCGCCTTGAACTGGATGACAGCATGATCACATTGCATGTGAACAAGGCGGCGCGGCCGCTGTTTGATGCAGCTTGCACCCGCCGTTTTAACGCCTTGGCAGAGAGCACCGGACGACAGCCACAAGTGATGTTTTGCGAAGACCATGACGCAGCTTGACGACTCCGCATCACCCAACAGTGTCGCCACAATCGGACAAATAGCCGATCTTCTGGATGAAGCCTTGCTGCTGACCGACGGCAGCGGTGTGGTGTTATCAGCAAACGCCGCGGCGCGTCAGCTATTTAATGATCATATCATTGGCCAGCTTGTTTTTGAGCTGATTGAAGATGCTGATTTTGGCAAGGCGTTTCATAAAACTGCGCTGAAACGGGCCGAGCTTGAGATTTTTTATCACCCCAAAAGCGAGATTATCCGGCGGGAGTTCAAATTGCGTCTCAAACGGCTTAGCGACGGGCCGATTGCGCTGTTGTTTCTGGATATGACGCGGCAAAAGAATCTGGAAAATGTGCGGCGTGATTTTGTTGCCAATGTCAGCCATGAACTGCGGTCGCCGCTGACCAGCCTTGCCGGTTTTATTGAAACAATGCTGGGCAGTGAGGTGCCTGATGAAGCCATGCGGACGCGGTTTCTGACGATTATGGATGAAGAAGCCAAACGCATGTCACGCCTGATTGATGATTTATTGTCGCTGTCACGGGTCGAGGTGGATGAACATATTGTCCCCGATGATCAGGTTAAATTGCTCGATGTTTTATTAACCGTGCATGATAGTCTTGCCGGGCGTGCCGCCGAGCGCGGTATGGTGATCAAGCTAAAAGACCAGCGCGCCGACAAAGTTTCGCATCCGCTGATGCTGGGTAGCTTTGACGAAATCACTGAGGTCTTTGTTAATATCATCGAAAACGCTATTAAATATGGCACTGCCAACACCCAGATCGATGTCCGTATTTTTGAGGTCAGTGCAAACCGCCTGCAAATCGATGTGATCAATCATGGCGAGGGTATTGAACAGCGGCATTTGTCACGATTGACCGAGCGGTTTTACCGGGTTGATAAGGCGCGGTCGCGACAGATTGGTGGTACAGGGTTGGGGCTTGCTATTGTCAAACATATTGTGAACCGACACCGCGGCACATTATCTGTGGCCAGCCGCCTGAATGAAACCACAAAATTTTCTGTGGTGCTGCCAGTTATTCACATGGAGGCTATAAATTAGCGGCTGATTTTGCAGCAAAAATACCAGCAATAATTACAGTAAAAAAACGCTGTCACATAACTTTAACATTTCTGAAAATCTATTGTTATATTCACCGCCTATCACGGTTGTAATAAGCTTTGGTTTATCTTCACAACTTAAATACACTGGAGGCGTAAATGCGTTTTTCTATCCTTACTGCAGGCGTCATTGCCAGCATGCTGGCAGCTGGCGGAGCACAGGCACGTGAGCAAATTTCGATTGTTGGGTCGTCAACCGTGTACCCATTCGCGACCATAGTTGCTGAAAAATTTGGCCAGTCAAGCGGGTTTAAAACCCCGGTCATAGAGTCAACCGGTACGGGCGGCGGTATGAAGCTGTTTTGCAAAGGTATCGGTGTCGAACATCCAGATATCACGAATGCCTCACGCGCAATGAAGAGCAAAGAAGCTAAATTATGCGCCGATGCCGGTGTTGAGTTTCAGGAATTCATCGTTGGCAATGATGGTGTGGCCGTTGCAAACAGCCTCTCTGGGCAAAAATTCGATATCTCTATCGCACATGTTGCTGCAGCACTCGCGGCTGAACTGCCAAACCAGGGTTCTGGCGGCGAGAGTGCGAAAGCCAACGGTCTGAACACATGGGCCGAGGTTGACGCCTATGTGGCCAAAGCCATGAGCACAGCGCCGATTGGGTTGCCAGCACAGACAGTAAAAGTGATGGTGCCTCCGCCAACCTCAGGTACTCGTGATGCCATGGGCTCACTGTTTATGAAAGCCGGCTGGAAAAAGCTTGGTCTTGAGGGAAGCGGCTATAAAAAGCTGCGTGAAGATGGTGCCGCCATTGAAGTTGGTGAGAATGACGCGCTGATCATCGAGAAGCTTGTTGCCGATAAAGACATGTTTGGTGTCTTCGGTTACTCATTCTTCGACCAGAACCGCGACAAGGTACAGGCCTCTGTTTTGGATGGTGTTGAGCTGAATTTTGAAAACATCGCATCATACAGATATCCAGGTGCGCGTCCGCTGTTCATCTATGTGAAAAAGTTGCATATGGGAGTGATTCCGGGGATGAAAGAATTCATCAGTGAATTCATCTCGGACAAGGCTATGGGTATGGACGGATATTTGTTCCCAGCCGGTCTAGTGCCGCTGTCTGCTGGCGATTTTGCAAAGCAGGTCGCAGCAAAGAACAGCCTGTAAATTGCCAAATAATAAAGCGCAGATGTCGGGAAAATTCGGCATCTGCGTTTGTTTTCAACCGTATGCATTTTGATATGTATTTTGCCAGCAGGCTGCATCTTTATTGACACAAGCTGTCAGAGGTTGTAAGCGCGCCTTGTTAGGTTAAAAAATGGACGTTATGAAAGACAGGCCATGACATTCTTATTAAGTAATGTGGCATTGCTGATTTTAACGATCATTTTTGGTTTTGTAGCGTACACGCTGGCGCATCAACGGATCAGATCGCATGTCGCCAGAGATGGTTTAAAAGCCCATTCACTGGTTAAATATTACGGTGTGTACGCGGCCCTTTGGACGCTGGTGCCGGCATCGGTTCTGGCGCTGGTTTGGGCGTTTGTCGCCGATCCACTTCTTATCAATGCGGCCGAAGCACGGTTGCGTCTTGCATACCCGTCGCTGCCTCCCAGTTTTCTCGATTTAAAAGCAGCGCAGCTGCAAAATATTGCCGCTGGCTTTATCGATGCGCCCGATGAGATCATGGCGGCAGAAGCAGCCGCCCTGAAAGAATCGATGAACCGTGTCGATCTGGCGCGTGTTCTGACGCTATTGACGGTGATGATGATCGGGTTTTTGTTCGCGTTCTTGCGCATCACCCCACAGCTTAAAGCACGGGTGGCGTTTGAAGGATTTTTGCGCCGCAGCTTTTTTGCGGCCGCAGTGCTGGCGATCCTGACCACGATTGGCATTATCTCATCTTTATTATTCGAGGCGTACCGGTTTTTCAGCGAAATTTCGATGATCGATTTCTTTTTCGGGACGCATTGGTCGCCAATGGTATCGCTTCGGGAAGGTACTGAAGCGGCAGCCGATGAGGCCGTGGCCGGCTCGTCCGGGTCATTTGGCATGGTTCCGGTGATGTTGGGTACGCTGCTGGTGGCGTTGATTGCGATGCTGGTGGCGGTGCCGGTTGGGTTGTTTTCGGCAATCTACACAGCCGATTTTGCTCCGCGAAAAGTACGTAATGTGATCAAGCCAGCACTCGAGGTTCTGGCCGGCATACCGACTGTTGTGTATGGCTATTTTGCGGCTTTGACAGCGGCGCCATTTTTTCGCGATGCCGGCGTGTTAGTCGGGCTTGATGTGTCGTCACAAAGCGCATTGGCGGCTGGTGGGGTTATGGGAATCATGATTATCCCATTTATCTCGTCGCTGTCAGATGATGTGATTTCTGCAGTGCCGCAATCATTGCGGGACGGCGCCTTGGGGCTCGGCAGTACGCGCGCCGAGACGATGTTGCGAGTGGTTTTGCCATCAGCCTTTCCCGGTCTGGTCGGTGCTTTCCTGCTAGCGATTAGCCGCGCGGTTGGCGAAACCATGATTGTTGTGATGGCCGCTGGTGTCGCTGCCAATCTGACCATAAACCCGCTCGAGTCAGTGACCACAGTTACGGTGCAGATCGTCATGCTGCTGACAGGCGATAATGAATTTGACTCGGTCAAAACATTGTCGGCCTTTGCGTTAGGCATCACCCTGTTTGTGGTGACTTTGGCGCTAAATATCGCGGCATTGCATGTATCGCGTAAATTGGGGCAACGCTATGAATGATCACCACGAAATAGTGTCGTCATCTGCCGGCGTGGCGGGTCTGTATAATGCCCCGACATCGGTGCGGATGGCGCATATCGCTGCTGGCCTGAAAAAACGCCGCGCCGCATCGAAACGGCTGCGCATTTATGGCATAGCGGCGATATGTACCGCGGTTGGGTTCTTATGCATTTTGCTTACAACAATTATCAGCAATGGCTACACCGCGTTTCAACAAACCGAAATAGCCGTAACAATCGATGTACCGGCTGATGAGATTGTTGATGCAAATGGCGCGATTGACGTTGAAAAATCGCGAAATTACAACTGGGATGGTCTGGTCAAGCGCAGCTTCAGAAAAGCCTTTCCAGAGGTCACTGGCATGCTTGAACAGCGCAGCCTTGGCGAATTGCTGTCGGCAAATGCCGGCTATGATTTACGCCTGCAGATCGAAGCGGCTGGCGTTGTCCCAACCGGTGCGGTGACCTATTGGGTGAAATCATCAGACGATGTCGATATGCTGATGAAAGGCCGCATGGATCGCAGCATCGACGAAAAAAAGCGGCGTATTAATGATGCACAGCTTGTCTGGTTTGACAGCATTGTTGCCGATGATGCCATCCGGCTAGCCTTCAATTCGACCTTTTTCAACGCGGCTGATTCGCGCGAACCGGAAAGTGCGGGTGTGCTGGGCGCGATCGTCGGCTCGGCATTGGCGCTTATTGTAACGGTTGTTCTGGCGCTGCCACTGGCGGTGATGGCAGCGGTCTATCTGGAATATTTTGCCCCACCGGGCCGGCTCACTGATTTTATCGAAGTCAATGTGAATAATCTGGCCGCGGTGCCATCGATTGTCTTTGGCCTGTTAGGGCTGGCGGTATTTTTAGGGTTCTTTGGCATGCCGCGATCGGCACCGCTGGTTGGTGGTATGGTGTTGGCATTAATGACGTTGCCTACTATTATCATCGCAACGCGGGCATCAATACGCGCGGTGCCAACCTCAATACGTGATGCGGCGCTGGGGCTTGGTGCCTCGCCAATGCAGACAGCGCTTGACCATATTTTGCCGTTGGCTGCGCCGGGGATTTTGACCGGTACGATTATAGGCATCGCGCAGGCGCTTGGGGAGACAGCGCCGTTGATCATGATCGGCATGGTGGCCTTTATCGTCGATGTGCCAGCCAGCTTTACCGATCCGGCAACAGCTCTGCCTGTGCAGATCTATATCTGGTCAGACAGTGCAGAACGCGCTTTTTACGAGCGCTCGTCTTTGGCCATTATGGTGCTGTTACTGTTCTTAATTTCGATGAATCTGGCGGCGGTAATGTTACGCCGCAAATTTGAAAAGAAGTGGTGATGGAGATGGACGCAGCAACCGAGTTGATGCCCGAAAGCAAACTCAAAGCGCATGAAGTCAGTGTTTTTTATGGCGAGAAACAAGCGCTGTTTGATGTGTCGCTGAACATAAATGACAAGTCGGTGACGTCATTTATCGGCCCGTCGGGATGTGGCAAATCGACATTTTTACGCTGTTTCAACCGGATGAATGATGTCATTCCATCCTGCAGGGTGCAGGGTCAGATCATCATGGACGAGGTTAATCTGAACAGCCCGAAAGTTGACCCGGTGCTGTTGCGGGCGCGGGTCGGCATGGTGTTTCAAAAGCCTAACCCATTTCCCAAAACCGTATATGAAAATGTGGCCTATGGGCCGCGCATTCATGGTTTGGCTGCAAACCGCCAGGAAATGGATTTTATTGTTGAGGATAGCCTGAAAAAAGCTGGCTTGTGGAAAGAAGTTTCGGATCGGTTGAATGATCAGGCGACCGGCTTGTCAGGTGGGCAGCAACAGCGCCTGTGTATCGCCCGTGCGATCGCCGTCGGGCCTGATGTGTTGCTGATGGACGAGCCATGTTCGGCGCTTGATCCGATCGCCACCTCGATTATCGAAGAACTGATCAGCGATTTGCAGAACCGCTTTACCATTCTGATTGTGACACATTCAATGCAACAAGCGGCCCGGGTCTCCAAAAAAACCGCCTATTTTCATCTTGGTAAATTAATTGAATATGGAGATACTAAAGAGATTTTTACGCGGCCTCAAAATGAGCAAACCGAAGCCTACATTTCTGGCAAAATTGGGTAGGAGCTGACTATGGAAGACCAACAGCATATCAGCACAGCATTTGACAAGGATTTATTGGCGTTGAACGAAATGGTGCAAGAGCTCGGCAGTTTGGCTATTGTACAATTTGAAACGGCGATAGACGCTTTGGCAACACAGCACATGGAGACACTTGATCAGCTTATCAGTAATGATGCCAAGCTTGATGATCTTGAAGCCGCCATTCACGAGAAAGCAGTCGAGGTGATTGCCTTACGCGCACCGCATGCCAAGGATTTAAGGCAGGTTCTGGTGGCTCTGAAAATTGCGACAATACTGGAGCGGACTGGTGATTATGCACGAAATATCGCAAATCGAACAAAGGTCATTGCACAGGCTGGCAATGAAAATATTCCTGGCGTAAATATTGGCCGGATGGGCCAGGTCGCAAAGGAAATGCTACATGATGTGATGCAAGCATATTGTCGTCATGATGCGGAGTTGGCGTTGGAAGTTTGGCGGCGCGATATCGAAGTAGATCATATGCACACAGCCTTTTATAAAGAGGTGCTGGCATCGATGGCGCGCGATCCGAACCTTGTGGCGACTGGGGCGCACCTTTTGTTTATTGCCAAAAATATTGAACGCATTGGTGATTACGCAACAGGCATTGCCGAACAGGTGCATTTTCTAGTGCATGGTGCGGTTCCAGAAGACTCGCGCCCGAAAGCGGATCGTACTAGTAAAGTGGTCGGTGTATAGCGCAGTGGGTGACTTATGACAGTGACGATTTTGATTGCCGATGATGAACCTAACCAGCTTGAGTTATTATCATTTAATCTTGAGCAAGCTGGATTCGCTGTGATGAAGGCCATGCATGGTCAGGATGCATTGCAAAAAATTGAGGACCATTCCCCGGATTTGGTAATTTTGGATTGGATGATGCCGCATATGTCGGGGATTGAACTATGTCGTGCCCTGCGGTCGCGCGCTGATACCAAGCTTTTGCCAGTGATTATTCTGAGCGCGCGCGGTGAAGAAGGCGACCGAACATTGGGGTTGGATACCGGTGCTGATGACTATATGTCAAAGCCATTCTCGCCGCGTGAACTGGTGTCGCGGGTCAAGGCGCTGTTGCGGCGCTCGCGTCCGGCATTGATGAACGATACGCTGGAATTTGAAGATTTACAGCTTTTTCCGAGCCGGATGGAGGTGCATCGGGCCGGTCAGATGGTGCAGTTGGGGCCAAAGGAATTTCGTCTGTTATCGATTCTGATCGAACGCCCCGGTCAGGTGTTTAGCCGCGCACAGCTTCTCGATCTTGTCTGGGGTCATGGTGTGTATGTTGAGGAACGCACGGTTGATGTGCATCTCAGCCGCTTGCGCAAAGCGATTAACAAACCGGACGGCCGGACTGAGATGCCAAATTTGATCCGCACCGTTCGTGGCAGCGGCTATGCCTTGCGCGCCCCGCATTAGGTGGTAACACGCAGCAGCCATTCAACCGGGCGACACTGAAATATCGCTTTGCACCTTGCGGCAATGGCTGGTAGCACTAGGCACAAACACACAGCAGCGGCAATGCGGCTATTGTGGGACACATTACAGCAAGGCAGGGTTATGTCACATTCAACGTCAAAAGATGCGACTGATCAGCTGTCCCCGGCGCATTTCGTGCCGCTGGCAATCATTATGCAGTCCCATGACGGGGCATTGCTCAGCTATATGCGTGACACGACCGCCAGCGATGTTGTTGTTACCATGCCGATCAGCATTGAAATCGCCAATAAGGACGTCCAAAAATTCTTTGTTGCGGTGGCGGTGACAACACAGTTTGATTCGCCCGAACCGCTGTCTGACGAGGCCCAGCGCATAAGACCAAAGGATCATCAGACGGTATTTGCATGGGTCCCAGTGAATTGCTATGGCACTGGTGATTTTGGCATTTATATTGATGATATTGCGATTGGTGAGACATTGAAAAACGGACTGGTTGGCGAAGTCATCGACAAAGCGGCAATCGAGGCCGCTGTGATCGCGTTAGCCGATTCATGCTAGCCGGGCGGGGTTGATGCCGGTAATTTATGTTGATGCTGATGCCTGCCCGGTCAAGGCCGAGACCGAACAGCTGGCGAACCGCCATCATTGTCAGATGGTATTGGTATCAAACGGTGGCATCCGGCCATCAGCCAACCCGCTTGTTACGCTGGTGATTGTTGATGCCGGGCCAGATGAGGCCGACAAATATATCGCCATGCAGGTGCAGCCGGGTGACATTGTGATCACCAGTGACATTCCATTGGCAGCAAAAGTGCTGGCGGCAGGCGCGGTGGCATTGCGGCCAAATGGTGATGTCTTTACCGCGTCGAATATCGGAATGCAGCTCGCCACCCGTGATTTGCTGGCGGATCGGCGGGCAGCCGATGTGTTTATGCAGGAAGGCGGCAAAAATCGCGGTAAGAGCTTTTCCGCCAGAGACCGGTCACAGTTCCGTAATGCGCTGGAATTGCTGCTGCGGCAGCCAACCAGCGGCCGGGGTTAAGCTGGTTTACCGGATTGGCAGCGTTTTGAACAATAGCGGACCTGCGGCCAGTCACGTTCCCATTTTTTGCGCCATGTGAATGGGCGTCCGCAATGGGCACATATTTTTGATGGCAGGTTGGCTTTTTTTAACATCTTTGTCATATTAGACTTGTATCCTGTTAAAAATCACAAATGTAAAGAGTTGGTATCTCGTGACCGCATCGACCGCACCGCTTCATGTGTTATTTTTATGTACCGGAAATTCGGCGCGATCGCTGATTGCCGAGGGGGTATTGCGCACTCTGGGCGGCGATGGTTTCCGGGTGTTTTCGGCTGGCTCATTTCCAACCGGCATGCCAAACCCGCACGCCATTGCGGTGTTGCGCCAGCATGATATTGATACCAGTTTTGCGCGTTCCAAAAGCTGGGATGAATTTTCCGGCGCTGATGCCCCGCATTTCGATTTGATTGTGACGGTTTGCGATAACGCGGCTGGCGAAACCTGCCCGGTCTGGCCCGGCCGCCCGGCAACCGCGCATTGGGGTCTGCCTGACCCGGCCGCTGTTGAGGGTGATCGGGATGAAATTGATGCGGCCTTTAAGGCCACCTATGACGTTTTCGTACAGCGCCTGACACAGCTGTTGGCGCAGCATCCGAATGCCGCAAATATCGGCAGTCTGGCGCAACAGCTGCAAAGCCGTGAGGCCAGCTGATGGTCAGCCTGTCACGCCGGTTATTTGCCGAATGGTTTGGCACGATGATGCTGGTCGCCACGGTTGTCGGGTCAGGCATCATGGCCGAGCAACTGGCGGGTGGTAATGTGGCCATCGCTTTGCTTGGCAATACCATTGCCACCGGTGCCATTCTGGTGGTGTTAATTACAATTCTTGGCCCGCTATCCGGCGCGCATTTCAACCCGGCGGTCAGTTTTGCCTTTGCCCTGCGCGGTGAAATCACGCCGAAAATTGCCGCGCTATATGCGATCTGGCAAATTATTGGTGGCCTGTGCGGAACGGTTTTAGCGCATCTGATGTTTGAACAAACGGTCTGGCAGACCTCGGCGCATATGCGATCCGGGATGGCGCAATATGGGTCTGAATTTGTCGCCACTTTCGGTCTTCTGGCAGTCATTTTTGGTGGCATTTGTTATCGCCAGACAGCCGTGCCATGGCTGGTTGGGCTGTATATCACGGCTGCCTATTGGTTCACCGCATCGACCAGTTTTGCCAATCCGGCGGTGACCATTGCGCGCTCATTCACCGATAGTTTTTCGGGTATTTTCCCCGGTGATATGCCGTTTTTCATTATCGCGCAGATGCTTGCCGCTGCCGCTGCCAGCCTTGTTTGCGGCTGGCTTTTCGCCGATCAGAGTGTGAAATAGTCGGCTGGCGTGTAAAATAACGCTTTCCATTACTGTGTATTGGCAGTAGGAATGCGGCGCGGGCCCGATATGACGCTAAACCCCGATATGACGCCAAAATAAGAGACATTTATATGACCCAGGAATTGCGCAATATTGCCATTATTGCCCATGTTGACCATGGCAAAACGACACTCATCGACTCGATCATGAAACAAAGCGGCATGTTCCGCGACAATCAGACGGTCGATGAAAGGATGATGGATTCAGGTGATCTGGAAAAAGAACGCGGCATCACCATTCTTGCCAAACCGACATCAATTATGTGGCGCGATATACGAATCAATATCATCGACACCCCCGGCCATGCTGATTTTGGCGGTGAGGTCGAGCGTGTTCTTGGCATGGCGGATGGTGTGATTCTGCTTACCGACGCTGCCGAGGGGCCAATGCCACAAACGAAATTTGTTCTTGGCAAGGCACTGGCACAAGGGCTGCGGCCGATTGTCATCATCAATAAAATTGATCGTGGTGATGCCCGCCCGGAAGAGGTGGTGGACGAGGTTTTTGATTTGTTTGTGGCACTTGATGCGAATGAACAACAGCTTGAATTTCCTATTCTCTACGCGTCTGGTCGTGATGGCTGGTGTGTGCGCGAACTGGAAGACCCACGGGATAATCTGCACCCGTTGCTGGATGTGATCCTCGACCATGTGCCGCAGCCTGATGTCGCGCATGATGCGCCATTTGCCATGCTGGCGACCTTGCTCGATTCAGATCCTTATCTTGGGCGCTGTCTTGTCGGTCGGGTGATGCAGGGCCAGGCATCGGTCAATGATTCGGTGCGTGGACTGAATCTGGATGGCGAGGTTGTGGAAAGCGGCCGGCTGACAAAATTATTGCGGTTTGAAGGCACCAGCCGGGTGCCGGTTGATAAGGTGATGGCGGGTGACATTGTATGTATTGCCGGGCTGACGAAAAGCTCGGTTTCCGACACGATCTGTGTGCCCGAAGTGACCGAGCCATTACGCTCAACACCGATTGATCCGCCAACAATGTCGGTCAATATCACGGTCAATGACTCGCCGCTCGCCGGCCGCGAGGGCAAAAAAGTGACCTCGACGGTGATTCGGGAACGATTGCTGGCCGAGGCAGAGACCAATGTGGCGATCACCTTTACCGAAAGCAGCAACCGTGATGCTTTTGAAATTGGTGGGCGTGGCGAATTACAGCTTGGCGTATTGATCGAAACCATGCGCCGCGAGGGTTTTGAGATGACCGTGTCGCGGCCGCGTGTGTTGTATCAGCAAGCCGAAGATGGCAGCCGCCTTGAGCCAATTGAAGAAGTGACCATTGATGTTGACGAGGAATATGCCAGCGCTGTTGTTGACAGTCTGAACCGGCGCAAAGGCGAAATGCTGGATATGCGGTCGGCTGGTGCCGGCAAAACCCGGCTGTTGTTTTTGGCCCCGTCGCGCGGGCTGATTGGCTATCAAAGCCGGTTTTTGACACAGACCCGTGGCACCGGCGTATTAAACCGTATTTTTCACTCATTCGGGCCGCATAAAGGGCCCATCGAAAGCCGCCGTAATGGTGCTTTGATATCGACTGATTCCGGCATGGCTGTGGCCTATGCGCTGTTTAACCTGCAGGATCGCGGGCAGATGTTTGTGGGGCCGCAAACCGCTGTCTATCAGGGCATGATCGTTGGTGAACATAGCCGGGGCAATGACCTTGAGATCAATGTGCTCAAAGGCAAGCAATTGACCAATGTGCGGGCGTCGGGGAGCGATGACGCGGTCAAGCTGGTGCCGCCGGTGCGGATGTCGCTCGAAGAAATGATGGCCTATATCAATGAAGATGAATTGCTTGAAGTGACGCCAACCAACCTGCGGCTGCGCAAACAATATCTGTGTCCACATGAACGCAAAAAAGCAGCGCGCGCCTGATCCCGCCGGTCTGTCGGCTGCGTCAATCAGTTAACACGATAATGACAAGCCGGGCGGTTATCGCTATGATGCCCGGCGCGGCGCGGTGCTGCGCAAGCAATGACAGAACCAGTAAAGACAAAACCAGTAACAGGATGGCCAGATGAGCGATTATTCAGCAGGCGGTGATATCACATATGTTTATGACAAAGCCGCGATGGCCCGGTCTGTGGCGCGCATGCTGCTTGAAATTGATGCGGTATTATTCCGCGCCGACGAGCCGTTCAAACTGACCTCCGGGATGGTCAGCCCGGTCTATATTGATTGCCGCAAAATCATTTCATTTCCGCGGATGCGGGCGGCCATGATGGATTATGGCGCAACGGTGATTCTGAATGATATTGGCTATGAGTCGCTGGATGCGCTGGCTGGTGGCGAAACCGCTGGCATTCCGTTTGCCGCATGGCTTGCCGAGCGCACGCATCTTCCCATGCAATATGTACGGAAAAAACCAAAAGGCTTTGGCCGCGATGCCAGAATTGAGGGCGACATTAAAGACGGCCAGCGAATCCTGCTGGTTGAAGATTTGACCACCGATGGTGGCAGCAAGCTGAATTTTGTTGAGGCTTTGCGCACCGCCGGTGCTGAAGTCGCGCATACTTTTGTCATTTTCTATTATGATATTTTCACCGACACGCCCGATCGTCTGGCCGAGGTTGGTATCAAGCTGCATTATCTGGCGACATGGTGGGATGTTCTGGCAGCCTGCAAGGAGTCGGGTCGGTTTGACACGGCGACGCTGTCGGCGGTTGAGGCGTTTTTGCATAATCCGCGAGACTGGTCACAGGCGCATGGCGGTGTCTAGCTGCGCGTAGTCGGTCGGAAATTTTTGCAGCCGGTGATTTTTCGCATTGCAAAATAGCCCGGTTTGGCCTCACTCTGCAACAGAATTTGCATCAAACGGGCATGGCTGCCAGTGGCACAGCATCGATGCGGTTGGTGGGGACGATGACAGCATTTGATTATATTATTGTCGGAGCAGGTTCAGCCGGATGTGTGCTGGCGGACAAGCTGAGCGCGGATGGGCGGCACTCGGTTTTACTGCTTGAGGCAGGGCCATCGGATCGCCGTTTCTGGGTGCAGACGCCAATCGGCTATGGTGCGACCTTTACTGACCCATCGGTAAATTGGCGGTTTCATGGGGTGCCTGAGGCCGGGCTTAACGGCCGCAGCATGTATATGCCACGCGGCAAGGTTTTGGGGGGATCCGGCTCAATTAACGCGCTGGTCTATCACCGCGGGCAACCAAGCGATTATGACGACTGGCAGCGGGCTGGTAATGCGGGCTGGGATTATCAGTCTCTGTTACCTTTTTTTGAGCGTTTTGAGAGCGTTGTCGGCGCCAATCAGCCACCGCAAAATGCGGCTGGCAAGCTGGCAATTACCGATGTCGCCGATCAATATCATCCGATTAAATCGGCATTTTTTGCGATGAGCCGCGAGTTGCAGATACCGCATAAAGAGCGCTGTCAGATGAGCGGCGAAGGCGTCTACCCCTATTATATCACCACCCGCAATGGCAAGCGCTGTTCATCGGCAACGGCGTTTTTATGGCCAGCGAAACACCGGCAAAATCTGCGGGTTATGACCGGTGCCATGGTAACCAAACTCATCATACGAGATGGTGCTGCGGTGGGGGTGGCGGCAGAACAGCATGGCCAGTCGCATATTTTTTCGGCGCGTGCCGAAATCATCTTGGCAGCCGGTGCCATCGGGTCACCCCATATCTTGCAATTATCCGGCATCGGCCCCGGCGCGTTGTGTCAGTCGCACGGCATTGAAACTGTCTGTGATCAGCCAAATGTCGGCCAGCATCTGGCTGATCATCTTGGCATCAATTATTTCCATCTGGCAAACCGCCCGACATTGAATAATATTTTGGGCAGCTGGCCGCATCTGCTGCTGGCAGGGGCGCGCTATCTGTTACAGCGTCAGGGGCCGTTATCGATTGGTGTCAACCAGCTTGGCGGGTTGGTGCGGGCAACAGCAGACGCGCCGCGACTGGACACACAGCTTTATATCAACCCGATTACCTATCGTATTCCCGATGATAACAAGCGCCGGCTGACAAAACCGGATCGCGCCCCCGGCTTTGTTCTTAGCTTTAATGCCTGCCGCCCCCACAGCACCGGATCGGTGTCGATAAAATCGCCGGATGCCACAGTTGCGCCAGCCATTCATGGCAATTATCTGGATGATCAGCGTGATCTTGATGATGTGATCCGGATGGCACGCTTTATCGGGCGTATGCAACATAGCCCGGCGGTGCAGCAATTACTGGCAGCGCCGCCGGAGACTGATTTGCAGGCCCTGTCAGACGCGCATATTCTTGACGATTTCAAAGCGCGTAGCGGCACGGTGTTTCATCCGACTGGCACCTGCCGGATGGGGCCTGATCAACGCCATTGTGTCGTTGATCCACAGCTTCGTGTGTATGGTGTTGACCGGCTGCGGGTGGCTGATGCGGCGATCTTTCCAAACATCACCTCGGCCAATACAAATGCGCCGACAATTATGGTGGCGCATAAGGCCGCTGAACTGATTCTGGCAAGCCGGAGATAAGCTGTCTGTCTTGCAGCGGTGGGTAAAACGACTTATATGTGTGTGTGGGCAGTCCAAGATGACACATGTCTGGCAAGGCGGCAAAAATGACTTCAAAAAAATCTTATATTCTGGCCGGGGCGGTGGCGCTCGGCGTTACCGCGTGGATGCTGTCTGACAACATCTTTGGATCGGCGCCGACAGCCGAAGCTGAGATAGAAAGCGCCGAAGATGCGGCGAAAAAAACCCCGCAATTTATCGTGTCGGCTGTCCGCGTCGAAAACCAGCCAATCACCCAAGTTGTGCGTGCCAACGGCTTTAGTGAGGCCGAATTTGTGGTGACCGTGTCGGCGAAAACATCCGGTGAGATTGTCAAAATCGGCAGCAAAGAGGGAAGTGACGTAAAAAAAGGCGATGTTCTGGTGCAGCTTGATTCCGGCACATTACCCGAGCAAATTCGCGCCGCACGGGCCAATCTGGAGGTTGCCAAAAAACGCCAGGAAGTGGCGGCGCGTTTGGCCAAGGAAAATTTCAGCGCCCCGCTTGAACAAGCAGAGCGTGCCGCCGATTACCAGAATGCGCTGGTGCAACTGACGCTGCTGCAAGAGCAGCTTGATGACACGGTGATTGCCTCGCCGGTGTCGGGCCATCTTGAAACCCTGCATGTAGAGGCCGGCGAACGCATGCGCAGCGATATGCCGGCGGCGACCATTCTGGGTCTTGATACGCTGTCGGTGGTGGTTGCCGTGCCACAGACAGACATCGCCAATATCAACATTGGTAACGCTGTGACATTGCTGGTGTCCGGCGTCAAACGTCAGGGCAAAGTGACGAAAATTGCCGCCCAGTCAAATGCCGCAACGCGGACATTTGAGGTGACCATCGATATGCCAAATAGCGACCGTTTGCTGCGCGCCGGCATGAGCGTTGAAGCGACCATTGATACCGGCGTGGTGACCGCTTTTGGGGTGTCGCCAGCGCATTTGTCGGTTACCGAAAATGGTCAGCTGATGGCCAAGGTCAGCCGCGGTGACCTGGTGCATCTTGTACCGGTTGAGGTGGTGCGCACCGGGGCTGAACTGGTCTTTGTCTCAGGGCTGGATGACGGCACAATTTTATTAACTGTCGGGCAGGCTTTTGTGTCTGCTGGCGACGCTGTTACTTATAGTCTGGCTTCGGCATCATGAACAGCATCATCAATGCGGCGTTTTCGCGAACCAGTGCGGTATTGGTGGGGTTGTTGCTGTTATTTGCAGCCGGGGTGTCGTCCTATTTCAGCATTCCGAAAGAAGCCCGGCCTGATATTGATATTCCGGTTGCTTATGTTTCAGTCGGCTATGAGGGCATTTCGCCAGAAGATGCCGAACGTCTGTTGGTCAAGCCACTGGAAAAACATTTACGTTCTGTCGAAGGGCTGGACAGGATGTCATCGGTGGCAGCCGAGGGGTATGGATCGGTGTCGCTGGAGTTTGCCGCTGGCGAAGATATTGATACCGCCATTGCCGATGTGCGACAGGCGGTAGATGATGCCAAGCCGGATTTGCCGGCAGATGCCGATGAACCAAAAGTTATCGAGGTCAGCCTGTCGTTGTTTCCGGTGTTGACGGCGGCGCTTTACGGGCCGGTGCCGGAGCGCGAAATGGTGCAGGCCGCGCGGCGTATCAAAGACCGTCTTGAATCACTGCCGGGTGTTCTTGAAGTTGAGATTGGCGGTGATCGCGAAGAGGTTTTGGAAATTCTGGTCGATGCGTCGGCGATTGAGGCCTATGGCATTGACCCGTCTGAAGTCAGCAATCTGGTGCGGCAGAATAACCAGCTGGTGACGGCCGGGGCGATTGATGATGGCGGCGGCCGGCTGGTGGTCAAGGTGCCGGGTGTGATCGAAACGGTTGACGATCTGATCAATATGCCTATCAAAGCACGCGATGGCCGCAGCATCAATTTTGGCGATGTGGCGGTGGTGCGCCGCACCTTTCGGCAGGCCGAAGGCTGGAGCCGGGTGAATGGTGAAGCGGCGATTGTGCTGGATGTCCGCAAGCGGGTTGGCGCCAATGTGATCGAAGTTGTTGAGGCGGCACGCACAGTGATCGACAACGCCGCACCGAAAATCAGCCCGGATGTCAAAGTCAGCTATCTTTTTGACGATTCGCAGGAAGTGCGCCGCATGTTAAGTGATCTTGGCAATAATGTCATGGCGGCGGTGATCATTGTGATGATCGTGGTTCTGGCAATGCTGGGGTTGCGTAATGCAACATTGGTGGGTCTGGCTATTCCCGGATCATTTTTTGTCGGCATTACGGTGCTGAACGCAGTCGGTGTGACGATGAATATTGTCGTGCTGTTCTCGTTGATATTGGTCGCCGGCATGCTGGTTGACGGGGTCATTGTCACCACCGAATATGCGGATCGGCAAATTGCCACCGGCATGCATCGGCGCGACGCTTACCGGGCCGGTGCACAGCGTATGGCCTGGCCAATTATTTCATCGACAATCACCACATTGATGGTGTTTTTGCCATTGCTTGTCTGGCCGGGAATAGTCGGGCAATTTATGAAATATCTGCCGATGACCGTGGTCGCCGTGTTGGTCGCATCCTTGCTGATGGCGTTGATTTTTATTCCGGTATTAGGGGGGTTGATCGGCAAACGCCATATTGACCGAACCGCGGTGGTGGCAACAGCGCCGCAATTTTACCGGCGGGTTCTGAAATTTGCCGTGCGCCGGCCAATCGTCGTGATGACAGCCGTTGTCAGCATCATGACAGCCAGCTTTATGGGCTATGTGTCGGCTGGTTTAGGCGTTGAGTTTTTCCCGGATATTGAGCCGGAACAGGCGCAGGTGCAGGTGCTGGCACGCGGTGATTTATCGGCGAAGGAACGTGACCTGCTGGTGCAGGAAACCGAAAACAGCATTTTGTCGGTGGCCGGGGTGCGTGATTTTTATGCCCAATCGTTCCGCTCGGGCACTGCCGGACGACAGGAAGCACGTGATTCGGTTGGCACAATCCGCACGGTATTTGATGATTGGCAGATGCGTGAAAAAGCCGATGTGGTGATTGCTGAGATGCGGGCGCGTCTGGCCGGTCTGGCGGGCGCAGATATCAGCATTTTGAAACAGCAACAGGGCCCCGGGGCGGCAAAGCCGATCAAGGTTGAAATTATCGGGCTATCGCTTGACGAACTCGCCGCGGCGACAAGTGATCTGGTGGCGCGGATGGATCAGCTTGGCGGATTTGTCGATGTCACTGACAGCCGCCCGCTGCCGGGTACCGAATGGTCGCTGGTCACAGACCGTGATGCGGCCAGCCGGCATGGTGTGTCGATTGCCGGGCTTGGCACGATGATCAAGATGCTGACCCGCGGCATGCGTATCTCGGAATATCGCCCGGATGACGCTGAAGACGAGCTTGATGTGGTCATGCGGTTTATGGGTGATCAACGCAATCTGGACAGGCTGCAGGAATTGCGCGTGCCGACAGCCAGCGGGGTCTTTGTGCCATTGTCGGTTTTTGCCAAACTGGAACCACGCGTCAAGGGCGGGGATATCGAGCGGCTGGATGGGCAACGCTATATGTATGTTGAGTCATCTGTCGATGTTGGTGTTCTGGCTGGTGAACGGCTGGATGCGCTGCGGCAGTCACTGGCCGAAACACCGCTTGCCGGAAATATTGAGGTCAAATTTAGCGGTGATGACGAAGATATTAACGAGACCCGTGGCTTTTTGATCAGTGCGTTTGCGGTGTCGCTGGTATTGATGCTGATCGTGCTGATGGTGCAGTTCAATTCCGGCTGGCAGGCATTTGTCACGATGTCGGCGATTGTCCTGTCAACTGGTGGCGTCTTTCTTGGTTTGTGGATTACCGGTCGGCCATTTGGCATTGTCATGTCGGGTCTTGGGGTCATTGCGCTGGCTGGCATTGTCGTCAATAACAATATTGTCCTGATTGATACTTTCAATGAATATCGGCGGCGTGGATACCGCGCCAGAGACGCTGCATTTCGGGCTGGTCTGGTGCGGTTTCGGCCGGTGTTACTGACTGCTGTCACAACAATTTTGGGGCTGTTGCCAATGGTGTTTGAAATGACCATTTTGCTTGTTGACCGGCAGATTTTGATTGGCGCCCCCTCGTCACAATGGTGGACGCAATTATCCAGCACCATTGCCGGTGGTTTGACTTTCGCGACGGTTTTGACGCTGGTGGCGACCCCGGCCATGCTGGTGATGGGGGCGGGGCGCGACCGACAAGGGGCAAACTGGCTTGGCACCCGGCTGCGGCGGTTATTCCGCCGGCCGGTCGCTGCCTGAAGCGATAGGCTGGTTTGTGCCGGTGGCTGGCGGTGCCTAGTCTGCTGCCGCCAGCGCCGCCTCGACGCCAGCTGCAATCGCCAGCAGCCGCCGGTCATGCTGGCGTGAGCCGATCAGTGACAGCCCTACCGGTGCGGTGCCCGGCGCATGACAGGGCAGCGTAATGGTCGGCCGGTCAAGATAATTAGACAATGACGTATTGCGCAAACAGCGTGCATTTGCGGCTGTTTTATCATCGATGCTGACAAGTGTTGCCAGCGATGGCGGCAGGGCTGGTGAGGTTGGCAAAATCAACGCATCAAAATGCCGGGTAACAGCCTGAACATCAGCCCAGATTTGTGTGCGGGTGGCCAGCATATCAATATAGTCACTGGCCGAAATATCGCGGCCGCCGGCAAGCCGGTGCGCAATATACGGGTCATATCGCGTCACCGCGTCACTCTCCAGACGCTGCCGGTGCAATGCATAGGCCTCGGCAGCGACAATGCTTTTGGTGTTATTGCTGGGGCGCATGGCCTCAATCGGCGCAATGCTGGTCTCTTCAATCACCGCGCCGGCCGCGCTCAGCCTATCGATGGCGTGGGCAAAACTGCTGGCCACATGATCGTCAAGCTGGTCAAATAAATACCCCATAGGCAAAGCCAGTCGCAGGCCTTTTACCGGAAAAGCGGCTTCGCTCTGACCCGATCCACCAGCCATAAGACTGTCCAGCATAGCACAGCAATCAACGCTGCTGCCCATTGGCCCGGCCGCGTCGAATGATGTCGATAGCGGGAATACGCCATTTGCCGGCATCCGATTTGTGGTTGGTTTAAACCCGACAATGCCGCAAAAAGCCGCCGGTGCGCGGGTCGAGCCGCCGGTATCTGAACCAATGGTGGCGGCGGCCATCTGATCGCTGATAGATACCGCGCTTCCTGATGACGAACCGCCGGCAACCCGGCCAGCCTCAGGATTGTTCGGATCGCGTTCAAAGGGGCTGCGCGGGGTGCCGTAATGCGCATTGGTGCCCAGCCCGGAAAAGGCAAATTCGGTCATATTTGTGCGGCCGATGACGATAAAACCGGCAGCTTTCAAACGCGCCACAACAATCGCGTCGGCAGTTGCCGGTACGGCATCTTCCAGCACAATTGATCCGGCTTTGGTGGTGATTCCGGCCTCGTCAAATAAATCTTTGATAGATAGCGGAATGCCGGCAAATTGCGGCACCGCCCAGCCATGTTTGCGGGCATGGTCAACCATATCAGCCTGCTGACGGGCCTGTTCATGATAGGTGCTGATAAAGGCACGCTGGCCTTCGCCATCCGGCGCGTCAATGGCGGCCAGACAATCCTCGACAAGTTGACGGGCGCTTATGCGGTGACTGTTTAAAGCGGCGATAAGATCTTTGATTACATATGTCATGGCGAAAATTATGCCGCGAAGAATGCAAAATTGCATCAGCTTTTTTCTGGTGTGCGGTATCTTGACTTGCGGCTGGTTTGCCATGGATAGTGACCGTCATGACCGAGATATATGATTATATCATTGTGGGTTCAGGATCGGCAGGCAGCGCGCTTGCCTACCGGCTTGGTGAATCAGGTAAACACCGGATTTTGGTGCTTGAATATGGTGGCAGTGATGCCGGGCCGTTGATCCAGATGCCGGCAGCCCTGTCCTATCCGATGAATATGAAACGCTATGATTGGGAATATCTTGCCGAACCTGAAGCCAGCCTTGATGGCCGCCGGCTGGTATGCCCGCGCGGCAAGGTTTTGGGTGGATCAAGCTCGATCAATGGGATGATTTATGTGCGCGGTAATGCCGGTGATTATGATCATTGGCAAGAGACTGGCGCGGATGGCTGGAGCTATGCCGATGTATTGCCATATTTTCGGCGTATGGAACATGCGCATGGCGGCGCGGCTGGCTGGCGGGGCAGCGCCGGGCCACTGCATGTGACCAGAGGCCCGCGTGATAATCCGCTGCATGATGCGTTTGTCACCGCCGCAACCGAAGCCGGCTATGCGGCGGTTGACGATTATAACGGCTATCGTCAGGAAGGGTTTGGCGCGGCTGATATGACGGTGTGGCAAGGCCGCCGCTGGTCGGCGGCTAATGCCTATCTTCGGCCGGCCTTGCGCCGCGGCAATGTAAAGCTGGTCAGTGGGGCGCTTGTTGAAAAGATTCTGATCGATGGCAAAACCGCTACTGGTGTGGCCTATTGGAAAGCCGGCAAGCGGAATGAGGCGACGGCCCGCGCCGAAACTGTGCTGGCCGCTGGCGCCATTAATTCGCCGCAGATTATGCAGCGCTCCGGGGTTGGGCCGGGGGCTGTGTTGCAGGCTGCCGGGGTCGATGTGATATTGGATCGGGCCGGGGTGGGGGCGAATCTGCAGGATCATCTGGAGGTGTATTTCCAGATTGCCTGTTTACAGCCGATCACCCTGTTCAAACATCTTAATCTGGCGTCAAAGGCATGGATTGGCGCGCGCTGGCTGTTGTTCAAATCCGGGCTTGGCGCATCCAACCAGTTTGAAACTCTGGGCTTTATCCGTTCGGCGGCGGGCATATCCTACCCGGATATTCAGTTTCATTTTCTGCCAGTGGCGATCCGCTATGATGGCAAGGCACCGGCCGAGGGCCACGGGTTCCAGCTGCATGTCGGGCCGATGCGGTCAAAATCGCGGGGTCATGTCAGGATTCTCGATGCCAGCATTTCCCGGCCGCCACAAATCAAATTTAACTATCTGAGCCATGATGATGACTGGGTCGATTTCAGACGGTGCATCCGGCTGAGCCGGGAAATTATCGCGCAACCGGCAATGGATCCGTTTCGTGGGCATGAAATTCAGCCCGGCGATGATCAGACCAGCGATGCCGATATTGATAGCTTTATCCGGGCGCATGCGGAAAGCGCCTATCACCCCTGTGGCACCATGCGCATGGGCGCGGCAGATGATCCATTGGCGGTTGTTGATCCGGATTGTAAAGTGATTGGCATTGACCGGCTGCGGCTTGCTGATTCGTCGATTTTTCCGCGCATCACCAACGGCAATCTGAATGCGCCATCAATTATGACTGGGGAAAAAGCAGCCGATCATATTTTAGGGCGTGCGCCATTGGCACGGGCCAATGATACGCCGTTCCGCCACCCGCATTGGGAAAGTCAGCAACGCTGATGTGATTGTATTATCATGCTTGAAATGCGCGGCAGATTTGTGTCATCGTGAGCGCTTGGCAGGCGGGTAAAACACGCTGCAATGGTAAATGGAGACAGGTCATGAAAACACGCGCAGCGGTGGCGATAGAAGCTGGCAAGCCACTTGAAATTATGGAGGTTGATCTTGACGGCCCGCGGGCTGGAGAGGTGCTTGTTGAAATCATGGCGACCGGCATTTGCCATACCGATGAATTTACCCTGTCGGGGGCGGACCCGGAAGGCATGTTTCCAGCCATTTTGGGACATGAGGGCGCCGGTATTGTGCGCGAAATTGGCGCCGGTGTGAAAAGCGTCGCGGTTGGCGATCATGTGATTCCGCTGTATACGCCGGAATGCCGTGAATGCGATTACTGCCTGCATCCAAAAACCAATTTATGTCAGGCGATTCGCAGCACTCAGGGTCAGGGTGTGATGCCGGATGGCACCAGCCGGTTTTCACTGAACGGCAAACCCATCCTGCATTATATGGGCACCTCTACATTTTCCAATTTTACCGTATTGCCGGAAATTGCTGTTGCGAAAGTCAACAAGGCCGCGCCTTTTGACAAGATTTGCTATATCGGTTGCGGGGTGACAACGGGCATTGGGGCGGTGATCAACACCGCGAAAGCCGAGCCCGGATGTGTCGGTGTGGTATTTGGTCTGGGCGGTATCGGGCTGAATGTGATTCAGGGGCTGCGGATGATCGGCGCAAAAATGATTGTTGGTGTCGATCTGAATGACGATAAAAAATCCTGGGGCGAAAAATTTGGCATGACGCATTTTGTCAATCCGTCACAGGTGAAAGGTGATCTTGTCGGCCATATTGTTGAACTGACCGGTGGCGGGGCTGATTATTCATTTGAATGTATTGGTAATGTCAATGTGATGCGACAAGCGTTGGAATGTGCGCATAAAGGCTGGGGCGAATCAATTATCATCGGGGTTGCCGGCGCCGGCAAGGAAATTGCCACCCGGCCATTCCAGCTGGTGACCGGGCGCAGTTGGCGTGGCACTGCCTTTGGTGGGGCGCGGGGCCGCACCGATGTGCCAAAGATTGTTGATTGGTACATGGATGGTAAAATTGATATCGACCCGATGATTACCCATAAGCTGGCATTAGAAGATATCAATAAAGGCTTTGATTTGATGCATGCCGGCGAATCAATCCGTTCGGTTGTTGTGTTCTGATTATTGCGGATGGTGGCTGCTATGTGTTTTGCCCGGCGTAACCTATCGTGACTGACTGTTGATGGCGCGGTGGTGTGCGCCGCTGGAACAAGGATGAGCATGTATGCCCCCAGCATTTTTAAAAGCTGAATATGATGACCGGCTGGCGCGGCTGCGCGCTGCCATGCAGGCACGCGGCCTTGATGCGCTGGTCATCGGCGATCCGGCGAATATCAACTGGCTGACGGGTTATGATGCCTGGTCGTTCTATACGCCGCAGATGATGTTTGTGGATTTAGAGGACGGGCCGTTCTGGATGGGGCGTGAAATGGATGCCGGCGCGGCCAAATTCACCAGCTATCTGAGCGCCGCGCAAATTGTCGCCTATCCTGAATCGCTGGTGCAGCGTGCGGATACCCATCCGTCAGTATTTTTGGCCGACTGGATTCGCCAGCACGGTTTTGCCACCGCGCATATTGGCTATGAAAGTGATGTGTATTATCTGTCACCACGCGCATTATCCGCATTGCAAGCCGGCTTGCCCGATGCCACATGGCATGATGCCGATTTGCTGGTCAACTGGGTGCGTCTGGTGAAAAGCGATGCGGAAATCACCATGCTGCAAGCGGCGGCGAAAATCGCTGAACTGGCGATGCAGACAGCCTTTGATGGCGCCCGCCCCGGGGTGCGCCAATGCGATCTGATGGCGGATATTGTTGCCGCGCAAATTCGCGGCACGGAAGAATTTGGCGGCGATATGACGGCGATACATCCGCTGATTCTGGCTGGTGAGGCAGCGGCAACAGCCCATCCAATGTGGACTGACGCGGTGCTGGAAGATGGCCAGACAATCGCCTTTGAACTGGGCGGCTGCCGCAAACGCTATAATGCGGGTCTGGCGCGCACCTTGCATTTAGGCAGTCCACCGCAAAAATTACAGGACACGGCGAAAGCTGTTGAAGAAGGCATGCAGGCGGTGATGGATAGCCTCTATGCCGGCGCCATTTGCGGTGATGTTCATGCCGCCTGGCAGCGTGTGCTTGACCGCTATGGTCTGGAAAAGAAAAGCCGCATCGGCTATTCAATCGGCGTTGCCTATGCGCCTGACTGGGGTGAACATACGCTCAGCTTCCGGCCGCATGAAACCGTGGCGGTGCCGGAAAATGCGGTGGTGCATATCATCCTTGGCATGTGGATGGATGGCTGGGGCATGGAGCTCAGCGAAACCCTGCATGTGCGGCAACATGATTGCCGGCGGCTGGCGGATTTTCCCCAGCATGTCCATCTGGTGCCCTGATGCGTGATCTGCAAGCCACCGCCGAAGCGCTGCTGGCAGATCTGGTCGGTTTTCCATCGGTGACCGGGACGCCAAATGGCGCCATTGTCGGCTATATCAAAGACTATCTGGAAAATCTCAATATTCCGGTGCGTATCGACGCGCATGAAGATGGTGAGAGGTTTAATCTTTTTGCCACTATTGGCCCGCAAATTGATGGCGGCATTGTGCTGTCCGGGCATACCGATGTGGTGCCGGCAAACAGCGCTGGCTGGACCGCTGATCCCTTCACGCTGCGTAAACAGGACGGTCGGCTATATGGGCGCGGCGCGGTCGATATGAAAGGGTTTTTGGCCATAGCGCTGGCGCTGGCCCCGCTCTTTAAACAGGCGGAAGGCGAGATGCGGCTGCCGTTGCATTACGCCTTTACCTTTGATGAAGAGGTGGGCAGTTTCGGTGCCGCGCAGATGCCGGCTTTTTTGCAGAAACACCAGATTAAACCGGCCATTGCAATCATTGGTGAACCCACCGGCATGCGGCCCTTTATCGGGCATAAAGGCGGGCTTGAACTGATTGCCGAACTGTATGGCACTGCCGGCCATGCATCCGATCCGCGCGGCACGGTGAATAGCATCTATTATGCGGCGCGGCTGATCCGTTTTATCGAGGAAAAAGCCAAGTCGCTGGCAGCCCGGCCCAATGCGCAATCGCCGTTTGACCCGCCCTATAGCACCTTGTCAGTTGGCCGGATTGAGGGCGGTGAGGCGCGGAATATTATCCCGAGTAGCTGTCGTTTCCTGTGGGAAATCAGGCCGCTGCCAGATGATGATGCGCATGCTATTCTGGCCGAGATACAGCATTTTGTTGATCAGCATTTACTGCCGGAAATGAGAGCCATTCACGCCGATGCCAGAATTGAGCTGATTATTGACTCCTGGTGTCCGGGCATGCAGGCGCGGCCGGATTCGGCGGCGGCGGCACTGGTGGCGCGGCTCTGGACAAACGCCGCGCCGCAGGTTGTGTCATTTGGAACAGATGGCGGACATTTTCAATCTGCCGGCATTGAAACCATTGTTTTCGGGCCGGGGGGAATGACCGAAATGCATCAGCCTGATGAATTCATCAGCTGTGCGGCGATTGCCGAAGGGCTGCAGTTTTTAACCGCCTTGCATGGGTATATGGTCAGTGACCAATAGATTCGGGCGCGGCGGCTGGCACAGGAGACGCGCATGCAGTTAAAGCATCTGCTGATTGCGCTGCTGGTGCCGCTGACATGGGGGTTTGGTTTTACCTTTGCAAAATCCGGCCTTGGGCATTTTCCGCCGCTGTTGCTGATGGGCATGCGCTTTGTTCTGGCGGCGTTGGTTCTGGTGTGGTTTGTGCCGATACCGCGTGGCTATTTATGGACGATGTGCTGGATTTCATTCATCGCAGCGACCTTGCAATATGGGCTGACATTTTCCGGTCTGGCGCTGATGCAGGCAACGCCGGCGGTGCTGCTGGTGCAAAGTGAGGTCATTTTTGGCGTGATCATTGCCGCGGTGGTTTTGGGTGAAACCCCCACTCTGCGGCAATTTCTGGGTATGGTGATTGCGCTGGTCGGCATTCTTGTCATTCTGGGGGCGCCGGCATTAGATGGGCAGATGCTTGGCGTCACGCTGGTCTTGCTTGGCGGGCTTGTCTGGGCATTTGGACAGGTCTTGATCAGGCGACTGGATGGTGCCTTGGGCGGGTTTCAACTCACCGCATGGCTGGGTGTGATGGCCGGGCCACAGATGCTGTTGGCGTCCTTGTTGCTGGATGGCAATCCACTGCCAGCGATTGCCGCAGCGCCAGTTTCGGCGTGGTTAACGGTTTTATATCTGGGGCTGGTAATGACGGTGATTGGCTATTCAGCCTGGTATTATGTTTTGGCCCGCTATCCGGTGCCGGTTGTCATGCCATTGTTACTGTTGTTGCCGGTTGCGGCTATTCTGGGCGCTGTCAGCTGGCTGGGTGAGGTGCCTGATAGCATGGTGCTGGTTGGCGGGGCGGTGGTGATTGCCGGGGTGGCTATGGTCATTATCGAACCGGCGCAGCTTCTGTCAAGCTGGCGCAAAAAGAACACCGGCTAGTCGCTGACCAGCCGGTGCCCTCCCCCCGTAGAATAAGCGCTATCAGGCGCCGGTAAAGGCTTGCAGGCCGGTTTGTGCGCGGCCCAAAATCAGCGCATGCACGTCATGTGTGCCTTCATAGGTATTGACGGTTTCTAGATTCATCAGATGCCGCATGACATGATAATCTTCAGAAATACCGTTACCGCCATGCATATCGCGTGACAATCTGGCGATATGCAGTGCCTTGCCACAGTTATTGCGCTTGATGATCGAAATATTTTCTGGCGGGCAATTGCCCTCATCAAGCAGGCGTCCAACCCGCAGCGCAGCCTGCAGACCAAGTGTGATTTCAGTTTGCATATCGGCAAGCTTGAGCTGGATCAGCTGATTGGCCGCCAGCGGACGGTTGAATTGCTTGCGGTCGAGGGTATATTGCCGCGCCGCGTGCCAGCAAAATTCAGACGCGCCCATCACCCCCCAGGCAATGCCATAACGGGCTTTATTGAGGCATGAAAACGGCCCTTTTAAGCCACTGACATGTGGTAATAGATTCGCCGCCGGCACAAATGCATTATCCATCTGGATAGATCCGGTGATCGACGCCCGCAGGGACAGCTTGCCCTCAATTTTCGGCGTCGTGAAACCGCTTCCGGCAGACTCGCGTTCGACGATAAATCCACGGATAACACCGTCCAGCTTGGCCCAGACAACGGCGATATCGGCATAAGGCGCATTCGAAATCCAGGTTTTTGCCCCCGACAGATGATAGCCGCCATCAACGGGCACTGCCTTGGTCACCATGCCGCCCGGGTCTGATCCAAAATCAGGTTCGGTCAAACCAAAACAGCCAACAAGCTCGGCGGTTGCCAGCTTTGGTAAAAATTTCGCCTTTTGCTCATCACTGCCAAAGCTGTAAATCGGATGCATCACAAGCGATGACTGAACCGACATGGCTGACCGGTAGCCCGAATCGACCCGCTCAATCTCGCGGGCGGCCACACCGTAAGCCACATGGCCAAGACCGGCACCACCAAATTCCTCGGGAATGGTCGGGCCAAGCAAGCCCAGCTGACCCATTTCTTTCATCACTGCCGGATCAAAGGATTCTTCGCGGAAATCCTGAATAACCCGCGGCAACAACACGTCATTAGCAAAGGCGCTGGCGGCTTCGCGCACCATGCGCTCTTCATCGGTCAGTTGTGCATCCAGAAAGAACGGATCGTCCCATTGAAATTGTGGTTTTGAATCAGCCATCTGATCATCCTCTACACGAAAAAACATGCCTGGGCGGAGCCTAGCGCATTTTGTCTGGTTTTTACATGCCTGCACGGTATTTTTTGCTGTGACATTTCATCGCCAGAACAGATCGCCAGCGGCGGTCATGCCGGGCGGTGCTTGTATTTTAAGATTATTGCCAGTAAGTAAAGGCAATTCGTTGCTCTGCCGGTTTTATCAGGATGGTGTTATATGTCACAGAATCTGATCATTTCCCCGTCGATCTTGGCGGCTGATTTTAGCTGTATCGGTGATGAGGTCAGGGCAGTGGATGCTGCTGGTGCCGACTGGATCCATCTCGATGTGATGGATGGTCATTTTGTGCCAAATCTGACATTTGGCCCGCCTTTGATCAAATCCCTGCGCGGCCACAGCGACAAGCCCTTTGATGCCCATCTTATGGTATCAAACCCGGATGCCTTGCTCGCCGATTATGCCGCTGCCGGGGCAGACCGGATCACCGTTCATGCTGAAGCCTGTTCCCATCTTGACCGCAGTCTGGCACGGATTCGTGAATTGGGATGCAAGGCCGGGGTAGCGGTGAACCCGCATAGCGGGGTGGATGATCTTGTGCATGTGCTTGACCGGCTGGATTTGATTTTGGTGATGACGGTGAATCCGGGGTTTGGCGGACAGGATTTTATCGCCGCGATGACCGATAAGATTGCCCGGGTTAAAGCGCTGATCGGGTCGCGCGCCATCGATATTCAGGTGGATGGCGGCATCACCGCTGCCACGACGCCTGCGGTGACCGCTGCTGGTGCCAATGTGCTGGTCGCCGGGTCGGCCATTTTCAAAGGCGATAATACAGCGGCTTATGCGGCCAATATTGCGGCGATCCACAGTGCCAGTGCGCTGTGATTTTTATTCACTTTGCTGATCATATGACGGGGCGCAGATGGGATTGCTGATCGACGGTGTGTGGTCGGACAAATGGTATGACACCGCCAAAACAGATGGACGGTTTGTGCGGGAAAATGCCGGCTTTCGGCATTGGGTGACGGCTGATGGCACGGCCGGGCCAAGCGGTGATGCCGGGTTCGCCGCGGAAAGCGGGCGCTATCATTTATATGTGTCGCATGCCTGCCCCTGGGCGCATCGCACGATTATTTTCCGTCATCTCAAACAGCTCACCGATCATATTTCGGTGTCGGTGGTGCATCCGTTAATGCTCGATCAAGGTTGGAGCTTTGACAGTGACGACCATGCCACGGGCGACCATCTCTATGGCAAAAAATTTCTGCATGAGGTCTATAGATATGGCCACCCACAGGCCAGTGGGCGGGTAACAGTGCCGGTGTTGTGGGACAAGCATAAGGCGTGCATTGTGTCGAATGAATCGGCCGAGATTATTCGCATGTTCAACTCGGCTTTTAATGCGCTGACAGGTAATCATGATGATTATTGGCCAGAACCGTTGCGCGATGAGATTGAAAGCGTCAATCAGGATATTTACGACAATATCAATAACGGTGTTTACAAAGCCGGCTTTGCCACCAGCGCCGCTGCCTATGAAGATGCGGTGCGCGCCGTGTTTGCCGCACTTGACCGGATGGAATTGCGGCTGCAACAAGGCCGCTATCTGATGGGGTCACAACTGACCGAGGCGGATTGGCGCTTTTTCACCACATTGGTACGGTTTGACCCGGTCTATGTCGGACATTTTAAATGCAATCTGCGGCGCATTGCGGATTATCCGGCGTTAACCGGTTACCTGCGCGATCTGTATCAGACCCCGGGCATTGCCGAAACCGTGGTGATGGATCACATCAAACAGCATTACTATCAGAGCCACCGGCAGATCAACCCGACTGCCATTGTGCCGCTCGGGCCGGTGCTTGATTACCATGCCCCGCATGGGCGCGGCCAGCCCGGCTAATTATGTCCGGCTAATTATCTTGGTCTAATTATTTTGGGCTGGCGGTTTTTTGCGCGGGTTGCTGCCGAGATGTTGTTCGCCGCGTTCAGCTGCCAGCCGTATCTGTTTTTGCCGCTCGGCGAAACGTGCGGCGCGTTGCGGGCTGACGCTGGGCTTGCAATGCGGACAGCTGACACCATCCAGATAATCATCGCTTTGCATATCGGCATCGCTAAGTGGCATACGGCAGGCATGACACATGTGATAGCTGCCTTGCCGCAATTTGTGATCAACCGCGACGCGCCCGTCAAAAACAAAACATTCGCCTTGCCATTTGCTCTGCTCTGCGGGCACCTCTTCGAAATATTTTAAAATGCCACCTTTCAGGTGATATACCTCGTCAAACCCATAGGTCTGCATCAGCGCTGTGGCCTTTTCACAGCGAATGCCACCGGTGCAATACATCGCCAGCTTTTTCGGACGTTTGGCTGCAGGTTGTTTGGCCAGCTCTGCCGCCCAATTTGGGAAATCACGAAAATTGGTGGTGTTCGGATCGACCGCGCCATCAAACATGCCAATCGCGGTTTCATATGTGTTGCGTGTGTCGATCAGCATCACATCCGGGTCGCTTATCAGCGCGTTCCAGTCAGCTGGCTCAACATAGGTGCCGGTGGCTTTGGCAGGCTGAATATCGGGACAGCCCATGGTGACAATTTCCCGCTTTAACCGTACCTTCATACGCAAAAATGGCTGCGTATCGCTGGCCGAAAATTTCAGCGACATGCCGTCAAACCGGCTGTCTGTCTGCAGCCATTCCAGCATTTGTTCCATTGCCGGCACTGGCGCGGCGATGGTGCCGTTGATGCCTTCCTGTGCCAGCAAGATGGTGCCCGCTACGCCAGCCTGATCACAGCGGGCCTGTAACTGTGCGCGCAGATCCGGCGCATCATCCAGCTGCACGAATTTATACAGCGCGGCGACGACAAATGTGACGTCATTGCTGCGCCGTGCCAGCATCTGATGCATCATCTCTCGATAGTCTGACATTGGCTGTCGATATCCTGTTTAGGGCTATTTTGGGGCAATTTAGCACCCCGCCCGATGAAAACCAAGATGTTGAAATTGGCGGCGGTGCCCGGCAGCAAAATTTCTGGCCGGGCGGGCCTAGCTGGCGGGTTTTGCTGATGATCTGGCAAGATGCGGATCACCGGCCCATACATCAGCCAGCCAGCTTTGCAAAAACCCCGGGCCAGCCACGCTGATCAGCATATTGCGCAAGCGTCCGCGAGCCCCGCCAAACGCCATCACCTTGCCGCTGATATCGGCTTTGCGAACGACTGCAGATACCGCCATGGTGCGGTTGCGTGCATAGATGGCGAGGGCATTGTCAATGTCGCTGCTGTGGCAAAGGGCGTATTGCAGACTGGCCGCATCCTGCAGCGCCTGACCAGCGCCCTGTGCCAGATGCGGCGGCATAATATGGGCGGCGTCACCAGCCAGCGCGACCCGGCCGCGCCGCCAGCATACCGGGCTGCCAGCCGGGGGAAGCGATGTTTTTGTCCATTGAAACTGGCTGCTGGCAAGCTGTTCCAGCATTGGATCGGCGCGGAAAATCCGGGCTTGCCAATTACCGGCGGCCTGTCTGGCTGACAGGGTGACGGCAAAATTGATGCGCCTGCCACCGGCAATCGGGTAGTGCACAAGATGCGCCCCCTGACCAAGCCATAAATTGCTGGCTGGCTGGGCAAAAGCCGCTGGCAGATCGTCGGCATCAATGTCTGCCCGCATGGTTACCCGCATATCGCCCCGCATACCAGCCCGCATATCACCCCGGGCAGACTGATAATCTGCGCCCGGTGTGGCACCGGTGACAAAGCGCCGGCCAAAGCCGTTCATCCCGTCGGCGGCAATCAATGCGGTCGCCTGCATGCTGCGGCCATCATCGCAGACCAGCGCGACGCCGTCATCTTGCGTAACCGCCTGATTGATCAGTCTGGCATGCAATGTGATGCTGGCGCGCGCGGCAACAGCATCCTGCAACAGACGCAACATATCAGCGCGGCTGATACTGGCATATTGATGCGTCAGCGGCAGGCGCGTTAAGGTGGCACCGCTGGCAAGGTCGCGCACAATGATATGGTCAAGCCGTGTGGCGCATTGCATCGCCGCATCACCCAGACCAAGCTGGTCAAGTGCCTGCCAGCCATTCGGTGCCAGTTGAATGCCGCCGGCCGGGGCTGTTGCTGGCGCGGCCCCGCAAAGCGCCACATCATGACCGGCATTGGCGGCTGCCAAAGCGGCGCTGAGCCCGGCGATGCCATGACCACTGACCATGATTGTCATCTGTTGCGCCCCCGCAGGTTTTCTAAAAAACAATGTTCAATTAAAAAGCGATCACCCTACCCGATGCGCCGGGTGCGGTGATCGCTGCTAGGCTAGAGCGTGTCGGTCATGCGTGCAACCAGCGATGACCGGTCACGGTTACTTTGCGTCAAGCTCTGCATCTAGTGATTTGCGGAATTTATCGACAATCTCGTCAACATGTTTGCGCTCGGCGACAAAGGCCGGTGCAATAATCGCGTTATCACCAGTGAATTTGACATGCAGGCCATTCCAGAACATGGTTTTCTGCATCTGCCCACCACGGTGTCCGGCGACACCATCTGATATCAGCTCAACACCAGCCATCAGACCAATGCCGCGGATATCGGCAACCAGTGGATGATCCTGCAAGCTCCAGACCGCATCGAGGAAGTAATCTTCGAGTTCCGCTGCCCGGTCAAACAGACCTTCGCTTTCATAGATCTTCTGTGTGGCTATCCCGGCTGCACAGGCTGCCGGATGCGCCGAATAGGTGTAGCCATGGAAAAATTCGATCGCATTTTCCGGTGCTGCATTCGTGACGGTGTCATAGATTTCATCAGTCACCGCGACGCCGCCCATGGGAATGGCACCATTTGTCAGCGCCTTTGCCATGGTAATAATGTCAGGCTTGACGTTGAATTTCTGTGTGGCAAAAGCGGTGCCCATCCGGCCAAAACCGGTGATGACTTCGTCAAATACCAGCAATAACCCGTGCTTCGTGCAGATTTCACGGACTTTTTCCAGATAGCCAACCGGTGGCACCAATGTGCCGGTCGATCCGGCAACAGGTTCGATGAACACCGCTGCCAGGGTGCTGCCACCCAGATTTTCGGCAATGCGTTCCAGATCCATAGCCAGTTCGGCGCCGGTCTTTGGCTGGCCTTTTGAAAACCGCTGATCTTCTTGCCAGGTGTGGCGGATCAGTGAAATATTGGGCAGCGTCAGGCCGAAGGTTTCACGGTTGCGCACCATGCCGGCGAGCGATACGCCGCCCATATTCACCCCATGATAGGCGCGTTCACGGCTGATCAGACGGTTTCGCTGGGCCTGTCCACGGGCGCGCTGATAGGCCAGAATCACCTTAATCGCCGTTTCGACTGACTCTGACCCGGAATTGGTGAAGAACACATGATTGAACTCATCTGGCAAAATCCGGCAGACGCGCTCGGCCAGTTCGAAAGAACCGGGATGGCCTAGCTGGAAATGCGGTGTGTAGTCATTGGTCAGCATCTGCTGATACACCGCCTCGGCAATTTCACGGCGGCCATGACCAAGTGGCGTACAAAACAGGCCAGATGAACCGTCGATCACCTCGCCACCTTTATAATCCCACATATACATGCCATCCGATTTCACCACAATACGCGGGTCTTTTTTGAAGTCGCGATTGGCGGTGAATGGCATCCAATGGCTCTCTAATGAATTTACGTCATATGACATCGGCTTGTTTCCTTCAAAAATGTGACCTTTTGCGGGGTCAGTTGCCAAAATTTCCTATGGTGCCGAACCCGGGCTTGCGGCCGCAAATGCTGCCGGTGCTGGATTCCTGCACGCACATATAAGCCCTATCGAACAAATCTACCATTTTACAGCGCGCACCATCGTCGGTGACGGCTGTTTCCCCCGGTGGTTGCCGGAAATTTATCATGACAAAAGCGACGGATCACAGCAAGCATCGCTTATAGTGCCAGTTGCGGCATTGACTGGTACCAGATAAACAGCTTCAATGGCCGCTATCGGTCTGTTATGCGGCTCTGGTTCAGGCGGGTTTTGTGCGGGCGGTTTTGGTGCGGGCGGCTGTAACGCGTAGAATGGTGGCAATAGTGAACGAGCATTTGATCATTACATTGGATAACGCCTCCGGCATCAGCTTGCAGGCGCAAATCCGACAATCGGTTGTTGAGGCCATTTTGGGTCATTCGATTTTGCCGGGTGACAAATTGCCATCCAGCCGGGCGCTGGCCAAACAATTAAAAATATCGCGCAATACGGTGATTCTGGCCTATCAGGCGTTGGTTGATACCGGCTATTTGCGGCCGCGCGAACGCTCTGGCTATGTGGTCAGCGATGATGCGCCAATCACCCGTCTGGTTGATACGCCGGGCGACCAACCGCCGTCTGATGTGGATCGTGACAGCCCCGGTCAGCCAGAGATATTGCCGGAAACTTTGCCTGGAACTTTGCCTGGAATTTTGCCGGAAACTTTACCCGACAATGCGGGAGGTCATGTCGATTGGGATCAAAAGCTGGTGCATTCCTACAGCTATATCCGGCCGGTGCAAAAGCCGGTGAACTGGCGTGAATTTCCTTATCCCTTTGTTTATGGTCAGGTCGATGACGAATTATTTTCGCATTCGGAATGGCGCGATTGCGCACGACAGGCGCTTGGCATGCGCAATTTCTCGACGATGGCCGGTGATTTTGGCCAGCATGATGATTCGATGCTAGTCAATTATATCTGTTCGCGCAGCCTGCCACGCCGCGGCATCAAAGCCCGGCCTGAACAGATTTTGGTCACTTTGGGTGCGCAGAACGCGCTGTATCTGATCGCCCAGCTGTTGATTGACCAGCAGAAACAGGTGGTGATTGAAAACCCTTGCTATCCTGATCTGCGCGACATTTTGTTGCAACGTACACAGCATATCACCCCGCTGGATGTTGATGCCGAAGGGCTGGTTCTGGATGAGACGGTTTTGGCGCAGACCGATGCGGTATTTATCACCCCCAGCCACCAATGCCCGACCACCTATACCATGCCGGCAAGCCGCCGGCGGCAATTATTGTCGATGGCAAAGCGGCATGATTTTCTGATTGTCGAGGATGATTATGAATTCGAGATGAATTTTCTGGAATCGCCAACCCCGGCATTGAAATCGCAGGATGTTGACGGCCGTGTCATTTATGTTGGCAGCCTGTCAAAATCGGTCTTTCCGGGTCTGCGTCTTGGCTATCTGGTGGCACCGGAACATGTCATCAAGCAGGCCCGCGCCTTGCGACATTTGATTTTGCGGCATCCGCCTGGTCATGCGCAGCGTACGCTGGCCTATTTTATGGCGCTGGGGCATTATGACGCGCAGATCCGGCGGTTGCGGCGGCACCTTGCCGAGCGCCGGCGGGTGTTGCAACAGGCGATGGATACCGAGCCGCTGTTTTCACAGGCAGCCGCGCATTTTGGTGGCACCAGTTTCTGGGTGCATGGGCCGGACTGGCTGGATGCGCGGTTGCTAGCACAGCGCGCCATGGCCGGGGGTGTGCTGATTGAGCCAGGCGATGTGTTTTTCCGCTCTGAGGCGGCGCCACTGAATTATTTTCGGCTGTCTTATTCGGCCATTTCCACCGATCGCATTGGCGAGGGTTTCAAGCGGCTTGTTAAAGCAGTTAATTCCCTAGTTTAGCATCCACTAGTAGTTAGTGACTAACTATAAGCCCTGTGCCGTTTTGACGGATGCAAACGTTAATTTGCAAAGATCGTCTAATAGGTCTCGGTCTGAAGTGTTGTTTTCAATCAACTTTATTAGAGGGCGGATGCTATCTGGGCGATAATCAAGACTACGGCTCTTTGGTTTGAAATTTTGATTAATGTCTTTAATGAAATAAAAGGGTTCTGGTCTTAAGAGGTCGCCAATGCTGAAACCGACTATTATTCTTTGCCCGGTCTTTTCAGAGAAAAAAACTGTGTACTCTAATGTAAAAGTTTCTGGTTCGAGAACAATTTTGACGGGTTGATGCAATATGGACGCGATGGGGGCCAACAATGTTGGCATCTGCTGGAGCAGTTTCATGCCACCCATCAAACAATCATTTAGCGCAGCAAGTTCTAGCTCATAAAAAGATGCATTATGATCTTGTGTATCTCCCATCAGCATCAACGGCGAGTGAAAAGGCAAGGATGTAGAGAATTTTGACTGATCCAGATCCCGATGAAGTAGCTCTACTAAATACCAAGCCTCGGCAAAAGCAGGCGTTCTATCATCGAAATAGAAACTGTGTGGAACCTTTACACCACTCTCGCAAAAATATATTTCAAGTTCACGAATGTTCACGCCAATTTGAAACTGATTTTCAAAATAGCGCGTGCGGAAATCCTGAGAATTACCATTCCACAATAGGCTCAAATGCTGATTTTGTGGTAAGGCGCCAAGAAAGCTATTGGCACCTCTTGCAGTCCAGAATAATGCGTTGTGTGCCTCGACACATGCATCTCGAAACTGCTTTGTTGCAAATATTTTTGGGTCAGGCTGGACTGTTGATTGGCTCAAAAAGGTCTCATTTCCAGTATTTCTTGTGAGTTTTACCACTCATCATCATCGTCTTCATCATCAAAAAATGTCGACTCATCGATATCACCGTCTTCATCGAAATCATACTCGAGTTGTTCAGTGACATACACCATGATGTTGTCACCTTCGACTTTCACGTCATAGGTTTTTAGCGGTAATTCTGCTTCATCCTGAAGTTCAAGGGTTTCGAGGTCCCAAGACCAAAGATGTTTTGTGCAAGTCAATTTACACCCAACCACAAGCCCAGACTCTTCAAGGGGCTCTTCCAAATGCGGACAAACTGGTGGGATGGCAGCATAGCCATTTTTGTGGTGTGCAACTGCGATAGGGATACCACCCCCGATTCGGGCCCAAACCTTTTTTATTGAACCTACCGGGATCTCACTCTTTTCGCAGACCTTTGTCCAAGCCATTCGTTACTCTTTCTTCCGTCTCTGGTGTTTAGTTACTCAAGGGCGCACGCCTCTTCTGATTGGTTTTACAGGAGCCAATGCGAGCCCTTGTCAAGACGTCTGTTGTCGAGCTTCGTCTCGCGATTAGTGAATTTAGGTACGCCATCAATAATAGAAAACTGGTCTATGTATTTTCCAATCACGAATAGGCGGCTTTCTCCAGAGTCGAGGTGAGAATTTATACCATCAAGCATGTTCTGATATATCGTGACCGAACTGATCGCGGTTGCCGACTTGCCGCCTTCTGCGATATCAACTGAGTAAACGGAAGTGTGTCTGTGTAACGGTGAGTGATCGGTGTTGTGCTTTGGCAACATGTCCATCAACCCAACCAATTCTTTTCTGTCACCACTGAAATAAGTCATATTCTTGTTTATTTCTGGGCTGAACGATGTGATCGCGTAAGTGAAGCTCTCATCACAAAGTTCAAAGAACTCTGACCAATTGTTTTCGTCTAGAGCAAGAGTCGCCTTGTAGATTGTTTTTTCTATTTTTCTTTCTAAATCAAGCATCAAATCTTCTTTCATTGTTATCTTCCAGTTTGTTTCAGTCTTTGTTTATCTGCTGACCAAAAACGGCTCTGCTAATGCTATAAAGCAATGTCACGACCGTGAGCCTCCACTATCAACCGGTGAATAAGATGGGTTTCCTATTTGTTTGGGGTCAGGAAACCGTCTGGTGTCCAGGCATTGCCGTGCTTCCATATAAGTGGCAGGGTCATTAACAACTTCTACCGCCACAAGCTCGTCTCCACGGTAGCTCCAAAATGATACAGCACCTTCACGCTTCCCCAGCCTCTCGACTTGATAGACACTTTCGTC
>Ga0181557_1000539_pt1 | contig 47214 bp, 53 predicted proteins | sample 011ome_23_FD_148632 | JGI IMG/M metagenome (GOLD analysis project Ga0181557, IMG submission 148632) | Coastal salt marsh microbial communities from the Groves Creek Marsh, Skidaway Island, Georgia - 011506CT metaG (spades assembly) | ecosystem: Environmental > Aquatic > Marine > Intertidal zone...
ATGATACTAAAAATCGCCACGAGGTAAAGCCTTTTATTCCATCTGAACCTATGTTGTTTGGGGGGTACGCAGGACTACCACCCCACCCCCACTGGTATATATATAACTCATCTACATTTTGAGCCAATTTAAGTGTTAAACCAGTTCTAATAGAAGACCATAGTAACAATCATTATCGGGAGGAAAAGTATTATTACGTATAAGTAGAGTCCTACGATTAACAAAATAAGTCTTAGAGGAAGCAGATACCATTTATTAAGACTATCTATTATGTCGCCAAACTTATTGAAGAACCTCTTAACAATGAAGTTATCATCTGTTATTTGATAGATGAAGTAATAAGCTATCATTGTTGCAAATATCGTTACTGGAACAACTACTGCTTCTGAACCTAGTTGAGTTAAATCAAAGTTAATGATGTTGTTCCAAATATCTTTTAGGCTCATAAGTAATCCCTAATCACAGAAAGCTTCGTAATAACTAGCGTAATGTCCTGCTCTTTCAATTAGCTTGTTGTCAGGGTCAGGGTAATCATAAGCCTGTCTTAGGTTTGTATCTGCCATGTCTTTAGCTATGTCACATTCATAAGTTGCACCTTTTAGGTTTTGTCTACCGAACCAACCGATAGCCATAACTGAGGCAATCAATACTGCGATGTATGTAGCTTTTTTTAAGGTCATATTTTTTATCTCCTCAGTGCAAAGTTCCTGCTAAAAAATCATATAAATACATTCATCGGAAAAGCATAAAGTTTCTTTCTCAAAAATCTCTGTAGGTATTTCTCCTTCTATGCTGCCTACTTTCAAAGAGCATTGTCCTTTTATATCTGCATAATGAGTATTTGTTTCACCAGTATCATCATAATTATGTATAGATTCAAAATTCCATTGAGTTTCCTTTAATGCAGAAGATGGTATCTCCCAAAAAGTAATACTTGGAGCATCACTTTGAGCCATCCAAAGGTCAAGATTACCATCATAATCTTCAGGATTACCTTGAGCTTCATATAATGCACTTAGTTGGTCTAGAGTCACTGTAAGATGCCCAAAGGTTCGCAACTCATCTGTATGTAAAATACTAAAAAAGCCTTCAACGTCATAAGTTCCAGCATCTTTATATCTACTGGGTGTTTCTAAATCAGTACACTGACCACTTAAATTGATGATGGTACGTTCTGTTGGTGGTGAGTCATTGTTATTAGAGCCACAAGAGATTAGAAGAAAACATACAACTAAATATTTTTTCATACTAAAAACTCTCCACGTTTTCAAACTCGTGAGGTATATCTTCCAACAGCATCACAGCTTTTAAAATTAAATAGTTCTTGCTGATGTTAAAGCCTTTGCCTTTCTCTATTTCAAACTTCACTTTAACTGGGTGGAAGTTTGGTATCTCTTGAGTCAGAGTTATTGGGTTCTTATCTTTGTCATAGACAGGTGGTGCTGGAAAATCTTTATCACCATAACTTGCTCTAGTACCAACCTTGACTGTAAAGACTTCCTGTCCTGTAGTGTATTTAACTGACTTAACCTCTACTCCTTTATCTGCAAAGCGAAGCAGAGTCTTATCGTCTGCATTGATATATATTTGATAACAGTCATTGCCGAAGACATCGAATGGTTTCAGTAGATGAGACCACATCGCTTTACCTTCAACTACATAGCTACTCATCATACTTATAGTTAAATGATTTTTTTGTTAGCTCACATTTACCATTAACATATTCACGTTGGCTTTTAACATAACGATTATCAAGCATAGATAGCTTTTGGTAAGTAAATGTTTTAAACCTTGCATTAAATTTTAAAGAAACTGTTCTTTCTTTAACCCCATTTTCTGGCTCCACCCACGTTCTAAGCCAATAATATTCATCTTTAGTTAGATAACCGTCTTCAACATATGTTGTATCGCCTTTATCAAACTCTGGAGGGTTTCCAAAAAAAAGAGTTCTAAACCCCCATTCAGTCGGAAAGCTAGAAAGGAAAAATGCAAAATCTTTTCCATCCACTTCTTTAGTTCCCTGACCTGCATAAATACTTAATGCTACATTTCCAAAGGTAGATGGATTAGTAGGTAATCCGGACCTAGATTCACTAAATAGCTCTCCGTAGCACTCATAATGAGATAGCGAGTCACCTAATTTATTAACCGTTTCGTTCTCAGCAAAAGCTAATGGCGATAGGAGTATTAGGGTTAGTAGTTTCTTCATCGTGGTGTCAACAACCGCTAATTTGTCTTAATGTGTATGTGATGACTTTATCATTTTTTATTTCGAGCATAACTGAGCATCTACTATTAAGATAATATGTAATAAATTTTATTCCAGATGCGAATTGCTGATTTTGCGGCACTTCACCCCAACCCTTTCTTATAAGCTCTGCTTCAGTTAGTCCAATTACATTATCAAAAGACTCACTAAGCTGTCGGATTTTTTCTTCATCGCTAACTGAGTTTGTAGCACAACCAACAATTCCAAAGACCATCAAAACTAAAGCAAGGATGTTCTTCATATATCCAAAAGTTCTCTTTGTTTTTCTTTATATAACTCATCATCTATAAGACCCTTGTCATATAAATTCTTAAGTTTCTCTAGCTCTTCTTCGAGACTACTTGAGTTAGGTGAAGGGCTTTCTTCTTTTTTTGATGTCTTATTAAATTCTGAAGAACCGGATATGGCTATTCCGAAAGTACCACCTTCCGAAGATGAAAATGTCGATTCAAAAGCAGTGCTAAATAAAGTACCCACTCCAAAAACTCCTCCTGCTATACCTGACCAAAAGTTACTGCTTCTGGGAGCAATAACAAAAGAATATTCTTCTCCAGCTTTTGCAATGAAGCTAACCGTTGATTCACCCGGAGCACCAAACCCACTGACTGCAAGAGTATTTCTACCTGATGGAACATTTATCGTATCTGATTTTCCATTACCAACTTTAGTGACTCTTGCTCCATTGAGCCTAACTCTTGCTTTTAACCCACTAAATAAAAACGCACTTTCTCTTTTTAACTCAACTTTGGCTGTGCCCTGAAGTTGTTCAGGAGATGTAATAGCAAAATTGTCTTGCCCAACCAATCCAAAGCTTCCAAAGACCATCAAAGTAAGGAGGATATTTTTCATTTATCACCACCGCTTTCAAACCATGCAAAGAAATCTAAGATATGAACTTGGTGTTCTGCTAAAAAGATTTCAAGCTCACTGCTTATCTTTAGGTAGGTGTTGGTTTCACCAAAGTGATATTTATAAATCTCTAAATCTTCAGTCAGCTCCCAATACTTCAAACCCATTAGTTTGTGATACCTGTATATACCTTTAAAGACTTTCATCTCTTGAACACTGTTTAACTTATTGTCTGCTTTCTGCTTTTCAAATTTTGATAGCTTTGACATTAGCTTTATCAATTCAGCTTGAGTAGATAACAATGCAATGTCTGAATCTCTTTGAAAGTTTTTGGGAGTAGGGGCAAGTTTGAGATTTGGCTTCATAATTTATTTATCCACTGATGAATTTTTTTTATGCCAGAAGAAATTAATATATAAACGTAGGTAAGTAGAAGGTTAAAAATTGCAAGAGCCCCAAACATTGCAAGTACATATGCCATAAAACCAAGTGTTGTTATTTTGCCTTCAAGAAATTGTCGCCACTCATCTCTTAAGGCTATTTCTACATCTGAACCCCATATTAATGCCAGAGTTACAAAGGCTGTAACAAAGAGAAAATTGTCATAGACCCTTAGACTTAGACCATATTTGTCTTTACCAGCTTTTCCTAAAAATGAAGATAATGCATACCAACTCAGAAAACTCAGCACCGCAAACCAAAAATTTACATTCGTGTATTCCTCTATCCACTTCACAATCACATTAACTATCTCCATCACCTTAGTATTACCCACTTTATAAACTTTGAAAACTTTTTAAGTTCTCCTCGAACAGAAGAGTTCTGAGCAACTATTTACTGCCTATAAGACAGCTTTCAAAGTCTTACGAAGTATCTTATAAATACCTTAATTTATATCCTCTTTTATCTATTTATTTATATCCTGTTAAGTATTCTTTTTAATACCCTGCAAAGCTCTGTAAAGTATTGATTTAACAGGGAATATAAGAACATTTGTTATGTTAAATCGAACAACAATAAAATATAAAAATGAGCTTTACTATTAACTAGCTTTTTAAGAGTTCTTCTTTGATCTTTCGTAACTGAGATTCATTGGCATCAAGCATATCTTTGATAGTTATGTTGGTCTTAGGCTTGGGTAATTTAACACCTTTTTGGATTAAGCTATTAGCTCTAGCTGCTTCATAAGCCTTAACTAATCGAGAGGATTTTTTTGTAGGTAATAAATCTGTATTGCGTTTATCTTGCTTGTTAGTGCTTCCAGCAATCCAATCATCTTCGACTAATTTTTTAACAGCTTGATTGCAGCGATAAAAAGATTGATGGCTTTGAGCCTGAATATATTTGATATTAATTGTTCTACCTTCCTCTTGAGCAATAATTGTGGAATACATAATGAATCTCTCTAGAGGACTCGTAACCACATCTTTAGAATCAAGATTTTGCACCATTAGTTGAAGTTCTTCGTGTGTTAGCTCAACTAGTTGATTGGTAATAGACATACCTAACTCTAATTCATAAACATATTTATATCTTAGTTTTTGAGTTAAATATTTTGAGTTAATTGTTTTGAGTTAAATATTTTGGATTAAAAAACTTAACTTGATAAATCTTCACAGGATACATGTACCGTGCAACTATATTTTTAATTTAAAAATTTAGGTTATTTATGAAATTACAAAACTTTTTATTGGCTGGACTTCTGATCTGCTCATTTGGAGCAAAAGCTGATGTCAAGTATGCAGGTGTTTCTTTTCAAAGTGGTGATATTGATGTGGATAGCGACTCATTTGATGTGAGTGCTTATGGTGTAAATTTTTTATCAACATCAGGAAACATTTTATTTAGCACATCGGCTGCCTCTGGTACAGTTGATGATGTCTATGGATATGATCTTGATTTTGCTGCTCAAGGCATTGATCTAGGTTATGCATTTGGAGACCTAAAAACTGGCTCTTTTGTATTTGGGGCATCTCATACAAGAGTAGAAATACAAGTTCCCGGAAGCAGCAATGCTAAAAGCAATGAAACTGATCCATTTGTTGGCTTTGCTAAAATGTCAGGAGAAGGAACTGACTATTCAATCACAATAAGCGATGGAACGCTCAGTGCTAGAGGAATTTTTTCAATCGGTGCATCCGATGACTGGAAAGCTACTCTGGGGTTTGGTACTTCAGACGATGGTGACTCAGTTTCGATTGGCATGGTCCTTCAATTCTAAATAAATTAAAGAACTTTAATTAATAAACTGGAAAAAAATGAAAAAAATATTTATAACTTCATTAATTTTAATCACTTCCATTAGTGGCTGCTCTACTGCTCAAAAAGCATCCGAGGTTCAAAGTGTTCGAGCTCCAATTGCCCCATACTTAAAGATGACATGTAAGGAACTTGGAACAGAACAAAATGCAGTATATCGAGAAGCCGAGACTCTTGGTGCTCAAGTAGATAAAGACTATCAATCTGATAAAAATACAGAACTTGTAACATGGATTCTATTTGCACCAGCTGCTTTTTGGATGGATGGTAATGCTGAATCTGCAGGAAAATTAGCAGCCCTTAAAGGACAGCTTGAGACAATTCAAGAAGCTCAAAAGGTAAACGGCTGCTCTTAAGAATTGATTTCTTATTAGTAATCTCCCTTCCCTAAGTTAGCTCCTTGTTTAATTGATTAGATGAGGGGCTTTTTTATCAGCTAATTAAAGTCGTGTAAGTTCTCAAGAGCTTCAAAGTCTTTTCTTTCTAATGCATGGACATATCGCATTGTTGTTCTTATATCGGCATGTCCTGCTAGTCTTTGAACCGTATAGATGTCTGTGCCTTTCTTTAAAGGCTGAGTACAGAAGTCGTGTCGCATTGAATGTATGGTTATGTCAGTAAGCCCTGCCATGTGGCAAAGATTGGCAAGGTTGCGCTCTACCAACTGGGCTATTCCCGCTTTTGAGTTCGTTAATATACATCCAAGAGTATAAGCATTCAAGCTTAAAACTTGATATTTACAAGGCTTAAAATCACCTAGTAGCTGATCAAGCTAACCGAGGTCTGGGTTATGGGTAAAACTATGCAGGCTCTCATCTGCTGGCGACCATTTGTTTGCCGTCGAGCTCCAGAAATTAGATTCAATAGAAAGCCATGAGGAGTCATTTAGTGTGCCAGCTTTGATGAATTTGATTCCTGGATTTTCTTCAACAAAACTTATTACCGGCGAGCCACACTCTTCGCAGAAACCTCTGCTGATATGAGAGCCAGCAGTTCCTGTCACGGTGTAATATTTGAGACTACCATTTAAAGTTAGATCTTCTTCCGGGATCATTACAATTGTAGCTTTGCCACTTCCTGTGGACTTCTGACAGTCTTGACAATGACAATGATGTGCTGAAATAACTTTGGAACTATCAAATTTATACTCGATCTTGCCGCATAAACATCCACCTATTTTTACTTCATTGCTCATTTAGTCACCCCATATAATTTTTATTAATTAATATCATAAGTTTCTACAAATAGTATTCCAATAGAAATCATAAAGAATATATTTAATAGGGTGTACCTTTTATATTTTAAAATCATGTTTAAATTCAACTCAAACATAAATAATTTATATATTAAATTAAAGTATTATTGATAAAATATATGTACCTTTAATTTTCTAAAATATAGTATAAAGTCACTATTTTACAATTAAATTCTGAGGGGAATTTCCATGAATAAATACAAATATATCTTATCTTTAAGTTTAATTTTTGTCTTTTCGCTAAACACATTGGCACAATCAAATGAAGTCGAAGAGATCATAACAACTGCTACTAAAACAGAAAAAACTCTACAAGAAGTTCCTGTCGCTGTATCAGTTATCAGCGCTGATGAAATCGATAAAGCTAACGTCGTTGATGCTTTTGATTTAATGCAAGTGGTTCCCTCTTTGGATACAAGGCAGTATCAATCATCCAAAAATGCTGCATTTTTTATTAGAGGTTTTGGAAATGGTTCAAATAATAATGGTGTGGAGCCTTCGGTAGCATTGTTTGTTGATGGTGTATATCGATCAAAAATGCAAAGCAGAATTAGCGACCTGCCCATGGTAGAAAGGGTTGAAGTCCTGCGCGGCCCTCAAAGCACACTCTTTGGTAAGAATGCTACAGCTGGAGTAATAAATATTGTTACTAAAAAGCCATCGTTTGAAAATTTTGGAAAAATTTCATCATCTCTGGGTAACTTTAATTCAAAAAAAGTAAGAGCCTATTATACCGGACCATTAAGCGATACTGTTGCATATAGCATTAGTGCAGATAGCCATCAGGCTGATGGTCATGCTAAGAATAAGGTCACAGGCAATGATACCAATAATAGAGACAGGTATTCATTCAGAGCTGATTTGCTCATTGAAGCCAGTGATGATACTCAGATTAGAATAACAGCTGACTATGATGAATATGATGAATTCTGTTGTCAGGTAAGTAATGTTTCTGCTGGTCCTGCAAAGGGAGTTGTATACGCACTTGGTGGTCAAGCTGCTCCAAATAGCCCATATGATGATTCTGTATATTTTAATTTTGACTCATTTGCTAAAGGTGAGAATTCCGGAATTTCAATCAATGTCGTTAAAGAAATGGATAACATGACATTTACAAGTATTACCTCCTCAAGAGATTCAGATAGCCTTGAAAGTCAAGATATAGACTTTGATAGCTCAAGGATACTTAATCCAAATACAACCAATGTAAACTTGTCTGCAAAATCTCAAGAATTTAGACTTGCTTCACAAGGTAATGAAAAAATTAACTGGTTGATCGGCGCCTATTATTACAAAGAAGATCTTAAGAATGACTCAGGCGTTGTTTTTGGACCTGCGTGGAGGACTTATGCTGATATTCTAGTAGATGGATTAACTGGGGGTACTTTTACCTTAAATGATGTTGGAAGTTTAATTGGTATTCCAGGATCACTTCTATTTGCTACAGGTCAAGAAAGCACGGGTTATTTTACCCAAGACACAGAAACAACAACTTTTTTTGGTCAGGTTGATATTAATATTACTGACAACTTAAGCGCTGTTCTTGGAGCAAGTTATATCGAAGATGAAAAAGAAGTTACCGGTTTAAATGTTAATACCGATATCTTTTCAAACCTTGGTTTTGTTGGAATTGGAACCGTCGGATTAATTCAAGCTGGAATTGATCCTGCTACCGCAGCTGTCCTAGCAACAAATCCCGAATTCAATCCATTGCTAGGATTTCAAGCTCTTCAATTTTTACCTGAAATGCAGGCCTTCCCAAATGCTGGGCAAAGTGGTAAATCCTCCGATGACAATGTTGATTACACTGCAAAACTCACATACGCATTGAATGAAAATACTTCAATCTATGGAGGCATTTCTACAGGGTTTAAATCTACTGCATGGAATCTTTCTGTAGACTCAACACCTGATGCAGTTGAAATTGCTGCATTGGCTGCCGCAGGAACTCCAGTAGCTGAAAATACAGCTCTAGGTCAAAGGTATGCATCTCCAGAAGAAGCTGAAGTTCTAGAGCTGGGTGTAAAAATGAGGCTGTCTACTGGATATTTAAATGTAACTGCATTCAAGCAAGAGATAAAAGACTTTCAGTCAAATACATTCGTTAGCTCAGGATTTATATTAGCTAATGCTGGACAACAATCTTCAGAAGGATTTGAGTTTGATCTAATGTTTTCTCCAGTACCTAGTATAGATATCACTTTCGGAGGATTGGTTATGGATTCAAACTATGACTCATTTGTTGGCTCAGCAGCAGGTGATGTAAGTGGAACTAAGCCTGAAAATGTTCATGATGATTCCTTTACTAGCTCCATTACTTGGAACTGGAACAGAGGTAATACAGATGGTTACATTAGGTTAAATCATCTTTATTCAGGCCCAACATTTATCAGAATAGATCCTGCTGAAAATGCAGCTATGTGTGCTGCAGGAACATGTGAAAAGACAAAAGATACTCTAAATTTTAGTGCAGGAATTACAAGAGGTAATTTAGATATTATTTTTTGGGGTAATAATATCAACGATGACAAATATCTTCACACAGCCTTCTCATCAGTTGGAGATCCATTCGCATCATCTTTTGAAGGATATCCTAATGCACCCAAAACATATGGAGTCACGGTTAGTTACTCTTTCTAAGATCATTTACCCCTTAGTTGTGGTTTTTTAGATTAGTAATGGAAGGAGCTCGAAAGAGCTCCTTTTTTTTATATATAAATTATTTACTTAAATTTTCTAATGCTTCTGACATCTTTTTTTGCAAAGCTCCTATGGCCTGCAATGGTCGAATCATCACTTTAAAGTCAATAATTTTACCCTCTTCGTTCCAACGAATAATATCAACACCATTAACGGAAATGTCACCGATATAAGTTTCAAATTCTAGGACGCTATCAAGACCATCGACGAGCTCACGAACATACTCAAATCTATCCATGTCAAAAGTTTGACCGGCACCCATTAAATAAAGTTTTGACATTTCTTTTCCTTCAATAGGTTTGAAAACGATTGGTGATGTGAATACACAGGATTCATCAAGAATTTTATCTAATAATTTTGGGTCATTGGATATTAAACCTTCGTGCCACTTTTTTAAATATGAGTGTGTTTTATTCATTCGAGTATTAGAAACCTTTGATGGGGAGGATGCAAGCAGTGTTTTAGGATAAAGGAAGCCTCTGCAACTGAATTGTTAAAATTTAAAAAGCAGCTTGAAGTTTATTTTTTTCTTCTAAGCTTACGAAGACGAGCGTATTCATTTTGTAGCTTTTTCTCTGCTAAATCACGCCTTCGATGCCGTCTATTTCTAGCTGCTTCAGATTTTTGAATTCTGATAGCTTTATTCATTCTTTTTAAATAATCTCATAAAGAAAAAAGAAAAGCAAAAAGTAGTTTATTTTTTAATGATAAGTTTTTGCAGCCTCGATTTAATTATTTTTAGTTCTAAATTATAGGCAGAACCAGATGAAGAATTATTTCTTGAAATTGGTTGTGTAATTAATTGAGGGTCTTGATCGGACTTTACTTTAACATAAGCCTCTCTGAAGGGTACTCCTGATTGAACCAAATTATAGGCACGATCTGTCATGAGCATGTTCTGGTCTATAAATTCATTTGAACGCTGGGTATTTACTTTGATTGATTTAATTAAATCCGGAAGCAGACTTAAGGTCTTTGTCACGCAATGAGTGGAATATATCAGTGATCTCTTAGTCAGTTGTAAATCACGATGATATCCGCTTGGAAGAGATATTAAATTTTCTAATTCTGAATAATATCCTGCTATCTCTGCATAGTTAGCCCTCATAATCTCTATTACATCAGGATTAGATTTGTTTGGCATGATAGATGATCCTGTTGAATATTTAGATGCAATGCTCAATAAGTTAAACTCCTGAGCTAAAAAAATACTCATATCCCATGCAAATTTTCTCACATCAAGCATCGGCTGCTTAAGGGAACCAATAAGCTCTAATTCAAACTTACCTCTGCTATTTTGAACATACAAACTATTTAATTGCTTTCTTTTAAAACCTAATTCCTTGGTTGAAAGTTCGCGCTTAATAGGAAGATTAACTCCGTATCCAGCTGCTGTGCCCAAAGGATTTACATTCATCCAGGATTGAGTACTTGAAATCAAATCGATGTTATCAAGAAAAGATTCAGCAAAAGCTCCGAACCACAAACCCCAAGTCGAAGGCATAGCTCTTTGTAAATGGGTATAGCCAGGCATAGGATCAGATGAATGTTTTGTAGCTTTATCAAAAAATGATTTAGCAATCTGTAAGTTGATAGATTGAATTTCATCTAACTTTGCCCTGGCATAAAGACGCATAGCCACCATCACCTGATCATTCCTACTTCTACCTGTGTGGATTTTCTTTCCAACCGATCCTAGTTCTTTTGTTAAAAAATCTTCTATTGCAGAATGACAATCTTCGTATTTAGAAGTTAATTTGAATTTCTTTGTTTGAAATAACTTGGCAAGCTTTTTTAAAGCTGAAATAACTTTCTTGGTTTCAGATTTATTTAAAATATTAATATGTTGTAATTCATTGGCATGAGCAATAGATGCCTCTATGTCATACAAAAATAATTCTTGGTCTAAAACTATATCTTCACCAGATAAGAAATTATCAATGATAGAATTTTTACCTTTTGAGCTTTGGTTCCAAATTTTCATGTCTATGTTATTCCTAAGTTATCTTCCCACCCAAAAGCAGAATTTAAATTCTGCACAGCCTGGGTTGCTGCACCTTTAAGGAGATTATCAAGCGCACAACAAAATGTCAGCCTATTAATTTCTTTATCTACTTCAAAGCCTCCAATTATTACATTAGATGTATTTTGTACATCTTGCATATTTGGAAGTTCTCGTTGTATAGAAATTAGTGATTTTTGATCATAATAGGTAATAAATAAATTATAAATTTCTTCTGCCAGCACAGTCTTTGACAGAATAAAATTACCAGTCATCATTATTCCTCTGAAAAAATTGCCAACGTGAGGTGTAAATAATATATTTGGGTAACTATGAGTTTTAACTTCTCGCTCATGCAGATGTGACACGAGTGAGTAAGGAAGAATATTATCTTTAAGGGCTTCCTGATTATTTCTTGGGTTTGGCGAGGCTCCTGCTCCACTATATCCTGAGATACCATATAGATTTACAGAGCCAACCAAAATATCTACTAAGGGAGCAAGCATAAATTGCATTGCGGATGCATAACATCCTGGATTACTGATTCTACTTAACACCACTCTATTTGACAGCTCAGGCACTCTATATTCCCAAGCATCATCAAAACGATGATCTGCGCTTAAATCAATAATAATAGCTTCAGGATTATGCCGAACAATTAAATCAATATATTTTGCAGATTCGTTATTTGGTAAAGCCAAGATAAAAGCATCTTCATCAGCTAACACAATATTTTCTAAACTTAAATCTTGATAAAACAAACCACTATCAGCATCAGGTTCAAATGGTTGGCCAGCCTTAGATGTAGAAAAAACTGAGCTTATATTTAAGTGCTTATGTTGAGCCAATAACTTAATCACTTCCTGACCAACATAACCTCTGCCGCCTAATAAACCTACTTTTTTAACTTCCATTTAAATTACACTTTTTGGTTTATTGATAGCATACTCAATGCAATCTTTAAGGACGCTATAATCAGATATACCAATCCAAAAAATATGCCAATCATCTTGTTTCTGACAACCCTCACAAATTGAGGTATAAAAACTGTTTATAGGATTGTTGGGTCGTGATCGCCAAAAAACTTGAGGATAAGCTTTTCGCATCTCGTGCCAAATGCCAGCTCCTAAACCCTCGCCTTTAGCCTCAGGAATTACTCCAAATTTATCCATGTACGGAATAGCAAAATCATTTGATATAGCTATCGTAGCTCGCTTGCATGAGGTCATAAAAATATTTAAATCCTTTGGGGAGCGAAAGAAGTCATCAACTAGCTTCCCATTGAATGAACTTTCTATAATTTTTCTAAATTGATCCTCTATGTCTTTGTCTGGGAGTTCATGCCGATCAACTCTGTAACCATATTTAATTAGTGTGCCAGAACCTGAATCCGTAAATAATTCTTTAGGTAGATTGATTGGCTCTGTGATCGACACAGATGCTGTTTTTGGAAGATCATCTAACAAAGATTTTATTTGCTCTAATTTTAATTTCATTCCCGAATGCAGCCACTCTTCTTGCATAAATTCATTGTATTCCAAGGCCAGATTAATGTTTGTTATTAATTGACCGCTTTTGTTAAAAATACCGCCTATTTCTGACAGGAAAATAGCTTTATATGGATTGATTGCTTTCACTAATTCAACGGTCGCAATATCTGCATTAATGTTTAACACTTCATTGCCCATAAATCCCACAGGAGCAATTACTGGTATTGAATCTAATTCCAGCACTTCATTGACAAGATTGACATCTACAGATTCGATGGATCCTACATATCCTAGATCAGGGTGAGCCATAGTGCATTTGAATATATTGGAAATCAAACCTTTTGCTTTTGCTCCTTGAGCCTCCAAGGCATCAACAATCTTTTTATTAGTTTCCTTGAAAACTGAATAAGCAACATCTCTTACTTCTAGGGAAGTCACCCTTTGGCCATCAATAAAAGAAAATTCTATTTTCTTCTTTTGCAAGGCTTCAGATAGCATTGGACCAGCTCCGTGAAGTATGACAGGCTTCAAACCTACTTGATTTAAAAAAACTAGAGATGAAATAAGATTTTCAATATCATTTTCAACCACTGATCCGCCAACTTTGATCACAGCAAAGCGTTGTTCGGGAGAAGAAAATTTTTCAATGTACTTATTTATTTCTTTCTCAGAGCCAATAGCGCCAAGGAGTTTTAAAATGGTACTTTTTATAAATTGATTAGAAGGTTTGCTCATTGGATTATCTTTTTAAAATCAATCAATGCTTGATTTAACTCTCCTAGATCCACCGACTCATTCGGCTGATGGGCATCTGCAATGTTGCCTGGACCATAAACGATAGCTCGGTAACCTGCCTCGCTAAATAACGAAGCTTCTGTCCAGAAATTTACAGGAGAAGATAAAGCTAAGCCAAGTTCATCTGCAAAAGATTCTGCTTCGCTAACATCTCCAGATGCTGGCAATGCAGGGGCTATAAATCCAGCAGTAAATTTTGCATTGTTTTTAGATGTTGTAGTGTTGAATTCACCTAATAATTTATCAAAAGACTGTCCAGGCAACGGTCTCATGCCAAATTTTACCTGAGCATGGTCTGCAATGATATTTGGTTTTATACCGCCTTCAACTAGCCCCAAATTAAAAGCAATGCCCTGTAAATCTTTGAACGATTTGTTGTTGTATGATTCGGCTACTTTCAAAGCTGCATCTGACCATCTAGTTAATTTATGAATAGCATTATCAGTTAGTGCTCTTTGTTCAGAGCTGTGGCCTGCTAAACCAAAAAATTCCTGCGTACCTGTCAAAATACCTCTGTGACATGTAACAGCCTTATTTTGAGTTGGTTCTGCAACGATTACTCCTTCATAGGGATGTTGAGTTTTAATAAACTCCTTTATACAAGTGCTTTGCCCTGCCTCCTCATCAGTGGAAAATAAGATTGCGTAATTTTCTAAACCTTTTTCAATTAAAGTTAATAAACAAGCTGCTGCTCCCTTTATGTCGCAGGTACCCAAACCGAAAGCTCTCCCGTTATTAATCGTTAAGTCATATGGATCAGACTGCCAACCATCACCTGCCGGCACTGTGTCTAAATGCACATTGATAAGATAGTTTGGTGAGCCTTTGGTAAGGAGAATATTTAAAGAGTCCTCTCCTAAATCCGTTATCTGAGGAGTAATGAAGTCTAAAGAACTTAGATACTCAATTAATCCTGATTGTTTGATCTTTCTCGGTGGATTTGAGGTATCGCATGCAACTAGAGCTTTGAGATGTCGAAGAGTTAGCTCTAGATCAGTGTTCATTTTTTATTATGAATAGAAGCCCATGTTGAAGTGCTCTGACCAATCAGCTTAATAAATCCTTTCGATTCAGCCTCTGACCATGTTGCAGATTGAGCGTAAGCTCCTTCTGGGCTCTTGAGTATATTTTTTGATTTGACTGTGACTGCATCAACTCTTCCAGGAGTTAGCTTCAAGGTGACTTCTCCAGAAACAGTTTTTTGAGAATCAAATAAGAATGCCTCTAAATTCTCTCTTAGTGGCTCAAAATAAAATCCCCGATAAACAAGATTTACCCATTCCTGCCCGACTTGAGATTTCATAAAATTTTGCTTGTCAGTCAAGACAGCTTCCTCAAGTGCCCTATGAGCTGACATCAAAATCGTAATACCTGGAGCTTCAAAAACAAATCTACCTTTTAATCCAATGATTGTGTCGCTTGAAAAAACTGAACGCCCTATTCCAAAAGAGCCTCCAAGCGTGTTTAAAGATCTTAAAAAATCAGCTCCTTGCATTTTTTTATCATTGATAGAAATAACTTTCCCTCTAAGAAATTTTATTTTTAAAGTTTTTGGTTGTTTAGGGTATTGATGAGGTAATTTACACAAAACATAACTTTCGTTTGAGGGCTCTTCCCACTCATCAATTTCACTTCCCGAAATTGTTGCACCCATAAGGTTTTCATTGATGCTGTATTTCTTGTGCAAGGAAGAAACTTTGTAGCCCCTTTCTTGTAAATAATCCTCTTCGTAACCTCTAACATTTTTAGTGATGTTTTGGATCTCTCTGATTGGAGTGATAATGTTAAAATTACCATGAGCTCTTATGGATAGATCAAATCTAATTTGATCATTACCCATGCCAGTGCAACCATGAGCAATATCTTTTGTTTTTAATTTTTTGCATAATTTAATTGATTCCTTAACTATCAAGTATCTATCAGAACATAGAGCAGGATATTTGTTTTGATAGAGAGCTCCAGACTGAACTAAAGGAATGAGAATCTCGGACCATAGGCTTTTTTCAACATTAATATTGATATGTTTTTTTGCACCCAGCTCATTGGCTCTTTTTGTAATTGCAAGTTCTTCTTTTGCTGGGATGCCACCTGTATTAACAAACAAAGTATGAACTTCATAACCTTGATCAATTAAGTATGGAATGCAAAAACTGGTATCAAGACCCCCTGAAAATGCTAATACAACTTTTTTATTCATTATTACTTCCTATAAAATTTTACTAAGCATAGATTTTTGAACATGCTTTCTATTTGCAGCCTCTTGAACTGCTATGCAGTACTCAGCATCCATAACTCCATCGGTAGCTTTGACATTCCTTCTCAAAGGGAGGCAATGACTAAAAACAGCATTATCGGTGAGGCTCATCTTTGATTCATCAACAATAAAATGTTTATATTTGTTGTTGCTAGCCATCTGATCGTCTGGTTTTCCGTAGTGCTGAAGACTACCCCAACTTTTTGCATAGACAATATCTACATTTGAATAAGCGCTATCAATATCATAGGACACTTCAAACGAAGTTCCCTCAGATTCACAATTCTTTTTTGCAGCTATAAGGTATCTATCATCGAGATGATAATCCTCAGAGGGACATAATAATTTAACATTCATACCAAACTTGCTAGCTATCATAAGACTAGAATTAGCAACTGCGGTATTCAAAGGCTTGGGGTGATACGTCCAAGTTAGCAGATAATCTTTGCCTTGAAGGTCACCATAATGTTCTTGCAAAGTTAAGATATGAGCAAGTTCTTGGCATGGATGCTCAATTGTCTCCATGTTCACCACGGGCACTGAAGCGTATTTTGCAAAGCTGTTAATAACTGAATCTGTTCTATCGTAATCCCAGTCCATAAACTGAGGAAATGCTCTAATCGCAATGCAATCACAATAGGATGATAAAACTTGTGCAACTTCCTTCACATGCTCTTCTGCATTTCCATCCATGACAATATTTTCTTCAAATTCAATTGGCCATGCATCTTTACCTGGTTGCAAGATTATTGCTGTGCCTGAAAGCTCGCTGATTCCAACTTCGAAGCTAGTTTTTGTTCTAAGCGAAGGATTGAAAAACAACATTGCAATTGACTTATTTTTTAAAAGAGGTTGATGTGGTTTATTTTTAAGCTCAATGGCAAAATCAACTATATCCTGAAGCTCTGAGCGAGACCAATTCTGCGTAGTAATAAAATTTTTCATGATAGACATTGAAGTTACACCATTGCTGGTGATTATTAAAGCGATCTAAGTCTTTGTGTTGGAATTGAAGATTTAATATCAACAATTTCATTCGATTCATTAAAATAAACTAACGTAGGAGCATGATCAATTATTTGATTTTTAGGCATTGATGCGTATGAACAAATAATAATAATATCTTTTGGTGATGCTTTATGAGCAGCTGCGCCATTGATTGAAACGGTTTTTGAACCAGCTTCAGCAGCAATTAAGTATGTGGAGAAACGCTCTCCATTCGTAACATTATATATTTCAACTTTTTCATATTCAGTCATCTTGGCCGCTTCTATGAAGTCTTTATCCAAAGCGCACGAGCCCTCGTAATCAATCTCAACTTGAGTTACGTGAAGGCGATGGAGCTTTGAATTTAGCAGCACTCTTTTCATAGGTTGAGAAGTATGCAAGAAAAACGCCCAAAATCCAATATTATTGAATAATATAATTGTCTATCAGCCTTACATTCCCAAGCTTTGCAGCAATAGCCACTAAAGTATTTGGTTCAAACTCAAATAGTTCTTCAAGGGTAGTTGAATTACAAAATAAAAAATAATCTACGTTAAAATTTAATTCTTCAAGTCTCTGAATACCTTCTATTTTTAAATTTGTTAAGTTTTCATTCTTAGATCTTTGTGCAATTTCTTTTAAAATAATTGACAGATGTTTTGCGTTTGCTCTTTGCTGAGAAGACATCAAGTTATTTCTTGAAGACATTGCTAATCCATCCTCCTCTCTTTGGGTTGGAACTCCATGAATGTCTATATTGAGATTTGAATTGATTAAAAAATCTTTAACTATCAAATATTGTTGGTAATCTTTGAGCCCAAAAAATACATTATTAGGCCTAATCAATTGAAAAAAATGATTAAGAATTGTAATGACTCCATCAAAAAAATGTGGCCTTGAGATTCCGCATAGTTTTTTTGAAAGCATTGAATTCGCACTTAATTCTATCGCATTTTTTGCAAAATTAGATCCTGGACAAAACACTGCATCGCATGAAATTGTTTCAAGATGCTTTAGATCTTGATCCAGGGTTCTTGGGTAAACATCCAAATCTTCATTCGGACCAAATTGAAGAGGGTTCACATAAATAGAAGCTAAGGTAACTCCTGCAAACTTATTAGCTTCAGTCACTAATTTAAGATGGCCATCATGAAGATTGCCCATAGTTGGCACAAAATTTACCTCTCCAGAAGAGTCAAGAAATTGATTCAAATCATTAAGTGAATTAAAAACTTTCAAGTTTAAAAAAAAGTATGTTCTTTTGCAGGAAATTGCTTCTCTTTGACTGCTTTCACATAAGCACTTATAGAGCTTTGAATAGAATCATTTTCAGCAAGAAAGTTTTTAACAAACTTAGGTGATTTATCCAAGCACGAAATTCCTAGTAAATCATGAATTACCATAACTTGGGCATCCGTATAAACTCCAGCACCTATACCAATCACTGGAATTGATAAAGATTGAGTGATTTCCTTAGCTAAGTCCTCAGGAACACACTCTAATAACAAAAGCGAGGCTCCTGCAGACTCTAAAGCCCTTGCCTCAGAAATCATCTCCTCCCTCTTATCTGTATCTCTACCCTGAACAAAATATCCTCCAATCCTATTAATGGATTGAGGTGTGAGACCCATGTGAGCGCAAACTGGTATTCCTCTTTCAGCCAATGTATTAGTTAAATCACAAATCCAATGGCCCCCTTCAAGCTTGATAGAGTGAGCTCCATTTTGCATTAAAAGGCCTGCATTTGATAAAGCAGCATCTTTGGTTGCATAGCTCATAAAAGGCATATCTGCCATCAGATGGGAGTTCACATTACCTCTGGAAACATTTTTTAAATGATAAATTAAGTCATCCATAGTTACTGGAAGTGTGCTCTCATGACCCTGAATAACCATCCCCAAACTATCGCCAACTAAAATAACCTCAACACCTGCCTGGCTGATGACATTTGCAAGAGTAGACTCATAAGCGGTCAAACATGTAAATTTTTCTCCCTTTGCCTTTAAGCTTTGTAAAGTATTGATAGTAACCAATGGTTGGGATTGATGAGCTGACATAATTAGTGAAGTGATTGAGTATCCTGACTCAGCAAATTAATCAATTGAATAGCTAGAAGCCTTTTTGATGCTTTTTGAAAAAATTGATATGAATTATTTGTAAAAACGCTAACTTCATTATAATCAGAATCAAATCCAATATCTGACTTAGATACATCATTAGCAACAATAAAGTCCAAACCTTTCTTGATTAATTTTGATTTTGCATGCTCTTCAATTCTTTCGGTTTCTGCACAGAAACCCATAAACCTTTTATCAGTAAACTCTCCAGCTAACGATGAAATAATATCAATGTTTTTTTGCAGCTCTATATTGAGACGATCCTCATCTGTTTTTTTTATTTTTTGTATATTTTGATGTGCTGGTTTGAAATCAGCGACGGCAGCACACCCTATAAAAATATCAGCGTCTGACATTGATGATTGAGCTTCCTTATACATCTCATCTGCTGTTTGGACATCCAGTCTTTGGATTTGGGGTGAACAAGAAAGTGAAACAGGTCCAGAAATTAAAATTACTTCAGCACCAGACCTTGCAGCAGCTTCAGCCATTGCGAAGCCCATTTTTCCTGAACTATTATTTGAAATAAACCTTACAGGATCAATTTGCTCTCGGGTAGGGCCAGCTGTAATAATTATCTTCTTACCTGCCAAAGGTTTGTTTTGAGTCAACATAATCGTCTCATATATTTCTTCAGGCTCAGACATTCTTCCATAGCCGTTATCACCGCATGCTTGCTCTCCTTTCGAAGGACCAACAAAATCCATACCAATAGATGATAGATATTCTACATTTTGTTGAGTGGTTTGATTTGACCACATATTCATATTCATAGCAGGAGCTATAAATTTTTTGGCTTTAGAGGCTAAGATAACAGCACCAAGGAGATCATCAGCTCTTCCTTGAGCCATTCGAGAAATAGTTTCAGCACTGCAAGGCGCAATTACTACTAAATCAGCCCATTTAGCTAACTCAATATGGCCCATCGCCCTTTCTGCTTCGGTATCAAGGAGATTTTCATGCACCTGATGGCCGCTAATAGCTTGCAAGGTAAGGGGTGTTATAAATTCCTTTGACGCCTCCGTCATGATTACCCGAACATCAAAATTATTTTTTATAAATAAACGAGCAATATCCACAGATTTATATGCAGCTATACTGCCTGTAATGCAAAGCAACAAATTTGATTGTTTATTATCTAACATAATATTAAAGCTGTTTTTCAGCTGTGATATTACAGATAAAACGCTCTAAAAACAAAAAAGGGAGCATAAAACTCCCTTCTATATATTAAGACAATATTTTACTTTGTACCTGAAACAAAGCCTTTTTTTTCTTTGAGATTACGCACCTTTTTAAATAAGGTACATTTTTGAGATTTAGATTCAAAAGTAAACCCTTCAACCTTGGTCTTTGAGAGAGCGATTTTTGTACAGCCCTCCACTGATGAATATTTCTTTGCTGTTTTAACAGCAAATATTTTGCCTTGAATTGTATAGTCATTCTGAATAGCAATTTGAGCACTCGCTATTGAGGGCAATGTAATTACTGTTAATGCTAGTAATAGTCTCTTCATTATAAGTCTCCTTTATATTATAAATTTTATTTATACATAATTTTTATAATGTTTACAGTGTAAACATTAACGCTAATCATAGTATGTTTACAGCGCTAACATTGCAACAATTATGTGAATTTAATATCTTGTAAAATGTAATTACTGTGCCAAATAAATGGATTGCACGAAAAGTGAATTCAAAAGATAATAATTTAATGACACTCAAGGATTTAATTGCACAGGCTCACACCGTAGTTCCTAAAATTTCTTGTCAAAGTTTTCTAGAAAACTCAGAGAAATACTTTGTGATAGACGTTCGGGAGGGGACTGAAATCCTTGAAACTGGAAGTATTGCTAATGCTGTAAATATCCCCAGAGGTTTGATTGAAATGAAACTTGCGCCAACCAATGATGACAAAGGTTTAAATGCAAATACACCCATTATCGTATACTGTGGCGGAGGAAGCAGAGCTTCCCTTGCTGGCAAGACATTAATGGAGCTTGGATTTAAAAATGTCCAGAACCTTGAAGGTGGTTACAGGGGCTGGAAAGAGTTTTCTAGTTAATCCAATTTAGGTAACAGACCACTGAGGTGCTCAAAAGCAGCATTTTTATACTCAGGACTAGCTCCGGCCATAACTTCGCCCTTCACTGCACAGCTTTCATACGCAGCTCTTCTAAGCTTGGGATCAGAAAAATCCAAGAATTTATTTAGGGGATCATAGACTTTTTTGGTATCTGCATTGAGTTTTAATTTGCACTCAGCCCAACTATAGGCATCTGGTATCAACCTAAGAGGCTTAGGGCCATCAAACGAATGAAAAGAATTAGGGTAAAGCTCAATGGATGCATTGCCTCCTTGCGCATTAATATCTCTAACCAATTCCTTGCATGGTTGAGGTGGAGTCCAGTTGTCTTCTTCACCAATGTATATTTGCATCAAATCTTTATCCCATTCATTCAGGTCGGGTAATGCTAAGCATCCTGGATACCACATAAGATAACCTGCATAGGATGCATCGCTTTTATTAATTGAGCGCTGCAATGGCAACCATGCGTTAAATAAAGTCGCAGTACCTCCAAGACTCCAGCCTGCTGCATAAATTTTTTTATTGTTAATTCTGGAGTCATCCCACAATAAGTTAAGACTCATAGCCATGTCATAAATTACCGTTTCACTGGTAACATTAATTTGGTTGCCAACAGTACTATCAACGCCCCTAGAATCAAATGGATGTATTGCAAGAACAATAAATCCAGCTTGTCGCATTTGTTCTAAATACTTTAAATGATGAGCTCTCCAGTTTGACGAACCATGAGCTGCTACAACAGCAGGATATTTTTTTGTTGAATCGTAGTGATCTGGAAAATGTAGGATTCCAAATATTTCCTTATCTTGCTGATCTTTTAAACCATCACCAAATAAATTTTCAAAACCTAATATATTTTTAGATTGATAAACAATCTTTTCAGTAAGATAACTGGTTTCAACTTCAGCCGACTGAGAGCATCCAAAAAAACACAAAGAAATAAAAATAATTTGAATGCACTTCATAAAATAATTTTAACAAAAAAAAAGAGGGCTTAGCCCTCTTTTTTTAGTTACTAATCAAGATTAAAATTTATATCTAAAACCAATTCTTGAAATGACGCCATGGTCTTGTGCTAGGAATAACATTTCTTTATGTCTAGCATGAAGCCTGGTTGTTTCATCTGTTAGGTTTTGAAAGTCCATGAAAACGCTGGCTTGATCATTTAATCTATAAGCAAATGAGGCATCGATTTGATTTCTTTCCTCAACATAGAGAGGTTGATCGAAAGCACCAAATCCAGCGACTGTTTCACCACGATTGTTAAGAGCAATTCTAGCTGTAATCTTATCATCCTCATAAAAAGCTGAGAAATTACCTGAATTACCCAAACCGTCTAATAGGAACTGTCTGCCAATAGCATTTCGATCGATTTCAGTATCGCCGCCATCAATTAAAGTTGCATTGAATTGTAGACCGAATCCAGTTTCACCAAATAAATGCTGCAATGCTATCTCCCAGCCTGAAACAGTGCCACTACGTTTATTGACTGTGGTGTTTAGTGTAAAGGTAGCCAAAGGATCATCTGCATTACCTCTGATGTTTGCATGATCGCAATACCAGAAACCACCATAACATGAGAAACCATTGTTAATAGGGCCAGCACCGTATGCATAGTCAACATTCCAATAACCTTGTCCCCACCACTCATACAAGGTTCCTTGCTCAAAAGCATTTTGGTTTGCTGCAGCAACTGCTGCTAACTCATTAACACCCATCCAACCCTGAGCATAACGAAGTCTATCATTCACACAATTATCAGTAGGAACTGGAGCATTAAAGAAGCGGTCATCATACCAAAATTCTCCATTTCCACCTACTGGTGAACCAGCGTCAACCCATGCTTGAACACATGCTCTTGCAGCATCAGCCCTTGGACCTAAAGCTGGGTTAGTTAAGCCGTATAAATTTCCTAAATCAAACTCACCAGCATCTTCGAAATTATCAATTTCTTTTCTGAAGTAATTAATAGCTAGATAGCTTCCCTCGGCATAATACCATTCGTATGAGAGATCAAAATTTTCTGAAGTTAAAGGCTCCAGATCAGGATTTCCACCGCTCACAGTAGGCTGGGTGTATCCTCGAGAACCATAAGTTAATGCACTGGTTAAATTTTGCAATCCTGTTCTCGCCATTGATTCACTGTAACTAAATCTGACAACTTTATCGTCTTCGATTTCATAAGCAACAGCTAATGAAGGCAATAATATTTCAGAAACACCGCTTCTAGAGCTAGGTTTCATTTCCGCAGCATAGTCATATTGAATGCTGTTATAACTCCACGCCAAAGCTGTGGGTGAGAGCTCTAGACCCGTTGAAGTCCTGTCAGTCTTTTCATTTCTAAGACCTAAAACTACATTTAGAGGCTTATCATTGAGACTAAACTCCATGTTAACTTGAAGCCAAGCAGATTCAAATTCCTCGTCAACGGTATTCATGGTATCCCAGCTACCTGCATCTAAAGAAACTAAAGTTGAAGCAAAATCTACGATGCCAGGTTGAATCTCATAATAATAATCTACAGCTTGAGCAGTGTTCCAGCTAAAGCCATCAAAGAATCCATTCATGCTCATAGCTTTCATGAGAGAAGCTGGAACAGAACTATCGGTACCTGGTAAAGGGCTTGGTGAAGGTGTTTCTTCAGCTCTATTATCTTGATAGATGGAATCAACCATAGAGATCCCAAATTCAATTGAGGTTATGAAACTGTTTAAAAAAGCGCCGTCAAGATTTTGCCATTCTCCTTTGAGTTGAAGTTGTTCCATGTCATTGCTTTTGTAGGCATCTCTTACATACACACCGCCGATGTTGTAGTCATCAGGATAGAAATCTTGATCATAATCAAATAGATAAACACCTGAAGAAGAACTTGTATGAGTAACTGTAGCCCTAGATGGAGCTCCGAGACCGATCTCATTTGGTAATTCAGTACCGATTCTTTCAGCAGTTGAATCATGGTAATCCAGCTCTAATACAAGAGCATCACTCACTGTAAATTCTAAGTTTAAACCGGTTGAAGCATTCTCATTAACCGTTGACCCATAAATATATTGATGATCATAACCTCTATCACTCACTATGACATCGGTCCAGACACCGCGTTCATTGATGGTGCCTCCAAGCGTGTTCCAGGCTCCAAGCCATGAACCAAACATTTGACCGGTAGATGCAAAATCTACCTCTGAATAGGTATAATCAAGTGTTCCAACGAGTCTATCACTGAATTCATACTGAAGCGCAACTTGTGCATTGGTTCGTTCACGATCATTATCCTTAAACTGATAAGCAGAAGGTTCTTGAAAAAATGTTTTTCCATCAGCTCTTCTATTGTTATTTACAGTCGCTTGACTATCTGTGATTCTTAGATAGCCATCGGCTGTCTGTTGATCTGGAAATGTCATCCAATTGGTTTCTCTGCTGCCAATTTCTCTATTGGTTCTATCTTGAAATGATCCTGAAACAGCTATGCCCCATCGACCAAAATTGGTACTATGAACAAAATTCATCTCTGGCTGTAATTCATCATCTGGATTGGTGCTATCAAGTAAATAATCAACACTGAATGAAGTCAATTGGCCAGGTATAGAAAGGGGCTTGGTTGTAACCATGTTTATAGTCGATCCAATGCCGCCAGAGGGTAAAGTGCTATTAGAAGATTTATACACTTCAACAGCTGAAATTCCAAGAGAAGATATATCGCCAAAATTAAAGGATCTTCCACCCTCCCACTGATTAGGCGCTGTTGGCATTTGTCTGCCATTAAGTGTTACAAGGTTATATTCTGGACCAAAGCCTCTAACTGCAACTCTCTCACCCTCAACATTACTTCTATCAATACCGATACCTACGACCCTTGCAAGAGACTCAGCTAAATTGTTATCAGGAAATTTACCAAAATCTTCAGAGGTAATTGCGTCCACAATACCTGTATTACTTCTTTTGATTGAGATAGCATCCAAGAGGCTTCGTTTAATGCCTGTTACCACTACCTCCTCAACACCACTCTCATCAGTCGTATAAGTAGATGATGTTTCGAACGATTGTGCATCCATTGACAGGCTCTCGACTTGAGCACTGGCTGAATCAGAGCTTGAATCGGCAGAGTCAACATCTGCAGGTAAAGGTGGGCTGTCGGCCATTACAATTAATGGCAATGCTAATAAATAAAGTCTTAGAAATTTCATGATTTTCCCCAAAATTAGATATATCTACCTTTAGATTATCGATAAATTGACAATGTTGTCAAGTTATCAAAAATTTAATTTTTTATTTCTGGTTTAAGCTTTGATTCAATGAAAAAAAGGGGGCTAAAAGCCCCCCTATCTAACGCTTAATAGATCACTTACCTTTCAATCCGAGTCATCAAATGATCAGAATGATCCAAAACATCCAATTTAGTATCGGCGAGTTCTTTTTCGTGAATTACCATTAAAGCTGCTACTTTATTTGCAAAATCAGCATAGCTGTCATAACCGCAGTAAAAATTCCATGTAAGTTCTGGCCCCCATACATGTTCAGCCATATTGCAGCCGCCAAACGCTCTATCATAAGCACCAAATAATTTCTTGGCATTGGCTCTGCGCTCATTATCAGTTAAGTAGGGTCCAAATGAATACTTGGCTTCTAATACATATGGAGTTTGCTTAGTTAAATTTCTTACAGCCACAGCAGCAAGCCTGTCTGTATGATCTCCATATAGTTGCCTAGGACCGTCGCTAGCAATTGGATTGTTTGAATCATTAATCTCAGCAAATTGCTCCCAACTATCAAAGTAGCAATAAGTTAAAAAAGATCTGCCGCCGCCAAACTGATGCCTGAGCATTCCACACGCGTTGTAGCCATTTGCTTCCAGAGTATCAAGGTTTTTTAAAAGCGATTTTTTTAACCTTTCTGGATTGCCGCCGGCTGGTTGCGTATAAGTTGAAAAATAGACAAAGTTATTTTCATGCATGGATGCATCTTTTTCAGTTTCTTCATGATGGCCAGCATACAAGCTTAAACTTAGTCCTAATGCCAGAATTGATAATAGATTTTTCATTAAACTCTCCCTGAAATAAACATGTGCTTATGTCTAATACTCGCACATTCTAGTTGATAAATAAAATTCTTATTTCTTGAATAGTAAGGTCATTCTGTCTGATTCACCTATTTCAGCATATTTTTCTCTATCTTGATCCTTCAAACGAAAAGAGGGTGGAAGCGTCCAAACCCCTCTAGGATGATCTGCGGTATCCTTGGGATTGGCATTAATCTCAGATGAAGCAACAAGCTTAAATCCAACTTCCTGTGCTGTTTGAATGGCAAGTGATTGTGTAACATAGCCGCTCTTTTTCATAAATTCTATGTCTGAACCCTTCGGAGCCCTATGCTCCACGACTCCAAAATGGCCACCCTCTTTTAGAGAATTATATGCTTCTTGCATCACAGCCTTCATGGCATCTTGACCCAGCCAATTATGAAGATTTCTAAATGTAACAACCAAATCTTGTGTCGCAGGCTTGGTAAATGGCATGGTTGGAGGAACATCAGCAGTGATTACATTCACGCCCTTAAATAAAGGATTTGACTTAACTTTCTTATCATAAGAATTTCTGGAACGTTTATAATAGCCTCCTGCCTCAGGATTATGATGAGTAACAGATAACTTGCCCTCAGATTCTAGGTATGGAGCTAAAATCTCAGTGTACCAACCTCCGCCAGCAGAAAGCTCTAAAACATGCATCGTAGGTTTAATTTGAAAAAATGATAATGTTTCATAGGGGTTTCTGAAATTATCTCTTGCAGAATATTTAACATTTCTCTCTGGATTGTTTACAGCATCAAGCAAAGCGTCTTTGTGATGAGCAGCTTCTATGACTCCAGAAAAGCTAAGGGTAATAACGAGTAATCCTAAAATTTGATGTATATTTTTCAAGTCCATCTCCTATTAAAAAGTAATCATGTTAGTCTAGCATTAAGACTCTCAACAGAACATTAAATGAAATGGTTTAAAAAGTTAGATGGTTTATTCTTTGTTACCGGAAGATCTCTGCTGGGCTTATATTTTATAGCCCCGGGATTGAGCAAAGTTTTTGATTTTGCATCAACGCTTGCATTGATGAGAATGAAAGGCGTTCCTTTTAGCTTGGTACTTTTGCCCTTAACAATTGCTATTCAGCTGCTTGGTGGTATTTTTTTAATTCTTGGTAGAAATTTAAGAGTGACTGCATTCATGCTGTTTGGTTTAACTATTCTGATCAATGTCTATATACATAATTTTTGGGTGCTCAATGGTGATCCGTCGCAAGCACATGAGACTCAAAATTTTGTAAAGAACTTAGCTATTGCTGCAGGTTTATTGGTTTTAGCAACTAAAGATAAAAGCTAATAGTCTGAAGAACTCCAATCAATCCAAGCCATCCAAGATATGCTAACTTAGCTATTTTTGTATTTTGATGGTTCCATACTCCAAAGGCACCAAATGCACCGCATGCTCCGAGAGAGGGAATCCAAAACCCAACCAAGCCTAACAATCCTAGGAGGCCCAATAACCTAATTGGGCCGCCGGGTTGACTTGGATGAACTTTATTAAGAAGACCTGTTAAACCGATAAGACCAAATAATCCAACCAGTCCCAGGTAACTCATAGATTAATCTCTTGGACGAGACTCGTTTACAACTAATTTTCTGCCTTCAACTTCAGCATCGTTTAATGCTTGTATGGCATTCTCTCCGCCATCAGACATTTCAACAAAACCGAACCCACGGGAGCGATTAGTTTGACGATCAGTGATGACTTTGGCCGAGGTAACTGTGCCATGCTCAGCAAAAACTTGCTCAAGACTTGCATCATCGATACTCCAAGGGAGGTTTCCAACATAAATATTCATAAAATTCCTTCTTAATCAAAAATAAAAAATGAAGTGTACAGCATTTTTCTAGATAAAACTTAATATATTAAACATTTAAAAACTCAGTCACATCTTCACCAAACTCAGACCACCAATCCATTCCCATCAAATGAATACGTTCTAAGTTTATATCTGAAGTGTCATCCATTCTTCGATTTACCAAGCCTGTTGATGAATTAACTCTGAAATAACTGTTACCCATTAGATCACTGGCTATCTCATCAAACATACTAGATTCAAGCATGATCCCCAAAATATCATGACGAAGCCAATTTAATGCTCCCCATTTGGAAGAGTGTGGTCCATTAATTTTTCTTCTATTAATACCAGTGCCAATACTTAAAACTTTTATCTCGCATCCAGGAAATACTTTCTTAGCCTCTGAATATCCAAGCAAAGATGGGTTGTTAGCTACAATACCTCCATCAATAAGCCAGGAGCCGTCATCGATTTCTTGAGTAGAATAATAAATTGGTGCAGCGCTGGTTGCGCTGGCTGCACTTACCATTTTTATTCCTGGGGATTCATAAGAGCTTAATAAACGTGGTTTTCTCTTTTCAACATCATATGCTAGGACTGCTACAGGCTTTTTAGCTTCTCCCAGCGACTGGTCTTTAAAATATTCTAACAATAATTCTCGTTTACCCTTGCCGTCATATTTAGGTTTTGTTTGCAAAAAAGAAGCATTATCCCAAAATGATTTGGTCATGGTTTTAGACAAATTATCTTTTGACCAAAATTTTTCTAATTCAAAACAACTGGCTTCTAAGCCTGCTATATTTAGAGCATTAATACCGCCGGCACTGGTTCCAATAAAAAAATCAAAAATATCAAAAATTTTTTTCCCTGAAGCAATTTCTAACTGCTTAAGAAAAACAATTGCTGCAATGGCTCGAACCCCGCCTCCATCGAGAGATAAAATAAATTTTGTTTTTTTGGATGGAGTGAGATATTTAAAAAAACGCCGAATATCCAAAGATCAATTATCCTCTTGATGCATTCTATTTAAAGTTTGGCTTAATCGAATTGCTCCCAATGCAATCCTCTCTTCCACAATCTTAAAATGATTTTCTAGGTACTCGTTTGTGGCTATCTTTAAAACGTTGTTGCGATAACCAACAGATTGTTGCATCGCAATATCTCGACTTTCTTGAGCCCAAGATTCTATGTCCTCTGAATGAGAGATATTGAGGAGTTCTTGAATGTCCTGAGCCACATTTATAGAAAGATATTCTTTACCAAATAAGGACTCCATGTGCTCGATAATTTGGCCATCCCAGACCTTGTGCATGTTTGACTTAGTTCCATCTTCAAGTTCCAGATAATGCCTATTACCTCCTAAATCTTTAGCGTAACCAACATGCATGGGCTGATGAATATCTCCAACAAAATGACCAATAAACCAAAGAGCTTCTTGTCTTTGACGAAATGCCAGAGATCTATCATTTAAAATGTTTAGTTGCTCATAAAAAGCAGCAATAAGGCATCCATTTTCTGGGCAAGAAGTATTGTATGTGTTTTGCTCTGAATCAGGCAGATTGATGTAATGCCACGATCTTGTATCTTTTCTTTCTTTATTTTTTACCCAATCAGCCCAAAGACAAGCAGTGCCAAATGATCCGTGTTCTTCAATCAGAGGATCTAAAGCCTTTTTGGCATCCATTGTTAATAATTTATAAGCTTCATCACACACTAATGTGTGACCAGTATCCCACCAGGCATTGGCATCTAAGCAAAAGATAAATAAAAATGTAAGAAAAAATTTTCTCATCATGATTTAAAAGATTCAGCCGCACTTTTAGCAATTGCTCGAAACATGGCAACATGCGCATCTTTGGAGTGCTCTCGTTCTTGATTAAATTTATAATTTGATGAAGTTTTAGCAATAACGACATTGGTCATCGGATCAATGTAAATGTACTGATTGTAAATACCTGCCGCAAGATAATCTGTCGAGGGAAAGCCGGGCACCCACCATTGATAACCATACCCCCAGGTACTTGAAGACAATTCATTTTCACCAGGCTGAAGATGCGGGCCATCTGGTTTGTGGGATGCATGGACCCAATCTTCTGGAACAATTTGTTCATTGTTCCATTGACCATTATTTAAGTAGAGTTGGCCAAATTTAGCATAGTCTCGCAAAGTAGCATTTAAACCACCAAGAGCCCAAGCCGCACCTGTATCATCTACCATGTAGTAAGCATCATGCTCCATACCAATTTTTGTCCAAATTTTATCTTCGAGATACTTCGCCACAGGCTGGCCAGTGACTTCCTCGAGCAGCATTGCTAACATCTGAGTATCAATACTAACGTAATGATTAAATGTTCCTGGCTGCTTTCCATTCTTTAAGGCCTTCGCAAAATCTCTCATGGATGTACCTAGCGCTAGTGCACGAGCAAACTTATTAATATCAGAATTATAGTCAGCATAATCTTCATTAAAAATAATCCCAGATGACATTTGCAAAATATCTATGATAGGAACATTTTCATAGCCCGTGCCATTAAAGTCCTTCAAGTACTTCGTAATGGGATCATTTAGGTCCTCGATTAATCCATCATGATATGCAATACCAATTAAGGCCGAAAGAAATGACTTTGCAACAGACCATGAAATATGTGGTTGATCTTTAGAATTACCTTGCCAATAGTTCTCATAAATCAAAGTTCCTTCATGCAAAACAATCAATCCATCTGATTTAAAGTAATCTAATGCATCTAACAGTTGATGCTGCTCCCCATTCATTTCATAAAACTCAGGAAGTTCGAAAGTGCCGGTTTTAAAAATATGAGGCGTGTCTGATGATTTGATGGGAGTGGAAGGGAAAACCTTATTCATGTGCATAAAGTTTTTCACAATCTTGTCTTCATCAAATAAATGAACAACGTTATAAACTCTAATTGCTTTGGGAATATAAATTACTGCAGCAATAATAACTGCCACAACAATTCCAAATAAAATTTTATTTAGCATAATCAATTATTTATTGAAACATTGCTTGGTCAAAAGCCTCAAGATATTCATTTGAAATCTCTTCTAATTGGCGCTTATAACCTTTGTGAGTAAATATATAAAAATCTTTATTTTCAATTCCAGCGAAGATGGCTTGAGCAGCCTCTAGTGGGGATATTGGATAGGTGTTTTGAGCATCCTCAGCAGCGACTTCAAGCAGAGCTCTAGGATCTGCGTTCGAATCTTCCAAGTTCTCAGCAACCTCTTGATTGGGAGAAGCGCCAAATGTGCTGTTCACGATATTTGTTGTTACTTCTCCTGGGCAGACAATGCTCACATCAACATTCGAATTCGTTAATTCAGCTCTCAGTGAGGTCATCAATCCTCTAATTCCAAATTTAGAAGCTGAATACAATCCTAACATTGGATAGGCAATAAAACCTGAGGTAGAACATGTTGCAATAATATGCCCTTCCTCTTTATGAGATTGCATTTTTGGCAAAAAAGCATGGACGCCATTAAAGCAGCCCCCTAAATTAATATTAATAAGCCAGTCATACATTTCTCGATTGACTTGGTTTATAGGTGCAGGTCCCAAAACTCCAGCATTGTTAAAAAGCAAATGGCAATGTTGGAAAGTTTCAAAAGTTTGACTTGCAAGATTTTCCACTTCATTTAAATTACTTACATCGGTCACTCTGGCTATTGCCTCAACGCCTTTACTTTTAACTAGCTGAAGAGTTTCATTCAACCCAACTTCATCTACATCTGCTAGAACTAGTCGCATTTCATTATTTGCTGCAACCTCAGCTATGCCACGGCCAATACCACTTCCCGCTCCAGTTATAACAACTACTTTATTTTCAAAATCTTTCATTCATTCCCCTATTTAAGTGAGCTACTAAGATTATCTTAACTTAAATGCATTCAAAAATATTTAACTAGGAAATATGCAGAAGGAATTACAGCAGCCCAGATGATAAGAGCTAATATCAAAGGTTTACCGCTCAAAGATTTGAGTTCATTAGTATCAAACTGACTACCAATACAAAATAGACCAACCAGAAGAAAGCCTTTGCTAATTAGTTGAAAATTATTTATTGCCTCCTCATTAAAATCAAAAACAGTATTGGCAATAATTGCCAAAATAAAAAATATTATAAATAAAGGAAATTTAGTGACTTCGGTTTGCTTGTTAAAAAGCCAATTTGCGATTAGTAACAAAGGGATCAACCAAACTGTTCTCCCTAATTTTAATGTAGCTGCAACTTGAGCAGACTCATTGCTGAAAATTGTAGCCGAGCCAATCACTGAGCTCGTATCATGAATGGCTAAAGCAGACCAAGCTCCGAACTCGAAATTAGTCATTTCCAGATACTCGCCAATTATAGGAAATAGAATAATAGCAATAGCATTAAGCAAAAACACAATAGTCATTGCGATCAACAGCTCTTGAGGCTTGGCCTTGATGATTGGAGCCACAGCTGCCATTGCCGTTCCCCCACAGATGGCTGCACCCGATGAAAGCAGGAAAGCTACTCTGCGATGAATTCCAAGAAGCTTACCAAGAATCAGTCCTGTGAAAAAAGAAACTATTACAAACAACGAAATCCATGGCAGGTAGTCTGAGCTAACATCGATAGCATAAGGCAAGCTGATAGTGGCACCTAAAAGCACAATGCCAATCTGCAGTGGCATAGTCCCAATGCGTCGTATAAAAAATGTTGCAGGGGGTTGGAAAAGATAGGTAAAGAAGATTCCTGCAAATATCGCTAAAGCTGCATTGCCTATGAAGAGGGATGCTAAAAGAAAAAATGTAAATGCAAAATAAAACAATTACCCCTATCCTGTATTAATCTGAATTATCTACTTCTAATATTAAGGGTTATTGAGTAAAAGAGACACCTATGATCGAGTAAATTAATCTACCTAATAATTTTTTTTCTCAATCTAATGCTTTCTGGGGTTACTTCGACAAGTTCATCATCCTCTATAAATTCCAGAGCTTGCTCTAAAGTGTGCTGAATGTGCGGAGTTAAGATAAGATTTTCATCTGTTCCAGCTGCTCTTATATTGGTAAGTTGTTTTGCTTTAGTGGGATTAACAGGTAAATCATTATCCCTCGAATGCAGTCCAACAATTTGACCCTTGTATACTTCAAGGCCATGACCAACAAACATTCGTCCTCTATTTTGAAGATTAAATAATGCATAAGCTAAAGTTTTTCCGGTAATCATTGATACCATTACACCATTTTGCCGAGTAGCGATTTCGCCTTTTTTTGCAAGGCCGTAATGATCAAAGACACTTGTTAAAATTCCACTGCCGCTTGTTAGGGTGAGGAATTGTGATCGAAATCCAATTAGGCCTCTTGATGGCGCTATGAACTCAAGTCGCATTCGACCATTTTCAGTAATAACTAATGACTGTAAATCAGCTTTTCTATGACCCATCTCTTCCATTATTGAGCCCTGATGCTCTTCTTGGATATCAATAACAACTATTTCGTATGGTTCGTGAATCTCCTCTCCAACCTCTTTTTGAATTACCTGTGGCTTGGAGACAGCCAATTCATAATTTTCTCTTCGCATAGTTTCAATTAATACAGATAGATGTAACTCGCCTCGTCCTGAAACCTTAAATTGATCAGGGCTTTCGCCCTCCTCAACTCGTAATGCTACGTTATGAATTAGCTCTTGTTCCAACCGATCCTTAATATTTCTTGAAGTTACATATTTGCCCTCCTTGCCACAAAAAGGCGAATCATTAACTTGAAAGACCATGCTGACTGTTGGCTCATCAACAGACAAGGGTGGCAGAGGGTTAATGTGATCTGGGTCACATAATGTATCAGAAATATTCAACGCTTCGATTCCAGTAATACAGACAATATCACCAGCTTTTGCCTCATCCGTTTCAACCCTTTCAAGTCCATGATGACCAAGCACTTGAAGAATCTTAGCTTTTCTCTCTATCCCACTTTTATCCACTACCACGACTCGATCATTTGATTTAACACATCCACCGGTGATTCTACCAATGCCTATGACTCCAACATAGCTATTGCTATCCAATGCAGAAATTTGCATTCTAAATGGTGCATTTTGATCAACATTTGGAGCAGCAACTTTCTCAATAATCATGTCTAACAAAGGTGTCATATCCTCAGCCAGCTCTTCTGGTTCATGTCCTGCTAATCCATTAATAGCTGATGCGTAAATAACAGTAAAATCTAACTGCTCATCAGTTGCTCCGAGATTATCAAATAACTCAAATACTTGATCAAGAACCCAATGAGGTCTCGCCTCTGGACGATCAACCTTATTGATTACCAAAATTGGGTGCAGCCCTTTTTCAAATGCTTTTTGAGTAACAAATCTAGTTTGGGGCATGGGTCCATCCACCGCATCCACTAACAACAACACTGAATCAACCATTGAGAGCACTCTTTCAACTTCTCCGCCAAAATCAGCATGTCCAGGAGTATCGACAATGTTGATTCTATGGTCTTTCCAGTTAATGGCAGTGTTTTTTGCAAGAATTGTAATGCCCCGCTCTCTCTCTTGATCGTTAGAATCCATGATTCTGTCAGTCGACATGTTTTTTCGATCTAAAGTTCCCGACTGCTGCAATAATTTATCAACCAAAGTTGTTTTACCATGATCAACGTGAGCGATGATGGCGATATTTCTAAGTTTTTCTTTATTCATGATGGGTAGTAATTGAGGGGGATTATACGAGAATATAAAAAAAGAAATACCCCCATCTGAGGACTATTATTGAATATATATTAAGGGTTACATTGACCCTAGGCTCTTAAGTCTATACCCTGCAGTCACCTGATAGATATCAGACAGACTTATAAAAATAAAAATGTCATTTAAAGAACTCGGATTATCCGATCCTATTTTACGATCTCTTCAAGATCTTAAACACTCCGAACCCTCTGCAATCCAGAAACAAGCAATACCGATTGTCCTCTCAGGTAAGAATATAATGGCCGCTGCTCAAACGGGAACTGGTAAAACAGGCAGCTTTGTTTTGCCCATGATTGAGCTTCTACAAAATCAAGCAAAACCCTACAGAAAACATGTTCACGCATTGGTATTAACTCCAACACGCGAATTAGCAGCTCAAGTAAGAGAGAATGTTTACACTTATGGAAAATTTACATCCATAACTTCAGCTGCAATTTTTGGGGGAGCCAAAATTTTTCCACAAAAATCTAAGCTAAAAAATGGTTTAGATATATTGGTTGCAACTCCAGGAAGACTGCTAGATTTACATAACCAGAAATCAGTAAAGCTTAACCAGGTGCAAATCTTGGTGTTAGATGAAGCCGATCATATGCTTGATATGGGATTTATTCATGATATTAAAAAAATTATTGCTCTTACTCCCCCCAACAGACAAAACTTACTTTTCTCGGCTACTTTCTCTCCAGAAATAAAAAAACTTGCTCAATCACTAGGAACAGATCTTGTTGAAATTGCAGTTGACTCTCCAAACAGCACTGTTAATGCAATTAAACAGATTGTTTATAAAGTAAATAAAAGCCAAAAATCTGAATTATTAAGCCATCTAATTCATTCCGAGCAGTGGCCGCAAGCATTAGTATTCTCAAGAACAAAACATGGCTCTGAAAAAATTGCCAAAAAGCTCAATGATGCTGATATACAAACGGCGACTATACATGGCGATAAAACGCAAGGTGCAAGAACCCGTGCGCTCAGAGAATTTAAAGAAAAAGATGTACGAGTTTTAGTTGCTACTGATGTGGCTGCAAGAGGCATAGATATTAGCAATCTTCCTTATGTTGTTAATTTTGATATGCCCACCTATCCCAATGATTACATTCATCGGATAGGAAGAACCGGCAGAGCAGGCAAAGAAGGAACTGCTATATCTTTTTTAAGTATAGATGAATATAAATTTTTAAGAGGGATTGAAGAACTAATTAAGAGCAAAATTCCGCAAAAAACTGAAGCAGGATTTCAGCCAACAGAAAAGGCAGAAAGCAACTCTCGATCAAAGAATTTTAAAGCCAACAAATCTGGTTTTAAAAAAAGACAAGCTTCAAAGCAAAGTAAAAGTAAAAGTAAAAGTAAAAGTAATTTTAAAAAATCTGAAGCTGGATCAAAAAACAAACAAAATCAAAATAGAAAAAAGGGATCAAAAGCAAAAACTCGATGGAAAAAAGGTAAAGGTTCCTAGGCGTGTTTGCCTGGAACCCAGGATACGCCTTTAAGTAGCTCTTCGCCTGAAATATTGGCCTCATCCTCCAGAGAAGTAGCCATGACATCATTCCATCGATTTAAATAACCGAATAAAGCTATGACTCCCATAATTTCAACAATATCATCATCGGACCAGTGCGCATGAAGTTGTTGTTCAGTACTCTCAGCCATATTTACTGGAACCATACTAGCCTCTTTAGCAAACCTCAAAGCAGCTTTTTCTGCATCATTAAAACAAACTTGATTCTCAAAATCCCAAATGTTTTCAAGTCTCTCAGAGCTCGAACCATAACGCTCAGCAGCTCTAATGGTATGAGCCTGACAGTATCTGCATCCAGCAGTATTACTGCTCACAAAAGCAATTAAGCGCTTAAATTCTGAAGTAAGCTGACCATGATTCTCCATGACAGCCTTATTCAATTCTATAAATGCCTTAGCAATATTTGGCCTTCTCTGCATTGTAAGAACTGAGTTAGGACAAAAACCTAATGTTTCATTAAAAAACTTTACCAATTCTTTAACACTATGATCTGAAATTTGTATGGGATTGACTAGAGGCATGAAAAAACCATAACATAATTTACTTTCAAGGTCAGATGAATAATGCTTCAATTGATAGATGAAAAAATTTAAAAAAGAAACTATTGCTTCCAAAGCTGGAATTGGATCTGACAAGCATCATGGATCTATTATCCCTCCTCTATATCTCTCATCAAATTTTGCATATGAGAAGCTTGGGGAAGAGCAAGTATATGAATATACCAGGGAAAGAAATCCTAGCAGAGATCACTTAATCAAAGCTTTAACAGAACTAGAGGATGGTCTGGGTGGCGAAATATTAAGCTCAGGAATGGCAGCAATCACTCTTGTGGCTAATATTTTAAATCTTAAGAGTAAAGTAATTTTACCTCATGATTGTTACGGAGGGACCCATAGGCTTTTCTCATCTTTGGCTGAAAAAGGAATGCTAGAAGTCTATTTTATAGATCAAGGGCAGGAATCATTCTGTAAAAAAACTATTAGTGAAATTAACCCAGACTTGATATGGTTAGAAACCCCATCCAATCCATTATTACAAGCTGTCGATATAAAAGAAATATCTAAAGAAGCTAAAACATGCGGTGCCTTAGTGGCAGTTGACAATACTTTTTTATCACCATCTTTGCAAAATCCTCTTAAGCTGGGTGCAGATATTGTTATGCACTCAACAACAAAATATATTAATGGTCATTCTGATGTGATAGGGGGAGCTGTAATTACTAATGATCAAGAAATTTTATTAAAATTAAAATTTTGGGCAAATGCATTAGGCATCACTGGATCACCATTTGATAGTTATTTAACTTTAAGGGGTCTTAGAACTTTAGATATCAGGATAGAAAAACATCAGAAAAATGCTGAATCAATTGTGGAACTTTTATCAAATCATCCAAAAGTAGTTAAAGTTTTCTATCCTGGTTTGCAAAGCCATCCGTCGCATGCAATTGCAAAAAAACAACAAAGTGGTTTTGGTGGAATGCTGAGTTTTGAAATAATTAATGGTTTAACAGGGGTGGAAAACTTTATCAAAGGCATGGAAATCCTTCCCCTAGCTGCATCTCTTGGAGGATTTGAAAGTCTTGTAAGTCATCCATACACAATGACCCACGCAAATCTTACTGCTGCTCAAAAAAAAGAAATTGGAATATCGGAAAGCATGATCAGAATATCTGCTGGCTTAGAAAATACAGAAGATCTTGTAGAGGCAGTTAATCTTGGATTAAAGAAAATATAATTAATCCGAGTCTTTTTTTATGCGATTTTCACTTTTGTAGACTTCATTATCAACACAATCAAAATAACCAGATTGTTCAGGTGAGTGATCATCAGCAATCACTGAAGCACCATCTTTCCTCCTTAGTATAGGTGGACCCTGAGGCGCCATCCCTAAACAGGCAGTCATCGCAGCTCCCATATACCCCTCAACACCAAGATGAGCATATGGATTTTTTGCTTCTTCAAATGGGCTTACTGATTTTGTTTGACAGGCGCTAAGGCAAATAAAAGCAAGTAAACCAAACATTTTGTAATTATTAAGTAGCAAAATTATGCTTAGTTAAAAGATTCAAAGAATATTTTATCTTTGAGATTGCATCTTATTTTACCACTGCTGCAGCCATGGAACCGGTGTCATCAAATGCAGTAAAGCTTTGAATTATTCCCCCCTCCACTTTAAACATATGCAATGTCTCGGTATCAAGACCATCTGCCGTCATATCAGAGTGAACAAAAACCATGTTTCCATCTGAATATATTGCTTTGTGTTGAATATTAAAATTTGGCCAATGCACTGCAATTGGCTCAAAGACATTTTTGATAACAGCGCTTGGTCCAACATGTTTACCACTTGTTGGAATGTCTCCAAAAACTGTAAAAATTAAATCATCTGCATGTAATGCTGCCCAAGCTTCGGTATCACCAGAAGCAAATGTTGCATAGGCTTGCTTAACCACTGATTTGGCCTGATCAGCTTTCTCATGATGGCCTGCCTGAATAGAAAGTGCGCAAATAAAAATTATTGATAAAAGAATTTGTTTCATTAATGGCTCCTTAAAAGTTATTAAAAACATACTAACCGTTAAAAATTAGAAAGTAAAAATTAAATTTTATTTTGATCATGTGATTTATGCCGACCTATCTTAAAGCTTCTTTTAGCTAAATGTTTTGTTGATCTGCCAGAAACTCTTTTTCGCCAGGATTGATATGCTGAGGTTTTTAGATTGGCTCTCATCAATTCCTTGACTGCTTGCTCATTTAATCCAAACTGAATTTCAATGGCATCAAAGGGGGTTCTATCCTCCCATGCCATCTCTATAATTCGAGAAATATCACCTTGGTTCATCATTAAGATTATATTTGAATTCTTGAGATGCTGATTTATTTATTAGAATAAAGAAGCATTTTCTAATCCCTTAACATAAACTATCGAAATCAAAACTTAACTTAATCTGGCTATGAAAGTATTTTCGATACGATCTGTTCCCACTACCAATTGGAGTTCAGAAAAACCATTAAATTTTTCACCCAAACCTCTGACATTAGTTATGCTCTGTTTTGGTTTATTTTTATTTGGGTTAGGTGAGTCTCTTATTATTACGGCATCAGTCGGGATGAGCCCTTGGACGGTTTTGGCTGAAGGGCTTTCAGTAACAACTAAACTCAGTATTGGCGCTCTTACTTTTTTAATAAGTCTTGGGGTGCTTTTGTTGTGGATTCCTCTCAAGCAACAAGCTGGAGTTGGAACTATATTGAATGTAATTATTATTGCAGCGGTAATTGAATGGTCTTTGCCCTATCTTCCTTCTCCAGAAACCTATCCAATGCAAATAATCCAAGCCATTGGAGGAACTTTAGTGGTTGGTATTGCAAGTGGGATTTATTTAATTGCAAACTTAGGGCCAGGTCCCAGAGATGGATTAATGACAGGCTGCCAAAAAGCAACTAATCTGCCGATAGCATGGGTGAGAGTTTTTTTAGAAATAACTGTTATTTCCATAGGTTTTGTACTTGGAGGAACAATTGGGCTTGCAACAATAATCTTTGCTTTTGGAATCGGTCCAGCGGTCTCAATGGGTCTCTATCTTATAGCTTCAATATCTAAAAAATAGTTTTTTTAATCAAAAAAAAGGGTGCTTTAGTGCACCCTTTTTAAATCTAAAAACCTGTTTTAGAAATTGTATCCAGCTTTTACATACCAGAAAGCGCCTTCGATTCCATATGGAGAAGTTTCATAATAGATTCCTCCAAGCACGTTTCCAGGCACACCTTCGCCGACAGCTCCGGCAGAGCCATCAAGTTTTAATGCCTCAGTATCAAATAAATTTTGAACACCTGCAGAAAGGCTAAAATTATCTGTTAACTGAACGCTAACTGAAGCATCAACAGTCCATTCTGCATCAGCATCTGTACCAAACCAGTCAGCATGTACTGCATAGTATTCACCATACATGTTTGCTCTAACAAATGAGCTAACTTTATCGCTCCATGTTTGAGCAACTGTGATAGTCATTCTGTCTTCAGGAAGACCTTCTTCTAGTCTTTTAACCTTTGAAGCGCCTGTAACTGCTCCAGAGTTTGTTACTTCAGTTTCAGTATGGTTCCAAGCAGCACTAATGTCAGCCTCAGCTCCAAACAGCTCAGTGCTATAAACAGCCACAACATCAAAACCTGTAGTTTCAGTGTCAAAGTCATTTGTGAAGTAATTTACCTGACCAATTAACTCTGGATTAGGAATACCAGCTGCGCCCATAGCAAGCACTTGGGCATCAGTTGGTGCAGCATTACTTGTTAGAGCAACCCTGTCATCTAATTCAATTGTAAAGAAGTCAGCTGTAAGTGAGAAATCACCTGAGTCATAAACAATACCAAATGAAGTATTGGTTGCTTCTTCTGGCTTGAGTTGACCTGCTCCCAATTTAAATCCAGGCAATGTTTGTGCTTGTGTAAGTTGTCCATCAACTAGAGTTGTTTGAGTGTTAACAACATTAACTTGTCCCTGAGTTGGAGCTCTGAAACCTGTACCTGTTGAGAAACGCCATGCAACATTTTCAGAAAGCTGATATCTTGCATTTAATTTAAAGTCGTTTGTGTCACCGAATGATGAATAGTCTTCATATCTGAATGACCCTCCAAGAAGCAATTCATCGCTAACTTGGTTTTCTAAATCAACATAGAGACCATAACTTCTTCGCGTAAAAGCACCTTGAGAGTCAGGAGAAAATCCTGCAAATCCATGCGATCCAACATTAAATCCTTGTAATGCGTATTTACCAGCTTTCCATGAAGCCTCTTCACCTGAAATAACTTCAAAAGTTTCCTCTCTCCACTCAGCACCATAAGCAACTGTCATAGAGTCAACTTGTCTAGTTAAATCAAAGTTAAATACTTTCTCCAGTTCAATATATGAACCAGTGTAGAAATTACGAGGAGTCTCTGGACCCATTGAAGGGTTAACTGTGTTATTGAGTCCAAAATCAGCTTCGTTTCTACCTACTGATCCACTAAGGTCATATGTGTGGCCACTTAGGAAACCTTCAGTGATATCACCTCTTCTACCAATAGTTAAAGATGTATCGGTAATGTTACCAACAAATCTTGGAGTATAACCACCAGGCGCAATTTCGTTCATTAAGAAACAACTAGGATCTGCCATGATTACATCTCTTAAAGCATAGTCTGAAGGATCAACTTGTCCTGATGCACCAGTACCATAGGCACAAGTTCCATCAACATTTCCAACAGCTCTGTAATCACCAATGGTGAAAACACCGCTTCTTCCGTCTGGATTTCTGTAGTAGAAACCACCATCAACATCTCTTTCAGAGTAGTTACCAAACATGTATGACTCTGAGCCATCACTATTTGTAACACCTGAATTCATGAAGAAAGTTACATCATCATCAACTTTAGGAGCACCCCAAATTTGAGCTGGATTTGCAACTGCAGTATTTCCAGCAGCTATTAAATCAGCTGCGTCAGGTCTTTGCTCACTTCGTGAAGTATCATCAGCTTGTCTAATTTGAAAACTTGTTGTTACGAAACCATCTTGACCTAAAGGCATACCATATTTTCCAGCTATGGTTGTTGTATTTCCATCACCTTCAGTGTATTCACCCATCTTATATGAAAGACTTCCGCCTTCTGAAATATCATCAAGCACGAAGTTGATTACACCCGCAATAGCATCGGAACCATACTGAGCTGAGGCACCATCTCTGAGCACTTCGACTCTCTTTAGAGCAATGGCTGGAATAACAGATATATCTGCACCCTGTGAACCATCATTTACGCCGCCACCTTGGAAGGCAATAACTGAAGCATGATGACGTCTTTTTCCATTGGTAAAAATCAAGGTAGCGTCAGCTGAAAGACCTCTCAAATTAGCTGGACGAATCATGCTGGCAGCATCACTAATTGGCTGTAAGTGTACGTTCAATGATGGAACGCTTCCTTGAAGCTGCATTAGCAAATCATCAGTACCAGTTTTACTAATATCTTCAGCACTTAAAACATCAACAGGAACTGGCGAACTAGATACTGATCTAGGTTTACCGCGAGTACCGATGCTTACAACTTCTTCTACGTATTCGTTGTCTTGTGCAAATGTACCAACTGAAAGCATTGAACTTACAGCAATGATTGTTGTTAAGGATAGCCTTGAAGCTGCCCATATAGCTTTATTTAACATTATTATCTCCCTAAGAATAGATAAAAAATTAGAATTAGCGTTGTTTATACACTAATTCTTTTGTTTTTGCTAACTAAAATGGTATTTTTTTTTAAAAAACCTTGTAGCTATAGGCTTTATAACGCTTTATATAACCAGACCAGCGAACAAGAGATAATGATTTCTTGGTCAACAGCATAAATAAAATAATTTAGGATAAAATAAAGTGATGAAAAAAAAGAACGTTTTAATAATTGCGTGCTTAGCAAGTCTTTCGCAATTGATCTATCCGCAGTTAGATAAATTTAATGCTTATGTAGTTCAGATTCCTAAAGAAAGTATAAATAAAAAAGTGAGTATAGCGATCAAGGATAATATAGATTTGGTTGGCTTTCCCACCACTGCAGGTTCATTAGCAATGCTTGATAATTTTCCCGATCAAAATGCATTTATAGTATCCAAATTGAAAAAAAATAATTATTTCATTAATGGAAAAACCAATTTAAGTGAATGGGCAAATTTTAGATCAGAAAAATCTGTTAGTGGATGGTCTAGCTATGGCGGGCAAACGCTCAATCCGAATGGGATTAACTTAAACCCCTGCGGATCTAGTTCCGGCTCAGCTGTTGCGGTTGCTAGTGGGTTAGTAGATGTAGCTGTTGGAACTGAAACTAATGGATCTATCTCCTGTCCAGCCTCTGTAAATGGAATTGTCGGTCATAAGCCTACTGTTGGATTACTAAGCAGAAGTGGCATTATTCCGATATCCTCAACCCAAGATACTGCTGGCCCTATGGGTATATCTGTGGAGATAGTCGCTGAAGCTCTTCAGGTAATGGCTGGAGTGGATAAAGCAGACTCTGCAACCATGTTGATACCAGATGATTTTGTGTATGACTTTACAAGCAATTTAAAGCAAGGAGGTATATCAGGCAAAAGATTTGGACTCCTCGAATCTGGAAAAAATAATGCTGAGGCAGCAATACTATTAGATAGGCTGACAAAGTTAATCACTAAGCTTGGAGGAACAGTAGTAGAAATTGATGATTCCAGGGTATATCCAGGCAAAGATGAGTACTTCTTATTGTTATATGAATTTAGGATAGGCTTAGAAAACTATTTAGCTAAATCATCAAGCAGGCACAAAACTCTTCAATCTCTAGTTGATTTTAATTCAACCAATGCTGGAAAAATTATGCCTCACTTTAAACAAGAAATATTTAACAAAAGTATATCCACACTAGATCAGGATGAAAAATATCTAAAGGCGCTCGAGATGGTTGAAAAGGTTCGAAATGAATTTAATGATCTCCTAAAAAATAATGACCTAGATAGCTTTATTGGGCTGACAAGAAACCCTGCTTGGCAAATAGATTATGAGGGAGGAGATGAGGCTGCTATGGGAAATCAGGCCAGCTATGGAAATGGTGCCTATGCTGCAATTGCTGGCTATCCTCATCTTACGATACCACTAGCATCAATCAATAATCTGCCTGTGGGAATTTCATTAATTGGTCCGGCTTGGTCAGATGCTATCTTGCTTCAAATGGGATATGAATTAGAAAAAAATAAAGCAAGTTTTTGAATGGAAAAAGAATAAAAGCTTAGGCAGATATTCTTTTTTTATTTTTATAAAAAATAAGTTCCTGAACCCAGTTTCGCTTATTTGCATCGTACATAGCTGAGTCTGCCTCGGATAAAATAATTCGACCGCCATCCATATCAACTCTGAGCGAATCTGTTTTGATAACTCTTCCATCAGCAAGATGGATTTCACCGATCATATTACCAGCGGTATCCTCTGGATGAAGATCAGAAAAAATTTCAACTAGTTCTTCTTTTTTCATAATATAAATAGCCTCTTATTGATATCGTTGTCAATTATATATATAAATAAATGAAATGGTAGTGCTTTAACCAGTCCTATGAGGCAACTTTTTGCCAATCAAAAAACTTGGTAGCTAGAAAAAAACTAACAAATATCCAGGCCAGAATACCAATTAGATTGAAGTGTATTGCAAGTAATGACGCACCATCATTTGCAATATCTCTCATTGATGAAGCAATAACGCTTAAAGGGAGTGCTTGTGCGATAGGCTGTATCAGTAATGGCAAAGATGAGATTGGAAAAAATATTCCAGAGAGAATCAATTGCGGGAGTGTAAAAAGCAATGCAATTGGACGAATGGCCTCTTGAGTTTTAGCAAGACTGCCTAAAAAAAAGCCAATGCACAGAAAAATAAATGCACCGAGAACAACCACTCCAAATAATGAATAAATACCGCCAAGAATATTTATCTTAAGCAGTCCAATAGCTAACCCAAGAATCACTGAGAGCTGGATTATGACAATAAACATTCTTGCTAAAACAATAGAGATTATAAAATCTTTAGGTTTAATGGGAGTGACAAATAATCTTTTTAAAATCCCCCTTCTCCTGTATTCAACAAGATTATATCCACTACCAGCAATACATAAATTCATTAACATGTAAGCTAAAATTCCTGGTAGCAAGAAATCTATGTAACGCTGGGGTCGAGCTTTAACATCCTCCAATTCCAATTGAAACAATGGCTGCATGTCTCTTAACTCTCTTTCGATTGAAAGAAGCATTGAGTCTAGAGAATCTCTAATTGCATCAACCTGTCTTACTTGAGAAGCATCAAGCAGTAAACGCAATTTGCTTGTATTAGATTGATTGAAGTCCTCAGGAATGATAATCATGGCGGTTAAATCACCTGCAATAAGTTGCTCCTTTAGATAGGCCTCTTTTCCCTCAGCAACAGCAAAAAAATCTTTTTCTTTCACCAATTCAACAAATTTAATGGAAAGTTCATTCTGCGATTGATTAACCAATCCTATGTCTGTTGGATCTGGCTCTCCACCAGAAAATAAAAATATTCCTGTAAAAATTAGTGGGAACATTAGACTGAATGCTAGAGATTGCCTGTCTCTGTAATAAATTTTGATAAAAGTTTTTGCAAGATGCATTTGAGATTTTGTAAACATATTTAATCTCTTAATCCATGACCAGTTAGAGCAAGGAACACATCCTCAATATTGCCTTGCATTGGTATTTCAGATGCCTTGGGTGCGTAATTCAAAACAAGCTGTTGAGGTGTGTCTTGAGCAATAATTGATCCCTGATCCATAATAGCAATGCGATCACATAGATATTCTGCCTCTTCCATATTGTGGGTTGTTAAAACAATAGTCATGCCCTCTCTATTTAAAGTCTTGGCTAAATTCCAAAGATTTCTTTTGGCCTGAGGATCTAGGCCAGTGGTAGGCTCATCAAGAAATAAAATTTTGGGGTTATTGACCAAAGCGCATGCAATCGAAAATCTTTGCTTTTGCCCGCCAGATAAATCGTCAGGCATAGCGTTAATTTTATCTTCTAAATTCACTTTTGCTAGTAAGATTTGAGGATCAATAGAAGTTGAATACAAGCTGGCAAAAAGTAATAACAAATCAGATAAATTTAACCTATCAAAATACTCATTAGATTGAAGCTGAACGCCAATAATTTTTTTGACTGCATACGGCTGCTTCGTTACATCAATACCATTAATTAATACATTTCCTTTATCGATGCTTGTAAGCCCCTCAATCATCTCAAGAGTGGTTGTTTTACCTGCCCCATTTGGGCCTAATAAACCAAAAATTTCTTTTGATTCAATGTTCAAAGAAATGCCATTAACTGCAGGAAAAGTCTCTAAGGGATTCCCAGGGCTCGGATAATGCTTTTCTAAGTTGGTTGCTTTAATAATTCCCATCGGGTTTTTTCTCTATATTTATTTAATTAAAGCAATATCTTCTGGCTTGAGTAATTTTTTATCTAGATGATCTAATAGCGGTCTTAAATGTTTAGCATATGGCTTCCATCTACCCATGCCTTTTTTATTGATTGGTTGTCTAACTTGTTCTGAGCTGGCAGTCCGTATTGATCTATCGGTTTCATGAAATGCAATGCATTGATCTTCGAAAGGTAATTCAAGATAATCAAGCATTCTTCTAACCTGACCATCAAGATCCTCGATGACATCTTCATTATTGACTCTTAAAATTTTACCAGGCAATACCTTATCCCAGTGATCCATAAGTTTTACATAACTATTATAATAACTAGCAGCTTCAGCCAAACCATATGTAAATTCTTGTCCTTGAGCAAATAATTGTTTAAACATACTAAAGCAGCAATCTAGAGGATATCGTCTTGCATCAATGATTTTTGCATTTGGCATTATGAGATGGATTAATGCAATATGCCTGAAATTATTTGGCATTTTATCTGTGAACATAGGGGCATCATTTCTATGCATTCTTGTTTCATCTATAAAATTTTTACCCAATGACTCCCTCTTTTTCAATGAAAGCGATTGCATACTCTTTGGGTAATTGCCCAGCTTGCCATATATGTCATTGCCTCTAAGACTTTGCGCGGTTGAGAGAATATTGGGTAATTCAAGAGTTCCATCAATCATAGAATGAGATGCTAAAATTTGCTCGATTAAGGTTGAACCAGCTCTTGGTAGACCTAAGATGAATATCGGATCTTTTGTTTGATGACCGCCAGCTCCAAGGTTTGTAAAAAATTCTTCATTGCAAACATCTATCTGAGATTGAAGTTCAGCATCCATTCCTTCAATAGAATATTTACTCTGATCATTTTTTATTTTATTGCCTGCCTCTAAATGCAAGAAAGCTTCGTTGAACTCGCCAATTGATTCAAAAGCTTGAGCAAGCGCAAAATGGAAGTAAGTTTTATCTCTTAAGGGCAGATCTATTCGCTTAACATGCTGCCTCATTGCATCAAGCTCTTTGCTTGAGAAAGAATATGTTTTTAAGTTTGAAAGTGA
>Ga0181557_1000546_pt1 | contig 47088 bp, 42 predicted proteins | sample 011ome_23_FD_148632 | JGI IMG/M metagenome (GOLD analysis project Ga0181557, IMG submission 148632) | Coastal salt marsh microbial communities from the Groves Creek Marsh, Skidaway Island, Georgia - 011506CT metaG (spades assembly) | ecosystem: Environmental > Aquatic > Marine > Intertidal zone...
AAGAAATCGCGCAGACCACGCTCTCTCGGGTGTATGACGCGGTGGGTTTCCTCAAGGCTTCTCACTAGTCGTTAGGCTGTGCGGGTGAAGATTTCGGTCATTGGTTGTGGCTATTTGGGCGCTGTTCACGCGGCGGGTATGGCGAAGCTTGGTCACGAGGTTATTGGCGTTGATGTGGACCAGGCGAAAGTCGATTCTCTGAACGCCTCTCGTGCACCTTTTTTTGAACCTGGCTTCGATGAGCTCCTTTCCGAAGTCTCTGATTCTCTGTCTTTCTCAACAGACATGACGGTGTTGGCCGATGCCACGGTTCACTTTCTTGCCGTCGGAACCCCACAAAGCCCCTCGGGTGCGGCCGATATGACCTATGTCAATGACGCCGTGACGAAGCTCACCGCCTATCTCAAACCAGGTGACGTTGTCGTCGGTAAGTCCACTGTCCCCGTCGGTACCGCCCAGAGGCTCAGTGAAATAGTCCAGCCAACGGGTGCGAAGCTGATGTGGAACCCGGAGTTCTTGCGCGAAGGCTTCGCCGTTCAAGACACTCTGGCCCCCGATCGTCTGGTCTATGGCATCGCCGAAGGGGACACTGAGCTTGTTGCGATCTTGGATGAGGTCTATCGCCCGCTCATCGAGCATGAGACCCCCCGACTGGTCATGGACTATGCGACAGCGGAATTAGTGAAAGTCGCCGCCAACTCGTTTTTGGCAACCAAAATCTCGTTCATCAACGCGATGGCAGAAATCGCCGACGTCGTCGGTGCTGACGTCACCCAACTCGCTGATGCAATCGGACACGATTCGCGCATTGGGCGCCGATTCCTCAACGCCGGCATCGGTTTTGGTGGCGGCTGCCTCCCTAAAGACATCCGCGGGTTTATGAAACGCGCCGAAGAGTTGGGTGTGGGTCACGCGGTGGAGTTCCTCGACGATGTCGACCAGGTCAACCTGCGCCGGCGTCGGAGAGTCCATGACATTTTGGTCGAAGAGCTGGGTGGTCTCAAAGGCAAAACCGTGGCGGTGTGGGGGCTTGCGTTCAAACCGGACTCTGATGACATCCGGGATTCTCCCGCGCTAGACATCGCAGAGGGTATTGCTCGGGCTGGGGCGCACGTTCACGCGTTTGACCCGGAAGCGATGGGGCCCGCTGAAAGACGCATCGATGCTAGTGGCCTGGGTGACTTACTCACGCTCTCCGCCAGTGCGGAAGACGCCTTAGAGGGCGCCGATGCCCTCGTCGTGGCCACCGAGTGGGCCGAGTTTAGAAACTTCAACCCCAGCAGCGTCGCGTCTCGCGTCGTAATCGACGGCCGAAACTGCCTCGATCGCGAGGCGTGGAAAGCTGCAGGTTGGGTCTACCGGGGCATGGGACGTCGATAGTTCGTCCAAGAATTGGTAAACCCTATGGTCTCCTCAGGCCCTGTGCGTATACTCACAACCGATAACTAAATGCTCCGGGGTCGGTGAAAGTCCGAGCCGGCGGTGAAAGTCCGCGACCCGACTAGTGCACTATCGGCTAGGCGGTTGACTTGGTGAAATTCCAAGACCGACGGTTAAAGTCCGGATGGGAGGAGCACAGCTACGAAAACACACACCACAACGTGGTGTGTGGGCTACTTGTTCACCCCGGAGTCACCATCTGAAAGGCTCCCGGTGAAAGTCTCAACCGTCGCAGTGTCGATTAGTGAACTCGATGCGATGCGTCGCGCCCTCACCATCGCCGAAAAAGGCGCCCTGAATGGCGGAAACCCCCGCGTAGGTTGCGTGCTCTTAGATTCAGAAGGAACCGTCCTTGCTGAAGGTTTCCACTTGGGAGCGGGCCACCCCCACGCCGAAGTGGAAGCGCTTAGCGCTCTCACATCTCGCGGGCTCAGCGCCGAAGGGGCAACGGCAGTGGTGACTCTCGAGCCGTGCAACCACCACGGAAAGACGGGACCGTGCACGCAGGCACTCATTGACGCCGGCGTCTCCCGCGTGGTCTTCGCGGCAGCTGATCCCGGCGACGATTCTTCAGGTGGTGAGGCGGTGTTGCGCTCGGCAGGTATCGATGTCGTTGGTGGCGTCCTCGATGAGGAATCTCTGGAGCTCAATGAGCATTGGTTTTTTGCAACAGAACACGGCAGGCCGTTTGTGGCCGCAAAGTGGGCGCAGTCGCTCGATGGCCGTCACGCCGCAGCCGACTCCACCTCACAGTGGATCACCGGTGACGCATCTCGCGCGCGCGTTCACGAACAACGCTCTAAGTTTGGTGCGATTGCCGTGGGTACTTCGACCGCGCTGATTGACAACCCCTCTCTCACCGCGCGCGAAGGCGAAGGTCTGTATGACTCCCAGCCTCTCGCCGTGGTTATCGGCGAGCGCGAGATTCCCCACGATGCCCGAGTCCGCTCGCACCCGGGAGGCTTCACACAGATTCGCTCCCACTCCCCCGCTGAGGTTCTCTCAGAGCTTTTCGACCAGGGAGTGCGTTCGGTGTATTTAGAGGGTGGGGCGACTCTCGTGAGTAGTTTCATCGCGCAGGACCTCGTCGACGAATTTCACATCACCATGGGCCCACTTCTTTTGGGTGGCCCTAAGGTCGCGGTCTCTGACATTGGGGTGGAGTCGATGGCTAACGCCAAACAGTTGACGATTACGAATGTTGAACAGCTAGGGGGCGACGTGTGGGTTACCGCCGTGCCTACCCGGCAGAGAAAGGACGGTGTCTGATGTTCACCGGCTTGATTGAAGAGCAAGGTCAGATTGTGAGCCGAGAACCATCAGGTGATGGTGAGCGCCTCACGGTGGCGGCACAGAAAGTCCTTGAGGGAAGCGAACACGGGGACTCCATTGCCGTCTCAGGCGTATGCCTCACCGTTATCGCAATGGACGAAGGCTCGTTTACGGCCGATGTTATGGCGGAGACGCTCCGTCACTCGGCCGCTGGGCAGTGGGTAGTGGGGCAATCGGTCAATCTCGAGCGTGCGGCGGCCGTCGGTGACCGCCTCGGTGGACACATAGTCCAAGGTCACATCGATGGGACGGCCGAAGTGCTCTCGGTTACACCTGGGGAAAAGTGGTCAGTGATTCGTTTGTCACTCTCCCCCGAGATTGCACCCCTCGTCGCCATGAAGGGCTCCATCGCCCTCGATGGTGTCTCGCTCACCGTATCGGCGGTGGGTCGTGACTGGTGTGAAGTGTCGTTGATTCCAGAAACCCTCGAAGTCACCACGATGGGCTCACTTCAGGTGGGGAATCGGGTGAACGTCGAAACCGACATCGTGGCTCGCCACGTACAACGTCTCATGGAAATGGGTAAGGAGGTCAGCGCATGATCGGAACCATTTCGGAAGCCCTCGAGCACCTACGCCAAGGGCGGCCTGTCATCGTCGTCGACGATGAGGCACGGGAGAACGAAGGGGACATTGTCCTGAGCGCCGAATTGGCCACCCCACAGTGGGTGGGCTGGACGATTCGACACAGCTCGGGGTACCTCTGTGCTCCGATGCCAGGAGAGTGGGCTGACCGTTTGGGCCTACCGATTATGGTGGAAAAGAGCCAGGACCCGAGATCCACTGCGTACACCATCTCGGTGGACGCAGCAGAGGGAATCGGCACCGGTATTAGTGCGTCCGATCGTGCCCGCACACTGCGCGTGCTCGCCGACCCACGTTCTACCCCGCAGGACCTGATTCGTCCCGGACACGTGTTGCCCTTGCGGGCGGTGAAGGGTGGGCTCATGGAGCGCGCCGGTCACACTGAAGCCACGGTGGCCTTGATGGAAATGGCGGGCCTCACCCCGGTCGGCATCATTGGTGAGGTCGTCGGTGACGATGGCGAGCTCTTACGTTTGCCCGAGTTATTGACTCTGGGTGAGCAAGAGGGAGTCCCGGTGATTACGATTGCCGAGCTCACCGAAGCCTACGATGCAGCACAATCACCGATGACGCAGTCGGGAAAGAAACCCGCACTGTCACACGACAGAGTCCTGTTCGAGGTGGAAACAAACGTGCCAACCGAACACGGAATGTTTAGCTTGCGTGCCTACCGGGACCGGGCAACCGGCGCTGACCACGTTGCGATTGTCTCGGGGGCACCCCACGATGGCATGTTGGTGCGACTGCACTCCGAATGTCTCACCGGTGAAGCACTGGGGTCACTCAAATGTGAATGTGGCCCGCAGCTGCGCAGTGCGATGGACACGATTCAGCGTGATGGCGGCGCGGTGTTGTATTTGCGGGGCCACGAAGGGCGTGGAATAGGGCTCATCAACAAACTGCGAGCCTACCGTCTGCAAGAGTCAGGCCTCGACACCCTGGATGCCAACTTGGCTTTGGGGTTGCCGGCTGACGCCCGCGATTACGGGGCTGCCGCCGCGATGCTCAAAGACATGGGGGTGACCCGGGCGAGGTTGCTGAGCAACAATCCCGAGAAAAAGCGCCAGCTAGAACAGCACGGCATCACCGTGGAACACCTGCAACCGCTTGTAGTCGGAGTCGGTGCTGAAAACTACGAATATTTGGAAGCAAAACGTGACCGGATGGGTCACTACCTCCCCGGCGGCCTTTCCACCGGTGTGATCACGCTTCCCCAGGAAGGAAAAAACTCATGAGCGGTACTGGACACAGCATCAGCACAGACGTCCCCGACGCAACGGGTCTCAAGGTAGCCATCGTCGCCGGATTGTGGCACGAGGACATCGCGAACGGCCTGATGGAAGGCGCCAGGCGCTTTCTCGCCCAAACAGGTGCGAGAGTGAGTGAAACGTGGGTACCCGGTAGTTTCGAACTGCCCCTGGCGTGTCAACACGCACTGCAATCAGGGGCCGACGCGGTCGTCGCCTTAGGTGTCATCGTGCGCGGGGGAACCCCCCACTTTGAATATGTGGCCTCTGCCGCCACCGATGGTCTTACCCGAGTAGCGCTTGATTCGGGTAAGCCGGTGGGTTTTGGTGTTCTCACGGTTGATGATGAGCAACAGGGCCTCGATCGCGCCGGGCTACCCGGTTCCAGCGAAGACAAGGGTGCTGAAGCGGCGGACGCTGCCGTGCGATTGGCGCTCACCCTCCGCGGCTAGAGATCATCTCGGGTGGGCGATGTACCCCCTCAGCGAAACTGCGCTCCCGGGCTGCCTGGGGGGTAGAGACTGGTGGTGGTTTAGCAAGTGACGAGGAGTGGCATATGAGTATGGGCTTTGGCCACCGCCGTTCCAGAAACGCTTACCAACCCGATGATTCGGGACCAAAGGCAACCTTCCGGCAACTGATGCCGTTCCTTCTTGAACACAAGAAGGTGCTCTCCGTTGTGATTGCCCTGAGTGCACTCGGCGCGTTCGCGTCGTTGGGCCAACCGCTTCTGGTCGCCACAGTCATCGGGCGAGTGGAAGCGGGTGAGCCTCTGGGGCTGCTTGTTGCAGGCCTTGTCGCCCTGGTCGTGATTTCAGCGTTGCTCTCGGGTTATCGCCACTATTTACTTCAGCGCACCGGTGAGGGCGTGGTGCTCTCATCCCGTAAGACACTGGTTCGGCGAATGCTCTTCTTGCCCATTCGCGAGTTTGACGAGCGGCGCACCGGCGACCTGGTGTCTCGTGTGGGTTCTGACACCACCCTTCTTCGCGCGGTACTCACCCAGGGACTCGTCGAAGCAATCGGTGGAGCACTGACCTTCATCGGTGCGGTCATCGCCATGTTGATTCTCGATAGCGTCCTCTTTAGCCTCACCATCGTGGTGGTCGCTGTGGCCGTCACCACCGTAGTGACCCTCTCACGACGCATTCGGGCGGCGTCCCGCAAAGCCCAAGACCGCGTGGGTGACCTCACAGCCAGTGTCGAGCGGGCCATTAGTGCTATTCGCACGGTTCGCGCTGCGAACGCTACTGATCGCGAAATCGGATCGATTGATCGCGACGCTGAGGGTGCTTACAAAATGGGCGTCGATGTCGCGAAGATTTCTGCTTTGGTCGTGCCCATCTCCGGTATCGCGCTGCAAGTGGCGTTTCTTGTGGTGTTGGGTGTGGGTGGATTCCGGGTCGCGAGTGGGGCCATCACCGTCGCGAGTCTCGTCGCGTTTATCCTTTTTCTCTTCATGATGATTATGCCCCTTGGTCAAGCCTTCGGAGCAGTGAACTCGGTCAATCAAGCACTCGGCGCACTGGGCCGTATCCAAGAAATCATCGACCTCCCCAGTGAGTCAGACGGCGATGCTGATGGCAGTGGCACAGCACCGACTCTCTCCGCGAAAACTCCGGCAATTGAGTTCTCCTCGGTGAGCTTCCGGTACCCCGAGCGCGCCCACAAAAACGAAGCAGAAAAAGTCGTGGCGCAAGAGCTGGGCGAAGTATCTGCCAGTCAAGGGCCGGTGCTGGAGGGGGTCTCGTTCTCGGTACCAATGGGCTCACGAGTTGCCCTGGTGGGGCCGAGCGGTGCTGGAAAGTCGACCATTTTCGCCCTAATTGAGCGCTTCTATGACCCCACCGAGGGGACTATTTCTCTTGGCGGAATCGATATTCGAAACATTGAGCGAGGCACCTTGCGCTCGATGTTGGGATATGTCGAACAAGACGCGCCTGTGTTGGCGGGATCCATTCGCGACAACCTTCTCCTCGCCGCACCCAATGCCTCAGAAGAGGAATGCCTCGCCGTAATTGCGGCTGTGAACCTTGACTCGGTGCTTGAGCGAGATCCAGCGGGACTCGATGCCCCCGTGGGTGAAGCAGGTGTGATGCTCTCCGGTGGTGAGCGTCAACGTCTCGCCATCGCCCGCGCGCTTCTGGCTGCACCACCTATTTTGTTGCTCGATGAATCCACGTCGTCCCTTGACGGGGTCAATGAACAACTCATGCGTGACGCCATTGACACGGTCTCAGAAGGACGCACCCTCATTGTAATTGCCCACCGCCTCTCCACCGTGGTCGATAGTGACCACATTGTGGTCTTAGAACAGGGTCGAGTGGTCGGAGAGGGCACCCACTCGGAGCTCGTGAAGTCAACCCTGCTTTATCGCGACTTAGCGAAGCATCAACTGCTGGTGTGAAGTGTGGCCCCGTGAGCAACAAGCTCGTTGAGGGCCTTCTCCCCGGTATCTGAGGCCACCGCTGCAATGAGGTCAGTCAACACTGTGACGTCTTGGCCTCCTGAGAGAGCGTCGAGGGCGCTCGCCCGAACGCAGTGATCGGTCGCAATACCCACCACGTCAACGCTAGTAATCCCGTGGGCCTCAAGAACCTCCTGAACGGTGTGGCCATCGTCGGTGATTCCTTCAAACATCGAATACGCGGGCTCGCCCTGGCCCTTCTTCACGTGCGCATCGACCTGGGTGATGTCGAGCTCGAGGTGATATTCAGCACCGAACGTGCCTGCCACGCAGTGCACCGGCCAGGTGTCCACAAAATTAGGCTCTGAATCAAGTGCGAAGTGCCCGCCGTTGTCACCCTCTGGGTTGTGCCAGTCGCGTGAAGCGATAACGACGCCATAGTCACCACGGTGCTGAGCCAGGTAGGCCGAAATCCCTCGGGCGACTGCTGTTCCGCCGTCGACGCCGAGGGCGCCCCCTTCGGTGAAGTCGTTCTGAACATCAACAATCAATAATCCGCGCATCGCTTACTCCGAGGTCGAACTAGGCTGTATCCCCCAGTGTGCCAGGTTTTCTCCACACAAATAGAGGCCCTCCACGAGCTCATCGAGCTCATTACGCTGCACCTCAGACACGCCAGGGCCCGAGACGTTGAGTGAAAAGGTGAGCGTCTCACCATCTGCTGCGGTGATGTAACCGGCGAGGCTTCTCACCCCCTCGATGCTTCCGGTCTTTGCTGACACGACACCAGCAGCGAGTGACCCCGATGATTGGAACCTTCTCTGCAGTGAACCCGTTTCCCCGGCAATCGGCAAAAAATCAGTGACGGGGCCGAGCTCCGGATCAGAAGCAATCTCGTGCAAGAGTGTTGTGATTGCCGCGGCACTGAGGCGATTGAGCGGGCTCAACCCTGACCCGTCTTGAAAGAACATTTCGGGCCACTGCGACTCATCCCAGCCGATTCCACCGCGAATAGCGGCCGTGTAGTCCGTCGTACCCTTTGCGATGGCGACTTCGCGAGCTAAAACTTCCGCCAAGGTGTTGTCGCTATCAAGAAGCATGGTGCCAATGAGCTCACTCAGTGGCGCTGACTCAATACGGGCCACTTCGACCGCATCAACGGGGCGAGAGCGGGCTCCCAGCTGCACCGGCGAATTGGGCTGTTCAGTGGTGAGTGCCTCTGCAAACCAGGCGTGTGCCCTGCCCTCGGGGTCAGTACTTCTCTTCCCTAGGCGAAGAGCCGGCATGTCCCGATCACCATCAACCTGAATTGACGTCACGGGTGCGACATAACCAAGCGACCACGCCCCTCTCCTCCACGACTCATCCCACGACTCAAATGAGTCATAGCGCGAGCCGTCCACACGGAGGACCTGGATCGGGGGAAGATCTTTCTCTGTCATGCCAGCGACGGTACTATGGGCGAGTTCGGCAAGAGAATGTCTGGTGCCGTAATAGTTGTTTCCTGGTGAGCGGGTGATGGTGGGATCTCCCCCGCCGACCAGCCATGCCTCACCTGAAGCATTAGCCCACACGCTGGTGATCAGTCGATGGTCAGGGCCAAGTACCCTCCACGCCGCGACTGCAGTGAAAAGCTTCTGCACACTCGCCGGAGGGACAAACTCGTCTTCATTCATCGCCCATAGCACTTGGGGATCCCCGCTCACCGCGAGCGCGCCTCGAAGTGTCAGAACTGAATCTTCAAGAAGCGGCGAGGTGACCTCGCAGGTGCGCACCCTCTGACTCGGGACAACTTCTGGGGACTCACGAGGCAGCACGACGACTTGCTCGTGAATTACAGACTCATCCGGCGCGGTCGCCACATCTTCTGCCACAGCGGGACGGCTAATCGTGCTGCCGAGTCCGGCTGCCAGAAGCCACACCAGAGCTGTCGCTGCCACCGCAAGGCCTCCCGAAAGGAGTCCTCTTTCACGGGGTGGCATATCGGGCACGCATTCAGCGTAGGAGACTGGAGCCGGCTGCGGGACTTGAACCCGCAACCTTCCGATTACAAGTCGGATGCGCTACCAATTGCGCCAAGCCGGCTACTGCTCAATTGAGCTCCCTCAGGATAGCGCGACCCGGCTGGTGAGACTCCCGCTCCAACTACACTGATGCCATGGCGGGCGCACCTCTCATCACGGTTGCCGTGGCCATGTTCAACTCCGCCGATGTCATTACCAATGCTCTCGAGTCGGTGTTCTCTCAGGACTGTGCAGACATCGAGGTCATCGTCGTCAACGACGGGTCCTCTGATGATTCACTGGAGGTTGCGCAATCAGTCAAGACTCGGGGCATCTCTACCGAATTCATCTCACACCCCTCCAATCAAGGCTTGGGCCCTGCCCGCAATACCGCACTTGCCCACGCCCGTGGTGACTACATCGTCTTTTTAGACTCAGACGACGAGCTTCTCCCAGGATCACTCCACGCCATCGCTTCGACAGCCGAGGCGTCACGGTCTGACATGCTTCTTGTGGGCTGTGTGGAGCGCAAACGCGGTAAAGACCGGCCCATGAATCCGCCTGCGCTGCTCTCTCGCGTGGCCTCGAGTCCTGAGCCGTGGAGACTCGAAGACCACCCTGAATTGTTCTTTTGGCCACCCTCCACCTGGGCGAAGGTCTACCGCAGAGAATTTCTCCTCAACAAAAAGATTGAATTCCCTCCTGGTTACCACCAGGACATCCCCTCCACTGTTGCCGCATTGTTGGAATCAGATTCCATTGGTGCTGTAGACCAGCCGTGTTATCTCTATATCCGCCGGGGTGAGGGCTCGAGCTCAACCCGCTCCAAGGGCACAAAAACCCTTGTGCGCATTGAACAAATCCAGCGCATCAGAAAGCGCCACGATGTCGGGATACTCTCCCCCACACTCAAGGCTCACCTGGTGGCTTTGGTGAGCATTCACCTGATCTGGGCAAACCGTGCGGCGTATCGCACCATGCCAAAAGAACTGCATGAGCAGTTCTATCTCGATAGCTCCCAGGAACTCTCGTGGTGGTGGCAGCACGCCCAGCCTGGGCCGGAAATAAATAGTGATGCTCTGCTGAACACGTCAGAGAGGCTGTACTTCACCCGCGCGTTACTGTCTGGCAGTTACGACCAGTGGAAGCGCGCGTTGGCCACACACCAGCAAAAACTCGCGTGGCGGCGGCGTTTTGACCTCTCGCGCTACGGCCTGTTCAAAAAGCGCTAATTACTCAGCTCCGTTGACATCGACCACGGAGGCCACGAACGCGGCCAAATCGGCAGGCGAGGCACCCTGGTAAGACTTTCCGTTCACGAGGACCGTTGGAGTTCCCTGAACCACAGAAATTTCTGAGTCACGCACGGGAATCGGTCCGGTTCCCATGGCACGAAGAGTGGCTTCTTCCACCCACCCGGCGAAGCGCTCATCTTTGATGCACGACTCCACTTCGGCAACGTTAGAGACTCCGGCGGACTCCACAATGCTCACGAGGTCACCATCCGAGAAGCTCACTTTGCCGGAGCGGGCCGGCTGGTTGAGAAGAAGCGCCTCATTCGCACCGAAGAACGAGTCGGGCTCGATATCAGCGACACAAGCAGCCACGTTGGCCGCACGAGTGGAATACCGCTGACCCGCCGTTTGGGGGTCGAGGAACGACAGCGGGTGGTATTCGATGGTGACCGTTCCTTCTCCCAACCACGCCTTGAACTGGTCCGAATACACCTCTTCAAAGTCACCACAGTGAGGGCAGGAGTAGTCGACGAACACGTCAATAGCCGCAACGCCTTCGGGGTTCTCGGCTGACACAACGGGAGTCGCGCCTGGTTCAAGAGCGGGGGTGCGCACAGCTCCAAAGTTTTGACCGATTTTTAAACCGTCCGACTGCATATTGCGCGGGCCAGCCACTTCTTCAGGCACAGAGGCGGTGATGAAGTAGGCCACGAGAGCGATGATGCCGACCACGGCCACTGCCACCGACGACTGAAAGAGAACCTTGCGCTGCTTGGACTGGCGGGCCTGCTGCTCGCGAATCTGACGGGCTTTTTCACGAGCCTCTTGACGCTTCTCGTTTTTTGTTTGGCGCTGTTCCACGGTCTACTCAGTTCCTTCGTGTGTGTGAAGTCTTCGTCGGGCCAACAAGGGTGGCTTCTCGACAGCCCACTTATCGTAGCGGGGGAATCTTCATTGTCGCTCGGAACCCTTCTCATGAAATACTGAAGCTAAGCACTCACGCCCAGTGATGAGCGTGTGCGCTCTATCACAACGGATCGTCCGGCACGTACCTGCCGGTGAAGGAGGAACAACCATGGCTACCGTCACCTTTGACAAGGCCACCCGGCTCTACCCGGGAACCGAAAAACCCGCTGTCGACTCTCTCGACCTCACCATCAACGACGGGGAATTTCTCGTCCTAGTGGGACCGTCTGGATGTGGAAAGTCGACCTCTCTGCGTATGCTCGCAGGCCTCGAAGAGGTCAACTCGGGCCGCATCATGATTGGTGACCGCGATGTCACCGACATTCCCCCCAAAGACCGCGACATCGCGATGGTCTTTCAAAACTATGCGCTCTACCCCCACATGACCGTTGCAGAAAACATGGGTTTTGCTCTCAAGATTGCTGGTGTTGACAAGGAAGAGCGCGCGAAGCGTGTGTTGGAAGCTGCGAAGCTTCTTGACTTGGAGCCGTACCTGGGTCGCAAGCCCAAGGCGCTCTCCGGTGGTCAGCGTCAGCGCGTAGCAATGGGCCGCGCAATTGTGCGTGAACCGCAAGTGTTCTTGATGGACGAGCCTCTCTCGAACTTGGATGCCAAGCTTCGCGTTCAGACCCGCACCCAGATTGCTTCTCTGCAACGCCGCCTCGGCGTCACCACGGTGTATGTGACACACGACCAGGTGGAAGCCCTCACCATGGGTGATCGGATCGCCGTGTTGAAAGACGGTGTCCTCCAGCAGGTAGGCACCCCCCGCGAGCTGTATGAGCGCCCCTCGAACGTGTTTGTCGCGGGCTTCATTGGCTCTCCGGCGATGAACATCTTTGACACGACCCTGGTTGATGGTGGGTTGAAGTTTGGTTCGGCAACGGTTCCTCTCGAGCGTGAGGCCACTGCCCACGCGAGCTCCAACTCGGTCACCGTGGGTGTCCGTCCCGAAGACATCGAGGTCAGCACGAAGGGCAATGGCATCAATGCGGTTGTCGACTTGGTGGAAGAACTTGGTGCTGATGGCTACCTCTACTGCCACGCTGACATCGACGGACAACAAACGGAGATTGTGGCCCGCGTCGATGGACGTGACCACCCGATGAAGGGCGACACTGTGGTGTTGGCCCCGGTTGACCGTCACGTGCACGTGTTCGACGCGTCAAGCGGCGAACGGCTCAATGCTGAAGTCGTCAGCGGCAAGTAACCAGACGTTCAGAACAATGGGGGTCGCGGCCTTGATACTGAGGCCGTGACCCCCTCACCTTTGTGAAAGACACGATGGCCCGTTCCCTCTCGATATCTGCGGCTGAACCCAGCCCTGAGCTGCTCGACCTGCCGTGGTCGACAGCACTAGAGCAGTGGCCAGAAGACACCATCGCCGCACTTCCCAAAGGTATTTCTCGGCACATTGTGCGCTTTGTTCACCTTGGTGAGCACATCGTCGCGGTCAAAGAAACCACCGAAGAGCTCGCGCGACGAGAATATGACCTGCTTCGCACACTCGAGAAGCTCGATGTGCCCTCCGTTGAACCGGTCGCGATTGTCTCAGGTCGGACAGATGGGCATGGGGAGCCTTTGCCTCCGGCGCTGGTGACACGACACCTAAAGTTCTCTCTTCCCTACCGCGCACTTTTCTCTCACACCCTGAGGCCAGAAACCGCACGGCGCCTCTCTGACGCCTTGGCGGTGCTCTTGGTGAAGCTCCACCTCGATGGCTTCTACTGGGGAGACGTGTCACTCTCCAACACACTCTTTCGCCGCGATGCAGGGGCGTTTGGTGCCTACCTCGTCGACGCCGAAACTGGGGTGCTTCACCCAGATGGTCTTTCTGATGGCCAACGAGAATCAGACCTCGAAATCGGTCGGGTGAATGTTGCCGGGGAACTGCTTGATTTGCAGGCGGGTGGCCGCTTGGATCAAGAAATCGACCCGGTTGAGATGTCGCAGTCGATCGTTGATTCGTATCGGGGCCTGTGGGAAGAGCTCACCGGGCCAGAAACGTTCGACCGGTCAGAGCGCTGGCGCATCGCGGAGCGCATTTCCCGGCTCAATAGCTTGGGCTTCGACATCGAAGAACTCACGATGGCCTCTGACGACACGGGCACAACCGTGTCGATTCAACCCAAAGTGGTCGACGCGGGCCACCATCAACGGCGTCTTATTCGCCTGACCGGTATTGATGCGGGTGAAAACCAGGCGAGGCAGCTTCTCAATGACCTCGACTCTTACAAGGCCACCTTCTACTCTGATGGCGACATTGATGAAGAGCAGCTCGCCCACGAATGGCTCACCAAAGTCTTTGAACCGGTAATTCGCGCGGTGCCGCGAGAACTGCGGGGCAAGCTCGAGGCCGCTGAGATGTTCTATCAACTACTGCATCACCGTGCGGCGATGTCACGGGCAGAAGACCGCGATGTGCCGCTTGCCGAGGCGATGGCGAACTACATCGAGGTGGAGCTTGCCCACCGGCGAGACGAAGCCACCGTGGTCGGGCCCCCCACAGAGGCCATCACGATGCCAAACCCGACCGTGGAAATCGACTGGCGCGACTTGGTCTAACTCGCTCGCTGGCGAGAGATTTCATAGAGGGCAATACCGCAGGCCACGCTGGCATTGAGTGACTCTGTTCTGGGGTCAAGCGGTATTGCCACGACCATGTCGCAGGTTTCTCGCACCAGTCGTGACAACCCGGCGCCCTCAGCCCCCACCACTAACACCACAGGCACATCACCCAATGAGACTTCAGGCAGTGACTGGCCAGTGTCACCGGCCAGACCGACGACGAAGAAGCCACGCTCTTTCAACGCCTTCAACGTATTTGTGAGGTTGGTGGCCATGGCGACGGGGGCGTGGCTGAGCTGACCCGCAGAGGTCTTCCACACCGCAGGGGTCACGCCCACACTGCGACGCTTTGGCACAATCACCCCGTGGCCGCCAAAAGCCGCCGCAGAGCGAATAATCGCGCCGAGGTTCCGAGGATCAGTGACACCGTCTGCTGCAACCAATAGTCCCTGGCCGCGGTCGAGGGCTTTCTCGGCGAGGTCGAGCGGGTCGAGGTAGCGGTAGGGCGGAACAGAGAGAACAACGCCCTGATGGACAACGTCTGATCCAGCCAGCCGGTCAATCTCTGGCTTAGTCGCCTCCATCACCGGAATGGAGCGTTTCTGAGCTAGCTGAAGGATCTCATTCACCCGCGCATCACGCTCAAGCTTCAGGGCAAGGGTGATTTGTGACACAGGGATTTTTGCCCGAAGGGCTTCGACGACGGGGTTTTTGCCACAGACCACGTGAGATTCGCTCGATGGGTCAGCGGCAGACTTTCTGGGGGCTCGCTGCGGTGAATCGGGACGAGAACGCTGCTTGTCCTTGTACCAGTGGCGGTCCGACGCCTTAGGGGTAGGGCCTTTCCCTTCTAATGCTTTTCGTCCGTGGCCTCCCGTGCCGGGGCGTTTGCCTGAGCTCTTCTTAACCACGAATACTCCACTCTGAACCGTTTTCCGTATCGACCACTTCAACCCCGGCGTCACTCAACACATCTCGAAGTGAATCGGCGAGGTCAAAGTTCTTTGCGGTGCGTGAGGCATTACGCGCTGCGATGACGGCCTCGACGACCCCAGAGAGTGCTTCACAGGCGTCTGAAGGAGAATCAGCCGACCACTGGTCTGATTCGGGGTTCAGCCCCAGCACATCCACCATCGCGATCACGGATGCGCGTAGCTCAGTCGCCCGTTGGGTGTTACCGCTGTCGAGTGCCTGATTTCCCGCCCGCACGCTCTCATGAAGAGTCGCGAGCGCCTGCGGAATAGAGAGATCATCATCCATCGCCCGGGCAAAATCGTCTGGAACCTCGGCACTCGCACCATGAAGACTCTCGCTGCGCTTCAAAAAACCCTCGATACGGCCGAAAGCCGCGGCTGCTTCGTCGAGGAACCCTTCGTGAACGTCGATATCCGAGCGGTAGTGGGCGGTGGCGAGGGCATAGCGAATGACGATCGGGCGTGCCCGGTCAAGCCAGTCGCTGGCGTAGATGCTGTTTCCCAAAGACTTCGACATCTTCTGGCCGTTTACCAACACCAAGGCACTGTGCAACCAGTGCCGAGCAAACGTATCGCCTGCCGCGCGTGACTGCGCGAGCTCATTTTCGTGGTGGGGAAAGCGCAGATCTAAGCCCCCGCCATGAATGTCGAATTCGGAGCCGAGGTAGCGCACCGACATGGCCGAACACTCGAGGTGCCATCCTGGGCGTCCTGCGCCCCATGGCGCGGGCCACTGGGCAGTCTCCGGCTCAGTGTCTTTGTGGCCTTTCCACAGCGCGAAGTCGTGCGGTGCTCTCTTAGCACTCCCGGAATCCGCGGAGGAGACCATATCCTCGGTTTTTTGTCTCGTGAGCTCGCCGTAGTTAGGCCACGATGCGACATCGAAGTAGACATCTCCCGAGCCATCGTCGGCCACATAAGCGTGGCCGCGCTCGATTAGACGCTCAATCAAAGACACCATGGCGGGAATATCGCCGGTGGCACGAGGCTCAAGCGCAGGTCGGCGGATACCGAGCGCGTCGCTGGCCTGGTGAAATTCACGCTCTACCCGTGAAGCCAACTGCCACCACGGTTGAGCCGATTCCGCGGATTTTTCAAGAATCTTGTCGTCAATGTCGGTGACGTTTCGCACCATGGTCACCTTGTAACCGCGGTATTCGAGCCAGCGCCACCAGATGTCATAGACCAGTGCACTGCGAAGGTGGCCAATGTGAGGCTGTGATTGAACCGTCGGGCCGCAGACATAGATCGACACCTGCCCTGGTGTGATGGGCGCGAAGTCGACTACTGCCTGTTGCAGGGAGTCATAGAGCCGGACGGACACCCATTCATGCTACTTGGCGGGGTGGTGGCTAGCTCAGTGGCGCACCACGAGGGCCTGAGCGATAGCCGCAGCACCCTCCCCTCGACCGGTCAGCCCCAAGCCATCCGTGGTGGTCGCCGACACGTGAACGGGCGCTCCCACCATCTCACTCAGCTGCTTACCCATCTGCTCTCGAACGGCACCGAGTCGCGGGTCGTTGCCGATGTATTGAACGGCGACAGATTGGGGCGAATAGCCTGCCTCGCGCACCATTTCAAGCGCCGTTTCCAAAAATACGCTCGAGGAGACTCCGGCATTTTCGGGTCGCGCGGAGCCAAAGTGAGTGCCTAGGTCCCCCAGGCTCGCAGCGCTCAGGAGCGCGTCGGTGATGGCGTGGAGAACAACGTCCCCGTCACTGTGGCCGGCGAGACCCCTGTCGCTCTCGAAGGTCATTCCCCCCACAACGAGCGATTCGCCTTCCTCGAAGCGGTGCACATCGATACCTACTCCGGTGAAAACGTTGGGGGGTGTGGGCGAGAGGCGTGAGGCCAACACCTCAAGGTCGTGGGGGTAGGTCACCTTGAGTGCGTCACGATGTCCCTCCACCGAGATCACATCAACTCCGGAGGCGCGAAGAACTTCCGCATCATCTGTGGCGTCACCTTCAAACACCGAGAATGCTGCCCGCAACGTGACTGCATCAAAACCTTGAGGAGTTTGTGTGATTGCGAGTCCATCGCGATCAATGGCGGCTGAGGTGACACCTGTTTCGCGGTTTCGCGGAACCATCGTGTCCACGACATCAAGCGTTGGAATAACTCCTTTAGCGCCAGAGGTCACCGCGCCAGTGACCCGCGAGAACACTTCGGTGGGCGTGAGGGCACGCGCAGCGTCGTGAATCAAGACGATTTCGCTATTTGTCGAAACAGCGCCGAGTCCGCGTCGAACGCTCTCGGTCCGACTCGTCCCACCCGCGACCACACTGAGGCCAGCATCGCCGCCCAATATTCCTCGAGCAAGCTCGCGTGCCGGCTCAACCCAGGCCTCAGGAGCGACAACAACCACCTGTGGCAGGGGCGAAAGCCCTCTCACTGCTTGAAGGCTATGCTCCAGAAGAGTTTGTCCAGCAAGATCCACAAAAGCCTTGGGGCGGGGTGATCCGAGACGTTCGCCGCTTCCTGCGGCGACCACAATCACCGAAATGGTCACCGCTGAAAAATCCGCTAAGAGGCGAGTACTTCGTCGAGAGTTTGAGAAGCCTTCTCCTCGTCGGTCTTCTCAGCCAAAGCAAGCTCTGAAATCAGAATCTGACGGGCTTTTGCGAGCATGCGCTTTTCACCAGCCGACAAACCTCGGTCTTGGTCGCGGCGCCACAGGTCACGGACCACCTCAGAAACCTTGATGACGTCACCTGAGGCAAGCTTCTCCAGGTTGGCCTTGTAACGGCGAGACCAGTTGGTGGGCTCTTCTACGAAGGGCTGGCGCAGAACGTCGAAGACCTGGTTCACCCCGTCGCGACCGATGACGTCACGCACACCCACCAAGTCAACGTTTTCCGCGGGAACCTCGATAGTGAGGTCACCCTGCTTGACATTTAGCTTCAGATACAGCTTCTTTTCGCCTTTGATAGTCCGTTGCTTGACTTCGGTAATGGTGGCGGCACCGTGGTGGGGGTAAACGACGGTTTCTCCGACTTCAAACTGCATGCAAACGTCCCTTCGACAAATTCCCATTTTATCACAGCACCCCTGCTACGATTACGCCCCCAGTGGCCGCTCCCACAAGCGAAAACAGTCGACTAGGCTGGGGTTATTCGACTCTCACACCCACGCGGTGTCGGCTCTGGAGGACAGTTAGTTACCGTGCGCACCTCTCTCGCTCGCTTCGTTGGAATCAGCTCTCTTGCAACCGTTCTGCTTTCTGGCTGCACCTTCACCGCTGAAATTGCAAACTTGGAACCGTACGACCCCTCAGACGGTGTCGGGGCGACCCTCGATGATGTCGCCGTTCGAAACGCCATGCTGATCACCTCAGATGGTGGCGAAGCGAACCTCGTGATGACCGTAGTCAACGAATCGGGCGAAGACACCGAATTGGTGGTCCAATTTGGCGAAGGCGATAGCCGTCAAACCGCTACCTTGGTGCTTCCTGCTCAGCCCGAACTCACCCAGGTGGGCACATCTCTGGATAACCAACTGGTCGTCGAAGACGCCGACTTGATTGCGGGAGCGCTCTACCCCGTGTATTTCCAACATGGCACTGTCCAGGGCGAGCAGTTGAACGTGCCCGTTCTCGATGGCACTCTGCCCGAGTACGAACTCCTCGTTCCCTAGTTCGCTTCAAACCGGTAGCCCAAACCGCGCACCGTTACGATGACGGTGGGTTCTGAGGGCACTTTTTCAATCTTTGAGCGCAACCGCTTGATGTGAACATCAAGAGTCTTGGTGTCACCGAAGTAATCAGACCCCCACACCCGGTCGATAATCTGACCGCGGGTGAGTACCCGTCCGGCGTTCAGCATCAGCAACTCCAGTAGCTCGAACTCTTTGAGTGGAAGCGATACTGGCTCACCATTCACACTCACGTGATGGCGGTCACTATCCAGCCGAATGCCGTGAAACTCCAGTGCGCCATCGCCGCTGTCCTCCTCTGAGGGCTTACGGCGCAGGACAGCGCGAATACGGGCCAGTAACTCTCTCGTGGAGTAGGGCTTGGTGATGTAGTCGTCCGCGCCCAGCTCGAGCCCCACCACGATGTCGACTTCTGAGTCTTTGGCTGTGAGCATGATGATGGGCACTTTGGAGTGCACGCGCACTTCTCGACACACTTCTGTGCCGGGCATTCCCGGCAACATCAGATCCAGCAACACCAGGTCAACGTTGTCGTTTAGTGCTCGGCTGACCGCATCAGAGCCATTGTCAACACTGATGACGGTGTAACCCTCGTGTTGGAGCAGATATTCAAGAGGTTCTCTCAATGAGCGTTCGTCCTCAACGACCAATATCGTGCTCATGCGTGTCCCTGAGTAATCGTGATTTCCTCGGTGATGGGCTCTTGTTCAGGGCTGGTGGCGATGAACTGGGCGGGTCGAGTCTTTGCCGAGCGGGGCCGCTGCGAGGGAACCACGGTCGGAATTTGGTTGGGCTTCGTGGCGGTATCTTCCGGCTCGACCGTGTCCAATTTGATGGTGAAAGTCGATCCCCGCCCGGGGTGTGACCACACTCGAACTTCGCCACGGTGATTTTGGACGACGTGTTTCACGATGCTCAGGCCCAAACCAGAGCCCCCTTTTTCTCGGGTTCTCGCGGGGTCACCTCGATAAAAACGCTCAAAAATGCGACCCAATTCTCCGGCTGGAATGCCAACGCCCTGGTCAGTTACTGAGATTTCGACTTTGTCGTCTCTCACCACGACACCCACACCGACGCGGTCTGGTGCGTGAGAGTAGTTGATGGCGTTTCGCACGAGATTGTGAACGGCGTTGACAAGAGACGTCTTGTCACCCTTGACAATGGCACCAGAGCGGGCCTGCACCAATAACTCGATACCTGCCGACTCCGCTAAGACACGGTTAGCATCCACGGCTTCATTCACGACGTCGTCAATGGAGACTCGAGAGTTCGCTTCGGGGGCTCCGAGCGACTGCAGTTTCGACAGCTCGATGATGTCGCCCGTGAGCTCAGCCAGTCTCGCTGCCTCCCGCTCCAAGCTCGCCGCAAACTTTCGCACCTGTGCGGGATCATCGGCCGACATCGAGAGTGTTTCAGCGAGAAGCGATACGGCACCAATGGGAGTTTTCAGCTCGTGGGAAATATTGGCGATGAAATCACGTCGTACATTGTCGATTCGGTAAATGTCGGTGCGATCATCGGCCACCAGCAGTGTGAACTTTGACCCCAGAGGCGCTACCCGCACCATGAGGTGCAGCACATTCCCATCGCCACGAGTGAGTTCAAACTCTTCTTGAAGCGTCGAGCCTTTGAGCTTGGCCCGGGCAATCAGGTCTTTGATTTGATCGATCGCCACTTCGCGGTCTTCGACAATGCCAAGCTTGGTCGCTGCTCGCGACGCACGAAGCACCTGGTTGTTTTGGTCGAGCACAAGGCCGTTGGCACCGATGACTTCCAAAGCGGTGTCGAGGCCATCTGGCATGAGATCACGGTCTATACCGCCGCCGGAGTTCCAAGGGTGCCGAACAATCCAGATGACACCCACCAACAGTGCTCCGGCGACAAAGCCGATCAATGCACTGAGTGGCCACGTGGTCAGCAACTCCATGTAATGAGGTTACGCGTCTTCTCCGGGACTGGGCCACTACTCGGGCGTAGAATGGCGGGGAAAAAGCAAGTGTTCACGAAGTTCTCACTGTCCGTTTACTTCTCTGCGACAGGGTGAACGAAGCCCGTGACCAGCCACAACAGACGTAGGGAGCGCAATGCGCGAGCTATTCCAGCAAGAACTTCAAGAGCTTAGAGACGGCCTCGTCGCCATCTCAGAGAAGGTCGCTTCTGCCACCGAGCGGGCCGTCACCGCCTTCAACAACTCTGACGTGGCCGTCGCCGAACAGGTCATCGCAGAAGACCACGTTATTGATGACGCCGTAAAAGAACTCGACGAAAAAGCCATCGCCATCCTGGCCCGTCAATCCCCTGTGGCCAGTGACCTCCGCCAAGTGGTAAGCACCCTGCGTATTTCCGCATCACTGGAGCGCATGGGCGATTTGGCAACCCATCTCGCCCAGCTGGCCCGCTACCGCTTCCCCGAGAAGGTCGCCCCAGAAGGTATTCGCCCCACCTTCAAGAAAATGGGTAAGCACGACATCGAAATGGCCGGGTTGGTGATGAAGCTTCTGAAAAACCCGAGCGAAAAAACCATCGACAAGATTCGCGAGCTCGATGACGAAATCGACGAATTACACCTGAGCGTGTTTGAAACAGTCTTGTCGGAGGAGTTCGTTGCCGGAAACGTGTCGGTAGTGGACGCCACTTTGGCCTCTCGCTACCTCGAGCGTTTCGCCGACCACGGTGTGTCGATTGCGAAGAAGGTCCAGTACTTGCTCACGGGCGAGTGGGACGCCGCAAGCCACGACTGATAGAGGCTCGCTACTTCTTCTGCTCTTTCGCGCCCTGGCTCGCAACCGCAGCTGCGCCTGCCTCAGCCGCCTCGGGGTCTAAATAACGACCCTTGCCCTTAATTGCACCACCCTTGCCAAATTCGTAAACCAGTGGGATACCTGTGGGGATGTTGAGGTCGGTCACTTCCTCGTCGCTCAGCCCCTCGAGGTGCTTCACAAGCCCCCGCAGGCTGTTGCCGTGGGCCACAACAAGCGTGGTTTTACCCACCATTACGTCGGTTTTGATGTCAGAGAGCCAATAGGGCAACATCCGCTCAATCACGAGCTTCAACGATTCGGTTTTCGGCAGGTGACCCTCTAAGTCGGCGTAACGGGGGTCGCCTGCTTGGCTGTATTCGGAGTCATCTTCAATAGGGGGCGGTGGCACATCGAAGCTACGGCGCCACATCTGAAACTGCTCTTCGCCGTAGGTCTGAAGCGTCTCTGCCTTGTCTTTGCCCTGCAGTGCGCCGTAGTGACGTTCATTAAGCCGCCATGAGCGCTTCACCGGGATCCACAGGCGGTCAGCGGTGTCCAGTGCCAGGTTCGCTGTTTGAATGGCGCGAGAAAGCAGTGAGGTATGAAGTACATCGGGAAGCAAGTCGGCTTCCTTCATCAGCTCTCCGGCGCGCTTCGCTTCCGCCATGCCCTTGTCAGTAAGTCGAACATCGACCCAGCCGGTAAAGAGGTTCAGCTCATTCCAGAGTGATTGGCCATGACGAAGAACGATGAGAATGTTTGCCATGACTCCAGCGTAGCGAGCTACTAGGCCCCGCTTCGCCGAGCGGCGAGAGCTTCTCTCCTGGTCGCTCCCGATTCTGGCAACACCAGGAGTTCTTGGGAGGCATTGATGGTGTCACCATCAATGACGACGCTCAAAACAGCCTCCGGGGCAACAGTGCGCTTGATCACAGCCATCGCAACTTGACCCCATTCGTGGTGTCTCACGGCACGCGTTACCCGGCCAACGATGCCCTCGTCGAGTGTCACTGCCGTTCCCGCCTCGGGAAGTGCGGGTTGTGAGCCGTCGAGGTGAAGCAGCAATGCGCGTCGCGGTGGGTGGCCCAAGTTGTGGACTTTTGCGACGGTTTCTTGGCCCCGGTAGCACCCCTTATTCAGGTGAACAGCGGTGCGCAGCCAATCGAGCTCGTGCGGAAGGGTTTTTTCGTCCACATCAGCCATGGTGGGTCGGCCTGCCCGCACCTGCAGCGCCCCTAAGGCGTCGGTTCCCGACCACTCATTAGAGAGGCTCTCTGAGAGCTCCGCGCGAGGAATGGCCACATACGCGAGATTCCAATCGTCGCCGGGGTGCTTAGACGCTGAATAGGCGGCTCCCCCAGGCTGCACGCCAGGCCACGGATCACGCCACACCACGGCACCTCGGTTGAGACGAGAAACGGCGTCTAATGTCCCCGCGACTACTGCCCACTGTTGCGATTGGTCATCAAGGCGAACATCCATGCGGAAACGCATGGAATCTAGCCAGGTAGTGAGCGCTGCCACGCGGAGTGGTTCGACCAATAACCACGACTGTTCGCCATCGTCTGCGAGAAAAAACTGGTGTTCAATGCGCCCCTGGGGGTCAAGGACCAGGCCTTCCCGTGTGTCTCCGGGAGCAATCCCAGCAAACACATTGCTGGTGATTGAGTCCAACCAGGTCAGTCGATCAGCACCCAATAAGGCGATGACTCCATGGTGCGAGCAATCAACCAGAGATTTACCGTCAGCGAGTGAACGTTGCTCTCTCATTGGGTCGCCGTAGTGGCTCGGAACGTCGTCACCGACTGCTCCCACTAGCTGCATCAGCGGAGAGGACACGTCCTTAGCGTTGACCCCGGAAGAGGTTCACCAAAACAATCCCCGACACCCATGCGATTGCCAAAGAGGCAAGGCCTAGAAGCCCGAGGAAGAAGATTTCCAGTGCAAGAAGCATGCCCTTAGTTTACGACGGCAAAGAGAGCAAACACTGCGCTGGTGCTGAGAGTGATCACAGTGCTTCCGGTCACCGCTAGCGTCAGTCGCTTCACCAAGCCCCCGCGCTGAAACGCCACAATTTGCAATACGAAGGTCGCGAGTACCGAGGCAGCAAGTACAGCAACCAGGCTTTCCACTCGATCCTCGTTTCCTACGGCAAAACCCACCCAAATCACTCCGAGGGCTGTGAGCACCCATATGGGTACCACGTGCGTCCAGAGGGTTCCCATGCCCCAATGCTAGGGCGCCGTTAGACTGTGGAGGTCCGAGTTCAGGGAAGCGGAAAGAGGGACCTGGCATGGCCAGCATCTTGATGCTCAGTGGAAGTGACCATTCTCAAGTCCTTCCCTCCCTTTCCTTGCTTCCCCACCGCGTGAAAACCATTCCGGCGGAACCCGCCTCGCTTGTCCGTGCCCCCAGCGCAGAGGTGGTCATGGTCGACGCGCGGGGGGATTTGTCTCAGGCCAAGGCTCTCTGTCGCATTCTCCAGACCACGGGGATGTCCTCAGCCCTCGTGGTGGTGGTCACCGAGGGTGGTATGCCGGCGTTGAACTCTGAATGGGGTTTCGACGACTTTATTTTGAGCCACGCAGGCCCCGCGGAAGTGGATGCCCGCATCCGCTTGGTGCTAAGCCGCGGCGACGCCAAACCCGGCTCAGAAATGATTCAGTCGTCTGGGGTGACCATCGACGAAGTGAGTTACCAGGCGAAGGTCAATGGCCGGGCGATGGACCTCACATTCAAAGAATTCGAACTCCTGCGGTTTTTGATCGCCCACCCCAACCGAGTCTTCACCCGCGAACAGCTCCTCAGTGAAGTGTGGGGTTACGACTACTACGGCGGTACCCGCACAGTCGACGTTCACGTGCGGCGGCTTCGGGCGAAACTCGGTGACATGGAATCACTGATTGGCACGGTGCGAAACGTCGGATATCGCTTCACCGTGGCAGACGATTCCGGGGCGAATTCAGAGCCCCTCTCCTCCTCACCGCTTTAGGGGCTTTCTCTTCCAGTTACCCGCTGTTCACCCGGTGGTGATTGGATATTCCCCGTGGAACACAACGAATCAGACTATGAAGTCGAAACAGGTGTCGGTGGCGACTTCATTGACGACTTTGACGAAGCCATGCCTGATTCTTCTGACCTCCCCGTCGAGCGCTTTATCGACAGGGAACTCAGTTGGTTGTCGTTTAACCAACGCGTCCTCGAACTCGCCGAAGACCCCAGCACGCCGCTGCTCGAGCGAGTGAAATTCCTCGCTATTTTTGCCTCAAACCTCGATGAGTTCTTTATGGTGCGAGTTGCTGGCCTGAAACGCCGCATCATGACGGGTATCGCGGTTCCTAACAACACGGGTCGTAGCCCTCAGGACGTGCTCGATGGCATCAGCGAGCGAGCACATGAGTTGCAGCTGCGGCACGCGCAAGCATTCCACGAGCTGGTGAAACCCGCCCTCGACGCGCAGTTCATTCACGTCGAGTCGTGGAGCGACCTCGAAGAAGCGGATCGTGCGAATCTCGACGAAATCTTTACTGAGCAAATCTTTCCGGTGCTGATGCCACTGGCAGTCGACCCCGCGCACCCCTTCCCCTACATCTCAGGACTGTCGCTCAACCTTTCGGTGCGCATTCGCGATCCTCGCTCGGGCCGAGTGGAGTTCGCGAGGCTGAAAGTGCCGCCGATTCTCTCTCGCTTCATTCCTCTGCCCGATGACGGCAGTGGTCGAATGCGTTTTATCCCCATCGAAGAGTTGATTTCCAACCACGTGCAAGAACTCTTCCCGGGCATGGAAGTACTTGAGCACCACGAGTTCAGAGTCACGAGAAACGAAGACGTCGAAATCGATGAAGACGAATCAGAAAACCTGATTCAAGCGCTGGAGCGCGAGTTATTGCGCCGGCGGTTCGGCCCGCCCATTCGCTTAGAAATCACCGATGACATGGACGAGCTCACCCTTGAGCTGTTGGTGAACGAATTAGGCATTACCGAGCAAGAAGTCTATCGACTTCCCGCGCCCCTTGGCCTCAATGGGCTGTTTCAGTTGGGAGATATCGACCGGCCGGACTTGAAATACCCCAAACACGTCCCCGTTACCCCAGTGGGACTACTACCGGGCGAACCGACGGAAGAGCCAGATATTTTCCGCTCGCTTCGTCGGGGTGATGTGTTGGTTCACCACCCCTATGAATCATTTGCGACGAGTGTTCAGGCATTTATTGAACAGGCCGCAAAAGACCCGCAAGTTTTTGCCATCAAACAAACCCTCTATCGCACGAGCGGTGACTCGCCAATTATCGAATCGTTGATTCGAGCTGCCCAGGCAGGTAAATCGGTGTTGGCGCTGGTGGAGGTGAAAGCGCGGTTCGATGAGGAGCGCAACATCACCTGGGCGCGGAAGCTTGAAAAGGCTGGCGTCCACGTGGTCTATGGCCTCGTGGGGCTGAAAACCCACTGCAAATTAGCACTGGTCATCCGCCAAGAGTCAGACGGGACCCTCGGCCACTACGCACACGTCGGCACCGGAAACTACAACCCCAAGACATCTCGCCTCTACGAGGACTATGGCTACTTCACGGCTGACGCGGAAGTAGGCAAAGAAGTCACGCGCCTGTTCAACGAGCTTTCTGGCTACGCCATTGAGAAGAAGTTCACCAGGCTTTTAGTCGCCCCCCGCTACCTGCGCAAAGGCCTGTTGAAGCTCATCAAACAAGAAATCAAGAACGCTGAGGCCGGCAAAGACGCCTATGTGAAACTCAAGCTGAACTCACTGGTTGACGAAGTCATCATCGATGCGCTGTATCGGGCGAGCCAGGCCGGTGTGAAGGTTGATGTGTGGGTAAGAGGCATTTGCTCTCTGCTTCCCGGTGTGCAGGGTTTGAGCGAGAACATCACCGTGAGAAGTGTGCTGGGTCGCTACCTCGAGCACTCACGTGTTTTTGTCTTCGGTAACGCCGGAAATCCCACCGTCTACATCGGTAGTGCTGACATGATGCACAGAAACCTCGATCGAAGGATTGAAGTCCTCGTCAAACTCGCCGACCCCCAACACGTGAACCAAGTGTTAGACCACGTCACCCGCGGAATGAGTGACGACGTGTCCTCGTGGCACCTCGGCCCCGATGGCACCTGGACTCGGGTTGCACTTGATTCTGTGGGCTCGCCACTGGTCGATATCCAAGATGAAACTATGCATAGGATTGCGAAGAGACCCAAGGCCGGGAGTGGTGTGTGAGTAGCAAACAGCCAGCGGTCATCGCTGGTGGTGCGGTGTGCTGGAAGAGAATCGACGGAGACATCAAAGTCCTCCTCGTTCACCGCACCCAACACAAAGACGTCTCCCTCCCCAAAGGCAAACTGGACCCGGGTGAGTCGATTCCGGAATGTGCGCGCCGCGAAGTCCAGGAAGAAACCGGCCTCCATGTGAACCTTGGTGCTTACTTAGGCCAAGTCGACTACTCACTTCCCAGCGGGAAGCCGAAAGTGGTCTACTACTGGGCTGCCGAAGTGGATCCCGGCGAGGCCGAGCGAAGCCACTTCGAATCCAATAACGAAATCTTTGACCTCGAATGGGTGCCACTTGCCAAAGTCGCGAAGAAGCTCAGCTATGAACACGACGCGGACATTGTTGAAAACTTTGAGAAGCTCGCGTCTGCGGGCATGGAGCGCACCTTCCCCGTGATTCTGCTCCGCCATGGAAAAGCCATGCCGCGGGAAAACTGGGATGGTCCAGATCACACGAGGCCGCTCCTTCAGCGAGGGCTGAATCAAGCGAAGCTGCAAGCAGGAGGCGTTGCGGCCTTTGGTCCGGTCCGACTCGTGTCAAGCCCCGCGACCCGCTGTTTGGCAACTATCGAGCCCGTGTCACGGGCGACCGGGCTCGATGTGATCACGAGAAAACGCATCAGCCAAGACGCCTGGGAGCCCACCGGTGAAGGGCCTCGCAGCATCATCGACAAAACCATTCGTAAAAAACGCGCAAGTGTTCTCTGCTCCCACGGCCCCGTGTTACCCCAGCTCCTGCAGGCACTCGGCGAACACGGATCGCCTGGTTCTGACGCCCTCGTTGCGAAGCACTACGGCATGGCGACTGGCGAATTCGTGGTCGCCCACTTCAGCGTCGAAACCGAGACACCCACTCTGACCGCTATTGAGTCCCACGAGGCTTTAGACAACTAGCTGCCGGACCGCAGAACGCCTCTCGGCGTAAGGCCGCTCGAAGCGGCTAATGATGGAGCCCGGGGTTACTGCGGCCCGACTCCACCACACTACCCACCGATTCTTATCGGAGGTTTCCGCTGCGCTCTCGATTCGCGCACAGCGCAAGTTCATCAGCGACATCGCTCCACGCCAGAGAGGTCAGGGCCGTGTTCACATCTGATTTTGACTCGAAGTCCAGCAGGCCCGCCGAGACAAGCCGGGCGAGTGAGGAAGCTCGCTGAAGGGCTTCTTCCAGCGAATCCGCGAAGGTTCCAGAGAGAATCTCTTCGATGATGCCGCGCACCGACTCGGCAGTGACGGGTTGTGTGGCCGCAATGATGACCGTATCGATGGTGTCTAAAGAGTCGAGGCCTCGCTGAACGAGCTGGCCAATTTCATGAGGTCGAAGGGTGATTTGCTCGCGTATTTGGAATAACCGCCACAGCGCCCTGGGAAGACTCGCCTTCTCGGCACGAGACCACAGCTGCGCGAGAGTATCGAGACCCTCCTCGTCAACAAATGTTTTGAGCCGGGCAAGCATCTCGGGACGCTCAGCGCCAGACTCCCGGACCAATAGCGAAGCGGTGTCAGCGGCAACTAATCGTTGTCTCTCGGGATGAAGCCGCCACAACGCCTCTTCTTCGGCCTCTGACGCTTCCAGCCTCCACGGACTCATCGAGACGGGCTTGTGGTGGCGGTCTGTCACTGCTCCAGCGTAGAACGTGGCGGAAACCATTGTGTGTGTGGTCGTCCGGCACGTAACGTGGGGGGATGCCCCCACATTCGCCTCATCGAGCACGGTTTTGGTTCTTTCTCATCCTCTCGCTCGCGGGCCTGGTTTGGCTCGCCAGTGGATTGGGTGTTGTCGCTTGACTTGCTGATTGTCGCCCTCGCCGAATCGGCGTTCATGATCTTTGAAGGTCGCCGCCTTGGGATGCGTTTTCTCTGGCTCTATATTGGTCTGTCGGGTGTGACGGCCTTTGCCTTTACTTTCCCGCTCTTTCTCGCGATGAGGGAGCGCATGCTGGCTAAAGGTCGTTAAAGAATTGAGGGGCCCACAGGGCCCCTCAACCTGTTCGCATTGGGCTTATTGGTAAAACACTTCTCCGGGGCCGCCCCAGTTCGCGGTGCGAGCAGTAGACGCATCCCCCGGGAAAATCATGACCCAGGTTTTGCCCGGCGCCAGATACACCGGCTCATCATCGTCAGTGGTGAGCGTAATTTTCTCTCCGACGGCGCCACCATCCCAGTTCACCTCGATGGCTTTGCCACCGGTGGCGACCCACGCGGGACCCCCACCGTTGAGCAGTCGAGCGGTCGGCTGGCCGACGAAATCATCGTGTTCCACGCTAATGGCCACCAGGTTGGTCGCAGACAGCTGCGTGCCACCGGCTGCGTCCGCCAAGGGAGCATCCACAGACATCACGGGCTCACCGTTCACGAAAGTCTTTTCAAACAGCCCCGTCGCCGCATTCCACTCCCACACTGCTGTCATGTAGTCGTTAGTGGTCGATTCGGAAAAGTAGGTAATGAACTCTGTGATCGGCTCACCAGAAACCTGGGCAGTGGTTTCCTCGAGGCTGTCCACGTAGTCAAAATATTGCAGCGGAGCTGCAAGCCCCGAATTGATCTCTTGTGCTGCCTTCGCGGCAAAAGTGACCGAGTTGGCCATGGAGTAGTCCTTGTTGACTGTCGCCCACAAATCGCGGTCTTCTGCGTTGCGATAGTCCCACACGTACTGGGTCACACCCGCGTCGGTAGTTTGCTCCCAAAAGGGAACCACAAGAGCGAACATTCCCGTGGATGCGAGCACACCCTGCACGGGGGTTGCCATATACAAGTCGTGCGGCCTAAACGAGCGCACATACCCCACTTCTTCTGGGACATCCGAGTGCCACATGGCGATATACCGTGTTCCGTTTTGGGGGATGAGCTGCTGGAACACCATGTCTGCCCGGTGAAGATTCACGTAGGGGCGATTTTGGTGGTCAATTTTTGCCATGATTGCGGGGCCCTGGACCGAGCCCTCCTCAGCGGGGAAACCCGTGAGGGGTTCACGGAAGATTTCTTCAACAACTTCCGTCTCTTCTTCGACGACTGCGGGTGTTTCGTCAACCTCAATTGGCTCGTCGGGCCTCGCACACCCCGAGAGGGTCAGTGCGACGATCACAGATAAGGCCGTAAAACGCCCCATGACGGCGAGATTCATAGTGTTCCTTCCGAACAGTGGCAACCGTCACAGTATGCCACGCACTGTGTGCCCTGGAGGGCAAATCAGCCCTGTCGATGGGGCGTTTGCGAGCCAGATACACTGTTGGCGGGCCTCTAGCTCAGTTGGTAGAGCATCGGACTTTTAATCCGTGGGTCGTGGGTTCGAGTCCCACGGGGCCCACGGCTCTGTTTTCGCCGATACGGCAGGGGTAGTCATTGGCTCGAACGCTAAGAACCACACTGCGCAAAACTCTTCGCGCCCTCCGCCCACCACAACCACCAGAACTGGTGCCCATCGGCGACCTCGCAACACCTGAGGGCCGTGAGCAGCTCATTCCGCGTCAGGTGTTTCAACGTGCGCGCGAGCGACTCGTCCACCCCACCCAGCACGCGGCAATGCAACTGGTGCGAGAGACAAATAGCGACCTCGGCTGGTTTCTTTTCGACAATGAAGAAGCTGACGCCTACATGGCGGAGTGCTGGTCGGACCATCCCATCTGGGACGTGTATCGCAAAGCCACCTTCGGCCAAATGAAGGCAGACATTTTTCGCTACTGCATCCTTTTTGAGCGGGGAGGCTACTACCTCGATAGCAACAAGGGCCTGGAGGGAAAATTCACCGACTTGCACCCCGCTGATGCCGAGGCCCTCATCACTTACGAATCAAATCTGAGCCTTGATGCCCCCGACCCCGAGGTAGCCCGACAACTACAGCATCCTCTCAACCTCGTCGTGCAATGGTCGATGGGGTTCGCCCCGGGTCACGAGATTCTCCGCACCACCATCGACCGCATCGTCGCCTCAGCGCCCTTCTTCGCCGGCCACAGCTTCTCCAGGCCCAAGAATGCCATCTTGGCTCTGACCGGACCCGGAATGTTTACGCACGCGGTGAGGGAATATGTGTCACAGCGCGGAACAGCGGGCATCTCTCAAGCGGGAATTGACTTCAACGGCCTCGGTATTTTTCGTCTCAAGGGCAGCAAGCTGGCAACCGCACACCCAGCCCTGGATTACGCGTCGCTGCGAGATCAGGAGGTTCTCAAGCCGTGAGAAATCGTGCGGGTGCCCAATCGGACGCTAACGACTCAACACAACGCCTCTCCGTAGTCTTCGTGGTCGCCCACGACAGTCTCGGTGGCGCGGCACGCGCGGTCTATCGAATTTTCGATTCGATACGAGGTTCCTTCTCGGATTCGATTGACATCAGGATGCGCACTATTCACAAGACCCGCGACGACGCGGATGTAGTCGGAGGAAAACCCTCGCGAAGCCGCCTGGAGTACCTCGAGTATTTCGTGCGCACCCGTTGGAGAAAATATTTTCCTCGCAAGCCCTTCGTCTCCGACAACACCCTTCTCCACTCGGTGGCCATCCACCATTCAGGGTTAGGGCGAGAGCTCAACACTCGACGGCCCGACGTGATCATGCTCGGATGGCTGGGGGGCAGAACTCTCTCTATCCCAGAGATTGGCCGGTTGAAAAGCCCGGTGGTGTGGCGACTCTCCGATATGTGGATGTTTTCTGGGGCTGAGCACTACACACCCACCAGGCGCTATGCGGAGGGATACTCGCGCTCTTCGCGCCCTCCCCACGAGTCTGGCCCCGACCTCGACCGTGAGACTTTTTTGCGCAAGAAGCGGCACTGGAAAACTCCCCGCCACGTCATTACCCCGAGCCACTGGATGGCCGAGCAAGTTCAACTCAGTACCTTGACACACGATTGGCCTGTGCACGTCATTCCTAACCCGATTGATACCGACTATTGGAAACCACGTGCGCACCTTCAATCGCGCGAAGCCCTCGGTCTTCCACACAATGCGCGTGTCATCGCGTTTGGTACAGGCGGTGGAACCAAGCATCACCACAAGGGCGGTGATTTGCTCCTGGAAGCATTGCCGGGTGTCGCGAAGCTTATGAGGGATGCCGGGGACAATGTCCCTGTGGTGTGTGTGGTGTTTGGTGAAGAGCGCGAGAGAGAAGTCCATGGCGGCATTGAGGTCAGATTCATAGGCCACGTCAACGACGAGGAGCTTCAACAGGTGTATTCGGCGGCTGACGTGATGGTGGTTCCCTCTCGCCTGGATAACCTCCCCAGCACCGCGGTAGAAGCCCAAGCCTGTGGGACACCAGTGGTCGCTTTCAGGGTAGGAGGATTACCCGACATTGTTGAAGATGGTGTCACAGGCCTCATCGTGGAGCCTTTCGATGTGGACGCACTCTCAGACGCGATCGCGTCACTGCTGAGCGACTCCGCAACGCGCGGGCGGATGGGTGAAGCTGCTCGATTGAGGGCGAATACACTGTGGCATCCCGACGTGATTGCCCGGAAGTATGTGGAGGTTTTGCGCCTGGCGGCAGGACGCGCGCAATAGCGTCAGCTCGATAGCCTTGTCGCGTGAGCGATGAAAAGGCACTGGGTGCTGACACCGGAAGCACTCGACCCATAGTTGTCCGGCTGCTTTCGCAAAAAGGAAGCGTCGACATGGACCTTGTTGCCTCCCACCTCCCCGGCGGCACACTCGACCAGGGCGATGTAGTGTTCACCGATAGCCACGAGCCAGAGACCGACGTCGCGGTCATCGTGAACTACTTGAAATACGACGAAAAAATCACCGCCCGTCGTGGATGTATCTGGAAATGGGACAACGAACCCATCGTGAGGCGACCGTTTGCTCGGGGTCTTGACCGAGTGTTCACGCACGCGCCCAGGAATGGTGATCGGCGGGTCGTGACGGCACCACCAATCCTCGACTGGTGGGTGGGGCGTAGCTATGACGAGCTCGCTCAGAAAAGACCACCGAGAAAAACGAAAATGATCTCTGCCATTGCGAGCGCCAAAACCATGATTGACGGCCATCGTCGTCGAACCGAATTTGTGGACTTTCTCTCCACGCGCCTGCCTCAACTGGACGTTTTTGGCCAAGGGCGAGAGCAAGAACTCGCGGACAAGTGGGATGGCCTGGCCCCCTACCGCTACTCGATTGCGATTGAAAACACGTCGAAGCCTGACTATTGGACGGAGAAAATCGCTGATTGTTTTGTGACACACACTGTCCCGTTATATTTCGGGGCGACCAATATCGGCGAATATTTTCCGCATGGCAGCTTTATCTGGCTGCCAATTGATGGACCAGAGAGCGCGCTCGACATCATCCACGAGACACTGGAACATGATGACTGGTCCGCCCGCGCCTCCGCGCTAGCCGAAGCGCGCGAACTCGTGCTAAATCGCTACTCTCTTGGCGCACAAATCATGCGCCTGGTCCGAGCAGAACGAGAGACCATTGTGAGCTCTCCTCTCGCCTCCGTCCGGGTGCATGGTCGGCGCACCAGGCCTGGAGGGTGGATTCGCGGTGGCGGATTGCTCACAAACATCCGTCACCAACTGAATCGACGAGTGGGTCGCAGCCGCTAAGCCGGCAGGTTCTAGCGGAGGTTGCTTTCTTCGATTGCCTCGAAAATCAGTTCGCTGATGATGCGTGCACCGGCCAGTGACGGGTGGTGTTCATCGGCATAAAAGATGTCTTCCGCGGTGTGGGTGATGCAACGAGCGGGAACAGCCGAATTGCAGAAGAACTCTTCCGGATAGACCCTCACAACATTCGCGCCTGTGATGCTATCGAGAAGGGCGTAGGAGCTTGCGACGCGTTCCTGGAACACCTCGTAGGAGGTTGTCAAGGGAGTGGCAAGCGGCCATCGAAATCCATTGAGAAGGGTTTGGCGCGAGAGCATGTCGGGGACATGCCACCCCACTTCTGGAATCGGGTAGACCAACACCACCCGGTGGCCCTGCTCATGGAGGAGACGCACAGTCTCGCGATAGCTTTCTTCGATTTCTCGGGCACTAGTAGCTTCGTCGTATTCTGTGGTGCCGGGCGCGCGAATGTAGTCACTGAACTCGCCTTCGTATCCGCCTTCCTGGTTATCGAAACGGTCACCGTGGAGGATGAGGGGGAGGCGCCCCCCCAAGATCACTGTGGAGGGTCCGTGAGAGTTAATCCACTCAAACCTCGCCTGCTGGACATCAGCGGAACATTCCGTTTCTAAGACACCATCGGCTTTGCTGGCCTTTTCCACACCCAGCAAAAACTGACAGCCCACTTCAGTGAATGAACTAAAGGGGAAGCCCTCCTGGGCTGCCCTTTCAGAAATGAGGCCTGTGAGGGTCCGCATCTGGGAATCACCCACCAGAATGACGGTTTGCCCCTCACCATTGGTCACCCAGTCTTTTGGGCCGTCATCAGAATTTGGATAGACCACCTCAGGCATCGAGGAGAACCGGAATGGCAAGCCCCCCGCCGTCATCGCCACCGTTCCCAACACGGTGGTGAGCGCCATCACAGTGCCAACTGCCGGCACCCACTGGCGAGGGCGAAGAGAAAAACGAATCGGCTTTTCAAGCCACAGATACGTCCCCGTCGCGAAAAGAAACGCAATCGCAGCGACGACAAGCTTCGACCACTCTGAGGGGTTGCCCGAGAGGATTTCCCAATAAGCCAGTAGTGGGAAATGCCATAGATAGAAGGGGTAGGACACCAAGCCCACAAATACCGGGACTCTCCGGCTCAGCACAGAGGCAACGACCCCCCTCCCTGCGCCGATGACGAGCACACTGCCGATGACTGGTAGCAGAGTCCATTCGCTCGGCCCCCGAGAGAGCCCACCAAGAAAAACCAGCGAATAGGCGATGGCGCCGAGTCCCACCAGAGAGACCAGTGTCTGTGCCTTCTCCGAGAGCTTCGTAAAGCCGCCGGGTCGAATAGCGGCGAGTGCCACACCGGCCGCTAACTCCCAGGCACGGGACGGAAGACCAAAAAAGTTCACCTGATCACTGAAGATTCCAGGCACCACGAGTGAGAACACAAATGACGCTAGGAAGAGGGTGGCGAGGCCCGCGATGAGAAGCTTCGGGCGCTTGCGTCCGGTCATTAACCACAGAAACAGCGGCATCAAGAGATAAAACTGCTCTTCAACACCGAGGCTCCAGGTGTGAAGCAGCGGATTAATTCCTGCTTCTACCGCTTCATAGGGCGGGTCAAAAATGAAGCGCATATTGGACACGCCAAAAACAGCCGCCACGAGGTAGCTTCCGAAACGTGCCAGCTCATTTGAGGAATACACTGCGACGGCAACGAGTGCCGTAAAGGCGAGCACAAGGAAGAGTGCCGGGGCGAGCCTGCGAAAGCGGCGCCAGTAGAACTCTCTGAACGAAAAAGACCCCTGATCAATGCTGTTGAGAACAATTCCACCGATGAGGAAACCCGAGATGACGAAGAAAATATCGACACCCAAAAACCCGCCGGGTAGCCACGTAGGGGAAACGTGATAGACGACTACCGATAAAACTGCTATTGCTCGCAGGCCGTCAATCTCGGGCCGATAGGCGAGAGAGGCCCGGTTACTCACTGATTAACCTCGGCAACGCCGCTACACGTTGCTGAATAATCTGCACCATTGCCCGTCAGCTTCTAAATCCCCAGCACTTTGGCCGTGCGCTTCATATCCTTGGCCACATCTTTGATCGGCCCGAGCGAACCGGGCTGATAGGTGGGAATCATGTCCCGCAAACGAGAAGCCCAGCCCTCGATATCTTCAGGGAAGCATTTTTCTAACACGCCCAGCATGATGGGTGCGGCGGTTGATGCTCCAGGGGATGCACCCAAGAGCCCCGCAATCGAACCATCGGCACTGGAGACAACTTCTGTGCCGAACTGGAGAACCCCCACCTTCTTTTTGTCAGGCTTGATAATTTGCACCCGCTGTCCCGCAACTTCGGGCACCCAATCCTCGGGGTTCGCGTCGGGGTAGAAGCGATAGAGCGCTTCTAGGCGCTGGTGCCTTGAGGCAAACACTTCTCTCACGAGGTAGCGCAGCAATCCAAAATCTTGCAACGCGACAGACACCATCGGCAAAAGGTTATGCCACTTGAGCGACCCAAAAAGGTCAAACCAGGATCCATTTTTGAGGAACTTAGGGGTGAAACCGGCATAGGGGCCAAAAAGGAGGCTGTGTTGGCCTTCAACAATTCTGGCGTCCAGGTGGGGAACCGACATCGGGGGAGCACCCAACTCCGCCATTCCGTACACTTTCGAATCGTGGCGCGCGACCACTTCCGGGTTATCGCATTTCAGCCACTCACCACTGACGGGGAAGCCCCCATATCCTCTGATTTCTTTGATTCCCGAGCGTTGAAGCAACGGCAATGCTGCGCCTCCAGCGCCCACAAAAACAAAATCGGCTGTGAGTGAGCTTGGGGTAGAACCAAGCTCGTCACGCAAACAAAGCTCCCAGCCCCCTTCTACGCGATTGATATCGCGCACCGATTTCTCAAAACGGAATTCGACGCCCGCATTAACGAGTCGTTGCGCAAGCTTCTCCGTCAACACGCCAAAGTCAACGTCGGTACCACCGATCACCCTCGTGGCCGCCAGGGGTTCCCCTTTAGCCCGGCCATCTATGGTCAGTGGAGCCCACGAGGCAATTTCGTAAGGGTCTTCGCTGTATTCGATACCCGCGAAGAGGGGGTTGTCTTTCAACGCCTCATACCGGATACGTAAGAAACGAACGTTCTTCTCGCCAAACACAAAAGAGATATGGGGGCTTCTGCGAATAAAAGCTTTCGGGTCAGGGATGCCACCAGATTCGACAAGCCACGACCAAAACTGCCGCGATATTTGAAACTGCTGGTTGATTTGGATGGCCTTGTCAACCGTCACGGTGCCATCTGGTTGTTCCGGGGTGTAGTTCAATTCGCACAGTGCCGAGTGGCCCGTTCCAGCATTGTTCCAGCCGTGAGAGCTCTCGAGGGCCACGTCACTCATCTTCTCGACGATGACTATGCGCCACGACGGCTCAAGTTCCTTCAAAAGGGTGGCGAGCGTGACGCTCATGATCCCCGCACCCACTAGAGCTACTTCACACTTATTCTCCACCCCACCATTCTAGGTTTGGCCCGCACTCCCCCGTTACGCTTCACGGGTGAGTGAATTATCCGCAAGCCCTAAAGCTCTGGCGTTATTTGCCGTGGGAATCATCGGGGGCCTGCTGGCTGGTTTTTTCGGCGTGGGCGGAGGGATCATCATGGTTCCGCTGTTGCTGTGGTGGGCACGGATTGACCAACGTCGGGCCCAGGCCACGTCGCTTCTGGCAATCGCGCCCGCAGCATTCATCGGAACCGCAAGTTATGCAATCGGCGGCGTATTTCCCGTGTTTCCCGCGCTGATCGTCGCACTCGGAGCCACCGCTGGCGCTCAGTGGGGGGCTTTTCTGCTTAGACGCTTGAGCCTGCCATGGCTACGTTGGAGCTTTATTGCTTTTGTTGCGGCAATGTCCGTGGCCGTGATGCTCACGATTCCCAATCGCGATGTGCACATCGAACTATCACTTCTAGTGGCGATGGGGTTGCTGATCGTCGGAGTGGTGATGGGCGTATCAGCTGGTCTATTCGGTATCGGAGGCGGAATCATCGCCATTCCCGCGCTGATGGTGCTCTTCGGTGTGGGTGATTGGGAGGCTAAGGGAATTTCACTGATTGCGATGGCCCCTGCCGCTCTCTCCGGCAGCGTCTCACATCTTCGACACCACTCTGCTCAGCTGAGGGATGGCTTGTGGGTGGCAGCCGGAGCGTTGGTGTCAACACCGATGGGGTCTGTGGGGGCCTTTGCTATCTCTGAATCGGCTGCCAACCTGATTTTCGGCGGCTTTGGGCTCGCGATCGCTGGTCTTCTGGCGATCCGAGCCGTGGCGCAGCAGGGTCCCCGCTAAGCGGCCATCCGAGAAGCAAGAATCTCCGCGATTTGCACTGCGTTGAGAGCCGCACCTTTGCGCAGATTGTCTCCGGAGACAAAAAAAGCCAACCCGCGACCATCCGACACTCCCTCATCCGAGCGAATCCTTCCCACCAAGCTGGGGTCCTCTCCCGCCGCTTTGAGTGGGGTGGGAACTGCTTCGAGCTGCACTCCCGGGGCGAGCCCAAGAATCTCGGTGGCTCGCTCTGGGGATATAGGCGCGCCAAACTCCGCGTTGATTTGCAGCGAGTGGCCCGTGTATACAGGCACCCGAACACACGTCCCACTGACCAAAAGCCCCGGAATGCCGAGGATTTTGCGCGACTCATGGCGAAGTTTCTGTTCTTCGTCGGTTTCCCCACTTCCATCGTCGACGAGAGACCCGGCAAAGGGGACCACGTTGAACGCAATTGGCTCAGCAAACACATCCGGAGTGGGCATAGACACCGTCTCTGTGCCATACGTGAGTTGCTCAGATCCTTGGGAAACGGCTTCTTGGGCGAGCGCCGATAGCTCCTTGACCCCTGCAAGGCCAGCGCCAGATACAGCTTGATAGGTCGAGACCACCAAGCGAACCAGACCCGCCTCATCGTGAAGAGGTTTCAACACGGGCATCGCCGCCATTGTCGTGCAGTTGGGGTTCGCGACAATGCCGAGTGGAATGTCATCAAGGTGGTGCGGGTTGACCTCCGACACGACGAGTGGCACATGCGGGTCCTTTCGCCATGCGCTCGAATTATCAATGACAATGGCGCCAGCCTCGGCAAATCGCGGGGCATAGGTGCGTGAAGTCCCTGCTCCGGCCGAAAAAATGGCGATGTCTACCCCGCTCGGGTCCGCGCTCTCGACGTCTTCCACCGACACAATGTGGTCACCAAAGTCCAATTCCTTCCCCGCCGATCGTGCCGAGGCAAAAAACCTCACCTGATCAGCGGGAAAGCCGCGGTCGAGAAGCAGTTGGCGCACGACTTGGCCCACCTGACCCGTCGCCCCCACAACCCCCAGCGTCAATGACATCTCTATCGACCTGTCCCCGCGTGAACAACAGCTTCCGTGTCGGAATCTAAGCCGAACGCTTTATGCACTACTCGCACCGCTTCTGGCAAAATCTCGGAGCGCATCACCACGGAAATGCGAATCTCACTGGTCGAAATCATTTCAATATTGATTCCCGCTTCACTCAGCGCCGTAAATAATTGCGCCGAAACTCCGGCGTTCGTGCGCATGCCCGCACCGACCACAGAGAGTTTCCCAATCCCATCGTCATAGATGAGGGAATCAAAGCCGGCAGAAGCTTGTTTCTCTCGCAGAGCGCCCATCACACGATCACCGTCCTCAGTGGGGAGGGTGAAGGAAATATCAGTCAAGCCAGATTTTTGGACGGAAATGTTTTGAACAATCATGTCGATGTTCGCTCCGGCATCAGCAACAATCGTGAAGATTTCCGCTGCTTTACCCGGAACGTCGGGCACTCCGACCACAGTGATTTTGGCCTCACTCAGGTCACTGGCCACACCGGTGATGATGGGCTCTTCCATTTGTTGCTCCTCTCGACCTGCCCCAATCCAGGTGCCCTCGTCATTAGTAAACGACGAACGAACGTGAAGGGGAACACCATGACGCCTGGCAAACTCAACGGCTCTAATGTAGAGAACTTTCGCCCCTGAGGAGGCGAGCTCCAACATTTCCTCATAACTGACGAAGTCGAGTTTGTGCGCCTGAGGCACAATACGCGGGTCAGCGGTAAATACGCCATCTACATCGGTGTAGATCTCACACACTTCAGCACCCAGAACGGCCGCAAGCGCTACCGCTGTTGTGTCAGAACCACCTCGACCCAGTGTCGTGATGTCTTTGCTGTCGGTATTGAACCCTTGAAACCCCGCCACAATCGCAATGGCACCCTCATCGAGAGCGGCACGTACACGTGTGGGGGTGACATCGACGATACGAGCTCGACCGTGTTCTGCGTTGGTCATCATTCCCGCTTGGCTTCCAGTGAATGATCGAGCGTCACATCCCAGATCCCGAATGGCCATTGCCAAAAGTGACATCGAAATGCGCTCACCGGTCGTGAGCAGCATGTCCATTTCTCGTGCGTGAGGGCTATCTGACACCTGATGGGCGAGGTCGATCAGCTCGTCGGTGGTATCGCCCATCGCCGAGACCGCCACCACAACATCGTGCCCCGCACGCTTCGTCGCGACAATTCTTTCGGCGACACGCTTGATACTCGGCGCATCAGAAACAGATGAGCCGCCAAACTTCTGGACGATAAGACTCACGAAGCTTCTTTCTCGGGACAGACCCGATGGAGAGAGGACTCCCCTATCCTAAAGGCCGAGGACAGAGGGCACGTCAGTCCCTAATAGACCGCTACAGTGCTCGCCGGCCAGAAAAAGCTCTTCCCAGGGTCACCTCATCGGCGTATTCGAGATCTCCTCCCACGGGAAGGCCACTCGCCAGGCGGGTCACGCTGAGCCCAGGCTGGTTGAGCACCCGTGCGAGGTAACTCGCCGTTGCCTCTCCTTCAAGATTGGGGTCGGTCGCAATAATCACCTCAGACACGACGCCATCGGCAAGGCGGACCAGGAGCTCTCTGATTCTCAAATTCTCTGGCCCCACCCCGTCCATGGGGCTCAGAGCCCCCCCTAAGACGTGGTAGCGACCCCGGTATTCACGGGTGCGCTCAATGGCCCAGACATCCTTCGGCTCCTCCACAACGCACAAGAGCGCATCATCGCGCCGAGGGTCAGAACACACCTCACACTTCTCCTGCGAGGTGATCATTCCGCAGGTGTCACAGAAGCGAACAGTTTCACGAATTGACGAGAGCATTGCGGCCAATTCTGTGGGGTCATAATGCGGGTTTTGAATGACGAACATCGCTATTCGTTGCGCTGATTTTGGGCCCACTCCAGGCAACCGCCCGAGCTGTTCAATCAGGTCGGCGATTGCCCCGTCAAACATCGGCTTCTCCGCGACCTGACATATCCTCAAGGATTTCTTCGGCAAGCAGTTCACCGCCCAGTAATTGCCGGACGACGGGCTCCCCTCTCGTGGCAATGGGCGTAGTGCTCGCCTCGGCCTCCACTCCAGATTCCGAGACTTCCTCGGATACCTCTTGAGGTTCTTGTTGTTCTGTCACGGCCTGGCCAGGGCTCTCAGAAGTCGAGCGAGAGACCACAGGCCATTGAGCGTCGGGGGACAGGGAATCATCACTCGGAGCGTGCTCGATCTGACCTACCGTGAAGCGAAGCCGGTGACCCGTCCGCTGATAAATCGCCTCTCGAAGCAGATCTGCATTAGGAAGAGGGGAGCCGGGACCCTGTGGTTTCTTGAGAATTTCCCCATCGTTTCGATTAGTGAACCCAATCGTGATGACATCGCCCTCCAATGCCAACGGCTGAGTCGCTGATAGAGCGACCCAGAGAGAGCGCTTGCGATCGGAAAGGTCCTCAATAATGGCGGGCCAGTGACTCTTTACAACCCCGAGATCCCAGGGTGAGAGAGGCTCGACTGCATCTGTGGGTGGTGGCTCAGACTTCTCGGGCGAACGCTCCGAATCGGAAGCATTCGCTGATTGGTCGGTTGGCACGGCGACGGATTCTTGGGATAACCCAGAGTGGTGCTCCGGCGAGACCTTGGTCGTTTCAACGTCCTGTGCGGTGGTGAGCGAGAGGAGTTGCGCCACGAGGAGCTCGAGATGCAGTCGAGGTGATGTCACTCCGGACATCGCCGCGAGCGCTGAACTCACCGCCTGCGCCATCTCGGTTAACTGCTGCGGAGTGAACCATTGTGCGTGCTCTCCCCACCGATTCAGATCGTCTGAACTTACCCCGGGGAAAAGATCCTCCGACGCCCCTGAAGTCGCCTGAATGACGATGATGTCTCGTAAGTGAGAGAGTAAGTCCTCGACAAAGCGCCTCGGATCTTGGCCGGTATTGAGCAAGTGATTAAGCGCCGTGAAGGTGGCTCGGGAGTTGCCAGTGCTCAGCCCCACCATCACCTCATCAAGAGTCGAGGCAGGGGTGTATCCCAGGAGCGCTTGGGCCGCCTCAAGCGTGACGCCGTGTTGGAGTGAACCCGCAATGAGTTGGTCAAGGAGGGAGAGAGTATCTCGAACAGATCCCCCGCCCGATTTGACTACGAGGGCCAACACTCCAGGTTCCAGCTCGACGCCCTCCGTCTCCGCAACCGTGTGGAGATAGGAGAGAAGATCACCGGGTGGGACCAACCGGAAGGGATAGTGGTGCGTGCGCGAGCGAATCGTTGTCAGAACTTTTTCCGGCTCTGTCGTCGCAAAAATAAATTTCACATGCTCGGGGGGCTCCTCAACAATTTTGAGGAGCGCGTTGAAGCCCTGTTGGGTGACCATGTGAGCCTCATCGAGAATGAAGATTTTGTAACGATCACGGACTGGAGCAAAAGCGGCTCGCTCTCGAAGCTCACGGGCGTCCTCCACGCCGTTGTGGCTTGCCGCATCGATTTCGACCACATCGAGGGAGCCACCGCCATCGCGGGCAAGCTCAACACAGCTGGGGCACTCTCCGCAGGGAGTATCGGTAGGCCCTTGGGCGCAGTTTAGACACCGGGCAAGAATGCGTGCAGATGTGGTCTTCCCACAGCCACGCGGACCACTGAAGAGATAGGCGTGATGGGTTTTCCCCGCCGCCAAAGCGTGTTGCAGAGGAGTGGTCACGTGTGCCTGGCCAATGACCTCCTGAAAGGTTTCCGGACGATATCGGAGATACAAAGCGGGCATTCTCCGAGCCTACCGGGGAAGGTTTGAAAGCCTACGAAGTAGTCGGTCGTGCTGCTGGTAATAACTCGCCCGATGCCATTGGTAGCCTCACGGCATGGTTCAACACTCGCGCTCGGTGTTCAATAAGGTCCATCTTGTACTTTTTCACACCGAAGGTTTCCCTTGGGACCACGGAAAGGACCTATCAGAAGGCGCGGCGCAACTGGCAAATAGGGCAGTTGGTTCCTTCAGTTCAGTGACAGTAACTACGCCGAGAAGACTTCTTGCAGAACAAGCCAACTGGGAAGAATCACTCAGAGACTACACACCGAATGTGATTGCCCACCCACTTTTTTCGGAGAAGCTCGAATGGAATCGCGGCTGGGCAAGACTTGGTTTGCAACAATGGAAACCGCGACTAATCGCGCAGCTCGTAGAGGACTCTGAGATTCCGGAGGGTGACATAGTTCTCTACCACGATTCTGATGCGGTGAAGTATCCGGAATACTTGGGCAACGTCTCGTTGTGGGCACCTTGGATTGCGAAGCAAATGAAGTCGGCTGATGTTCTCGCATTCAACGACAACAATGTCCCGCTCACTTCCGACACAAAAATCGAACTCATCGAGAGAGTGCTTGGCGACACCTTCGACAATCGCCTTCGTCACGTTTGGTCTGGAGCTATCGCTGTTCGAAAGTCTGATGCCGGGCGTGAATTTGCAAGAAAATGGCTTGATTTATCAACAATCGAGAACCTCATGCCTGTGACTCGCGATGCTGAGAGGATTCACTTTCACCAACACTCTGTCGACCAAGCCACCCTCAGCTGCTTGTGGCACTCAGCGGATCTTCGAAATTCAAGAATTCGACGAAAAGTTGTTTACCTCCACAAGTCACGGAGAATTCCCCCGCCCTCCCTGATTGAAAGGATCCAAAAAAACGCGAAGCGAAGGATAAGAAAAACTATTCGAAGCTGGAAATCTGCGTCTCACTGAGAAAGTGACCCCCCGTGCACCCGCTAGAGCCCGAATACCCTTGCTCCGTCTCCGGCCTGGGGGATTCTTCGAGTTAGCGCCACACGAGGGGTCCATACAAGGCTAACGCCAAATAACGGTGCGGAACCGCCAGCTGAATTCTTCTATCGAAATACCCTCTAACATGGAGGGGGCCCGTTGGGCCCATGGAGGATTCGCCTAGTGGCCTATGGCGCACGCTTGGAAAGCGTGTTGGGTGCAAGCCCTCAGGGGTTCGAATCCCCTATCCTCCGCAGCAGAAGAATTTGGCCACTGGCTGCCGGTGTGCGTGCGGGGAGGGGACCTCATGAAAAATTCTGGCATTCCCCCCATCATCTGGATGTATTGGGATGAAGGGCTTGAGCAAGCCCCCGAGGTCGTTCAATTCTGCGAGTATTCATGGCGACTGCTCAACCCTGAATACAAAGTTCGGGTCCTCGAGAAAGCAACTTACGAACAATATGTGGGCCTCGATTCCACCGGTCCGGACCTGGGGACTCTGCCTGTACAGCAATTCACAGATGTCCTTCGGCTAGAGCTGCTCAAAAAGAATGGTGGTATCTGGGTCGACGCCACTCTTTTCTGTACCAAGCCTCTTCGTGATTGGCTAGACCCAGACCACCGCTCGGGCGTCTATTTGGTGGATGTTCCTTCGTCTACCGACAAGTTTTTTGATAATTTTTTCATCGCATCACGCAAGGGCGGAAAGTTCGTGTCCAGATGGCTACGGTTATATTTGCGGTATTTGAGCAGCAATCCGAAACCAATGAGTCATCAATTGACTAAACGCTTGTTGAAGACCGTCCCTGGCCTGAGGCTCAAACTAGGCCGCATCGCTTTCACGAGCGCGTATCTTCGCGATCGATTCGGCTTTCCCTACTTTATTGTTCAATATCTTGGGACCCGCTTACTCGTCAGCTCGCCTGGGAGTCTTTTGCTTTGGCTCAGGCGAGATAAAGTTCAGCCTGGCAAATTCAGTTCTCTTTTGCGAGTTGAAAACCCAAATGTTCAATTAGAACAGGACCTCAAAGCCAAGCGATTCCCGTTCATCAAACTCACGCATAAGGCTTTACCCGACCAAGTCGAGCGTCTGGAGGCCGTCATGAAAGTTCTTCGGGCCTGGCTAGCGCGTCAAGCCAAAGTTAGCTGACCGTGCGAAATATGCAATTGTTCCTAGTAGTTTGGAAGGCTCGATGAGCCAGGATCCTCCATTGGTCTACGTCTATACCGGTAATGCTCTTCCCCGGTATGCGCTCCATAATCTCGCACTGACGAGGAAGCGTAATAGCGGAAAACTGATTGTCTTAACCGATCGCGAGGCGTCGTCTCGCCACGCCACCATGGTCGATATTCGCGAGTGGTACGACCCAGAACCATTTCGAGAATTTTGCAGCCGCAGCCCCCTCGACCAATATTTTCGCGGAGGTTTTTGGGTGCGGGCAGCCGAGCGGTTCTTCGTTTTGGAGCAGTTTATGAGGCATTCAGGGCTCCAAAAGCTTTTCCACATCGAGATGGATGTTCTTGCTCTTGCACTCAACGGATACTCCGACGTTCTTGATGAATTTGGCTCGGGGGTCTTCGCTCCTCTAGAGGCGCCAAAGCAGGCTGTGGCGTCTCTGATGTACATCAACGATGCGTCAGCACTGAGCAACTTGTGTGAATTTGCGATCGAAAACGCACACATCGGGAACGAGATGAAAATTCTCGGACATTTTCTTTTCCGTTACCCGCAACAAGGCATTGGACTTCCCTCAAATCACGTGTTCAGCACCGAGAAATGGCCCATGGGCCACAGTGTTGTCGCCACTGAGACGGGAATTGTCGATGCGAGCTTTGTGGGCATGTGGGTTGCTGGGCAAAATCCTAAGAACACGGAATACTCCACCTGGAACCACTACCACCCTGGGCTCACCACCCATGACGTGACGAGCCTTCGGCTCAGAGTGTCATGGCGCACAGGCACTGTGACAATTCGTGACGACAAACAAGGGCCGTTTGTGCTCAGAGCCATCCATGTTTTCTCGAAAGTCTTTGGGCGTCTTCGCATTCCCGGCGTCTTTCGCTTGATGGTGTTGGGCTCCAACCTTCCTTTTTCCCTCCCCGTGGTGATTCGATCTGGCAACCTCTGGGCCCGACTCGCCGGGATCCTGCTCCGCCGAGGCGTGGCGCGACGAATCGCAACGTCACCCAGGCTCGTGCGCTCCCTTGCCACGGCGTGTGTCCGTATGGCTTATCAGGCCTCTCATCGAACACTCTCGAACAGAGAACTCAAAGCGTTATCGGATTGGCAGCTTTGGAATCCTTGGAAGAGGGGAAGCAGAGCTGTTCAGCTTTTGGTCCGAAGTGGACAGGTTCCATGGCCCGCCTCCGAAGACAACAGCACCCCTGGTTCGGTGCCGATGACGTCTGATTTTTCCACCAGAGCGCAAGAAGAACACGAGATTGCGGTGAGGATTTTCTCTTCGGACGCTGACTCAGTGGTTGTGATTGACAGAGAGATAGAACACGACAACATCCCTATCGTTCGGCACGGACGTCGGTCCCAGTTGTTATTTCTTTCCGAGACAAAACGGTTTCCGGAGAACCGCCTCGCCCAAGATTTCTGGGGAGAGAGCCAAGTGTCCAGCGCTTGGAGTTTTTCTAAACACATCCAGGTGTATCAGCCAAGTTTGGTGAGAGAGATGTTTAGTCACTCGCTGGAGGAGATTGCTCGGTGGGCCTCTCTGGAAGGGCCTGAAGGACCGCGCGTAGTGTCCCTGTCGCAAAGCTATGGAGCGTGGCTTACGAAGAAATACCCCCGGGCAGTCCGCTTTGCTCAGACGCAGACGAGCACTCAGGGCCCTGAAGACAAGTAGCCTTCACCTATGGTTGCAAGAAAACTCATCACCCAAGTGTTGCGACCCCAAAGGGCCACAACGGCACCGAAGAATCACCCTCGAGCCTCCTCCCTTCCCTTTATTTCAGGCGATACGTTCCGATCCGTCGCCGGTGTCCTCATCGAATCTGGTGCAATCTCAGTAAGAGGCGAATTGGATAGCGGAGTAATCTTTGCCGATACCCAGACAGCAGCATCGAGCGATTTCTTCTCACTACTTTCTCAGGCCATCGATATGGCCGATTCAGCTCCTCCTCGAGTATTGGTAATCCACAACGGCGATCACAATTTTGAGCTGACACAGCTCGAGCAACTCAAACCCTTTGGACTGAAAATCTTTGCCACAAATCTCACCCAAGAAGCGCCAGGCATCTCCGCCCTGCCGATAGGGCTAGAGAATTCTTTCTACGACAAGAACGGCCGTCTTGAGCCATTTCTTCAGTCCTTCGACAACCCTTCTCCACCAGAGAATCGAACTCGGAGGGTGCTGAGCTCATTCCATGAAGAGACCAACCAGAGCCTGCGCGGTCCTGTCAAATCAGTCCTGAGCCATTCTCGGTTTGGGCATGAGGAACAATTCAGGAGAAGACCCGAGTACCGGCAGGAGGTTCAAAACACCAAGTTTGTGATTTCGCCTCCCGGTAATGGTCGGGATTGCCACAGGACGTGGGAGGCGATTTACCTCGGAGCGGTTCCCGTCGTAATGAACGGTCACCTCGCTGAGTCTCTGACCAGCGACTTGCCCATCTGTGTCGTGGATGATTATGAAGATTTCGTTTCCCTAACAGACAACGAATTGGACGCGCTCTATCAGGAATTGCGCTCTCGCCCGCTGACCAAAGCATGGGGCCACCACTGGTTGGCACAGTTTTTCCAGTAACTGCTCTCCCCACAAAGACAATGGGCCGGCACACTGTGCCGGCCCATTGGGAGAGTAGTGAAAACTACTTGAGGGTGACGGTACCGCCGGCAGCTTCGATCTGCTCTTTGGCCTTGTCAGCGGTCTCCTTGTTGGCACCTTCCAGAACGGTGCTGGGTGCGCCGTCAACGAGGGCCTTTGCTTCACCCAGGCCGAGGTTGGTGAGAGCACGCACCTCTTTGATGACCTGGATCTTC
>Ga0181557_1000552_pt1 | contig 46871 bp, 44 predicted proteins | sample 011ome_23_FD_148632 | JGI IMG/M metagenome (GOLD analysis project Ga0181557, IMG submission 148632) | Coastal salt marsh microbial communities from the Groves Creek Marsh, Skidaway Island, Georgia - 011506CT metaG (spades assembly) | ecosystem: Environmental > Aquatic > Marine > Intertidal zone...
TATGAGTGCACAAAAAGATGACACACTGGTGAACCTGGCATCCAATGAATACTTTAGTGTGCTGAATAAAAAGTCAGTGCAGGCAAATATCGTAACCCCGGTATTCAAGGACTACAGCAATGGCAAATATCGCGTTATCAGCTTTTATGCGAAGAAAGCACGGGGAAAAATGGCAGCCTGGATTATCCAGAACCGGGTGGACAAAACCGAAGCTCTGCCTGATTTTGTAGCTGATGGTTATCGCTATAGTAAAGCTGAATCAAGCCCGGACAAACCAGTGTTCCTGCGTAAGCCTAAATAAACAGATTCAGGCGCAGAGACGCTATACCCCGATATTATTCAGGGTGTTGATAATTTCGTGAACAACAGCGGCTGTGCGCGGGTGATCTTCTTCCATCTCCTGTAACAGGCGTTCGGCAGTTGTCCTGAAATCTTCAGATGGCTTTGGTCCTTCCCACTCGGCCAGCTCACTTTTCATTTGCGCCAGCATGGCTTCCTGCTGTGGGCTGGTATCGCTATCAGCAAACCTGTCATGTAATTCGGAGATCAGACCTTCGATATGTTGTTTTGGCATAATGGCTTTCCTTAAATGATAGCCTTCAGTTTAACTTAAATTAGTCATAGGCACTTGTGATATGTCAAAACCCTTTTCCCAGGCCTGCGAAAATAACAAGGCGGCGATTCTTGCTGTCATTCGCCAGTATTTTCAGGGCGAGCTCACAGTGTTGGAGATTGGCAGCTATACCGGACAGCATGCACAGTATTTTGCCAGCCAACTCCCGCTGGTGACCTGGCAGCCAAGTGATATTCAGGACAATATGCCGATTGTTGAGGCAGGCCTCGCCGATATGGCACTATCCAATATATTGCCGCCGTTAGCACTGGAAGTTAGTCAGCAACCCTGGCCACTAAAAAAAGCAGGCGGTGTTTTCAGTGCCAATACATTGCATATTATGGCGCAGGAAAAGCTGGCAGATTTTTTCCACGGAGCAGGTTCTGTTCTGGAAGCCGGCGGCTTTCTTTGTGTTTATGGCCCATTCAAATACTCGGGCGAGTACACCAGTGAAAGCAATGCCAGCTTTGAATTGTGGCTGCAGGAGCGCGATCCAGTAAGCGCGATCAGAGATTTTGAAACCCTCATTGCTCTGGCAGAAAAGGCAGGGTTGACCCTGGTGTCAGATCATTCCATGCCAGCCAATAACCAGCTGCTGGTGTGGAAAAAGGACCAATAAAAAGACGCCCCGCATGGTCTTTATCCGGCCAGCAAAAAAATCTGTCAGGGCTCGGCGGCCTTAAAAGGCAGGTATTGTGCAGCTTCCTTCTGGTAACGCAGAATATATTTTTCTTCATCTTCAAGAAAGCGGCTGATGGCTTGATCAAATTCAGGATGGGCAATCCAGTGATTGGACCAGGTCAGTTCAGGTTCAAAGCCGCGCTGAATTTTATGTTCACCCTGGGCACCGGAATCAAAGCGCTGCAAGCCTTTCTCAATACAGTATTCGATGCCCTGGTAATAACAGGTTTCAAAATGCAGAAACTGGTATTCCTCGATGCAGCCCCAGTAGCGCCCGTAAAGGCAGTCTGAGCCGATGAAACTTAAGGCACCCGCGATATACTCACCCTCTTTTTTTGCCAGCACCAGTAACAGATTATCAGGCATGGACTTACCCACCAGTCTGAAAAATTCATCCGTCAGGTAAGGGGCTCTGCCACGCACCAGATAGGTGCTTTGATAAAAAAGATAAAACTTGTCCCAGTGAGCAGGTTCTATCTGAGCCCCTTCAAGAAATTCAAATTCGATCCCAGCATCGCGTATTTTTTGTCGTTCCTTGCGAATATTTTTGCGCTTGCGAGAACTGAAGCGGGCAAGAAAGTCATCAAAACTCTGATAATCCCTGTTAAACCACTGGTATTGGCAGCCTACTCGCGATTGTACGCCGAGCTCTGCAAGGGCTTCACATTCGGCTTTTTCCGGAAACAGCACATGCCAGCTGGAGACGCCCAGTTTTTTAGCCTGCTGTGGAATGGCCTCGTACAACAGGCGATAGATTTCAGAAGCATCCTGATCGCTGGCTACGCAGATACGCGGGCCAGGGCAGGGCGTGAAGGGAATGGCTGTAACAAATTTGGGATAGTAATCCATGCCATGGCGTTGATAGGCATCAGCCCAGGACCAATCGAATACGTATTCACCACTGGAATTGTCCTTTAAAAAAAGTGGCATGATGGCAACCACATCCTGATTGTCATCAATGTCTTCACTATTTGCTTCGGCTGATTTTTTGATCACTACATGAAAAGGCTGCCAGCCGGTGAGCGCAGTAGTACTGTGGCTGTGTTCCAGGGCATGAAAAAATGCATGTTTCATGAATGGGTATGCAGACCCGGCAAGGGCATCCCATTGCTCAGCATCGACTTCATCAATACTGGTCAGGAAATGCAGATGGAATGTGTCTGGCCTGTTGGCGCTCAAGAGATCTCCGGGCTTTAACAGATATTACGGATTCTGAAATGGTTTGGATGGATGATTACAGACAATACAGCGAAGAGTTTACAGGGACTATCCGCATGGCTAAAGGATAAATATTAGGGGTACTCACTACACCTTGATGTCTACTACAATGGACTCCATCGCAATAAAGCATTTTTTCGGGATTTACGGCATGGCTGTCAGCAACAAGATCAAGGATAAAGCTATAGCAAAAGTTTCTGTGCATGGTGGTCACAGCGGCCAGTTTTGTCATCATGCCAGTGATTCCCTGGAACAGGTAATACAGGCGTATATCAGTCATGGCTTTTCCTGGGTAGGCATTACCGAGCACATGGCCCCGAGTTCCGATGGCACCCGTTATCCTGATGAACAGGAAGATAACCTTAGCGCAAAATTTCTAAAACAGCGATTTCGCGAGTACTTTGCTGAATGTAAGATGCTAAAGGAAAAATACCGCGATCAGATTGAAATTTTTTCCGCCTTTGAAACAGAGACCTATGAAGGCTCAGAGGTTTTTGTCAAAGAATTGGTGGTAGAGCTAAAACCCGATTATCTGGTTGGCTCGGTGCATCATGTCAATGGCATTTGTATTGATTATGATGAAAGCCATTTCCAGCTAGCCGTGGAAAGCTGCGCCGGAATTATTCCTCTTTATGCACAGTATCTGGATGCCCAGTATGAGATGTTGCAGGCACTTGAGCCGGCCGTGGTGGGGCACTTTGACCTGATTCGCAAATTTGACCCGGCTTACCTGGACTCGTTTAAAACCCTTGAAATCTGGCAGCGCATTGAGCGTAACCTTGGGTTTATAGCGGATAAAAATCTGATTCTGGATTTTAATTTACGCGGCTTTGACAAAACAGCGGAACAATATCCTTCCACCCCTGTGCTGAAAACCGCACTGGCTTTAGGGATTGCTATTGTCCCCGGAGATGATTCCCATGGTGTAAATTCAGTGGGACGAAATTACCAGCGCGGAATTGAATTATTGACATCTTTAGGCGCCGACACCAACTGGCGTAAACCTGCTCTTATTCAATACGAATCCTGAGAGTTCGTATTATTCAATAAATATAAAAATTTGCGAGGAGAAAGCAATGGCTGAATATAAAGGAAGCTGTCACTGTGGTGCGGTCAGTTTTGCATTTACCAGTGATCCCATTACCTCGGGATTGAGCTGTAATTGTTCCTACTGCGAACGCCGTGCCGCCATCATGCTGAACCCGCCATTAGCGGATGCAGATCTGAAGCGAGAAATAAAAGACGATGCATTGTCCTGTTACCAGTTTGGCAACAAGGTGGCGAAACATTATTTCTGTAACAAGTGTGGCAATTACACCTTCCATGAAACCATGCGTAAACCTGGTTACTACCGTGTGAATCTCGGGTGTGTTGAGGGGATTAATTCTTTTGAGCTGGAACGGGACGTGTTTAACGGCAGGGACTTGCTTTAAATCAGTCGCAAGTTACAAGTCTCAAGTCTCAAGAAAAACATTCTAGTTTGTAGGTCGGATAAGGTCGCAGACCGCCATCCGACGTTTTAAATGAACCTCAACAGAAGTCTTATACAGTGTCGGAAGACGCTACGCTTTTCCGACCTACCTGATCATCTTGCAACTTGTAACTTGCGACTTTCTTAAGGAATAAACAAATCCACTACGGTAAAAAAGAATATCACCATCCCAACTCTATAGTTATTCAGAAAGGCTCTAAAACAGTCCTTGGGATGACGTTTCCAGGTGAGGAACTGCTGGTAGGCAAACAGGCAGGCAGCGATAAACAGACCAAACTGGAACCAGCCTCCCAGCTCAAAGTGTTTCGCACTGAGCGACATGGCGAGTAAAAAGAAAATTTGCAGCATACCGATAACAAAGCGATCGGCTTCCGCGAACAGAATGGCGGTAGACTTCACGCCGATCTTCATATCATCTTCCCGGTCTACCATGGCGTACTGGGTGTCATAGACAACAGTCCAGAGAAAATTCGCCGTATATAACAGCCAGGCATAAAGCGGGAGCTCTCCGGTTTGTGCAGTAAAGGCCATCAAGCCCCCCCAGGAAAAAGCGGCACCCAGAACCAGTTGCGCCAGATGGGTAAAACGTTTGGCGAAGGGGTATACCAGGGCAATAGCCAGGCCACCAAAAGACATGTAAATAGTCAGCCGGTTGGTAAACAGTACCAATACAAAAGCCAGCAAACATAGCAGGGCACAAAGTGTCAGCGCTTCCCGGCCGGATATCTTTCCTGATGCCAGTGGGCGTTCCCTGGTGCGCTCCACATGACCATCAAAATCCCGGTCAGCAAAATCGTTGATACAGCAACCGGCAGCGCGCATCAGGATAGTGCCAAAAATGAAGATAAACAGCAGATCAAAGTCAGGAAAGCCGCCAGCAGCAATCCACAAGCACCACAGGGTGGGCCACAACAACAGGAAAATACCAATCGGCCGGTCCATGCGCATGAGTCGCCAGTAGTCTGGTAAATGGGCATAGGTAGTCGGATAGCGCCGGGCAAAGCTCTTTTTCAGCACTTCCCACGAACTGACAAGGCGGGCACGGCTGCGGGCGAGGTAGTGGGTTTGATCCATAAATCGAGAGCTTTTAGATTAAAAAAGTTAACTGCTGTAAGTATGTCATTATAGACGCAGCGCCATTGAATAAAAGAATCCTCACTGTTTTAATGATGAGGCATTGGAATTTTCATCAGATCCAGAGTAATTATCCGTTATGGGAAAAATCAAACTGCATTGGCAGATACTGATTGCTATTGTGCTCGCTGCAATCGCAGGCTCTATCACCGGAACTGAGGCCAGTATCCTTGGCGTCACTTTTGTTCAGATTTATGACTTTCTCGGCACGCTTTTTATGAATGCCCTGCGCATGATAATCGTACCGTTAATTATGTCGTCTATTATTGTCGGTATTGCCAACCTGGGTAGCGGCAGTGACCTTGGCCGTCTTGGGGGTAAAACTCTTCTCTATTATGCTTTTACCAGCACGCTGGCTATTCTTATTGGATTGTTTTTCGTTAACCTGCTGAGCCCTGGACTGGCTGGCGGAGTCCCGGTAGGTGACCAGCTTAACCTGACCCTGGACGGCGATGCTGTTGCCTCAGCTGTTGCCAGCGTTGAAGGACGTGGTAGCGGCGATATAGTGCAGATTTTCCTGCGCATGATACCGACCAATATTGTTGCCGCTGCAGCTGAGGGTCAAATGCTGGGACTGATTTTCTTCAGCCTGGTGTTCGGTTTTTTCATGAGCCAGATTCCCAGCAAACAAAGTGAAGCGTTGCTAACCCTGTGGCGTGGTATTTCTGAAACCATGATGAAAATTACCATGTGGATCATGACCTTTGCTCCTTACGGGGTCTTTGGTCTGGTGGCGGAAACCGTTGCTGCTACCGGGTTTTCTGCTTTTCGGCCCATGCTGTTTTTCTTTATCACGGTATTACTGGCTCTGGCCGCCCATACCTTTATTGCCCTGCCACTGATCCTTAAATATGTGGCGAAAGTTCGCCCAAGTCGACATTTCCGTGCCATGGCACCGGCGATGCTGACGGCATTTTCCTCCGCCTCGTCGTCCGCGACTTTGCCCTTAACCATGGAATGCGTGGAAAAAAATGCCGGTGTCTCTGAGCGCACCACCAGTTTTGTCTTGCCACTGGGCGCCACTATCAATATGGATGGTACGGCACTGTATGAATGTGTTGCCGCCATCTTCCTGGCCCAGGCTTATGGTCTGGAACTGACCTTTGTAACCCAGTTCACTATTGTTTTAGTTGCCCTGTTAACATCCATCGGTGTTGCCGGCATTCCTGCTGCCAGCCTGGTTGCGATTACGGTAATTCTTACTGCAATAGGTTTGCCTGTTGAGGCCATTGGATTACTTTTGGTGACCGATCGTGTTCTGGATATGTGCCGCTCTGCGGTGAATATTTTTTCTGATTCCTGTGGCGCCGTAATTATCGCCAAGAGTGAAAAAGAAACCGGCATACTCGAAGGGGTTTAATGCTGCTGCATATATTTCCTGAATGCGAATCACATAAATGGCGTACTTTTTTGTTGCGGGATATAAATTGGTGAAGCCAGGATTACTCTCCCGGACTATGATTTAATTTCATCGGCCAGCGAGGACAGGAGATTTATGAAGGCGTCTATGGATTCCCAGGAAGCCGACTCATCCATGGTGTGATAATCGGTTGTCGGGACCTGTATCGTAGTGCCATCCACCAGCCCATTGGACGCGGCAATTATTCTTCCCAATTCAGTGCTGCCAATAGAGCGCGGTCTTTCACCCCTGGCGAGTAAACGATCATTTTCCTGCTCCACGTACTTGTCCTTGAATAAATAGCTGACTTGTCGTTCGATGCAGAGGTTTTCAATCATCCTCGTGGACTCTGTGTTAAATTCAGCGTTGGCATCTTTTTCCCGTAATACCAGCAGTTGATTGTTGGCAGCTTCAATATCCGGGAATGGACTGGTGTCGACAACAAAAAGACGGTTGGTAGAACCGCCAAAGCGCCTGAACCACTCAAGTAAATAGCGCCAGCTTTTCCCGGCTTCCTCCTGGGCAGTAAAAAATACTGTGCCCTGGAAGCCCAGACTGAACAGATGCACAAGGGTCGCGGCAGAGATAACATTGTCCAGCTGTCCCGTTAAACGACCGTCCTTGATTCGTAGCTTGTCTTTAAAGGCTATCGGTGTTCCGGCAACAACATCCTCAAGCCCGTCAATTTCAAAAATCAGGTTATTCCTATAGTCACAGATATAAGAATTTTTTATGACACCACTACCCCGGTAAGCGCCTGACCAGGGTTCATAGGCAAAAACCGGTGCGGCTTGAAATCGTTGTGTTACTTTGGTCATTAATTCTTCTGAAACAGAATTGTTAAGAAGATCGGTTCTGTTGCCAGAAATAAATGCGGCAAATTGAAATTCATTGGGGCCGGTACAGATAAGACCATGCCGGTCTATATGGGCAGAGTACATAACACTAAAAGGATTATTCCCCTGGGCGACCAATAAGCCTTCATACCAATAAACATTAGCACCACGCTCTTCCAGTTCTCGCTGCAAGGCACGGAAAAATGAATGTTCTGCACCAACAACACTGGGCTGACGTATCAGTATTTTTAGTAAATCGATAAAATCATTACTTAACATGGGTATTACTTCGGCTATGGGTTTTCACTGACCAGAGAGATGCTCATAGTAGAACATCAACGATGTTGGAAGCTATTGAAACTAGGGGAAAACAGGAAAAATAAAACAAGGTCAATCAAAAGTCCGACTTACAATGACATGTGCTCCAACCCCTTCGACAATAAATTCATTATCATCAATGGTGTAACCGACCTTGCGATAGAATTCTACTGCGGTCATGCGCGCATTGGCCCATAAATAATCAGCAGCATTGTTTCGGGCATGTTTTTCAACAGCATGCAGTAATGTCAGTCCATAACCCCGGCTACGCAGGTCTTCAATAATAGCCAGAGCACGAAACTGGTAACCGCGTTTATCCTCCTGCCCGGGCAGACCTCGTTGGTAAAGTGACACTATACTCATCAAGCTATCGTCAATGAATCCCCCCAGATGGCAGGTTGTCGAATCATCATCGCCAGGGTAAATGCATTGTTCAGGAGTAAGATGTGGACGCAGCAATGCGTTGCGCAGAGGCAAGGTTTCAGCAGTGTTAATTTCCCGAATATCCAAGCAATTGCTCAAGCTTTTTTAACAAACTCGGATTTGAGTTTCATTGCGCCGATGCCATCAATCTTGCAATCAATATTATGATCACCTTCCACCAGGCGGATATTTTTTACCTTGGTGCCTACTTTAACCACAGACGAAGAGCCTTTCACTTTGAGGTCTTTTATGACAGAAATCGAATCGCCATCAATGAGCTCAGTACCATGAGCGTCCTTCACGGCATTATGATTTTCCAGTGCGCTATTTTCAGCATCTTTTGTTAAATTCATATCCCACTCATGGGCGCACTCAGGACAAACCAGTATGGCATTATCCAAATAAACATATTCAGAATGACACTTGGGGCATGGGGGGAAAGTACTCATGGATAAATCTCTTTGACCAAAGCATTGTTTAAATAAGCGTACTCGATTTATCAAACAATAGCTCTGTATTGTAAAAGATAAAGCAGGGCATTACTGAATTTATTTGTAGCAAACTCACTTCTGATCAAGTTGTCCAGCGCTGTAATGAACACAAGTAATTCAGAGTTCCCTTCATTGGTATGAAGCCATATCAGGAATGCGCTATTTATGAGCATGACAAGCCAGAACATAAGCTGAAAACCGGGTTTTCTGGTTTTATGACGCAATGTTTGCTGGGCAATAATTGCTCCCGGCCAACCGCCAAGCAAAGAAAAAACATGTAAGATATTTTCAGGTATTCGCCCTTCATTATGGATGGCGGCATATTTGTCCCTTGCATAAACAATATAAGTGATAGCGCTCATAAAAAGAAAGCCAAGCGGAATTATAAGAGGGGTCCAGGCGAGCAAAAAAGATGTGATTAAGGCAAAACTAATCAGACAGAAAAGTATGTATTTAATAGCGGTCATTTTGATAGGTGAAAAAATTATACCTATTGTTTGGTTACTGAAAATCATTGGCAGATATTCGAAAAGACCAGGCAGTGTTACAACACAATATCCCTACACATGACCATACTGTTCCGAGCCTGCCAACCAGCGTTTGATGAGCGGTACAATTAATTCAGGGTGTGATGTTCTGATTCTTTCTGACCAGAGTTTAACTCTGGGTTGCAGGTGTGAATCGCGCATTAGATCTGCCATCTTGAATTCCATTAGCCCGGTTTGACGTGTGCCGAGCACTTCGCCTGGTCCTCTTATCTCAAGATCTTTTTCTGCAATAAAAAAGCCGTCATTGCTTTGCCGCATGATGGACAGTCGTTCCTTGGCAACATCGGAGAGAGGCGACTTGTATAAAAGCACGCAATGGCTTTCCTGTTTGCCTCGACCTACTCGCCCTCGAAGTTGGTGTAGCTGAGCAAGGCCCAGGCGTTCCGGATTCTCGATAACCATCAGGCTGGCGTTGGGGACATCTACACCCACCTCAATCACTGTGGTGGCAATTAACAGTTGAATGTTACCGGCCTTGAACGCCTGCATGATTTCCGCTTTTTCCTTGGCTTTGAGGCGGCCATGAATGAGTCCGATATTGATATCGCCCAGTAGCAGCTGCATTTCGGCATAGGTTGCTTCAGCGGCCTGGCACTGAAGCACTTCTGATTCCTCTATCAGGGTACACACCCAGTAGGCTTGTTTACCGTCCCTGCAGGCATGACTGATGCGTTCAATAATTTCGTTGCGGCGAGAGTCCGGTGTCAGAATAGTATTAACCGGTGTCCGGCCCGGAGGCAGCTCGTCTATGATGGAACAGTCGAGGTCAGCATAGGCACTCATGGTCAGTGTGCGCGGAATCGGGGTAGCAGTCATAATCAGCTGGTGAGGATAAGTGCCGTCATTATTCCCTTTTTCCCTCAGCGCGAGTCTCTGATGGACGCCAAATCGATGTTGCTCATCTACTACGATTAATCCCAGTCTGGAAAAATTCACCCCATCCTGAAACAGTGCGTGGGTTCCCACGACTAACTGCGCCTGTCCGCTCTCCATTGCCTGGAGCACGGCTGTGCGCTGTTTGCCCTTGATCTTCCCGCTAAGGTAGACAGTAGTGATACCCATGCTTAATAAAATCGGCTCCAGGTTCAGAAAATGTTGTTCTGCCAGTATTTCCGTCGGCGCCATAATCGCAGCCTGATAATCGTTATCAATGGCATGCAATGCCGCCATCACTGCCACCAGGGTTTTGCCTGAACCTACGTCTCCCTGAACCAGGCGTAGCATTGGCGTTTGCTTTGCAATGTCGCCGGCAATTTCCTCGCTGACTCTTTGCTGGGCCGAGGTTAATGAAAAAGGCAAAGATGCCTGCAGGTCTTTGCTCAGGCCATTTTTGTCCTGCAGGGATGGCGCTGCATGCCGGTCGGCTACTTCACGCAGGCGACGCAGGCATAAATAGTTGGCCAGCAGTTCTTCAAATGCCAGGCGGCTTTGCGCAGGGTGAGTTCCGGCCTCCAATTCTGACAGTACCGCATCCACCGGGGGGTGATGCAGGTAATTCAATGCTTTTTCCAGTGAAATAAAGCCCAATTCCTGGCTCAGCTCTTTGGGTAACAGGTCTGGTAGTGCCTGTGACTTTGCCAGCATCACCAGGGCCTGTTCAGTCATGGCGCGCAAACGTGCCTGATGCAGACCTTCGGTGGTGGGATAGATAGGTGTCAGATGGTCTTCCAGAGATTTGGCGTTACTGCCTACAATTTCGTATTCAGGGTGATAGATCTCGACTCCGCTCTTTCCCCAGCGCCCTTCTCCGAAACAACGAATTCGAGCTCCGGGGTTCAAGCTGTTTTTCTGGGCGGCACTGAAATGAAAAAAACGCAGACTGGTAATGCCACTGCCATCCTGTATTTTCACCAGCAAACTGCGACGGCGACCAAACACAATGGCGCTGCCCATGACCTCTCCCTCTATAACGGCTTCCACACCATGGCGCAAAGAGCCTATAGGCGTTATCCGGGTTCGGTCCTGATAACGAAAGGGTAAGTGAAACAGCAGATCAAGAACGGTTTCGATGTGGATGGCTGCCAGCTTCTCTGCCAGTTTGGGGCCAACGCCTTTAAGTTCAGAGACTGGCACGTTTTGCAGATCTAGCGTAGGCGCGGAAGGGGTATTGGGTGAGCGAGCTGTCATGACAGCATTCTAGGAGGAAAATGGATCGCTCGCCATAAGCAGATCATCAAACGCGGCTTCAGCCGCGATGGTATCGAAATGCATCAACTCGATGGCCTTATTCTGGCCAATATCCTGGAGTAAATGCTTTATGGCTGAATCAGGGCTGTCTGGCCAGCAGGTCGTCAATGATATAGGTGGCCACATCATGCAGCTGGTCTCGAGAATAGGCATAGCTGAAAGCAGGCATGGTATTTCGCCCATAGCTGGCAAGCGTCATTATGTCCGAGGTGGTAAAGGTTTTTCCCGCCAACTCGACGCCTGCTTCTCCTCCCTCACCGTTGGGACCATGGCAGGCAGCACAGATCTGGTTAAAGATTGCCTGGCCAGCCTCGATATTGGGGGATCTTTCTGCTGTCGGCTCGACGCGGGTCAGAGCGGGTGCCTCTGCAGTGGGCCGCAGGCCACTGGAAGCCTGCACAATCGCATCACTGACCTCCTGCTCGATGTCTCCTTCCAGGGAAAATAGCCAGACCCTGTCACCATGCTTGCCCGGAGAATAAATGGAACCCGCTGAAATGATGGCAACCATCTGGGTGCCTTTATGGATAAAGGTTGTAGCTGTCCCGTTTACCCCTGCATCAGTCTGGTATTCCCATAACTTCGCGCCATTGCTTTTATCCAGCGCAACCACACGGCCATCATTGCGGCCATGAATAATAAGACCGCCGGCGGTAACCAGCGACCCCTGGGAACAGCTGTAATTCCATTGCTGTTTCCAGGCGATAGTATTGGTCCTGACATCAATGGCGACATAGATGCCGCGGGTTGGCATGCTGGCAAGACGAAAACCGCCGCCAAGCCAGGTTTGATCATGGGTGGGGGGAGATGTTTCGCGCTCCCTGGCGGCCCCACCGATACGGTCATTGGCACATATATAGAGCAGACCAGACTCAGGATCGTAGGCTTTCGGGGGCCAGTTGACGCCAGCCAGCGGTTTATAAAGTGCGCCCTCGGTACCGAATGGCGTGTAGGTCTTGCCTTCATTCACCAGTGTGAAACCTTCCGGGGCAGCATCGATAAAGTGAGGTACCAGATCATCACCGACCGGGATGGGCTGGGTGGCAGCAGTGGCCTGCGAAGCCATTTGCGGTACCGGGACTTCATCGATTCCCACCAATGGCTCTCCGGTAATGCGATCCAGAATATAGAGGTAGCCAGATTTACTGGCCTCCGCCAGACCTTTACGCATGATGCCATCAATTTCTACATCAAACAGGACAACCGGGCTGGGGGAGTCATAGTCCCAGATATCATGATGCACCTGCTGAAAATGCCAGCGATACTCACCGCTTGCGGTATCTAGAGCAACGATGGATACCGTAAACAGGTTGTCGCCGGCACGCTGGGAGCCATTCAGGTCGGGCCCTGCATTTCCGGTAGAAAAATACAGCATGCCCAAATCCGGATCTACAGCCGGAGTCTGCCAGATGGGTGCACCGCCATACATCCAGCTGTCATTATCCTGGGGCCAGGTGTCGAAACCGAATTCTCCAGGCCCGGGGACGGTAAAGAAATTCCATAACAGGGAGCCATCTTTCGCATCATAGGCTTTGATGCGCCCGCGAATGGCACGTTCACCGCCGGCAAATCCGGTAATCACCATGCCGTTGTAATACAGGGGCGCCGCGGTAATGGCATACCCAAGCAAGGGATCTTCAGCCTGGATCTCCCAGTTGACGGCACCGGTGCGCTGATCCAGCGCCACCAGCTTGGCATCCAGTTGACCAACATAAATTTGCCCGTCACCCATGCCCAGGCCACGGCTTACCCAGCCACAACAGACATTGATACGATTGGGGTCGAGATTTGCCTGATAGGTCCAGAGGAAATCCCCGCTTTCCACATCTATGGCAAACACATCATTTTCGCCGGTAACGACATAAAGTACCCCGTTGTAATAAAGCGGCTGGGCCTGGCCACTGTGATTCGGTGCGCTGCCGGAGCCATTCATATGGACGCGCCATTCGGCTTTCAACTGTGCCACATTGTCGCGGTTAATCTGGTTTAGCGGCGAGTAACGCTGGTTAGCAAGATTGCCGCCATTGGTTACCCAGTTCAGGCTTGGGGGCGCAATAAGGTCGTCTGCAGTAAAAGCCGGGGATGCTTCTGCCTGGGCATATACCCCGTAAGGGATTAAGCAGAATACAAGAACTGCAACTATATTGATGGTGCGTAAGGGATTCATATCAGACTCTCACGATGACTCGGCAGATTTGAGGGATTGGCAATGGTACAGCGAGATTTCGGGGCTGTAAAAGGGCCTTGGGGCGACCCGTAATGTTTAGGTGTGACGAAACCCGGACAATCCTCTAGAATGAGGTGTTTTTTCTGAACCGTATGGCAGTCTTGAGTCGAAATCGGATAACACTATAAGTGTCTGACATAGCACAAAAAATTCTTTCACAAGCCAGCCTGGTCAGGATGCCCTCGCTGCCGGAATTGCTGCTGTGTGAACTGGAAACGTTTCAGCACGGCAATACACTTGAAAATGGACAGAATACCGACCTGGAAAGCCTTGTGGCGGGCGATCTGTTTCTCTATGGGCGCTTGCTCGCCAGTTCAGCAGTAGCAGATAACAATGCCTATTATTCCCCGGCTCGGCTGGTCCAACAGCATGGCTATGACAACCTTAAAATGATGGTGCGGCAAACGGCAGCGGCAATGAGTTTCAGCCGACCTTCTGCCGACCAGTTAAGGTTCATGAAGCAACTTTATCTGCAAAGTTTGCTGACTCGCTCGCTTGCGCAACAGATTGCCCGTGATGTGTTACCAGAATCTAAGGATAAATTGCGTCAGGTAGAGCAGGCTGCGTTTTGTGGCCTGTTTCTTAATATTGGCGCCTTGACTCTTGAACAGGGCTTTTCCAGACAATATCTCGATATGCTGCGTCAGTCCGAAAACACCTCTGCGCTGCTCATGGCAGAGCAAAAGGAATTTGGCATTGATCATGGTGCACTGGGAGCAGCCTTGTTGGCGTCCTGGGGAATTGATGGACGGTGCTGTGACGCTTTGCGTTACCACCACCTTGATATAAACCAGATACTGGATGCCACACCACTGGTAAAAATTGCCTGGCTTGCCAACCAGCTGACAGATGAAAAAGAGAATCCGGAAGCCCAGGTCTGGGCAGATACCTTATTCGAACTTCAGGAAGATAGTCTGGTGAAGATCAGGGAGACAGCCCGGGCGACGGTCCAAAACAGTTCGAAATCTTTCAATATTGCCTTTTCCACTACGCGCTATTTGCCATTACCGGTGACAGAAGAAGAGCATATTTTAAAGCAGGAAAAATTCGCCCTGAAACAATTAAGGCTCAGATCAGAAGCCGATAATCTTTTTGCCCTGGCAAAAGACAGTCTGTTTGGCGCCGAAGAACACGGGCTCCTGAAGCCCGAAAAGTTTGGACAGGCAATTAGTGCGTCAAGCCGAATGCTTTTTGGCAATTGTGAAAGCCTGCTATTTGTCCTGTCAGACGATGGAAAATTTCTGCGCTGTGTTACTGCGACCCCGGCAATAGAGCAAGTTGCTCTGGATCAGCTGGTCATTCGCTGTGAAGGCGATCGCAGTGTGGTTGCAAGATCCTGTTTACACAATGAACCGGTATTGCGTTTGCCAATGGCGGATTTGTCAGTGATAGACAGGCAGCTGCTTACCTTACTAGGTTCTGATAATTATTGTTGTGAGCCTTTGCCTGGTTTTCAGGTGAATAGCCCCTGTGGTGTTTTGGTCATCGGGATTCCCGGTGCGCGGGTAGAGAGTTACAAAAAACAAAGCTATCTGCGTAATGACTTTTGTACAGCACTTGGCAGGATGGTGATCCACAGGCAGGAGGACAGGACTGAAGTAGACGATGTGGCAGCAAGTTATGAACGGCGTATTAAAGAGACTATTCATGAAGCCAATAATCCTCTGGGGATCATCAAAAACTATTTACAGCTGTTGAGTATGAAACAGGGCGAGGACACGAAAATTCAGTCCGAGATCAGTTTTATCAAAAGTGAGATTGACCGGGTCAGTAATATTCTGGAAAAACTTAAGGAAAAACCAGGGGGTTCTGATCAAGCCACGACCCTGAATATCAATCTGGTAATTCGCAATCTGGTGAGTATTTTTTCGGGCTCTTTTGCCGCTGCAGAAAGCATAAACATTGAGACCAATCTGGACCCGGCTTTGCCGGAAATAAACTGCAATGAGAATGCCGTGCGACAAATAATCACCAATCTTGTAAAAAATTCAGCAGAAGCATTTGAAGATGGTGGTACAATTTTGGTTAAAACCGCCGGTAATTATTATATGAACGGTACCCGTTACATTCAGGTGATTGTAAAGGATAACGGCCCAGGGATAGCGGCAAACATTCTCAAAAAACTTTTCCTTCCCGATGCTGAAAATAGCAATGGTAATAGTCCTCACCATCTAAATGTCAGCTCTGGCAAAAACACAGTCAGTAACATAAGCAGCAACATAAGCACTAAGGGCGGCAGCCACACGGGTTCCGGCCTTTCTATCGTCCACAGTCTTGCTAAAGAGCTGGGTGGACAAGTTTCCTGCCAGACTACTCGCTTCCAAGAAACCGGCCAGGATTCACATGGCACTGAAATTACAGTGCTGCTGCCTGTCTCATCGGTTGGGGATAGCAACACTATATCTGGAGATCTTCACTGATGGAGTCAACTCCAAGGATCCTTTTGGTTGATGATGAGCCCGGCATGCTGGCAAGCACCAAGGCTTTGCTGGAGGCGGTAGATTACGATGTAGTGATTGCGCATGGTGGCAAGGCTGCTATTGCCATGCTGGAAATTGAGGACTTTGATATGGTCCTGCTTGATATGAATATGCCAGAGGTTAATGGTCATCAGGTGATGGAGTTTATCAATGACAAACTCATCAAGGTTGCTGTGGTCGTACTCAGCGGTGAAGTTGATTTTGACAGCATTACTCGGGCTTTCCAGTTAGGTGCCTTTGATTACATCAAGAAACCCTATGAATTTGATGAGCTGCAACACACGCTGAGAAATGCGCTGAGAAAGCAGGAACTGGAAAAAAGTCTTTTCTCGTTGCGCAAACAGCTGGAGCGATCGGAACGTTTGCATCGCTTTATGATTGAAAGTTCACCGGACATTATTTTTATCGTTGATAAAAATGGAAATTTTGCTTTCGTTAATGATCGCGCTGAAGAGTTACTGAATTATAAAAAGGATGAACTCATCAGTGCGCACTTTGCCACTATTGTAGAACCGGACTATGTTGAAAGAGCGACACATTGTTTCCATGAAAGAAGGACAGGGCCGCGCGCAACCAAGGATGTGGAAATCTGGTTAATGTGTAAGCCAGGCAGTCGACCAGGCTGGACGCGAAACATGATAGCCATTGAGCTGAATTCGCTTGGCGTTTATGAAAATGAAATACGCAACGACAAAGGTGAGGTGCAAAGTGGCGACTTTTCAGGCACCTATGTTGTTGGACGCGATATTACTGAACGCCTTGCTTCTGAAAAACTGATTCATTTTCAGGCTTACCATGATCTGTTAACCGGGCTCCCTAATCGCGCTTTATTTCATGATCGCCTGTCCAATACTATCAGTAATGCCCGCCGTGAGAATGACAGGCTTTCTGTTTTGTTCCTTGATCTGGATCGCTTCAAGGTTGTCAACGATACCCTCGGACATTCGGTTGGCGATGAGTTACTGAAACAGGTCGCCAACAGGCTCAGATCCTGTCTCCGGGAAGGCGATACTGTGGCACGGCTTGGTGGTGATGAATTTATTGTATTGTTACCCAACATAAACTCGGATGACATCGCCAGACTGGTCGCTAAAAAATTGGTAGATGCTATCAAGCAACCATTTTTTGTAGATGGAAATGAATTGTTTTTGACCGGTAGTATTGGCATATCCATGTTCCCGGAAAATGGCGAAACTGCAGACCTGTTAATTAAAAATGCTGATACTGCCATGTACTATACCAAGGAACAGGGCAAGAACAGCTTCAACTGCTATAACCGTGACATGAGTATTAAACACAGCAGGATGCTCAATATGGAAGCTGAGATTCGCAAGGGAATCAAGGAAGAGCAGTTTGAAGTTTTTTATCAGCCCCAGGTAAGTTCAATTGACGGCGGCATTACCGGTGTCGAAGCATTGTTGCGCTGGAACCATCCGGAAAAAGGTTTATTGTCACCGATTTTCTTTATGACAGTAGCAGAAGAAACCGGCATCATCGTTGAACTGGGTCACTGGATTCTGAATAAGGCAATAGCGGAAGTTAAACAATGGCTGGATTCAGGACTACCTCTGGACAGGCTTGCAATAAACTTTTCCAGCAAGCAGATTGAGCAAGATGATTTTGTAGACAATATAGTCAATGCGCTCAAGAAACACGATTTCCCTGGTGAAAAGCTGGAGATAGAAATTACTGAAAGCATGTTAATGACTAATATTGAACAAACGGTTGATAAGCTAAATGAGCTGCATCGTGTTGGTGTACATGTAGCTATTGATGACTTTGGTACCGGTTACTCTTCCTTGAGTTTGTTGCAAAAGCTGCCGATTCATCGCTTGAAAATTGATCGAAGTTTTATTCATGACATGGAAGAAAATGCAGATCAGTCCATCATTGAGGCGATAGCCCATATGGCCAGAGGTTTGAAACTGGAAATGGTAGCCGAAGGTGTGGAAGAAGAATTTCAGCTCAGGTATTTGCAGGAGCTTAACTGTCCGGTAATACAGGGCTTCTATTACAGCCAGGCAGTACCCTGTGAAGAAGCTCGCCAATTGATCAAGGATGGCGCGTCAATCATTGGCAGCAAACCACTCCAGAACAATGAATCTCACAAATCTTCTTTTGCTGGAAAAAACAAGCTGAAGGCTACCGCTGGCTAATTGCTCATTCGGCCAACTTTTGACACCGATTTCATCATTCTCACCTTCTTCATCACCCTTGCCAGATGTATACGATTTCGAACTGTCAGTGTCAGGTTGACGATACTAAACTGGGCGTCGCGATCGGACGTGCCAATCTTTTCAATATTAGCTTCAGCGGAAGTAATGGCATTGGCCAGGGTGGCAATAATGCCGCGCTGGTGTTCCAGTTCCACACGCAGCTCTACGGTAAATTCACCACCTACGGTGGGATCCCAGCGCAGATTGATATATTTCTTCGGGTCGTTACGGATTTCTGTCATGTTATTACAGGTTTCGCGGTGCACGATCATGCCGCGACCTGAGCTGATATAACCCACAATGGGGTCGCCGGGAATTGGGTGACAACATTTTGCAAAGGTCATCAGCATGCCTTCCGCACCACGTATCGCCATCGAGGTTTCATCCTGATTTACCGGCAGCTCCTCGCCTTCTGCGGAAGGAATCAAGCGGCGAGCGACGATGTAGGCCATACGGTTGCCCAGACCAATATCCTCCAGCAGATCATCCAGCACATCGAAATCTGTTTGCTCCAGCAGGCCGCCAATCTTTTCCTTGGGAATATTCGACAGATGGTAGCCGAAACTCGACAAGGTTTTGTTGAGCAGGCGTCTGCCCAGCGCTATGGCTTCGGAGCGACGCTGATTTTTCAGGAAGTGACGAATATTACTGCGAGCCTTACCGCTAACAACAAAACCAAGCCAGGCCGGGTTGGGGTGGTTGCCGGAGGCAATGATTTCAATGGTCTGTCCGCTTTGCAGGAGTTGGCTTAACGGAGCCAGGCGCCGGTTTATTCGGCAGGCTACACAGGAATTACCCACATCGGTATGTACCGCATAGGCAAAATCTACCGGAGTCGATCCTTCCGGCAATTCCAGAATCGCGCCCTTGGGGGTAAACACATAAATTTCGTCGGGGAACAGGTCGGTTTTTACGTGCTCGATAAATTCAAGGGAATTACCGGCATGTTTCTGCATTTCCAGCAAATCCTGTACCCATTGTCTGGCGCGAATATGGCTCTGATTAGGGGTGTCATCGGAAGACTTGTACAGCCAGTGAGCGGCAATGCCATTGCCGGCCATCTTGTCCATTTCTTCAGTGCGTATCTGTATTTCAATCGGCACGCCGTGCATACCAAAAAGCGTGGTGTGCAGTGACTGATAGCCATTGACCTTGGGAATAGCAATATAGTCCTTGAACTTTCCCGGTACCGGTTTATAGAGGCTGTGTACGGCACCCAATACCCGATAGCAGGTATCTACCTCATCGGTGATTATTCTGAATGCAAAAACGTCGGTTATCTCCCGGAAAGAGAGTCTTTTTTCTTTCATCTTCCGGTAAATGCTGTAAAGATGTTTTTCCCTGCCCAGCACCCTGCCTGGCAGACCTTCTCGTGTCAGGCAGGCTTCCAGCGCGGTCTGCACCTGGCTGACCAGCTCTTTACGGTAGCCACTGACACTTTTTACCGCGGCATCAATTCGCGGTGCACGTAGAGGATACAGAGCCTTGAACCCCCTTTCTTCAAATTCCATACGAATATTGTGCATCCCCAGCCGGTTGGCAATCGGGGCATAGATTTCCAGAGTTTCCCGGGCAATGCGTTTTTGCTGCTCCGGACTCATTACGTCCAGTGTGCGCATGTTATGCATGCGATCTGCCATCTTGACGAGAATAACGCGAATATCCTTGGCCATTGCCAGAGCCATTTTCTGGAAGTTTTCAGCCTGGGCTTCGGCGCGGGTACTGAACTCAATTTTATTCAGTTTGCTGACACCATCAACCAGGTTAGCGACGGTCTCGCCAAACTGACCTTCAATATCGTTCTTGGTAATGCCGGTATCTTCGATAACATCATGCAGCATGGCTGCCACCAGACTTTGATGGTCCATATGCATGGCTCGAAGAATTTCGGCTACCGCCAGGGGATGGGAGACATAGTGCTCTCCACTGCGGCGGAACTGTCCGTCATGAGCCTGTTCGGCATAGAAATAGGCACGACGCACAAGGTCTACCTGGGCATTACCCATGTAGTCATTCAAATCGTTGGTAAAATTACTGATAGTCATCATGACCTGCAAACTCTGTCTGTTCTAATTTGAGGTCATGTGCACTTTTACAACAATGCTCATAAGCGCTTGCTGTAAATACTGAATTGAAGCGGGCAAGGTTATTGCCCGCCTGATGATCAGGCCGACCGGCCTGTAATGCTCAATGGCAGGTCTGACTACTGTTCTTCGTCAGTATCGGCTGGTGCGGTAATTTCGCTTTCTCCGGCGTCATCACTTGCCTCGGGAATCAACACCGCGTCCATGGCCTCTTCTATAGAAATATCATCGCTTTTTGCTGCAGCTGCAGCGGCGGCGGCTTCAACCGCTTCAAGCGAGGCTTTGGTTTCTTCTTCACGAGTATTAGTCAAAATACTGCTGTTCACAAGGCCTTCTGCAATTTCACGCAGGGCGACTACAGTTGGCTTGTCATTATCTTCGCTAACCAGGGCGTCTTTTCCGCCGGTTTGCAGCTGACGTGCGCGCTTGCTGGCAATCATCACCAGGTCAAAACGGTTTTCAACATTATCCAGACAATCTTCAACAGTGATACGAGCCATAGTCTTACCTTGTGTTAGCGATTTGAGTGCATTCCTGACCGGGTGGGACATACCCAGTTTACCGGGGGCAGGCATTATAAATGGACTGCAGGGCCAAGTCTATGCCTGCTTTAGCGTCTAAATCGGGAGGCTGGTGTCAGGAAACGAGATTATTCAGGAGATCGGCGTTACTGCTGGCCTGATGCTTCTTGCTCAGACCAGCGCTGCGGATCACCGCATTGAGGTCCGCAAGGGCGATATCAAAATCTTCATTAATGATGAGGTAATCTGCCTGAGCATAATGAGAAATTTCATTTTGTGCTTCGCTCATCCGTTTTTCAATGACATCAGCGTCATCCTGAGCGCGGTTGGTTAGCCTCTCCCGCAAGGCATCCAGAGAGGGGGGCAGAATGAAAATGCTAACCGATTCAGGTAACAGGGCCTGGACCTGGCTGGCACCCTGCCAGTCGATTTCAAGAATCACATCCTGACCCTGCGCAAGCTGATCTTCTACCCACTTTCGGGAGGTTCCGTAATGGTTACCAAAAACCTCGGCACTTTCCAGAAAAGCATGCTCTTTTTGCATCTGTTGAAACTGCTCGACACTGACAAAGTGGTAGTTCTTGCCGTCTACTTCACCAGGACGTTTGGGGCGTGTGGTATGAGAGATCGAAACGCACAGCCGGGTAGCCTGGTTATTGGCCGCCGCCTCAAGCAAGGCATTTACCAGCGAGGTTTTTCCGGCACCGGAAGGGGCAGAAATCAAAAACAATATTCCCTGGGGCATCTGGAGTCTTCTTCTTATTAATTCAGATTATGGGTTCCGTGGTGAGTGTATCAATACTCACTCGATATTTTGTACCTGTTCCCGAATTTGCTCGATGAGTACTTTCAGCTCGACTGCATTGAGTGTGGTTTCAGTAACAACAGACTTTGAGCAGATCGTATTGGCTTCACGATTGAGTTCTTGCATCAGGAAATCAAGTCGTCTGCCAACTGGTTCCGAGCGTGACATGACATGGCGAATTTCTTTTACATGGACCGCAAGACGGTCAATCTCTTCCTCAATATCCGCCTTTTGCATGATTATCACCAGTTCCTGCTCGAGGCGACCGGCATCCACCTCGATCTCCAGTTCGCCAATCTGCTGTTTGAGTTTATTCTGCTGCGCAGCCAGAATACCGGGCAGTGCGGCGCTGATATCACTGATTATGGAGGTGATACTTTCAAGACGACTCTCTATTCCGGCTTTCAATTCGGCGCCTTCGCGGGCCCGATGTTCGCCAAGAAGGCCGAGGGCCTCTTTAAACAGGGATAGCGCGGCTTCCTCTATTACTTTAGTATCCTGACCCTGTTCCTGAATGATGCCGGGCCATTTTAATATTTCCAGGGCGCTGGTATGAGCACTGGCGCCAGTATGCACAGCGACTTCCTCCAGGGCTTTGTTTAACTGGTCAAGGAGAGCTTTGTTGATGGGAATCTGGCTGCCTTCGGACACGTCAGGCTGAAACTTTAACTGGGCTTCTATTTTGCCGCGACTGAAATTCTTGCGCAGCAAATCCCTTAATGCGGATTCAGTAGAACGAAATTGCTCAGGTAAACGAAAAGCAGGCTCCAGATAGCGGTGGTTTACAGAGCGTATTTCCCATATCAGGGTGCCCCAGGCAAAATCAGACTGTTTGCGGGCAAATGCCGTCATGCTGCTTGTCATATAATAGACCTGACGAATTGAGTAAATTGGGAACGAACTATAGCGGATTTGCTATCCATAATAAAATATCGCTACTGGCTGCTGAAAATGAATTTTAGCCAGCCATGTTAAGCAAAATTTAATTAACACTTCATTTACAATAAGTCACAACATCACAAACGAGAAAAGGGAAAGTAATGTCTGAAGTAACACGACCAAGTGGAAGACTGTCCAATGAACTGCGCGACATCAAGATTACCAGAGGCTTTACCCGGCATGCCGAGGGTTCGGTGCTGGTCGAGTTTGGAGAAACCAAAGTTATTTGTACCGCGTCAGTAGAGGAAAGGGTCCCGCACTTTCTCAAAGGCAGTGGTCAGGGCTGGGTTACGGCCGAGTATGGCATGTTACCGCGATCAACAGGCTCAAGAATGGACCGGGAGGCTGCCAGAGGAAAACAAAGCGGCAGAACCCAGGAAATTCAGCGTTTGATTGGCCGCTCATTGCGGGCAGCCTTAGATATGAAACTGTTGGGCGAAAATACTATAAAGATTGATTGTGATGTCATCCAGGCTGATGGTGGAACAAGAACCGCTTCCATCACTGGTGGTTGTGTTGCTCTGGTCGATGCGATTAATTACCTGATGGAGAAAAAAGCCATCAAGGAAAATCCAATCAAACAGATGATTGCTTCTGTTTCTGTGGGCATCTACAAGGGTATGCCGGTACTTGATCTTGATTACATTGAAGATTCTTCTGCAGAAACTGATATGAATGTGGTGATGACGGACCAGGGTGGGTTTATCGAAATCCAGGGGACCGGTGAAGATGGTCATTTCAGTTTCGAAGATCTGAATGCGATGATTGATCTGGCACGACATGGCATAGAAAATTTATTGGCGGTTCAGAAAAGCACCTTGGGGTAACTGGCGCCTTAAGTAAAAAGGTTCTGTAAAAATACAACCCGATAAGCAAAAATAAAAGATAGACAGTTAATCAGACAGGTAAAGAGAAATATCAATGCAGGATTTCCAACAACAGTTTTTAAATTATGTAACGCAAAACAATATTCTTCGGTTTGGTGAATTCACATTAAAATCAGGCAGGCAGAGTCCGTATTTTTTTAATGCGGGATTATTTAATAGCGGCGCAGCCCTGGCTTTTTTAGGCTCCTGTTATGCGAAAGCCATTGCCCATGCCGATCCTGAATATGACATAATTTTTGGTCCTGCCTACAAAGGAATTCCCCTGGCTTCAGCCACGTCAATTGCATTTTGGCAGGAATTCAAGCAGGATATTCCGTGGTGCTTTAACCGTAAGGAAGCCAAGGATCACGGTGAAGGTGGCAATATTGTTGGCTCCCCTTTGGAAAATCGGGTACTGATAATAGATGATGTTATTACTGCCGGTACTGCTATCAGGGAAACCATGGAAATTATTGCAGCGGCCGGTGCAGTTCCCGCAGCGGTGGTAGTTGCAATGGACCGGCAGGAAAAAGGCAATAGCGAGTTATCGGCTATCCAGGAAATTGAAAAAGAGTTTTCTATTCCTGTCATTAGTATAATTAATCTGCAGCAGATTATTGATTATCTGGCGCAGCAGGAAAATGGCACGATGACTGAATATTTGACCAGTATGAAAGAGTATCAGGCGCGCTACGGTATTAAGTGAAGATGAAAAACTGGTCAGACTTTGGTTTGGCTAATTAAAGTTACGAAGTTTTAACAGGTCAGATTTTTAAAAAATGTTTAAACACATAATCACAATTTCATTGCTGATGTCTGCCTTGGTTATTTCCCAGGCTGATGCCGCCAACCTTTATAAGTATAAGGATGATCAGGGTAGGGAAATTACCGGGTCGCGTGTGCCAGCAGAATATGTGAAAAATGGTTATCAGGTTCTTAATGAAAGAGGTCAGGTAATCGAGGTTGTGCAAAGAACCCTGACAACAGAAGAACGTGCTGCACAGTCAGAACAGCTTGAACAGAAACGACTGGTTGAGCAGGCAGCCCTGCGTCAGGAAGAAGAGGACAGGATGTTGCTTCGCCTTTATCGTTCGCCGGAAGAAGTTGTCAGGCGCCGCGATTCAACCATTGAACAATTGGAAGCACAAATGATAGTGCTTAATTCCCTGCTGAAAGATGCTGAAGAAAAACTGGCAGAACTGGAGCAACGGGTTGTAAATAACGAAAATGCCGGAAATGAGATTCCTGCCAACTTGATTGCTCAGGTAGAGGATGCGACCAATGAAAGAAATCGTCTGGCTACGCAGTTAGTCAGGATAGAATCTGAAATAGAGGCGGCGAATACTACTGCAGAAAACAATATTAATCGTCTGAAAGAGCTGCTAAATCTTGATTAGGTAGCTTAGGCGACTTAAGTAAAAAAGTTCTGCCGTATTTATTTTTAAATATTTACAATAAAGTCCCTGAAGACCTTTCCATTCAATTTGCTTTGGCCAATTGCTGTAATTCCCGTTCTCTTTTTATGGCCGCCGGAATAAGTCCTGATTCATGTATAACCATTGCTCATTGAATTGCTCGGTCGGTTTTTGCTGAAAGTCTGTACGTACAAACTGACTCACCTTGCCTTCAATAAAGGTTAGTAGCAGATTTGATGTCATGGCAGGCGTCATGCTGGGACGTAAACCTTCCTTGATTTCCGCTTCCCGGAAAATTTGTTTTAACTGGGTATCGAGGCGATTGAATACCTGGCTGGCACGATCACGCAAACGTTCCGTTTCTCCGACCAGGGCATCACCATTAAGTACGCGACTGATACCTGGGTTTTTTTCAGCAAAGGTCAGTACCAGTAAAATAATTTTTTCGCATTGCACCAGCGCGGTGGAGCCTTCATTGAGAATCCGGCTAATTCGGGAAAAAATAGTATCTTCCATGAAGTCGATGAGGCCTTCGAACATTCTGGCCTTGCTGGGAAAATGTCGATACAGCGCCGCCTCGGAAACCCCTATTTCAGCTGCCAGCGCGGCGGTGGTAATTTTTCCGCCGGGATTGTTTTCCAGCATCTGCGCCAGAGCACGCAGTATCGCCTCTTTTTTCGCACCTTTTTCTCTTGCTGCCATAACGGTTACCTGAGCATTTATCGGGTTTGGGGTCTGGTCGACGACTTGTTATCCTTATTGGTGATCAGTGTGCCAATGCCTTCATCGGTGAAAACTTCCAGCAAGACTGCATGGGGGACACGACCATCAATAATCTGGGCACTGATGACCCCGGAGTTAACAGCATCCAGGGCGCAGTTAATCTTGGGCAACATGCCACCATGAATGGTGCCATCTGCAATTAAATCCTTGACCTGGGCAGTGGTCAGGCCGGTCAGCACATTGCCCTGCTTATCCTGGACGCCGGAGATATTGGTTAGCAGGATCAGTTTTTCTGCCATCACCATCTGCGCGACCTTACCAGCAACAATATCCGCATTGATATTATAGGAGGCGCCATGTTCATCAGCGCCAATCGGTGCGATGACCGGGATAAAATCACTGCCTTTGAGCATTTCGATAATCCCCGGATTCATGCTGGCCACTTCGCCAACCTGTCCGATATCAATAATTTCAGGGGCTTCCATTCCTGGGGTATGTCGTGTGACGGTAAGTTTTCTGGCACGGATGAAATCCCCATCCTTGCCGGTAATGCCGATAGCCTTGCCGCCGTTTTTATTTAGCAGGCTGACAATCTGCTTGTTAACCAGGCCACCGAGTACCATTTCCACCACATCCATCGTGGCTGAATCAGTGACTCGCATGCCATCAACAAAATGCGATTTTATGTCCAGCTTTTCCAGTAATGTGCCTATTTGGGGGCCGCCACCATGCACGACAATGGGATGCATGCCTACCAGCTTCATCAGGACAATATCGCGTGCAAAACTATTCTGCAGTTCTTCATCAATCATGGCATTACCGCCGTATTTCACCACGATTGTTTTGCCGGTAAAGTGCTGAATATAAGGCAGGGCTTCGGTCAGAACACTGGCAATATTTTGTGCTTTACTGAGTTCGAAAGTCATCGGAATTTCCGCTTAGTTCGCTTATAGCGAATGCTTACTAACCATATTTGTCACGGATTATAAGGCATGTGTACGCGATGCCCAAGCCTAACAGAGTAGAAAAAGGAAGAAACCGCAAAGTTAAACTATTGCTATCAAGTACACGAAGCAGTCTCACCCTGACTTATCGATTCATCATTCAGGTGATAGCTTGCGCAGGGATAGCCTATGAAAAGTCTATTTTAAGTGCGGGCAAAAGCGCGGAAATTGCCGTAATGAAGAGCGCTTGAATATGCTCCAGCGCCTCCCGGGAGTCGGCCTCAAAGCGCAGGGTCAGGCTGGGTGTTGTGTTTGAGGCTCTCACGAGTCCCCAGGCATGCTCCATTTCTGCTCGTACACCATCAAGCCGACTAATGTGGGCATCAGGAATTGTCAGCTGCTCCAGCAGAATGTCCATAACCTGGAATTTTTCGTCCTCGCTGACGCTGATATTCAGCTCTGGCGTACTAAAGGTTTGTGGACACGCGGCTAAAAGGTCATCGGCACTGCGGCCGTTCTTGTCCATCAGCTCAAGAAAGCGGGCAGCACTGTACATACCGTCATCGAAGCCGAACCAGCGGTGCTTGAAGAAAATATGGGCTGAATACTCACCGCCCAGCAAGGCATCAGTGGCATGCATTTGCTGTTTCACATAGGAATGGCCACTTTTACACATGATCGGATTACCGCCATATTGGCTTATCATTTGCGCCAGATGCTGGCTGCTTTTTACATCAAAAATGATATTGGCACCGGGGTTCTCGGGCACGATGTCGGCAATAAAAGTCAGCATCATCTTGTCGGCATCAATGATTTTTCCTGTCTTGCTGACAAGCACGACCCGGTCACCGTCGCCGTCAAAAGCAATTCCCAGCGCCGCTTTTTCGCGGACTGTCAGGGCAATCAGATCCTGCAGGTTTTCCTCCCGAGTTGGATCCGGGTGGTGATTGGGGAAATTACCATCGGCCTCACAATAAAGGGGAATTACCTGACAACCCAGCGCGGCAAACAGCATGGGTGCGCAATTGGCAGCGATACCATTGCCACAATCAATCACGACTTTATATGGTTCCTTAAACACAATATCGCGACAAATGGTCTTGATATAGTCGGCTTTTACATCGACGGCAGAGAGCGATCCGCTTCCTGCATGGAAATCCTCACGCAGGATCCTCTCTTTCAGGCGGGTAATTTGATCCGCCGCCAGGCAATTATTTTGCAGGACAATTTTTACCCCGTTGTAATTCCTGGGGTTATGGCTGCCGGTGATCATTACCCCGGAGTGTGTTTCCAGGGTATGAGTGGCAAAGTACATCAGCGGCGTCGGGCAGGTTCCGATATTGATAACATTGCAGCCCGTTGAAAGTATGCCCTGGATCATGGCTTTAGCAAAAGCCGGGCTGGACAGGCGCGCATCGGCACTGACTACAAGGCATTTCTCGCCCAGATCAAGGGCTTCGCTGGCCACTGCACGGCCAATCAGTCTGATGATAGTTTCATCAAGTCCTGCGCCGACAATGCCTCTGATGTCATAGGCGCGAAAAATATTGGCAGGAATCTGAACCGTCACTCTTGTTGCTTGTCCGCTGTTGATTTCCGGTAACAACGGGCAATAAGTGACACCATGTCGCGTGCCAGACTGGTCTTGCTGCTGCGGGGAAAGGGGTGCTCACCTTCCGGCCAGTAAGCCGTTGCCAGAGCAGACTCGCTGTTGAACGTGTCAGCAGCATTATTCGCAAAGATAAGATCAAGTTTCTTGTCCTGCAGTTTTTTCCGGGCATATTCTTCGATATTTTGGGTTTCCGCAGCGAAGCCGACACAAAAAGGGCGCTGGGCCGACAGGGAAATACGGGCAAGGATATCCGGATTTTTGACCAGGCTAAGCTCCATGGTGTCGGCATTTTTCTTGATTTTTTCACTGGCACTGTTGGCCGGGCGGTAATCAGCTACTGCAGCAACACTGATGAAGATGTCTCCCGGAACAACCTGGCAGGCATCAAGCATTTGTCTGGCGCTTTCTACCGCAACCAGTTTGACTTGAGGTGGAGGTTCCAGCGCTACCGGGCCGCTTACCAGAACCACCTTGGCACCTGCTTCCATGGCGGCTCTTGCCAGGGCATAGCCCATTTTGCCGGAGCTGTGATTGCTGATATAGCGCACGGGATCTATGGCCTCGCGCGTTGGGCCAGCGGTTATGGTGATGTTAACGCCGGCCAGCTCGCCGGTTTCAAAGATGTCTGCTGCAGCCTGTGTAATTTCTTCCGGCTCCAGCATTCTGCCAAGTCCGACATCGCCACAAGCCTGTTCGCCTGAGGCCGGCCCCAGTATGGTGATATTTTTCTGCTTAAGTTGCTGCAGATTATCCTGGGTATTCTGATTGCGCCACATGGCCTGATTCATGGCCGGAGCAACAGCAATAGGCGCATTGGTCGCCAGACATAAGGTGGACAACAGATCTTCGGCACGACCCTGGCTGAGGCGAGCAATAAAGTTGGCGCTGGCGGGTGCTATCAATACCAGATCAGCCCAGCGAGCCAGTTCAATATGCCCCATGGCAGCTTCTGCCTCTTCATCAAGCAGTTCGATATGGACACGATTACCTGAAAGCGCCTGGAATGTCAGAGAGGTAATAAACTCGGCCGCCGAGGGGGTCATGACGACCCTTACATCAGCGCCTGCCTTGATCAGCAGTCGACACAGTTCTGCGGCTTTATAGGCGGCAATGCCCCCGGTTACACCAAGAATTATTTGTTTGTTGGAGAGACTTAGCATGGCAGTCCAAAGTCAGGCAGAAAATAAAACCTGGGCTATAGTAAAAAATGTAGCCACTGTTTTTTTATTTAATTTAAAACCAACCGAATAGCTGCATGGCAGGTTCCGCGTAGTGTGGCACAAAAGCGACGAAAGACTAACAGCATGACCGTGCAGATTCAATTTGCTGGCAATGTTGGCGATGCAGGGGGCTTAGATGATGTCAGGGAATTATTGGGGGTTAAGGTGGCAATAGCAGACTGGCCGGATAGTGAGAAACCGCGGGAGAAGCTGATCGCAACGGGAGCCCATAGCCTGTCGGATGCCGAACTACTGGCTATTTTCCTGCGCACTGGGATTCAGGGCACATCTGCTTTGGACATGGCCAGAGGCTTGATCAGCATGTTTGGCGGTCTCAGAGGCATCCTGGGGGCTTCCAGAGAGGAATTCTGTGCCTTGCCGGGTCTTGGGCACAGTAAATTTGCTCAGCTGCAGGCGGTCAGTGAGCTAGCCCAGCGCTGTCTTCAGGAAACCCTGTTAAGGGAAGATGTATTCAGTAACTCCCGTATCACCCGCCAGTATGTAAAATCAAGGCTGATTGATCGCGGCAGAGAGGTATTTCTGTGCTTGTTTCTGGATAGTCAGAATCGGCTGATTGCCCAGGAAGAATTATTTCTGGGCACCATTGATGGTGCGTCGGTGCATCCCCGGGAAGTGATGAAGCGAGCGCTTTATCACAATGCTGCGGCCCTTATTTTTGCTCACAACCATCCCTCCGGAGTATCTGAGCCCAGCCAGGCCGATATCAGCATTACCCAGCGTTTGAAAAGCCTGTTATCGGAGGTAGATATCCGCACTTTGGACCACCTCATTGTCGGGGAAGGCGAAGTGCGCTCACTGGCAGAGCAAGGTTACCTCTAGCCCCTGTGAGCAACTAAATCCTGTATCAGCCGCCAAATGCTTTAAGATGTAGAGCTACCGGGCAGTGATCAGTTAGGAAGATCCTGAGAAATCCTTGAATTTACACTGCTGTTCTGGTATAAAACGCGCTCTTTTTTTCACCGAATTTAACGCAAGGCCTTTGCCGGTCGATTTTGCGGAATAAACGAGGCAATACAATGTCTAGAATATGTATGGTTACAGGCAAAAAACCGGTCACAGGCAACAATGTGTCCCATGCCAAGAACAGAACCAGACGCCGTTTTTGCCCAAACCTACATTCACACAGGTTCTGGGTTGAGTCTGAAAAGCGTTTTGTAAAACTGCGCCTGTCCAGTAAAGGCATGCGTATCATTGATAAACTGGGCATTGACCAGGTTCTCAGTGATATCCGTGGCCGTGGCGAAAAGATTTAGTTCGATTATTCGATTAAATTTATTTCATTCATAAATAATTCTACTGCCCTGAAAATACTTCAGGGTTAGTTCTGAGGCACAAACGATGAGAGATAAAATCAGACTGGTTTCCAGTGCAGGCACCGGACACTTTTATACAACTGATAAGAACAAACGCAACATGCCAGACAAAATGGCAATCAAGAAATTTGATCCTGTTGTTCGCAAGCACGTTACTTATACAGAAGCCAAGATCAAGTAAGCTGGTTTCTATCCGGGTATTCCTGTATCGGGAATACCTTTGTGGGAAGTACCTTTCTCGGAAGTACCTTTATCGGGAACGCCTGTTTCCAGAAGAACAGCTTTTCCAGAAACATTGCCCGTCCGTCACTCAAATAAGGACGTCGTTTTTAACTTCTATTTTTCTTGGCCTTTTTACTCTCCAATCTTTCTTCATCTTCAGGCTACTGCCTGGGCTGATTGCCTGACCAACGGTTTACCAGACCACTTTCCAGACCAAACAAATCAAGCGCCCTCCCAACACTCTGTTGCACCATATCATCCAGTGTTTCAGGCCTGGTATAAAACGCAGGAACCGGTGGATTAATAATAGCGCCCATATTGGTCACTCTAAGCATACTCTCAAGGTGACCCGCATGCAGTGGTGTTTCCCTGACCATTAATACCAGTTTTCGACGTTCCTTCAACACCACATCAGCCGCTCGGCTTAACAGTGAAGAGGTCACTCCGGTGGCTATCTCAGACAGTGTTTTGATGGAACAGGGCGCAACCAGCATACCGAGAGTCTGATAGCTGCCGCTGGAGATACAGGCACCGATGTCTGCGTTGGCATAATGATGATCAGCCAGTTCAAGGAGTTCATTGATGGTAACCGAGCTTTCCTGGCTCAGCGTTACCTTGGCCGATTTGCTCACTACCAGATGGGTTTCGATATCCAGCTTGCGAAGCGTTTTTAGTGCTTCTATTCCGTAAACAATGCCGGAGGCACCGCTGATGCCAACAATAATCCTGGGTTTGCTAGTGGGGTTGCTGCTCATTCGATTGACCTGTGGGGGATGATGTCTGTCATTGTAGCCAGTGCAGGGGATGCTTCCAATGGCTTTATCTGTCTTGTCTTTGCATGAGCTGCTGGAGTCGGGGTTTGATCAATTTTCTATTGGTGGGTCACGCGCAACAAGAGGTGCGTTGAGTAAATATCTGTCAATGCAGACTATCAAGGCAGGAAATGTACCGAGCAGAAAAAATGACATACCTGCCATGATGGCCAGGCCAATAAATATCCAGGTCATGATCATCCACGCGGTCAACATCGTCAGGCCGTGTATGATGGGAACATAACTTTGTTTCCTGCATTGTGGGCAATATGCCGGGGAAAAAGAGACCGAAAAGATTTTCTGGTAACTTGAAATCTTTTTCTCATGACAATGTGGGCATTCATAAAGTTTTTTTGCCATCGTATGCTTTAGCCATCCTGTATATGCATGGTAAAGGTATCACGTGATCGGGCTTTTTTTAAATCCATCAGCAAGTTGATTCAGGTCAAAATTGGAAAAACAAACAGTGTGATACTTAAGCGGGGTTTTAACAGGAGAACCTTATCAATGAAAACCAACTTTAATCTAACTTTTACCAATGGCCTGAGAAAAATCGCCAAGCTGATTTTGATCGGGGTTGCTGTGAGTGTTTCCTATTGTGCGTCGCTTATTGCGCACCCTGATGAAAGTGATATTCCCGTACCCGTGAGCATCAATGCCCTGATGGTGACTCTGATTGATCACTCCGCTCATTACATCTGGGATTACGCGGCAATGGAACGGGAAATTTCCGACGATGAATGGCGTACCGTTGAATATTATGCCATTCAGCTCGCCGGCTCAGGCCCGCTAATGACTTTGGGCGGGGCGGGCAGTATGGATGATACCTGGGCTGCCACTGATTCCTGGGTAAGCTATTCACGCACCATGACCAATGCTGCGATGCTGGCTCTGGATGCAGCCAAGAACAAGGATAAAGCCTTACTGGCGAGCACCGGAGACGTTCTTGTTGCCAGTTGCGAGGGTTGTCACAATGCTTTCAAGCCTGGCGTTCCAACCGAGGGTATTATGCATGCCCCTGATTATGATTATCTATACCACCTGTTTGAAAGAAAATAATCTGCTCCACTGCATGGTGAAGTGCGATTATTCAGCTTAGCTCATAAGTATAAATAATAATTAACAGCGCTCTCAAAAACTTTTAGAGAGCGCTTTTTTTTGCTTCCCAATTTCCCTTGTTTGATCTGGTAAATCGAGAGTCAGGCTATGACGGTGAAAGACTCAGCAGCCTAGTTGGCTACTTTCACCCACTGACCAGCAGCAGGTTCACCAAAGGGATAGTCACCGTTCAATAACCTCAGCATATCTTCCTGGTGCTCAGGGAGTCTTGTCTGTCGCGCCAGGTCTGCGTAAGTGATTTTACCATCAGCCTGGATGTAGCTGATCTGTACCGGATTGGCAAACAGGGTTTCATTGCGTGCTATTGGCCGGAAACTTCGAACCGATTCCATCAACACTTCATCGCTGATTCCTTCTCCGGCTTTTGCTGTGAGGATGAAGGCGCGCGGGCCATAGTAAAGTACAGCAACGCGCTCGCTGTTTTCTGGATTGATGCCGGTAAAGCCGCTTAAGCCAAATTGGGAAAGAGGCTCAGACTGCTGCAGGTTTTCTATGCCCAGATTTTCGCGAATAAACAAGCGGGGCTCCTTTGACTGCTGCAAACGCTGGGCCTCCACTTTTATCATGCTGGCACCGTCAACACTGGCACTGGTCATGGTGGTGGTTGTTTCCTGTTTCGACCAGCCTTCTGGCAGCAGCAAGGTATAGTTAAACAGGGATTGATAATAACGGTTTCGCTGATCACCACCAGCGGCGTTTTGCGGGCTGGGGCCAACAATCAGACCAGTAATCTGCTCACGAAACACGACCGGATCTTCCTCGTTTGCCTGCTGGTCCGATAGCTCACCGGCCTTGCCGACAACTTCCTGGAGACGGGTATCGTTGCGTGGATGAGATGCAAACAGACCGTGGTAGCTTACCGCGGTTCTGTTGGATGTTCGTTTGGTGAAATCCTCATGATTCTTGAGTACCTCAATCACCTGGACCATGGCCAGAGGGTCATATCCGCCTTTGGAAAGATATTCAGCGCCGAGACTGTCCGCCTCCAGTTCCATATCACGGCCGTAGCCGCTAATTAATGCACCACTGATAAGACTGGTGGTTTCTCGCAGATCAACCCCGGTAGCGAAGATGAGTGCGATAGAGGCGGCATTGGCCGACCTGGCTGCTGTTTGTTGGCGTACCGCATGTCGAGCTGTGACGTGACCTATTTCATGGCCAAGCACAGCGGCCAATTGTGCTTCGGAATTCAGGTAGGTGAGCAAGCCGCGGTTCACATATACAAAGCCGCCGGGCAGGGCAAAAGCATTAATATCAGGGCTGTCGATAATGGTAAATACATAGTCGAGTTCTGGCCGGTGTGACACAGCGGCCATTTTTTGCCCGACTTTTTCCACGTAAGCCTGCAGTTCCGCATCTTGATAAATAGGGTTTTGCTGTAGCATCTCCGCGTGCAGCTCACGCCCTTTTTCAAGTTCGGCAGATTCGCTCATCAGCACAAAATTAGCGCCGCCCGTGGGATTGCCAGCACAGGCAGAGAGGATAAAGGCTACGGCGATTACCACCACAGAGCCTGACAAATTGCGTGATTTATATAGGCTTTCCATAATTATATTCTAAGGATAAAGAGCTTAATCAGTGATTAACCGGGCTGCGCACAAGCAGGATCAGGTCCCATTAATAAATTGTTTCAGCTGATTCCCCAGACCATTGCAGGCATTGGCCTCAACCCTTGCGATTAATGGGATAGGTATTACAACCGCTGGCATATAGGACTGCCCGTTGGCATCAGTGCTGATTGAGCCAACACTGCTTTGGCTATCCAGGTGCCAGATTTCTGCTTCAAAGTTGGAGTCATCCTGCCAGGTACCAAATCCAAAACAACCGCCGCCGCCAGGACCAATGGTGCAGGAAATGGAGCCGGACTGTTCTGAGCGTTCTGTAATGCCATCAAGCCAGACAATATATTCAATGCCAAATTCGTCGAGTCTATCTGCGGCCACATCCATGGACATCAGCTGTTCAAGATGACCGGTACGCATGGGTGCAGTGCGTGGTTCAAAAAAAGGAAACATGGCGTCGAGGAATTCCTGTTCATCAACCACAGTAATTGAATTGTCGCCACGTGAGACAACATCGGCAACACAACCGACAAAACTTTGCTCGGTTTCATAATTATTATTTTGACGCCTTCCCAGAATAACAATGGTTTCGTCGAGATTATTAATCGAGGTAGAGCTTTGCCGGAATTCATCAATTTCAGTTGTGGTACAACTACAAAGGAAAAGCAGAACCGGTATTACAAACGCGGTAATGGGAAATTTGCTGGTGTCGAACAATGTAAGCTGTTTCATCTTGGAGTCTCTGGATATGGTTTTACCCATCAATTACTGCCGATTACTTAATAGTGAGCATAATTTTTTAACTGAATTATTATCTATCTTTACTCTTGCGTAATATTTTGAGAACGAAGCCACTCATTAATTTCAGGAATATTGCTGAAACCCAGTGTAAAACTTGCCGCCAGATCACGCAGGGCTACATTGGCAGCATCATTTACACCCCCATCCACCGACTGAAATGTTTCCTCGGGTGATTTTCCATATGCCGTCATCACCCAGTCGGCAATATAGTCGCCATTGGACTGGGCCAGCCTCATATTATATTTGACCCAGATTTCATAAACGTTGAGACGGGTTTTCTGGGGCAGGCCAACCTGGAATTCCTCGATGGCAGGAATAAACACCGCATCAATGCCACTCATGCCGGTGGCGCTTTCCAGGCTGTCCAGCTGCACTACCTGTTCAAATACAGCCGGCAGCATGGTATTAAAAAGTTCAAGCTGTGAAGCACCGGAATTAATGATGTACTGATCATCGCCGGTATTATCATTTATCTCAATGAAGCTGTGATTGATGAAGGCTTCATCGTAGTAAACACCTACTGTTAGTGGCAGCTTTTGCACTAATGGCGCAGGGAAGCTGCCCTCAATATTGATGGTTGTCGCTGAACAGGCTGTCAGCAACAGTGTCATGGCAGCCAGGCTGTATTTCATAGCAGCCAGCTTTCCGCTATTTGGAATCTGAAACATCTTTCCTGTTATTAATTGCATCATTTGCATCATTTGCTACTGCCCGCGGTATTAAGGGTTTTTCCCCGGGGGCTACATAGTTTACTCCAGTTTGGGTTTTCATCAATATGCCGTGTTCATTGATGATTTCCTAGTAAAAATCATTAAGACCAACAAAGGTACCGCCGTTTTTGCGCGCCAATTCACGCATCAGGGTAGCGAAGCGAATACCGGTAGACTGGTAGCGGTCTGGTTGTGAAAAATATACGGGAAAGCCAATGCCATGGATTCTTACCAGGCGGTTTCCTTCGCTGTCTTCTACATTGATTCGATCTACGGTCTCGATCACATTTCGGATTGAACCACTGCCGGGCGGAAATTCATCGCCAAGGACATAAAGGCTGATTTTTTTGCCCGGATCGTAGAAATTTCGAATTGCCGCTGTTATCCCTTCTACCGGGCTTGAATTACTAAAAGGGTTCCAGGTGCGCAGTCTTTGCAGGATTGCTTGCCGGCGAGCCGGGGTATCCGGAATCCAGTCCCCACGAAAGCTGGAAAACAGGTATTCTCCCATATCATTCATTACCTGGATGCCTTTAACTTCCGGGTAGATATCCAGGGTGTCTACCATCACTTCCAGCATACGCGACCAGCTGTAGTTGAACATACTGCCGGAGGTATCGATAAGAAAGATAATGTATTCACTGTCTACGGGCACTCCCCCCACCGATTCGTTGAGCTGTACCTGATCCATATTACTTTGCAGGCGCCGCATCTCATCAGTGAGTTGCTGACGTGCAAGGGCCATTTGTCCTTGCAGGATATCGTCTTCGGTAGATTGCTGGCTGGTAGTATTGAACTCACCATTGAGGATGGATAACTCCCGGCGCAAGCGTGCAATTCTGTCGTCATACTGGGAGATTTGTTCATGTTTGGCATTGAGTTCACGGTTGAGAATATTGGTTTCTCCACGAATCTCAAATAGCTGACGCTGCATTTCAAGCACACTGCCTTGTACTGGCGTGTCTGAAATTTCAAGCGTTGTCGGTGTAGATGACTTGGTAATCATGATCAGCAGGATAATTGCACCAAACCCGCAAGACATTACATCCAGGAAGGCGACATTAAATGTTTCTGTAGTTCGTCTTGCCACTATTAATCCTTGTTACTCTTGTTTGCCTTGCTTGCGTTTACTTTGCTAAAGATTATCCATGTTCTTATTTATTTCTATTCAATGCGCTACTTTTTTATGGCCAGTCACTGGAAGGGCTTAGAAAAGAGCCGCCGGTTGAAACCGCGAGTTTCCAGTATAGTGATGCGGCCATGGGGTCACCTTCCAGCGGTGCCAGAACTATATTGACCGGAATTCCGGGAGGTAATTTCCCTACGGCACTGCGAAAAAGCTCTTCTCGCTCCCTGCCCGATACCGTGTTCTGGTTACCATCAGGTCTGCGATTAAAAAGTCCTCCTTCCCTGCTACCCAGTGTAGGCAGGCCATCGGTAATCAGATAAATATTGTCGGGCAAAGGATTCATTGCGGCGACGGCCTGAAACACATTTTCCAGATTAGTCCCGTTCTCAGGGATAATTTGATTGATCCTTGAAACAGCATCGGAAAGCTGGGCTTCATCAGCTACTTCCAGCCAGTTGCCGTTAGTGCCGGGGATCAAAGGTTGTACTTGCTCATTAAAGGTATAAATCTGATACTGGCTGGGAGGTGGTAGCTGAGTAGTCAGCCAGTCCACTACCTTGCGCACGCCAACCCATTTTTCTGAAGCAATCCTTGTTTCTTCTGACATGTTTCGGCGTCGAATAATATTAACAATGGTGTTATCCAGCATACTGGCAGAAGTATCTACCAAAACCAGAATGCGACTGCCACCGAGAATCAGACCGGTGAGATACTGGCGGTTACCATCACCCACATATGGCCTGATGAAATTTCCACTGAAGGAATCCTGAGCGGCACGGAGTCGTTCAAGTTCTTCTTCAAGGGTCTCAATATCAGATTTTAATTTTTCAACACTCTCCTGCTTTGCCAGAGTGGTGTTTTCAAGCTGAGCCAGCTCTTCAAGGAAGGTATCAATTTGCTCCTGGATTGAGCGTGCCAGACCTTGGGCTTCAACCATCTGAAAATCCACATCAGAAATAGTATTACGCACCCTGACCAGATTTTCCTGACCTTCAATTATTTCTTCATTAAGCAGGTTGATCTCGGCGGCCAGGGCGGGACTATTTTCATCATTCTGCACACTGGAAGAGTGATCCAGAATAAGAAAAATCAGTACTACAGCACCAAAGCCACAGGACATGACATCCAGAAAAGACAGGCTGATAGGATTGAATTCACGCTTTGCGGCTCTGCTTTGTGCCATAGCTTATTCCACCTGGATGAGCTGTAGCGGCGCTGTTGCGCCCGGCAAATGAACAACATCACCAAGCTTTAGTGTGGCAGTTGAAGGCGTACTGGAACCGTTAATTTGTATAGCTTGCGATCCACTGTTTTCCAGTTGAACATGCTCCTGAATAACAGAAAATGTAAGAACGCCAGTTTCGCCGGCTTCCAGATAAATGGCGCTATTGTTTTCTTCATCGCTGGCTGGTCCGTATTGAAAAGATACGGGCAGGGAATAGGCGCGATGATTAATAAGGATATGGGAAGGCAGACTATCGGAATGTTTTTTTCTGGCTGGAGCTTGTTGCTGTTCGCCCTGGGGCAGACTTGCGGTAAAGCTCAAAGAGCCGGCTTTCCCCTTGATATGGTCAAGATGGGACAGGCAGTTTTCGATCAGCATGGCGTCCCTGACCGCAGTAATATTTTTCAGATACAAAGATACGCCTGGCAAGCTGGCATCAGATTCCGGTAAATGCAGATTATAATTATTACCGGCAATTGCCTCCAACTCGGAATTGATGCGACCAAATATATTTCTGACTCTTTGTTCAAAATGGCCGCGATTAATTTTTGCCTGATACACTGAGCCCTTGTTGTTAATTTCCATCAGGATTTCATTATCCTGCAGCGAGCGTCCCAGCCAGTCTTCAAGCTGGTTATATACATACTGTTCGGTTTCCGCATTGTGATGAGGATCAAAGCGGCTTTGCTTGATAAATTCATCTGTCACCATGTTGACCCAGCTATCATGCAGTGCAATCAGACCTGTTCCTGGAATCTGTATTACCTTGTCCCGGGTTGGCTTGTTGTCCTGTAAAGAGAAAGTGGTCAGCACAGTCTGGTGTAACTGGATATCGAGATAAACGGCCATAGCAGGATCGTCAGCATTACCAGCCATTAACAGTGGCATATCCACAAGACCGACGGCATCAAATTCGCAGGATTGAACCAACCCAAGCAAGATGGAAAGCTGGTTGCGGTTGTAGTTACTGGGAACCGCAAATATGACTTCATCTTTCAGGGCATGCTGGTGGGCAATATCATTCAAGTGAGCAAACGCCAGGTCGGCCTGATGACGAAAGTGACTGTTGCTGTTGACCAGGGGATCAAGGCTTAGTTGAGACCAGAACTGGGAAAACGTGTGGCGCGGATGAAGGCGGGCAGTTTTTCGGGCATCTTCCCCGAACACCGGATTTTTGTCAGCAATATTGGCAAAGCCGGGACTCTGGATAAGAATTTCACCCTCGTTACGCAGACAGATATTGCGGTCATTTAATTCAATGATATGCACACTCACGCCTGTTCATCCCGTTCCGGAACCTGAAGATGCCTGATCAGGTAATCATCACAATAATTCTGCGTGTCCAATACCAGGCGATCCTGCATCAGCTGCAGCTGGTAAAGCAGAAACATGATAAGAATACTTACTACCAGAGCAATAAAGGTCGAGTTAAAGGCGACACCCAGACTGGCGGTGACACCGGCTATATCGCCGCTTGCTGCCTTGTGCGCCTGGCCAAGTGCTTCACCGATACCGCGCACAGTGCCAAGGAAGCCGATGGAAGGAATTGCCCAGGCGATATAGCGTACGATGGTCAGTTCGCTTTCCAGGCGATCGGCTTCGGAGTTGCAGGTGTCCTTGATGACAGAAGCAACGTCGGGAATATTTCGGGTAGAGCCAAAGCGTTGCAGCGCCGCCAGAAGTGCGCGAGGTAACAGGTATTGCCTTTCAACTACAGGTAGCGCCTGCACCGGCCGCGCATAATCCCGTGAGTCTTCCGGCAAGATACTCATGCCTTCTGACAGATTGAGTAGAGATCGACTGAGTAATTCGTTTTCTTTCCTGTTGCGATAAATCTTCAGTCCGATTATGGACATGGCCCAGAGCATCAGGATGATACAGGTCTCCTGCTCGAAATCTTTCATCACCACATATAATGAACGTTCCGAGACAAAGTCCGGATCTGCAGCCTGCATTATGGCTTGCTGCTCCATTTGCAAATCTGCATTGGGCCGAATAACTGCTACATAAATTGCATGCACTACGATCACCGCAATGATCAATGCAAAAACCTGGTAGAGAAAATCGGAAATAATGCCCTGCTGTTTCATAAAAATACCTTGTTCAGTTTTCTAAATTTAAATGTCTATCGGAAACGCGACAGGTAAGTCTTCTGTAATCTGTTCGCTGGGTATAAAATTTTCATCCATCGCGTCTAAAATATTTCCAGCAACAGGTTCAGTAATGTTTTCTTGCAGTGACTCTTCAAGACTTTCACTTACCACTTCTGTTTGCTGGTCTGCTTCAGGGACCGCCACTTCAGTTTCAGCCGCATAAACACCGACGCTGGAAAAAACCACAAGAGCCATCAATTTTTGGTAATGCGTCATAGCTGATTACTCAAGATAGCGTGCGACTCTGAAACCGACATCATCACGGGATTCATTATTGTAGTCGCGAAAGCTGAGTCTCAATTCTGTAATGGTGCCATGAGCCCAGCTTGAGCCTCTGATGACATGATAGGTTCCCTCTACTGGACCTAAAGGGTCTGTTTCCACGGCAGCGCCAATCTGGCCACTTGAGCCATAATAATCATGCACCCATTCTGCGGCGTTTCCGCCCATATCAAAAAATCCGTTACTGTTAGGCGCAAAACTACCTACCGGTGCTGTGCCCAGGTAACCATCATTGTAGTTGGCAATAATTCTGCCCAGAAAAACACCAGCGGATATATCGGCATAGTTACCATGATTGGCAGGGGGTGGTAACTCTGGTCCCCAGGGGAATTTGAGCAGGCTGTTTGGTTCATTGTCTACCCTTGCTGCCCACGCCCATTCTGCTTCTGTAGGAAGTCTGTAACCGGTACTGGCAGGATTAAAGCCGCTAATCATGCCGTTTTCTTCAAGGTAAAAAGGCTCAAGGCCTTCTTCGGCACTTAACCAGTTACAGAAAAGGGCGGCCTGATCCCAGGTTACTCTGACCACTGGCTGGTTGTTATTGCTCAAGGTTCTGCCTTCAATCACGCCGGAAGAATGTTCCTGATCGAATCGGGCAAACTGGCTATTGTTGACTTCCATCAGGGAAAGATAAAAAGGGCGTGTCAGATTTACATTACGCAGTACTTCATTGGCCTGACGCCCCGGCTCCCGTCTGGAGGCTCCCATCTGGAAGCTATTCGGGTAAATCAGTTTCATGGATTGCCCGGCAGCATTGGTGATAAAGGGTTTGATTGATTCCAGTCGCTGCTGCTCAAGAGTCTTCAGACTGACATCCAGTTTTTGTTCCAGACCGGGCCGGGAAACAAAATTGGTTTCAAAGCTAACGTATCCGTCGCGTTTTATTTCAAGCAGCTGAGTAGCGGCAAGCAACTTAATCGTCTGGTTGGCATTGCCCTGTAATTCTCCATTCACATACAGTTCTGCGTCTGTGGGTATTACACTGATTTCCACAGAACTGAAAATGGGGTCAAGATTAACCAGTAAAGAGACTTCTTCTTCAGGGCGGGTTGTAAAAGAGCGGCGGGTTTCCTGATAGCCATTGAGGAAAAAGGAAAGCTCATGTGAAGTGCCGGGAGGCACGATGATTTCAAGCGGGGTCTGTCCCTGAAATACGCCATCCATGGTGACATTGGCATTGCTGGGTGTTGATTGCAGAAGAACCAGACCGTCAGCCTGTTCCAGCTCGATCAGCGGCAAGCTCAATGACTGTCGTGCAATCACCGCAAGGGTTTGAGTCCAGGCTTTGTGAGCCGGTAATTTCACCAGTATTTCATGTTCGCCTTCGAGTATCTCTGCTAGTAACGGCGTTTGTCCCAGCTCCTGACCATCGACAGAAACTACAGCGCCGGCAGGACTGGTATTAAATGAGACTTCAGCCCAGGCGGGCAGCAATTCAATATCCAGGTTTTGTTTTGTTTGTCGCCCTTCCATAAAAATGGCAGTTTCAAGCGGCTGGTATCGATCAAGCGTGACCATAACTATATGATCACCTGCGTCTACTTCGAGATCTGTAAGGGGAGTTTCCCCTACCATCTGGCCATCAATAAAAACCTGTGCGCCATTTATACCGCCACTGTTCAGGGTAAGAAAGCCCGGAAGCGGTTGCATGTTAATGACAAAGGTTTGTGCCTGCTGATCAGTAACAGTGAGATCGGTATCCAGAGGGTAATATCCTTCGGCTGTAACTATGACAGGAAGGTCGCCCTTGAGCACCAGGTAGCGCGGACCAATTTTAATTGCCAGAGGACTTTCAACATTGATCAGACTGGTTGCCGGTGTTACATCCAGATAAACAGATTTCGCCGAAAGTACAAACCAGGCAGTACTGGCAAATAAAAGCAAAAAAGCAGAGAGAATAATTTTGACCGGACTAAGCTTAAAGCTGAATTTTTTTGAGGTCTGACCGACAGGAGTAAAATCAATCGGCTGGATGGGTTCGTCCAGATTTGAATTTCCGCTTGCCTTACTCGAATGATTTTTGATGTTGTCGTCAGACATCTGGTTATCAGCTCTTAAAAATGATCACAGTATTTCTTCAACACACTGCACAGTGATGATGGGGGGCTTGCCATCAAAACCTACAACAAACTCTTCCCTTACATCACGAAATCCCTCTCTGATACCAACCGCCACATAGGTGCCGGGTTCAAGGTTTAGCGTATGGCTGGTAAATTGACCCAGACGACCGACCTGGTAAACGGTGACATCAGTTAGCGCATCAGACTGCAATATTACTTCTACCGGTTCAGTTGCACGCTGAATGAAATTTCGCAGGGTATTTAACTGAGCGTTCAATCTTGGCCAGTTACCCTCAATTTTGGCGGCTTCGTTATAGATGCCAATAGCCTGTTCATAAACGGCATTTTCTGCAAGGCGCAATGGGTCATTGTTGATGGTTTCCAGATAGTTATCCAGATTATTGCGACTATTAGCCCTGTTCCTTCCTTCACGTGCGCTGACCACATTGCCATCAATGGCAAGCGCTTCATCATATTCAGTCAAGGCCGGTTGCCACTGTTCCTGACTTTCAAAAGCGGTAGCGGCATCAAGATGAATATTGATCGCACTCAGTGTGATCTGGTCAACAGTTTGTTCCAGCGCGGATCTGGCTTCGGGGGACTGGGGTTTCAGAGCCAGAGCTTGCTTGAAAGCGGTCTCGGCTGTTTCCGGTGCATTGGACGCCAGCGCGCTGAAGCCCTGAGACATGGCGGCAGAAAAGTCGCGATCCAGAATATCAGTATTGGCCTGTTCCAGCAGAGCGCCGGCACCGACATGGACAGGATCAATAGCCAGAGCCTGACGGTAAAGTTCGCGCGCACTTTCGAACTCGCCGGCATCATGAAACTGACGGCCCTGGGCTATAACGCCAAGCACCTCAGTAAGCAACTGGGCGCGATCATAACCATTTACTGCTTCGGCACTGTCAGGGTTAACCAATATGGCAATACTGAACGACTCTTCAGCCAGAGCAGGATCGTCGTTTAGGATAGCCTGTTCACCAGTGGCCAGATAGCGACTGAAAACATCCGGCAGGCTGACATCCAGACTGCTTAGTATTTCAAGACCCTGCTGATAGAAAGTAGCTGCGCCGATAAAATCCTGGCTCTGATAAGCTTCATCGCCCTGACTGGCCAAGGCAAAAACGCTATTAATTTCAGTTTCGGCCCAGCTTGCAACTTCTTTTTCTTCCAGTGATTCCTGCAGATCGAGTAGTTCAGCCAGGATATTTTGTGCTGTTTCCCGCTGCCGCAATTTTTGAGCTTCTTCAAACGGGGCTACAGAGTTTGCGGCGGCCGCTGTGTTTGATGGTGCATTCACAACCACCACACTGCTGGTTGTTGGATCAGGGGGTGAAATCAAACGCGGCAGCACAAAAATAACGCCCGCCACCAGCACCAGCAATAAAAAGAAAATACCGCCAAGGATTTTGGACTGTTTCTTTTTTTCCTCATCGCTGCGACGAATTTCCTCACCGCCAAGTGGAGAGACTGCAGCGCTTTCCACTTGTTCCGCAGGAGCAGACTTTCCAGTCAGGTTGATATCTGCAGGTTTGATGTTGTCAAAATCTGAATCAGCCATGGCGTGCTGCTCTTGATTAGTGAATTAGCCCTGATCCAGGACGGCCTCTTGTTCACTATAAATCCGAGCTTGTTGCCTCCCCGATATCATTGGCATAAATATCCGCGAGGAGTTCACGCCATTGTTCATACTGGGCTTCAACTGAGCCAGACAGAGTGATGGTACGCTCCTGCAACTCTATAGTCTGTGGCGCAATTTCCATTTCCAGTGAATTGCCAAGTTCCGCGAGTGCTTCTACATGCATTTGCCGTTCATCACCTTTATTAAAAGCATCCTTGATGAGCCAGCCACCGCTGGCAATAATTATCGGTGAACTATAATAAGCCGCTGCATTATTACTTTGAGTCGCTGCAATACCACCAATGATAGCAGCTACACCCATAATCATATTGCGTCTTGAATCAGCCGCAAGCCGGTCCATTTTCATCACTTCGTCATAGCTCATACGGCGGTATTCGGTATAGGGCGATTCCATCTGGCGTACAAAATTGGAATAGTAATCCTGCAGCGCATCCACATAGAGATAGTCTCTTTCCCTGATATCCTCAATGCGGTTAATGACAGGATCGTTTTTCGCAGGCAGGCGCGCTACCTGGAGAATACCGTTGCGCCCTTCTTCAAGATATTCATCAAAAATCTGTGGCGCAAAATCGCGGGCAAACTGAATCTGGGAAACAGTCCTGATATTTAATACTTCTTCACTATTTATATTGCGCTGTTTATAAGCAAGCAGATCATTGGCAATCTTGTTAAACAGACCCTGGAAGGCATCTTCACTGCGTCGCATACGCGGATCGTAGCTGTACTTGCTGACAACTTCCTCATATTCCTTATCGATCCAGGTTGCCCCGGTGGAGTCTTTTACATTTACCTGCAGGCGCATGGTTTCCCCGTCAGACTGCAGAATAGTGCCAGTGATAGCCAGATCACTGCTGGACAGATCACCGGGGACAACCCTGACGACTCCCCAGTTACCGCTGTTTTGCAGCGCTCCGGCAAGATGATAGGAGGCAAAGTAGGTTTCTGCCATGCGCACATCTGAAAAGGTTAATTCTTCCCGGTTGCGTGGAATGTCATCGAGACCAGGCTGGAAAATCCCTATGCCGATGTCCAGCAGTTCTTCTTCAACAACCCCGTCGCTGTCCGATTTGATCGGGGTGAATGATGTGCTTTTCACTGTCTGAGTAGAACAGGCACTGATGCCTGCTATCAGTAATAAAAAGAATAGTGGTCGAAAGTGTCTTAACATAACCGGATTCCTTTCATTATTTCTTCAATAGTTACCAATTGAGTTACCAAATTTTTAAAGTTCAAAGTGTAATACTTATGTGACCATGTTTTGGGATTCAACATTTTGCTTCAACCCCGAACTACTGCCCAACACCGGTATAAGCCCGGTATTCATCCCAAAGTTTTTCCCGCAATTCAGGATCGGGTTCTGTCATGGCAGCTTCCCGTAACTGTCGGGCAACAACATCATCATTGTTACCGTTTGGAATATCTTCAGGTACCGGAAACGTTTCCGGCTGATTGTTGTTGGAAAAATCACCCTGTCGACTGGCATTACCCGCAGGCATAACACCACCACCGGTTGAGCCTGGGGGAGCTGAGGCAATGACTATGGGGCCACTGGCACTGCTACCTTCCCCACCGCCATCAGCGCCACCAACTCCGCCTGCACCGCCTCCTGACATGACGCCACTGCCAGCTTCGTCGGCTTCAGACTGCGCGCGTTCACGTTCACCAAGAATCATACCGTCAAATTCAGCAAATCCCTCGTTAAGCCTTGCGTCCAGAGCCGCCCGTCGCTCTGAAGCTGTCATCACCTGACCGCGACCGGCGGAAAGGTCAGCAAAAGGGTCATCGCCACTGGTCTGGCCGCCACCAGCTGAGCTTCCGGCTCCGGCGGTCGTACTTCCGTCGAGGCCGCCATTAGCACCACTCTGTTGCCCCTGGCTGCTCTGGCCACCATTTTGAGAGCCAGCTTGACTGCCCGTCTGCCCCGTATTTTGCTGACCATTGGCACCGGCATTTTCAAGGCCGCTATCACCAGCAGCCTGATCACTGCCAGAGGGTCCCTGGCTGCCTGCAACCTGAGGTAAAGACTCAAAGCCACCATTTGAAGTGGATGAATCACTGCTTTCAGACCCGCTTTGTTGGCTTTGGGAAGACTGGCTGTCACTGCCCTGGTTGCCGCTACTACTGCTGATAGTAGGCAAGCCTGGCGAGCCTGGCATACCCGGGGAACTACCCGGCATACTGGACGAAGAGCTGGTGCTGCTGGGTGAGCTGCTGCTTGAAGATGAGCTACTGCTTGAAGATGAGCTACTGCTTGAAGAGGGGCTGCTGCTGGATGAAGCGCTGCTGCTCGATGAAGAGCTGCTGGACGAAGAACTTTGCGAGCTCTGCGATGAGCTGGAACTGCTACTCGAGGACGAGCTTGGTCTGCTCGGAGGAGCGCTACTACTGGAAGAAGATGAGCTGGGCATACTGGGGGATGATGAGCTGG
>Ga0181557_1000560_pt1 | contig 46619 bp, 40 predicted proteins | sample 011ome_23_FD_148632 | JGI IMG/M metagenome (GOLD analysis project Ga0181557, IMG submission 148632) | Coastal salt marsh microbial communities from the Groves Creek Marsh, Skidaway Island, Georgia - 011506CT metaG (spades assembly) | ecosystem: Environmental > Aquatic > Marine > Intertidal zone...
ATTAGCGACGCCGGACGGGTTATGGCCACCAACTCGCGAAATGGAACGCGTCGAAAAGGCGCTTTGGGAAGGGTGCGGGTGCAAGATGTGGGAGATGATGGAAGTCGATAACCGACCAGATGTTATCGCAAACGCGCCGTTACAGCCGTTACACGACGTCGTCTTGAAATCGTCTCTCATTCTTCCGTGAGTGAGACAAAAAAAGCAGTTTTAATAGAAGTAGTAGTAGTAAAGTAGCACCATCGTCAAAAACATCTTTTCCCGCTCTTCACTCTTTTTTTGTCTTCTCGTTTCGCTGAAATGCGCAACGTCACGGCTGCACGAAACAAACCTCTCATGGCATCCTCTCATTCGAGCCGTCGTAAACAACAACTAAAAACGAAACCGATAAACCCTTTCCTCCGCTTCTCCGTCATCCTGCTGACGTTTCTCTCTTTACTTTCCATCGCTCTGTATTCCAATCGAACGAGAACACGAAACGAACGCGAAGCGGTGGCGTATTCGTTGTGGTTGGAACCACCTACTACGGATGATTTATCCTCGAGAGTTGAAAACTTTATCGTTGAAAACGCGAAAAACGACGTCGCGTTCAAACCGCACGTGACGTTGTTAGGCCCAATCTACGACGAAAACGAACGCGCGATGGTTGCGAAAACCGAGAATTTAGTTCGAGAGATTCGAGAGAAGATGATGAAGAAGACGACGACGACGTTTAACATCCGGTTCCCGAAAGGCGCACAGGTTGGACAAACGTACTTCCAATGCGTGTATTTAGAAGCGGAATTGACGTCAAACTTGTTACACGCGCGAGAGAAGGCGATCGAACTGTTCGATATTCGGGACGCTCGAAGATATACGCCGCACATGTCTTTAGCGTACGGCGACGACTCGCAAGGCGAGCGGTTACGGTTGAAGCTGAAAGCGGACGAAGTGTTCAAAAAAGCCTTCTCGCTCTCAAACACGGACGAAGAAAACGAAGACGAGACCTACGAAGAATCGTTCAACGCGACCAGCGTGAGTTTGTGGAAGACAGACGTGGAAGATAAGAGTTGCAAGTCTTGGAGGAAAGTGAAAGAGTTTCCTTTGTTTCCGTAGCGTCGTTCGTCGTAGCAAAATATTCGCGCATAGAGATAGAAAGAACAGAGGATCACATTTGAAACTACTCTTCTCATAAAAACGGTCACAACGCGTCTCTCTCTTCTACTAAAGGCTATTTTTTCGTGTCTAATCGAATCTCTCTTGTCATCGCGTCTGTGTCTTCGGTTGTCGTCTCTGTTGTGAAGTCGTTCGTTGCCAATGAAAGTGCGGCAAATCGATCGGTTTCCTTAAACTCTCCAAGACTAACGCGTCCTCCCCTTCTCCGTGATGTAAATACGGATCTAATTTCCTGTATAAAACTTCTTCCGCATCTTCTAATCGATCTAACAAAGACCCATCGTGCGCGTGTGGATGTTTCCGCATCGGTTGCATTTGCACCTCGTTGGAATCGGATTGAAACTCTTTCAAAAGAATCAAACAACAGGACGCGAGTAAAGCGAGGAAACAAAATACGGCCAGTTTTGCTACGCGTCGGTATCTGCGCAAGGTTTTCGGATTGTTGCTCAGAAGATGTTGAGAGTGGTTTTGCGACATTTTTTATCTCATCATACAAGTGAAGAAAATTCGATTCCAAATTCCCCGCAGAGTAAAAATGGGTCAAGGCGCTTCGTCTTTGCAACAACAAAGGAACAGGAAGAAAAACAGATGCGTCACCGACGATAACGAGTTCATCGATGTCTTCAACGCGAGCTCGTCCTTTCAAAACACCACCACTGAAAAGGAGGACGACGATAACAAAGAAGAAGAAGAAGAAAATACATCCGACAACAACGAGAATTGGAATTTCGCGCGCAGGACGAGGAAACGATTGAACGAGTTGAGAGAACTCGCACCGTCCACGGCGAAACCGATGCTCGTTTTAAACGCACTCTCAGACGAAGAAGACGAGGACACGACGTCAAAATCGAAGAAAAAGAACGGAAGCAATGACAGGAGGAGTTGGCAGAAAGTGTTCGATGTGCTCGACGCGTACGAACGACACCAAGAGGATGGTGATGGAGACAAATATTCGTCAAAGAGCGAATTGATTGCGAAGCTGCGCGAAGTCGCGAAAGCGATTCGATTGGCCGCCGAAAACACCACGGAAGAAGAGGACGACGACGACTTTTACGAAGCGCAACACACATCCGAAGGAAAACCGACGCCCCCGAGTAGGCTTCTCTCGTCCCCGATATCCAAAACGCCCCCGCCGGTACAGCCGCGAAAGCTTCGGGCGAAGAATCGGAAAAAGAACGACGACGACGATGCGAAAGACGACGGCGAGAACGACGACGACGAAAACGATTCAGACGACGACGAAAACGCGACAGGTGGTGTGTACAGCGAGTACGTCCGGAACACGGACGATTTGCTCGTCGTCGCCGAGAAACTTTCTTCGCTCCTTTAGAAGAAATACGTACAAGAAGTAAAAGAAGAACAAAGAGTATAGTTTGTAATAAAAGCGTCCTCCTCTCGCCAACTCTGGTTGTTCACAAAGGAAAAGGGCTTGAGTAGAAAGAGGAGAATTGTAGCGGCGAAAGAGCGAAATAGCACCGCAGCCTCGCCTCGTGTAGTACGAAAAGCAGCATTAGTGTAATATTAGTAGTAGTAGTAGTAGTAGTAGTAGTAGTCCTCTCTTGGGCAAAAAAATTCTTCTTTGGTTTGCGTAGAAAATTTCGCCTTTAAAAAATTTGGCTAAAAAGCATCTCACATCAAGGCACTTTTTTTCAGTCTTCCCCTTTAAAAAGCGACGGAGTGTCTTCTTCTTAGGTTAATTTATTATCTAACCGCTGCGTCCTCACATCTCTCACGCGAGAAGAAGAGGAAGAGGAAAGAATTTAAATTTACTTATACACGCGCGTTTGCGTTTGAACGAGCGCGGAGTTTTGCCCGCGTTGTAAATACTGGTGCGTTTATTTTCGTCGTCGTCGTTTCGGCGCGCGAGCATCTCACAACATCGCGCGCTTTGTTTTTGTAACTGTTTGAATTTCCCTTTTTTCTTCTTTCTTTCTCTCTTTGCGCGCGCTTTTCATGTGAGTGGTATAGTCTCGCGCATATCGTCGCAACTGTTGCTGACGCGCGCAAACTCTGCTCTTTCTGTTTTCCTTCACGAACAACGACGACGCACTTTCTGCCCTGCGCGTTTTAGGTTTCGAGCGAGAGAGTCATCAAACAGTCTTTAAAACGCAGAGGAGCGTGTGTGGTGGCGGCCAACAGAAAGAACGAAAGAGAAGGATTATGAAAAATACCAACAACGCGTCGCGTTCGGCGTCGTTCGAGATGGAGGACATCGAAGGCGGCAAAATCGAAGACGCGTACAGGAAATCATTTTTACCGATGGACGACGAGAGCAACGGCTCTGAGGATAAGGGATTAAGGAACGACGGAGGAGACATTGAGTTTAGCCCGTATTTCGGCGACGAAGGTTTGGCGATGAAGAACGACGAGCAAGATAACGAGATGATGGGGTTCTTTAAGAGAAGCGTGGCGAGTCGCGCGCGGTCGGCGTCTGGGAGGTCCAGTCCCCCGAGCAGTGGTGGAAGGAAATCTCTCAACAACAACAGCAACAGCAAGGCGGCGAGCTCGAAGAAACAACAGTCGAACCAAAACAACAACAACAACAACAACAACACCGCGAGGCAAAATCTCACCGGTAAAAAACGAAAAGCAGCTACAGGACATCATCGTCATCATCCACACGCGAGAGACGATCCGAGATTATCACTGTACGATTACGCGCACGATTTAGTCGACGATCCGAGTAAAGGAAGTTCCGAGGATAACGGAGGAAATACAAACAGCGGAGATAACGCGAGTAACGAGAATACCAACGGAGGCACGTCTTCCAGACGACGAACGAATCGAAGCAGCTCGTCGAACTCATCGAGAGAGGAGCTCTTTCAACTCGGCGCTGGGATGGGAACAACAGCGACAACTTCGACGAAGAGGGGTCAATCTACGTCGTCAGCGCCTTTGAGTAAGAGGAAAGCGTCGACGACGAGTACGAAGAAATCGACATCGTTAACCAAACCGAAAGCAAAGAAAGAAACAAAGAAACCGACAAAGACGACGACCGCGACAAAATCAGGTAAACCGAAGAAGAAATTAGGACGACCTCGGAAAGAGGATAACTCACTGGGGACGTTGTTTGCTCCGGCGACGAAGATCGCTCGCGGTAAACGAACGACCGTTTCGCGCAAAGCGAAAGCCAACGTGTCTGCTTCGGTCCTGCTTAAAGGCATCGGGTCTAACGAATCGATATCCATCGAAGGAGAGATTCCAGCGATTGAGATAGAGATCGAAACAACGAAAAATGTTGACAGTATAGATCAGTCGCCGAAGCATATGCAAGCAAAACAGACCAGAGTCTCACAAAACGACGAAACTATCAACCCCGGAGGCGCCGCGTCCGAGTTTCTCTTTCGAAATCAGAATACTACCGCCAACGCCACCGCGGCCTCCAAAAATATCGACAAAAACCAAACCATGTCGAATTTACTGTATATTCAAAGTCAGGAACAACAAATGTTGATGCAGCAGCAACTCGAGGAGCGACAACGGTTGACATCCTCCATTAACGATGCGGCGGCGGCAGAGAATAAGAACGGCGCTACCGCCGCGGCTACGAAGAAGAACATCAAACAAAGGAAAAAACGAGAGGCACAGAAAGAAGAGCAAAATGCCATGGTATTCGATCGATCTCACGCCCCAGGCGGCGACGAGCGACCCGCGGTGTTAGCTCGATACCTCGAAAAGAGAAAATCGAGGAAGTTTGCCAAGAAAATTCACTACGAGAGTCGAAAGGTGAGAGCTGACAACCGCGTGCGCGTAAAAGGCCGATTCGCGAGCGGGAGCGTAAACATCGTCGAGAAACATCCTCACGACGAGGAAAAGACTTCTGGGCAAGCGCAACTCACGCACGCGCAAAAACAGACTCAGGAAATAATGCGAGCCGTCGGTTCTGCCGGCGCCAGTTTAGCCGCCGAGAAGGAGATGATGCGTGGTAAAGAAACGAATGCGGAAAAAGCAGTCCTTCAGCGCGCGCCTCCACCTCCATCGCCGACGTCGCTGGCGCTTACGACGAACACATAATAATAACCATCTGTATATATACATTGATCAAAAAATTGTTGTAATTACATACTATTCTGTACCATTTACCTACTATAAACCGCTACCTCAGTCCCTTCTATTTGCTAAACAAACGCGTCTCTAAAACTCTCTCTTCACCCGAATCATCACCTCCACAACACATTCCTTTTCACTTTGCTTCTTTCGGAACTTCCCACGTCTCCTTATCCGGGTCCGCGCTTTTCAGCTTCGTCTCAAAATTCCCTCTCTCGTTCATTTTCCCTTGCAAAACGTTCGTCGTTAAGAACATTTCCGCCTCCTTCCCTTCTTTGATTCGTTTTCTAATTTCCTCCTCGTTTGCGATATCTTTGTGTTGGTCAAAGTGCGAACGAATTTCAATCGCGGACGCCTGTAAGGCTTTCTCGTCGCCGTGAAAGAGCGCGAGTCGAGCGCGGAGGAGTCTGCGGAGGAGTCTTCTTGCCTCGTGTCCTAAAAGCGACGACGATGATGATGAGAGAGACATATAACTACGTGTGATTTGACGTGGTGGTGGTTCTTTTTGTGTTGTTTTTCCCAAGAGGGAAATTTGTATCTAAAACGCCAATTCGTTTTGCGCATGTCAAAAAAAAAATACGCGCGCGCTTTTGTTAACAAGAACGAGCACGCACATACATTACACATTCAACAACAAAAATGTCCTCCTCCTCCCAAAACGATGGCATCGTTAACGTTTTAATAGCGCTCGGTCCGTTGTCGCAAGACGACGTGAACTGTTCAATAATCGAGTATTTCTCACGCCATTTGGCATCCCCCAAAGTCAAGGCGTTTGTATTTTCGTACTGTCCTCAAAGCCCGCACACGGCGAACGAGAAAGAAGAACTCTCTCTCGATGCGGAGACGAAACGTAAAGGATGCAGGAAAGCGCCCGTGAGCGTTTTGGACGACGCGCGTTTGAAGAAAAAAGTCGTGGACGTTCCCGGCGCGTCGCTGGAGAAGACGTTCGTTCCAGAGTTTATGCCCTTGGGTGGGAAGCTGAGAGCGAGTTTGTTCGCGCTGGAGTCGGGGGCGAACGTGAACGCGATTGAAGTCTTCGAGGTGGATCCGGAAAGCGGATTTCCGCACGCCGCGGCGGCGATTCAGGGCATATGCGACGGCGCGTTTGCAAAGAAAGCGAGCGCTTTGCCTGGAGAGCGAAAGGAGGAACCAGAGCCGGCGTTTTTCGTACCGAGACCGGATTACGTGTTGATGGGAACGCACGGGAAGAGTTTACTGGAACGTTTCGTGGTCGGGAGCGTCGCAACCAACGTGTTGCACAACGTCGACGTGCCGAGCATCTTTTACCGTCAGAACGTGGAGTTTAAGGAGAAACCGGTTGCTGGCGTAAAAACAGAAGGGGAGGCGTATCAAAAGTACGCGGTCGAGACGCCTCCTAAGGGAGAAGGCGACGAAGGCGAGAAACGCGAGGCCGATCAACAACAACAACAACAACAACAACAACAACAAAGAAACGTTGTATTGTTGGGGATCTGTGGTACGCAATCGTCGATCGATGTGGTTAAATTCTACGTCAAAAAGCTCGCGCGCGAAAACGACGACGTCATCTTAGCGCACGTTCCGATGAAAGAACAAACCATGCGCTCGAAACACGTCACGCAATCAGACGTCACTCTTAACCTCGAGACGTGTAAGAAACTCGTCGAAGTGTTCGTGAAAGACAACAAGTGCGAAGAAACGTTTCGTTTACGCGACGTCATCAACCTCGGCACCAAAACGAACAAAACTTCCCCTCGCGTCCTCGATCCGAGAGAACAGCTCGTCGAAGCCGCGAAAGGTTTCGGCGCGACCATGTTACTCGTCGGTCGATCCGCGTTCGGGGACCAAAACTTATTCGGGAAGATGTTCTACGTCGGCACGTTGCCTTTGTTTTGCACGCAATACAGCCCGTGCCCGGTGTGCGTGTATAATCCTCCCAGGGAGGAACGCAAGGCGAAAAGTTACCAGTCATTTTAGAGAGACTTTTTCCTCCATTTTTCGCCAATTAGAGAGAGACATTCGAATTCTTCACTAAGTTTATATGCGCGCTGTTGTTCACACTTCGAGGAGCATCCTTTCTTTTTCCACGACTTCGAGAATACGCGTGAACACAAAAATGACCTCCTCCTTATTATCGTTTCGAACGATGTGCGTTTCGCCGAAAACGGTATTCTTAAGAAACAACGCAAAATCGAATAAGAGGAAAAAATTGTGCGCAAAACCGACCGCCGCCAACGCGGTTTCGCCCCCCGATTCTTCTTCTTCGTCGTCGTCGTCTTCGAGTTCTTCTTCCGGGAAGAAAGTCTCAAAAAACGCGCTAAAGAAGCAAGGGAAGTGGCAAAAAGGAGGAGAGAATAATCGAGGGGGTAATGGTGGTGGTAATAACACCAACAAGAAGAACAACGGCCCCGGGGGTGGATCCAAAGCTGGGTTTGAGATTCAAGGGAAGTTAACCCAGTGTTATTCCTTGGACGAAGTGTTCCAAGTGGTGAGGAACGAAGTCGATCAGTTTGATTCCATAAACGCGTCGACGGCGTTACATCGCATCGCGAGTAAAGGGACGCGAGAGTTTGATGTTTCTTCTTCATCTTCTTCTGTGAACGGGAGAGGAGCGTCGACGAGCGTGGCGAGAGCCGGGAGGAGGACGACGGGAAGTCGCGACGGCGGCGACGGACATCCGTACGAACGGATAATAAAGAACTCGGATTTTGAAAACTTGATGGGTGTGGTGGAGAGTAACTTAGCAAACATGGACCAGTTTGGTCTCGCAAACGTCGCGTGGTCGTTGGCTCGGTTGAGAGTGTTTGAAGACGATAACGGGGAGAATAAAGAAATGAACGAGAAAGGCGCGGAAATGTTGGATACGATTGCGAGAAATTTCGCCAACTGCGTCAAAAGACAAGGCGGGTCGAGCGTTAGACCGCAAGCGTTTAGTAATTTGCTTTGGGCGTTCGGGAGTTTTAAATATAAAATTAGCGACCAGGATGGAGTTTTGAGTAAAATCTACGACCAGTGCGAAACGTCGTGGGTGGAAAACGCGGACGCTTGGAAGCCGCAAGAAATGGCGAATTTATTAGTCGGCGTGGCGCACGGAGACAACGCGACCGACCGATGGTCGTTTTACGAAAAGATGCAAAATTGTGCGCTTCACAATTTGAAAGCGTACCCGATGGATGATCGAAACGCAGACCCGAGGTTTGTGTTTACCTCCAGGGATATATCAAATTTTTTGTGGGGGTTGAGCAAGTCGCTGAAATCTCAAAAGTTCAACGCGCAATCGATCGATCCCGAATTGATTTCGATGATGTTGCAACGATTGGTGGCAGATAATTTCGGTGGTAAACAAAGCGTCTTGAACGTCTCCATGACTGTATGGGCGCTCGCGAATTGTAAGTGTCAAGTTCCGGCTCCGTTTATGAATGCGTTGAATCAAGAGATTCCGCGAATGACGAAAAGACTCTCCGCATCTCAGCTCGATGCCATTGCGTGGTCTATCGGCGAGGCGAGATTTACGTTGAAATATGATGACGATGCAATCGATGCCGTCGCGGAAGCCATCGCAGATAACAGAGAAAGCGTGTTTAACGAATCTGATCCGGAACTCGTGGCAAAAATCTTTTGGGCGCTGTCTCGTCGAGGACGCATTCCTGCGGATGGTTCGATAATCGATAAACTCGTTCGAAAAGTCGAAATGTGCGTGGATGACTTAGAACGCTCGGATAAGCTGTTAATCTTACACGCCTGGGGCGTGTTACGAATCTCGCCTGGCGAGAACGTCGTCAACAAGCTCGTCCGAGCGTTTTTGGATGAAGACGAATACGAAGAGTTGGAACCGGACGAGTGCGCGAAGCTGCTCTGCGCATACGGCCGCATCAACCATCGACCTTCGTCGTCTTCAGAAGCTGGAAGTAAGTTTGAAGCACACCTCACGCATCTCGCGCAAACGCTCGCGGACTCCGCCCAAGCCTCCAGACTCAACCCCGGCACCCTCGCGCTCGGCTTGTGGGGCTGCGCGCTCTTAAAACTCGACTTGGACGAAGACGTCTTAGACGTCTTAGCGAGAGACGCCATCCGCCAAACCGATTCGTTGCGTCCAAACGCGTTCGCCAAGTGCATCTGGGCGTTATCTACGTTAAGGTACGACCCAACCCAAGACGATTTGGCCAAACTCACCAAGAAAGCGCAAGCGACGATTTTATCCCCCAGCGAGACCAACGACGCCAGTCAAAGCACCAGAGAGGAGGTGGAAATTGCCCTGAAGAAGTTAGGCGGCGATTCTTTACATTAATTAATCTGTATATATATATATATATCGCGTTGTCGTCGCTCGTGTTGTAATCATACATTTATAATATATAAAAGTCTTCCGTGTGCGCCGCCCCGGCTTTTGTGGCTTTTTGTTGTCCTTCTCGAGCTTCTGTTCAAAACATAAAAATATCTTCCTGCTGCTTTGGAAAAAAGCGTCATTAAAGGAGGTTATACGATGCTCACGCAGACGACATCATCCTCGCTCGTTCACAGAGCACCAGCGACGAGATCATTCGCGCGACAGGAATTCCAACGCAGAATTTATGGCGTTATCACAGATCATCGAGCCGTTCGAATATCGGCCAAATCGGCGAACGACGAAGCGCGATCCGAATCCGCAACATCACCAACGAACTCTTCGTTACGATCTTCTTCCGATGAATCCTCGTCGTCAGCAACGAACTCTTCGTTAATCCAAACGGAACGTTTGGACGTCACGGAATCCCCGTATTACCGCGAACTTTCCAAAGACGTCGACGCGATCGATGCGACGAGGTTTTTGAAAGCACCGTCGGACTTTTTTGAGCTTTTAGATTTAGATTTGGACGACGCGGACGTTTGGGCGTCGCGAGACGAAGCGATGGTACAATCGATCGTACAAACCGCGTTCAAGAAAAAGTTGAAGATTTCGCATCCGGATGTTTTAACGTCGAAGTACGCAGACATTTCCGAAGAGGAAACGAACGGATTCGCGGTCATTTTAAACGCGGCGTATAAGACGTTATCCGATCGACAAACGCGAGAACCGTACCTTCTCGCTGTGATTGATTTTCGGAAACATTTCTTCTTGAGCGAAGAGACGAAGTTTGACGGCACGCCGGTATCCAAATGGAGCGGCGAGGAAGGCGAGACGAGAGCGGTTTTTGTGGACGAAAGCGAGTGCATCGGGTGCGGAAATTGTGCACAATATGCAGCAAAGACATTCAGCATGGACGTAGATAAAGATTACGGCAGAGCGAGAGTAATTAACCAATGGGCGGACGATAGCGAGACGATCGAGATCGCCATCGATATGTGTCCAGTAGATTGCATTTGGTTCGTAAAAAGGAATCAACTCGCGGCGTTAGAACATTGCATGAAATTCTGTCCGCGCGAAGATCCTGGGATTATGGGCAGAAGAAGAGGAGGTAATTTCGGTTCGCAAAGAGCAAAGCACAATCCATTCAGCGCCGCAGAAAGCTTCTTAAAACGCTTCGACGAAAACGGTGAACTGTTTGGTGGTAAAAATCCGGCTGGACTATCGTTCTCGTGGCACGATGAACGGCTAGCGTCGACCATTGCCAAAGCGTGGTTGTCGTTGCCAGCGGAAGTGAGACGACAAGGTTGGTCAGAGTTCAAACATAAATTCAACACCTCCGGTGTCGGCGGCGACTACTCCGTCGAAGATCGCACGTTCTTGAAGACTCGGTAAAAAATTGATTGTATAAATGTTTTACAACGTGTTTCTCTCTGTCTCTCTCTCTTTCTGCGCGAGTGAGCGTGCGTGTAGTATATTTTAGCGTGTACGTGTATTAATAACTAAAGCACTTCATCTTCATCACTGCTGCTGTCGAACAAAACTCTCGAGTTCACCGCGTTCGTTTCGATTTTCCCTCCTCGATAGACTCGCCTCTTCTTCTCCTTGTTCTTTTCGTGCGCGAACTGTTTCCCTTGCTTTTGAACAAACTTCTGCTCCGCTTTGTACCCGAGATTCTTCCTATAGTTTCCAACCCCGTGCGCGTTTCGGAACTTATTGTCGCCTTTCTTGTTCTTCTCGTTGAGCCATTCCTCGTCGTTTACTCGATTAAACGGTCGCGCTGATCTGCTCTTCGACATGTCATTTCCCTTTTGTTCCTTAGAATTAAAAAAGTTGAATCCAAGCTCGATGGTGTTCTTCCGCGCCGAGGACGGTGGTGGTGGTTTCTGGCCTGCCGTCGCGAGAGATGGGTAGCACGACGTCGTCGCTTTGTTTTCTCGAGCGTCGTCGTCGGTGATCATGGTTGGTTCGAGCGCTGAGACGAGAGCCAAGGGAGAAATTATTGGGGAAAATTCAAAAATACGCGAGAAAGAACAACACACTGTTTCCGATACAAAAAGGACATGACAAAGAACGTTGTCGTCGCCTCCAATAACGGGTGGCGATTAGTCGCGTTTAGTTTGATCGCGTACTGGATATCTCTCGTGTTGATTTTGAAAACGAGGCGAGATGCAGTCGTCTCGTTTTCGTCTTCTTCTTTATCTTCTTCTTCTTCTGTTGAAGCTCGGGGAAGAGAGATAAGGCTCGCGGTGGTGACTCCGACGTATCACCGGGAGAAAAACAGAAACATCCAGACTATTCAGTTAATCGCTCTCCAAAATACGCTCTGTTCGACGTGTTTGGGAATGATATGGATCCTCGTCGAAAGTGAGAGCGATTGGAGAAAGAGTTCGCTGGTTGAGAGATACGAACGAGAAGAGAGGCCCGCGTACTGTGAACGCGTGCTCGTGAAGGCGTTGAGAGTGAAGGTAGAACGATCGAAGCACAGAGGAGTTGCGCAACGAAATAAAGCTTTAGACTGGTTGGAACAGCAGATTTCGTACGTTGAACAGGATCCGGTCGTTCTGTTCGTGGACGATGATAACGCGTACGCCGCTGAACATTTTGTGAGAGCGACTAAGATAGGAAAGGTAGGAGTTTGGCCTGTTGGATTTCCGAGCACTAAGAGTAAGTTTGAAGCGCCCGTGGTTAAAACGCAACATCAAAGTGACGCATTGCGATCTTCTTCGTCTTCTTCTTCTCCAAAAGTCGTAGGCTTTCGTTCGTTTTGGTGCGGAGATTTAAAAAACTTTAAACCTCGCGTATTTAACGTCGATATGTCTGGGTTCGGCGTTCGTTTACACGCCCTTGAGAAAGTACGATTCGACGAGAATGTGCGATCTGGCTACTTAGAAGACGCGTTCCTGCAGGCAATCACACGTAGCGTTCTCAGAAGAGATAATAAAACCAGCGAAAACGAAAACGAAGGGAACCCGTCGCACTTACTGAACGCTCTCGAAACCACACACGTGTCCGAGATATTTGTATGGCACTTATACCACACGGTTCTTTCTGGCGAGACACCGGCCGCATTGGTTGTCTCGAAAGTACCGAAGGGAGATAGTTTCCTCTGTCCATGAGTAGAATTCTCTTTAACATTCCGAAAGAACGCGCTCGCGTAAGCGGTGTGAAGAGTATCCTTTTGTCTTTTCTCGTTTTTCTCAATTTCTCTGCTCTTTTTTATTCCTTTCTTTCAAGCGTCGTGAAATCTTCTTCACAACTTGACGCGCAAAGGCGGTGCATTCATACGCACAAAATGCGCCATCTTTATCTCGCATCCGTGCTTTACGTCTTTATGTTCCTTTTGGAGCGCACATCTGCCGCGTATTTGCGTTTCGCGCGTCGTCCACCGCGTCTGTCTCTTCGCGATGATAACGGTATCTTCTCCTCCCCGTCCTCCTCGTGCCAAAACGAAGGCACGAAAACGCACGACGGATGCGACGACCCGATGTATACGAAAGAAATGAACGGAGACGAATCCGATCGGTTCGACATGTTTGAACTCGCGCGCTCGTGGACGCCTGGATTTTGCGCTTCGTTCGACTCCTCTTCTTTGGGAAAAGGAAAGAAAAAGACGGAGTGCCAGAAGGCATACTTAAAGAACGAGTTGACCGTGCACGGATTGTGGCCAAGTTATTCCGAGCCTTTGAGCGACCCCGCGGTGGTATTGAGAAGTATTAAAGACAAGAAGAAATGCTACTGGCCTCAAAATTGTCGCATACCGCCGGGGTACCCGAGAAACGAAAGCTTTCGTTACGACGAGAAGGCGTTGCCGAAGGGCGAAGAGTTTGAGAGATTAGCGCCGGCTTGGTATTACGACGGTTTAGCCGAACACGAGTGGGAGAAGCACGGGACGTGCGCGATGTGGCCTGCGAAGGACGATGCCACCAGTATTGGTAGCACAGGAAAGAACGTAGTGAACCCGCTTACGCAGAAAGATTTTTACGCCGGGATGTTTCACTTGGCGAAAGATTTAGGCACGCCGGAGAAACTCTCTCGAAGCGCGGGAAAGAAAGTGTCTTTGGACGAACTCAAAAGTGCGTTTTCGGAGATAAGTCCTAACCTCGCCGCGTTCGGGTGCGATTCGAGATGTAACTTTGTCCAAGTCGTCCAATGTTTCCGACGACCTTCTTCCTCAGCGCTCGTCTCGAGGAGTAGTACTAGAAATAGCAGCAGTAGCGATAGCGATTTCATCGGCCACCCGATGGATTGTCCGTGCGTCGGCGTTCGCGATTCTCGCTACGACAACTCCTGCGAGAGTCACTGCGCCGATGGCGTGTACATCGTCGACGCCGCCGCCCCTTGATGATATACTATCTTTTTTTAGCGTTCGTTGTGTTATGATTATGAATATTTGCACCTCACATCGAAACTTCACAAAAGTTCTCCTCTGCGTACGTACGAGAAAACAAGAGTACGAAAGAGTATAAAAATCATCGAGCCCAATGGAAGCGTGGTGGACGGCTAACGTCGTCCAACCGTTCGAGGAGCTCTTACATTCCTACAACACCTCCTCGAACCGTCAATCCGCGGATGCGGTGAAAAAACGCATCAAGTTAGCGCAAACGACAGGCTTGTGTAACTTGGAAAGGAATCTGAATTGGACGCGCTTCCCGGATTTCATATTCGACGTCGTCGGTGCGAACAAGTGCAAAGTTGTCGACGTTTCCGAGAACCAACTCGAGGAGATTCCAGAGAAAGTGAACTTGTTGCAGAAATGCACGAAGTTAATCGTCGCGAATAATATGCTTTTAAGACTACCGGACTCTTTACACATGAAGAGTTTAAAAGTACTCAATTTGAGTCGAAACCGATTGAGGAAACTCTGCGCTTTGGATCTGCCGAATCTCGTGGAACTTATCGTAGATAACAACGAATTGACGGAGTTACCGGAGAGTTCGTTTGGGACGATGAAAAAGTTGGAGATTTTCAGTTGCTCGGAGAATAGGATACGGGACGTGACGTGCGTGTCGGTGTGCGCCTCGTTGACGGACGCGAGGTGCGAGAGAAATCAAATCGAAAAAATACCGGATGAGTTTGCGTTTTTGAGGAAGCTGAGACGGTTGAGAATGGATGGGAACGAAAATATACGCACAGTTCCGTCGGATGTGTTTAAGCATTGCGAAGGGTTGGAGGAACTCTCGTTGAAAGATACCAAAGTGACCGCGGAAGATTTGCGAGAGGTGGAAGGTTGGGAATCGTACGAACTGCGCAGACAAAAGAAGGTTGAAAAGAAAATCGATGGGAATGTCATGCTGCTGAATGGAATGGATGACGGTTTGGAGCGGAAAATGTAGTGCAATAGTAGTAGTTTAGCTTTAGTAGTTTAGCAATTAATAAATAGTATATGAATAAAGTTATTTACAACTCGGAGTCTAAATTAGGTAAGCAGCAAAACTATAGAAGCAAAAAATACAAATCAACGTGGTAGCGTGCGCTCACACTCCACCCATTTTTATATTCACTCATCAGGAACAACGCTTTCACTCATTCCAGTCGGTGGAAGTGGTTGGCTAAAATCTTGTTGCTGCTGTTGTCCGTGATGCTGCGGTATCGGAATCATTCCGCTCGGATCCATACCGTCCGGCCCCATCATTCCGGGTTGTCCGAACATGGCCGCGTTTCCGGGAGGGAAACCCATCCCATACGGCGCACCGTACATATTCGGATACTCTTTCCCGTCTAGACTAGCTCCTCCCGACATACCCCCTGCGTTCATATTTGCGTTCAAACTACTCATATCCACCCCTCCAATGTTGCTAATGCTAGTGTTCCCATCGTCTCCCGATTTCATGTTTTCTCCGCCGATTAACCCCCCTTCGTTTTGCTGCTGCATGGCGGCAAAATGAGGAGGCGGAATCATCATTCCGTTCGGTGCGTACATGATTGGATTACCCATCGCATCAAACTGAGGAGGCATCCCCCCTGCCGCCATCATTTGTTGCATCATCGCCTGTTGCTGATGTTGATGATGCCGCGAGCCTCTCGGCGGCATGCCGTAACTCATCTGAGATATGTGTCGAGACGCGTAGTTTACATCAATCGTTCGGTTTTGAAACTGTAAGTTGCGTAAATCTTTTACCGCAGCGGCAATCTCTGGGTGTGCAAACTCAACGAACCCGTATCGTTTGGATGCGCCGGTTTCTTTATCGTAAATCAAACGCACTCGAGCGACTGGACCGTATTGCGAAAAGAACCATCCAACTTCCTCCTCCGTAGCGGTTTTCGGCAAGCCGCCGACGAACACTTGCGAGGAGTATTGCGGGTATCCACCTCCCATGCCTCCCATGTTATTGTTATTATTATTATACCGCCTGGATGATGTCGACGGCGACGCGCCTCCAACCCCGCGGTCTTGTTCGCTTCCTTGCTCTTCCGCAGGTAACGGAAATCCATTTTCGTCCAACAAAGGAATGGTTTCGTTATTACCACCAATCGCGGCTACGTTCTTCGCATTTCCGTTCGCGTCGTCAGAATCTTCTTCGTCCGGGTTATTCACGATCCCATCGTTCCCGTCGGATTGTGACGGACCGTTCACGCCGTCGCCGTTTAATCCGTTCACGTTCCCGGATTGATTGAATTGGGCCGGGTACGTGCCTCTTCTTTGGCCCATGAACCCTCCGCCTCGGCCACCAGAGAATCGTCTCGGTCTCGGTTGTCCAAACATCCCTTGGTTCGCACCAACACCACCTGTGCCCATGTTGTTTGGGTTAAAATACGGATCCACGACCATCATGTTCCCGTCCGGGCCCATGACGATGTTCGGTTGATGATACCCGTGCGTTTGGCCGTAATGGTTCGCGTGTCTCCCTCCTCTCCCACCTCTTCCACCATGAAAGCCACCAAAATCGCCTCTTCCTCCCCCTCCCATGAATCCTCGTCCGCCTCCTCCTCCGCCTCCCATCATCATCTGGTTCGGATAGCCTTGTTGCGTAAAGCCGCCGCCGACGCCTCTCTGATATTGATGGTTGTTGTTATAAAAGCCGTTCCCGCCCGCGTTCATCATCATCATCATCACGTTATTGTTATTATTATTATGACTATTCACGTGATTCGGATCGTACCTCGGCGAATCTTTATTCGCCGCTTTCACGTCGATCGTCTTCCCGTCGATCTCCACTTTCCCTCGTTCCAAAAATCGCTCCGCGGATTCCTGGGTTTTAAATTTCACAAACCCGTAGCCTTTGTGGCATCCTTTCCTCAGGTCCGGGATTAACTTCGTCGTCACCTCTTCCTCGTGTTCGTTCTTAAAAAACCGAGTGACTCGTTCTTCGTCGATTTCGTACGGCGGGATCCCGCCGATAAAGATCGTGCGTTTTGAATCGCCAACGTCTTTTTTCTGTTCCTCTTCCTCCTCGAAATTCGTCGTTTCCTCTTCCTCGTTCTTCGCGGTATTCGAATTGTCGGATTGGAGGTCGACTTTCTTCGCATCATCATCATCATCGTCTCCTTCTTTATTCCTCTCGTCGTCGTCGTCATCGCGAGTGCTGATCTCGCGCACTCGTTCCGTCAAGTGCGACACCATCTCGTCGACGTTGACGTCGTTTGCCACTAAAGCGGCGTCGTTGGCAGGCGTTGCTCGAGTGGTGTCGTTCTTCTCGTCTGAGCTCATAATTAAAAAAGGATCCGATGTGTTTTGAGAGATTTGAGGCGAAAAGGAGAGACGTATTAGAGCAGTGGATCTCTTTTTCGTGCGTGCGTTTTATGCGCGCGTATAAAACGTAAAGCGCGTGTGTTGAGTGCGAAGAAGAAGATCGCGCGAAACCACCGGGAGGGAACGCTCGCGTCTGTTTTTCTGTTGTTGTTGTCGTGTGCGTGCGTTACACCAATTTGACGCAACCGCGGCGGAATGAATTTGAAACAATTTAATTTTTATTCCACGAGACGAGTGAATTGTCTTTTGGTCGAAAAAAGACAGCCTGGCTTGGGGTCGCAAACGCCTCCAAAAAAGAAGAGACAAAGAGAGAAAAAGAAAAGAGAGAGGCGGATATTTTGTGACACAAGTGCACACGAACAAAAATGTTCCTTCGCCGCGTCGAGACGAATCGTCGTCCAGAAGAAGAAGCGAGACAAAGTTTTACATTTACAGAGAGAGAGAGAAAACTTTTTTATTCTTTTACGACGCAGAAAAGGGGAAAAGGAAGACAAAAGAGAGAGCGCGTGTCCGTTTCCTTTTCTCTTTTTAGAGAGAGAGAGAGGAGAGGGATTCTTTCGTCGTCGTCGTCTCGTTGACGTCGTTTACGTCGTCGTCGCCGGGGCACCACCCATGACGACGACGTCGAGAGAAGTGCTCACTCGGTTGCGACTGATTGTCGTGCCACGGCGGCGGATTTTTCCATCATCAACATCATCAACAGCAACACAAAAGAGTTTAGCTGAAAAAGGAGGCAGAGGTAAAGACGGTGGAGAAGATACGTCGACGTCGTTATCATCATCATCATCAACAGCAACGACACAAAAGAGCGACGAAAATATTTTCTTCTTCATACACGCTTCGGCGATTCGAGAACCAAATCCGAGTCGATACGAGCGAGCCGTTCGCGTCGTGCGAGAAAACGAAGAGAAAGATGCATTGAAACGGTTCACGCCGCTGTTCGTGAATAGCTTGAAAGAGAAAGCGTCCGCGTACGCCTCGAGAACCTGGCAAACGTGGGAGAAGAGCGAGAAAGGGTTTGGACGGAAAGTCTATGATATCGCGCAGAAGTTGTTAGAGCGAGTGGATCCGGACGAAGACGTGTTGAAAGCGATACCGTCGAAGGCGCTCGGTGCGACGCTTTCCTCCTGCGAAATCGTGTACCCAAAGTCGTTGATGCACGCGGATGACGTGCGCGTAGCCATACGAGACCTGCTGAAGAGAGGGAAGAAGAAAGCGAGACGAGCGAAGTATTTCAACTTGGCGTGCGCGCCGTTTACGCTCCCGTTGTTTCTTTCACCGGTGTCAAACTTTCCCATTTATTGGTTCTTATATCGAGCGAGAGAGGCTTGGATTGGATGCAAAGGCGCGGAATCTGCGAAAGAGATACTGCAAAGACGGTTAGAACAACCAGAGTTGATTGGCGAGGACGATAGAGAGATTCAAAAGTTAACGGAGTTTGAGTGTACGCGTTCTAGCGATAACGAAGATGATGGTAATAAAAGTACCGAAGCGTGTTGTCGAATCGCGGCGCACGACGAATCGAACTGCGCCGTGACGTTTGCGCCGTGCAATAAACTAGACGAAGTGTTCGGTTCTTTCTCTTCATCCTTTGCGAGCGACGAAAAAAAACTGAACTTTTGGCGTCGGCTGACGGCTGTTCAGTTAGACTCGACGGAAATCGAAGATAATTATGAGATGAACTTTGTGCGCGCTTTAGGAGAGATTGAAAAACTCACCGGAGCGAATGACATGGTTTCGTTACATAAAAGATACGAAAGGTTCCGAGCTTTGAACGCGAAATAAACTCAGATGTAGAAGTCACCGATGCGCGGCGGGACGTGTATTTTATTTATATAGAAGTAGCAGATAGATCGAAAGAGCGTAAGCGTGTAAAATTAGATGCAACCGATACAGTAGCAAATCTTTATCGTGTAACAACAAAACTAAATCTTGTTAATATTTTCTAAGCGGCAGTTCGCGCTTCTCCGTCATCTCATTTTTGCGACAAAAGAAACGATCGAAAAGACTCTTTCGGTCCTCAACTTCTCGGTCTCCCTTTTTTATTGGGAAACAAAAAACATCTCGCGATATCACTCTCCAATCACGCAAACGTACCAAACCCCCATTTACTTATTTCTAAAAACGAGTCATCGTCGTTTACTTGTTTTCGTAAACGTACGTCAAGCCGCACTTACCGCAGTAGTGTCTGTCAAAGTGGTTCGCCATGAACACGCCCGCGCCGCACTCCGGCGCCGGGCACTCCTTCCGTAACCTCGTCACTTTACCGGCGTCGTCAACCTTGTACAACTTCAAAAACCCCAACTTGTTCTTCTTGTGCACGTGCTTGATCTTCTTTGGTTTCGTGTACGTCTTCTTCTTTCTCTTCTTACCGCCGCCTCGCAAACGCAACACCAAGTGCAAGGTTGATTCTTTTTGGATGTTGTAATCCGCGAGAGTTCTCCCGTCTTCTAACTGTTTACCGGCGAAAATCAATCGCTGCTGGTCCGGCGGAATGCCCTCCTTGTCTTGGATTTTCGCTTTCACGTTGTCGATCGTGTCCGAGGACTCGACTTCGAGCGTGATGGTTTTCCCAGTCAAAGTTTTACTGTTTAGTGAGAGGAAAGAGAGAAACACCAACACCAGGTCAGAACACAGATACAATAAACATCAACACGCGCGCGCTTTGAAAATAAAACGAAAAACAGCGGGCGAAACGAAAACGCCGTTCTTCCTCTTTCAAGAGCGCGTTGTTCAAGCCGATTCATCGGCGCGAAAACGAGACGAGAGAAACTTCTCATTATCATCATCATCATCATCACCATCAAAAGCCCCAAAAAAGGGAGAGAGGATTTACGCGCAGAAAGAAGACAAACGTCCCGAACGCAAAACAACACCGAGACGCGACGTTTGAAACGTAAAAAAAACGACACATAAACGTACACGAAGATTTGCATGATGGAGAAATGCGATTAATATCTAATAAAACGTAATCTTCTCGTCGTCCGCTCGTGCACGTGAGGGAGAGTCTTCGAATGAATTTGTTTTTTGTGAGGAGGAAGGAGGGAGGAGAGAGAGCGAGAGAAAAACTCTAAACCCTACGTTTAGGGTTTCATGAAAGAAGAAGAGAAGATTTTCAAAAACCTTCCTTTCTTTCTTTCAGGAGTCCTCAGAAGGAAAAGAAGAGAGCACTTGACCTCCCCCTTTCTCGCGCTTTCGCGCGGAGGAGGAGAGAAGTTTCAAACAGCATTCAGAGACTGATGACGACCCCGTTTGAATTGACGACGATTGAGACGATGAAGATGACGACGACGAAATCGCAAAGCGCTTTGTCTTCTTCTACTTTTAAAATGGCAAAAGGACATTTTCGAATTGGAAAAAAAAGAGTGCGAAGAAGAAATGCCAGAGGAGTTTTCCGGGCTTCTGCGTCGGTGGATTTTGGATTCGAGCTCGCGCGGGACATGGGCGTAGGAGCGGCGTGTTATTGGATCTCCGACGAGCTCGCGCAACGGGTGAGCGAGACGAAGGCGGAAGAAGAAGGCGAGGAAACGTACACGAGAGACGACCGGAGACGAGGACGGTACGTGACCTTTGGAAGTTTCGATGGTTTGACGTCGTACTTATGGTACACCTTGGTGGATAAGGTGATACCGAGTCCGAGCGGATCGAGTTTTTCCGCCGACGCGGTTTCCATCTCCGCGTTGACGGCATCGACGACGTACGACGACGAGTTAACCGGCGACTTGGCCAACGCGGCGTACGCCATGGCTTCTGCGCAAGGCTTCGCTTCGGAGAATATAGAGTTGACCAAATCGAATGTAATCGAGTGGTTTTTTAGCAACCCGGAACACGTGGTGTTGACGAAGAAGGTGGTTTTTGACGCGCTCGTGTATAACCCAGTTTGGGCGTGTGGTTTCATAGTCATCATGGCGTTGTTGCGGAGCGAATCGAAAGAGGAAATCAAAGCCGAACTCAAACGCGATTGGGGAGATTTGTACATCTCCAACATCGTTTTTTGGGTACCACTCAACTTTGTCGTCTACGGCGTCATTCCTCTCGATTACCGCGTCGCCAGCGTGTACGGATTTACCATCTTATACGTCTCTGGTTTGTCCTTGTGGGAGGAAAATAGAAACAAAAAGTTGCAAGCGTTGGCGGCGAAAAACCGCGAAAACGAAAACGAATACGATGGTGCCCAAAACGAGCAGCTGAATTTAGTCGAAAACGAAGTCTTCGATGCCGTGAGAGAGTACATGGATAAGTAGTAAAACGCAGCAAAGAGGAACGACGATTCAGACGACGACGTAGGGAGGAGAAAGTATTAGTATTAATAAAATTAATGATCATCACACAAAGTTGTAAACGAATAATATTTAAAAGTAATATCCGCAGCAAACTAAAAAGATACTCGAAACGAAAATACAAAACAGAACGCGCGTTTGTTTTCATCGTCATGCCACCGCTCACGCGCGCGAAAACAAAGCAAACGATCGCCTCGCTCGCGTCTCGCGCTTTAGCTCTGTTCCGCGCGAAACTCTGTTCCATTTCGACGCGGAAAAAGAAACGACGAAAGAGGAAGAAAAAGCGAGAAAGAGAGCGGGAGACGCTCGGAGTCGTTTTGGACGCGTTTTCGAGCGAACGAACGTATCGCGCGTTTACGACGCAGGCGGTGAGCGGTAAAATAATAAGCAGAAGGAAATCGGAAAGAGAATACGAAGCGAAGAAAGAAGAGGAAGGGAAATCAGAGAGCGAGGAGGATTTGTTGGACGATTGGGTAAACGTGTTGAAAGAAGAAGAACAAGAACAAGAGGAGGAGGAGGAAGCGTTGGAAGTGGCGGTGGTGCACGTGTTGACGAGCGCGTACGCGAAGATCACGCGACGAGAGGAAGAAGACGATGAGATCGTCACGACAGAGAGAGAATTTTTCGAGGCGTTTAACGAGGCGTTGAAGAGAGGGAGCCAGGAAGACAATGTCGCAAATGAGTCGTTCGAGAAACATTGGAAACGGTTGACGTTTGTTCGCAACGTCTGTAGCGCGACGGCGGCGATGCAGCATCGAGTGACGAGAAAGGCGGCGAAAGTGGTCTATAAAAGTGTCTTCACGTGGTGTTTTCGAGTTTAGAAGTATTCCAAGATGCTTTGTTGCTTGCGTTAATGTACACGGTAGTCTTATATACAACATATTTTTGTGCTCTCGCCGCGCGATCGTCTTCGTCTTCGTCTACGTTTGCTGCTTCTAATCTACTTCTAATTTCCACTACGTATAAAATTATAAAAAGTCACTCTATTTTTGCCAGTTTACGTCTATACGTAAACCGGCGATGTCTTCGCACGCTCGCGCTCCCTTCGCCGATAAACGATTTGAGGATAAACTCAAGCGAGCGATGCTCACGTTCGTGGCTAAGAAATTCGCCAATCGCATCCCTCCTTCGTCTTCGATATCGTTCCTCGCCAAATCTAAAATCGACAGTCTCGTCGCGAGATTTGAAGAGAGATTTTCTGCTAAATCAACCGCTGCACGATCGTCCAACCGGTTGGAATCGAGAGAGATATCCAACAGCGTTGAATTTTCCGAGAGACAATCGGCGAGGTAAAACGCGCCGTCGCTGGTGATATCGTTCCCTCTCGCGTCAAAGTGCGTCACCGTGAAATTCGTCTTTAAGTGTCTCGCTAAAATCTTCAAACCAGCATCTTTGATGCCGTTGTTGGAAAGATTCAAACTTCTGGTACCATCGAGACACTTTGCGAGCGCACACGCACCTTCAAAACCAACCGAATTACACCGAAAATCCAACTCTCTTCGAAACGAGCGCAACGAGCGCATGCCGGAAGATTGCGAACACATGGCCTCGGCGAGCGCCGTCGCTCCTTGTTCGAAAATACCGTTGAAAGAGACGTCTAACTTCTCTGAAACCTCGTCTGGGAACGCTCGAAACATGTTTGCTAATGCCAACGCCCCATTATTTCCAATACTATCGTGCGACACATTCAAAATTTTCAAACCTTCCGGACGCTTCCCGAATTGGTCAATTGCTCTCCGCCTCCTTTTCACCATACCTTCGCACACGGCTCGCACGCCTCTTTCGCCTAAATAGTTTTGCGACAAGTCTAAAACTTTCACGCTTTGCAAGTTCTCGATGGCATTCATCAGAGCCTCGCACGCGTCGATATCTTCCGCCACTTTATTCGCCGATAACTTCAAAACTTCTAAATGCTTCAAAGTATGCGTCACGTGCGCGAACCGCGTGATGAAAGCTTTCCCCAAGTTTGTCCCGACCGCTGAGAACTCTCTCAGCATCGGTAGATTCGCCATCGAGGATGCTAAATCTCTGCCAAACCCAATCGCTTTATCTCTGCACCCGCTCACGTGTAACGCGATTAACCGCCTCGCTCTCGCGCTCGCCATCGGCCTCGAGGACAAGCGAAACAGTTTATCCAACGATACGCAGTTCAAAACGTCTGTTTGTAACCGAACCACGGAACACGCCCAGAGACTCTCCTCGTCTCTTTCGTGCACGTCTCGAATCGCACGATCGATCTCGTCCCAAACTTCGTCTTCGTTCGCGTATTTGGACATGTCCGCGCGAATTTTTACCATCATCTTCGTATTTCCTTTACCGACGGTTTTCTCCTCGTTCGCGTCGTTCACGAGGTTGAGACCACCACCACCACCCGCGTTGTTGTTGTTCCTCCTCCCTTCGGTGAACCCGAAACTCTCATCACCTTTCAGCATCAGTCGCATTTTCGCCATCCCAGTCGCTATTTCCCCGACTCGGCGTTTCGCCTTTCGTTCTTTGTCTTCTTCTTCGTCTTCATCATCCGCGACATCACCGATATCCATCGTCCCATCGTGTCTCTCTCGTTTGAACTTCGACTTTGAGTTGCTCGAGTTCGATAGAATCCTCCCGCCGGACATCGTACGTACCCCGTCCACTGATTCCACGTGCACAATCGTCGCCCCGTTCACGGAGCGCGCGGACAACACGTCCCCGTGCATTATTAGTATTACTATGAATAGTAGTAGTAATAGTATTCGAAAGAGTGCAGAGTTCCCCCTTTTTTGTATCTGCGTTTTAAGGAAAATTCCGCTCTGAAAACGCGCACAAAATTCACTCTTTTCTGCTCCTTTTACACACACATCACACTACTTTTACAGATATACGCGAAGGGACGCGCGACGAAGACACGAACATTCGGAAAATGCAAACGATCGCGAGACGCAGAGGGTACCGGGTGACCCGGTCCCGATCCATGGTACGCGAGAAGCGCGTTTCTGTGTTTACTCTTCTCTCTCTCTTTTTTTCTCTCTCTCTCTAATCATCATCTTCGGGAAAAACGAACCATTGTACCGAACTTTTCTCTTCTCTCAAAGTGTGTTGTTCTTCTTCTTCTTGTTCTCATCGCGCATCGATCGAACCGGCTTTGAAGGCAAAATGCACTTCGTTTCGTTTTTGCGATGAAGAGAACGACGACGATGATTTGGCGGCGGTGCGCGCGAACAAAGCGTCGTGTTTTTCTTCGCGCGCGAATGTTGATATACATTGGTGTCTCTCGATGTGCTTTTTTATGCGTTGTGACTGATTCTCTCTCTCTCTCTCTTCTCTCACAAAAATCTTAAAAGTCGCGCGACGAGGAAGAGGAAGATGCGTGGGATTTTGCCGCGGAAAGAGTAGGCGGAGGCGTTGGAGTAAACTTCCGGAAAGTCGTGCCTCAAGTGCGCACCACGGTGGCGCGAGGAGGAGGAGGAGGAGACGATGCCGCCGGCGCGGAGACGACGACGCAAGGCGGCTCTCCGAACGGCCCGGCGAAGAAGCTCGCCCGAAATATATCGAACAAGTGGAGTTCGTTTCGCGCGCGCACCGCGTCGGGGTTGATTTTAGGTGCCGGCGGGTTGATCGTTTTGTTCCACGGGGCCATGTCGACGATGGTGATGATTTTTGCGGTGCAGACGTTGATGACGAAAGAGCTGTTCGATTTGAGCGAGTCGCAGGAGAAGGCAAAGTTGGAATCCGCCGGGATACGTTTTCGATTACAAAAGTGGTACTTTTATTTTTGTGCGGCGTTTACGTTATACGGGAGGATGGGAAGGCATTTTTACTTGACCTCGTTGGCAGAGAAAGGACACTTTTTCATGGACGAGACGACCACGTTTGCGAAAGTAGTTACCTGGGTGATGTTGCATCACTCGTTCATCAGTTATTCGTTATACATGGGCGGCTTCGTCGCTTTCGTTTTGTTGTTGAGAAAAGGATTATTCAAGTACCAATTCTCGCAGTTCGCGTGGACGCACATTACGATTGCTATAATCTTTTTGCAATCCTCGGCGACTATTTCGAACATATTTGAAGGCATCATATGGTTCTTGTTCCCGTTTCTGTTGGTGGTCGTGAACGACGTGATGGCGTACGTCTGTGGAAAAGCGTTTGGTCGAACGCCGCTCATCGCGCTTTCGCCGAAGAAAACTTGGGAGGGCTTTATTGGCGCCATGTTTTGCACCGTCGTCATGGCACCGATTTTATCCACGTTTCTCGGGAAATTCAAGTTTCTAACGTGTCCACCTATGCGTAAAACGATTTGGAAAACGAGCGAGAAGTTCGGTTTGATCACCAAGTTTGATAAATACTTCTCGCGAGAAGCCGTGTGTCAGTTGAAACACCCGTTCATACCGATGAAGTTTAACATCGACGACGTCCCGATGGTCCCTTTTGGAATGAAAATGTTCTTGAGGCTCATATTGAGGTTCGCGTACAATCGAGACTACTTAGTTCTCACCTGGTTCGACGTCCACGCTGGATTTTTGGCTCTTTTTGCCTCCATAGTCGCACCCTTTGGAGGCTTCTTCGCGTCTGGGTTTAAGCGCGCGTTCAAAATCGACGATTTCGGCCACACCATCCCTGGTCACGGCGGTTTCGTCGACCGAATGGACGTCCAAACCATAATGGCCGCGTTCGTATACTTTTACATTAGAAATTTTGTCGAATTGAGCACAAGTTTAGGCACTGGAAGGTTGTTAGGTAAAATCGAGTTGATGAACGACGAAGATTTAGTTACGGTGTTAACCGGCATTAAACGTTTAGCGGGAGAGAGAGGGTTAGATATCATGGAGTTGCTCATGCACAACGGGGCACCGAACTTGTAGTAATCAATAATAAAGTACACCGCAAATAGATCAATACAAGAGAGAGAGAATAAAAGAGAGTCATCAAAGTCGACGCAAACGTCATCGACGACTTCGCCTCCTAAAACAACTTCCCTCGTTTTCTTCTTCTTCTTTATATTCTTCGGTTTCGATGATGGTACAAAAGCGTGTGTTATATATATAACAAATCACAAAAAACAAAGCTACATCTAACATCCTACTCTCATCACAATCACTCGTCCGCTATGCTCGCCAGGTACATCAAATTCTGTTGCAGACGATTTTGATACCTCGCGCACTCCGCCAGCCTCCCGACGTTTTGGTTCTCCAGAATAGCCAAGATCAGATTTTGATTTTCGTCCAAGTATTTTTGAATCAATTCCGTGGAGATGTCTTTGTGGTCGTGGTTCAAGTCCGGGTGTCCGGTTCGTGGTGGGGGTAACGTTTGTGGGCCGTTTGTCGGCGCGTTGTGATTTTGTTGTTGTTGTTGATTTTGTTGAATGCGTTGTTGTTGGTGCATCTGTTGCGTCGCCAACGCAGCGGATGGGGGTGCGAACGTTTGGGGAACGTGTTGCGGATGTGATTGATGATGGTGTTGGTGTTGTTGCCGCTGGACGTACGGCCGGACGACTTGCGCTTGGTGAAACTCCTCCTCCTCGGCGGTTAAAGGAGGGCGAACAATCGCCGGTTGCTTCGGTTCCATCGTCGTTGTTGTTGCAGGTGGTGGATGATACTCCTGTTGTTGTTGTTGTTGTTGTTGTTGTTGCTGTTGCTGTTGCTCCATCACGGACTGATGGAAAAAGTGAAGCATTCGGTACACACGTAATACATACATAAAAACAAATTTTGTCTACTTTATACTTTCTATCTACGTTTCGCTAGATATTATTACGTGCTTCAGCATTGCTTTTGTCGCTCGTGTTCTTGGAGAAAAGCATCGTCGGCTCTTTGTATTCCTTCATACTACCGTTACGCCGCGACGGCTTTTCTCGCGTACCTTTACACGGAACCGCGCGAATACATCCTCCTCCGAGCTCCGAGAGCGCATCAAAGCTTCGAGAAAGCAACAAACACTTCTCGGCGACTCTGTATGTGAGAGGCTTGTTTTAATCGCCGATCGATGATGACAAAACGAGACTACTCAGAGAACGGACGCGGAGAGAGAGAGAGAGAGAGAGAGAGAAAACAAAACATTTCACATGCGTCTCGTTTGACCGCCTACTCTAGTAACTACATTTTCATCGCTCCGACGCTTTTCTTTTCTCGCGTTCCGCGAGAGCTTTAATCATCGTCAACCCGCCGACGAGAAACGATTTGAATCCGTTTTTCACTTTGTCTTCCTCCGAATCCTCGACCGAATACGTGACCAAAGCGGTCACACAGTGCGCGGGGAAAACGACGTTTACACAAAGCCATCTCGCTTGCGCTTCGTTTTCCTGCGTCACCGCGCCTATTCTGGACCAGTCGCCGGACCATCCGCAATCGAGTAACGCGAGTATCGCGAGCACGACCACACCTTCGAGCACGGCGTAGGGAGTGCTCGAGGTGATTGCATGCGCGGTGTTGACGAGTGATGATTCGTCACCGTTATTCGTATTATCCTCTACGCTCGCAACAACAGTCCTCCTCCGCAAACACCTTTTCTTCCCTCCTCCTCGCGAGAAAGACGAAGTTTGAGCGCTGTTAAAGCTGCCGCGACTCATTCTTCTCCTCCTCGTCGTCGTCGCTCTCGTCGTCGTCGTCGACGGTCGAAGAGATACAGAGACGGACATCGAACGACGTGCGCATTCAATTCCCTTCATACAAATGACGCATTCTTCCCGAGAGATGAAAAGACGAAGAGAATCGAGTTTAAGACTCCGTCGACACCATCGCGACCAAAGACGACGCGAAGGAGCTCCTTTTTGTCCTCCTCCTCTCTTGTTTTTGTTGTTGTTCGTCCTACAAACGTCGTCGTTAAAGTCGTTCTTCGTGTCCTCGTGCGTGCCGACGATTCGTTGCCCGAACGACGGGGAAGATGTCGTAACCACCACCACTATCAGAACGTGTCGCGCGGAATGGCAGTGCACGTGGTCCGCGATCGCACCGAAAACGAACGGTCCGAAACGGTTTTCGTTACTCCGCGGTCTCGCGGATATTTTGAACGAGAACAACAACGATTCAGAAGCGCTTCAAAGAAGTGCGTTTAACATGACAAACGTGAAAGGGCACTCTGTGGTGCACTATTCGATGACGATTCAACCTTCGTGTTCGCGAGTCGGATGCGACGTGACGAAGACTTCGATAACGTTACAAACGCCAGACGCGAGCGATAGTTTTACGAGCAAAGATTGTCTCGTGGAAGAGACGGCGAAAAAATGCGGCCCGTTTGACGCGCCTTCGAATAGAAACGACCGAGAGGTGTTTAGCGAAGCGACGGCGACGTTGAAGTGTCAGAACAACGTGAAGCCGTGTTCGGGGAGCTCTGTTTTAGTGAGCGTAGATTTTGAAGCCGAAATAGCGGCTCCGCCGAGACCACCGGTACCACCAGGTTTGCCGAACAGTCCACCGTCGCCGCCTGCACCGTTTGCACCGCCGATGCCACCAGCTGCGTTCGCGCCCGGCGGGCAAGGTCGAAAATTTTTTCAAATGTTTCTCGTTCTCGTCGCCGTGTATTGCTCCGTCGGGTACGCGCTCGCCTTAGCAATCACCCGAGGCCGCTGGTCTGGATTCACAGAAGCGTGCATCAGAGACGGTAAAGGAAGAAACCCGTGCGGATTACTGTTTTTCTGGTGGTGGCCTCGGTTTTGGACCGAGGAAGACGAAAGGTGTTTAGACGCGTTTTACGACGAGGAGGAAAGAGGAGAGAGGCGATTGTTAGACGGTAGCAGCACTTCAGAAGGAGAAGAAGAAGAAGAAAGCGAAAGCGAAAGCGAAAGCGAAGACGAGTCTTCGTCTGAAGAGGAGGAGGAGGAAGACTGAGGCGTTCGCGAGTGATTCCGATTAGATTAGATTGTACACACACAACACAGATACGTAAAAATGCCAGATTCCCCTAAAATCGTCACAACTGAACATGTCAACTCCTGAACACCATCAGCACAAACGGAAAAGAGATCACGACGACGACGAGAAAGAAGAGAAAGAAGAGAAGGAAGAGCGGGGAAGAGTGGTGGAGGAAAACAACACCAACAACTCTTTGCTCGCGCAGTTACACAGGGAACGAAACCAGCGTCGGCCGCCGATTGAACGAGCGACTTTGACGAGTTCGAGTTCGACGACGATGATGTCTAAAAACGCGAAAGTGGCGTCGTCGCTCGTCGCCAAAGCGACGACGACGACGACGACGAGAAACACAAGCGCGTGGGCAAACGTCGGTCGGTTGAGCTCGATCGCGAAGAGTGATCGAAACAATAAAAAGCAGGCGGTGAACAACAGTCACAGCGACGAGGTGGAGAGAGTTTTAGAACGAGCGAAACAGTTGGAAAGGAAACAGAAGACGACGAAAGCTTCTGTGACGACGACGAGACTACTACCGAAAATCGAGACGAAAACGGTCGAGATGCCAACGAGAGGACGGAAGTGGACGGAAGAACCTGCCATTCCCGATCGCACGGCGAACGACGAGGAGGAAGTAAGGATTCTCTCGTATAACATTTGGTTCGATAACCAAGCGGCGCAGATGGCGAGGACGGAGTATTTAGGACGAGTGATAGAAAGTTGCGATCCGGACGTGTTATGTTTGCAAGAGGTGACGCTGCCGATTCTTTTTGTTTTGCAAGGGCAAGCGTGGTTTGAGAAGTACAGTTTATGCGCGCAACCGAGCGAGATGGAGTTGCAGTGCGGGTATTTTTGCGTCGTGATGGTGAAGAAGAAAGAGACGGTGAGGAAGACGAGAATCGAGAAGGACGGGAACATCGCGAGAGACGACGAGAAGTGCGAAACGAGCACAGAACTGGGAGGCTTCGCACAAGGCTCGTGGAAAGCGCATAAATCGACGTTCGCGTCGTCAATTATGGGGAGGAACTTACAATACGCGTACGATTTGGGTTTTCCTCGGTTATGCGTGGCAACGTCGCATCTGGAATCTTGGATCATGGAAAACCCTCAGTTAATGGCGGAAAAACGGAAGCAACAGTTGAAACAAAGTTTAGAACATTTAGGAGGCAGGTTTGAGGATGTTATTTTTATAGGTGATATGAATTGGAACGACTCAAAGGATGGATTGTGTCCGATTGAACAGCCGTGGGAAGACGCGTGGTTGAAACTTCGACCGGAGTCAGACGGGTACAGCTACGACGCAAAAAGGAACACGATGTTGCGTGGAAACTTGTACGCGCGGTTCGATCGAGCGTTCGCAAAGTTGAAAAACTTCGAATTGCAATCGATTCAAATGGTGGGTACAAATCCAGAGGTGAACGGACAAACGTATGAGAAGCCGTACATAGAAAAAGGTGAACAAAAGAAAATCAAAGTCGATGTATTACCGAGCGACCATTACGGGCTGCTGTTAATTTTGAAAAAGAAGAGCTTGTTTGACGACGACGACGATAACGGACGCGATGGAATTATTGATTTAACTTAGAAGCTTTTCAGTTTGTGTATTGTATTAATCGCGTGCGTATTGCTAATTGTATTGTAATTTTTAATATCACGACGTCTTGAGTGTTTCCTCCGCGACGTCGGCGTAACGTTCCCACAGAGGTCGAATATCTTCATCGTCCTCTCCTCCGCCTTCGTGACTATTGCTATGGCTACCACTCTTTCTGTGATTCGGGATTTCTTCCGTCGATGACACGTGTTCAACGTGGTGAACGTTGTTGTGTCCGTCTACTCCCGGATGTGGTTCGAGTGGTTCGCGGTGTTCCGGATCACCTCCTACAACAGGTTCTTCGTGATGATGACTGTTCGGGTCCGAGCTTTCGTAATAGAATTCCTTGTGCTCCAAGTTATGCTTCTTCGAAACCGCTTCGAACGCTCTCTTTAGCTCCTCGTATTCCTCGTCCGTGTGTTCGTGCAACACCCCGTCGCTATCGATAACCGCGTTATACCCTTCGTCCATGACGCCCAAATCCGCCTCGTGCTTCACGCTCGCGTCGTGCTTCTCCAACTCGTGATGTTTCTTCAACGTCGCGAGTTCATCCTTCGCGCTCTCAGCCTCGTCTTTCCACTTGTTCATCTCGATGACCAAATTTTCTTTTTCGTGCCTCAAACTCTCCAACTGTTCCTTCAACTGTGACTTTTCGTTCCCGCTCAACTTCTTCTCCTCGTGATGTCCCGACAACTTCAACTCGCACGCGTTGAACTTATGCGTGGCGTCCTCGGCGTCCTTCTCTTTGCTATGCACCGTCGCGCGCAACTCTCCCATTTCCCTCTCGCGATCTTCTAACGTTTCCAAACACCGTCTCTCTCGACTCCCGGAGAGTTCTTTGAACCGCCTCATGCTCCCGTCCGCGTTCGATTTAAACAGGTCGAACTTTTTCGAAACCTGCGACCATCGAAAATACGAAAACGCAAATAAGAGGAAGAAAATCACCGCGAACGGGTTCACTCGTTGTTGTTGTCCTTCATGTTGTGGTGTTTTCATCGATTGCGTCGATGTCGATTTAAAGTGCCTCGACAAAACCGTCCCAGCGTTTCTGATGAAATTTCCTCCCATCATCGTTCCTTTAATAAATCCCCTAGATCGTTTCTTCTTCTCGTTCTCGTCGTCGTCGAGTAAGTTATAGTTGTGTTGCGGGGAGAGGTACGCCGATGCTTGGTTGTGGTGGTTGTTGTGATAATACGCATCGTTATTCGTATTCGGGGGAGAGATTGGATGCGCTGAAGGAGGACTTCCTCCTCCTCCTTGATGTTGGTGTTGTTGGTGGTGCGCGAAAGACTCCCGGTTCGGGTCGATCGGACGTCTTTGCATTGTACCCTTCTCGTTGCTTTGAGAATTATATCCGGATGGGTTTTGCGTGTGTCTATTGTTCGTCTATTGTGTGTCTATTTATACGCGAGCGTACAAAATGTGAAGAAGTGAGATCTTTCTCTCTTTTTTCCCCGCACAAAGAGACAAACACCCGATGAGCAGTGTAACTTCGTTCTCGTTCGTCACCAGCGCGAGACTGACACCAGCATCACGACGTAAGCAGTGTTTTTACCAACAGCACGTGGGAGGAGAAATTCTATCGCGAGGAGGAGGAGGAGGAGGAGGAGCAGAATTGCGCGGTGGTAGTAATGTTATTCGTCGTTGCAAAGAAAACAACGACCTAGAGAGAGATGCAATCGCGGGGACGAGCGGGCGAGAAAGACGACGCGAGGATGATGATGATGATGATGATGAAATACTCGGTACGCGTACTACTCATTACGAGCATCGAAGCAGAAGAAGACGGAGCGTGATGCTGAGCAGCGTAACGACGATGTTGTTGGGGATGAATGCAACAAAGAACAAGATAGCGTTTGCCGAAGACTTTGACGCTGAACGACCACCTTCGGACGGAGGAGGTGACAGAGGAGAATCATCAACCGCGATGGTCGTCGCGGAGGAGGAGGAGAGAGTGCCACCACCACCGCCGCCGGAGAAGCCAGTAAAGATAAAGAAAAAGACCACTCGGGAACGGATCGAAGAGCTCGAACGACTCGAAGAGCAACAGTTGGAAAGAGAGGAAGCGATTCAGGAGCAAAACAGGGAAATCCAACAACAAGACAGCACCATCGACGGTTTACAACGTCAGTTAGAGTTGAAGAACGAACTGATCGCGCTTTTGAAACGAGAGCGAGACGAGGCGAAAGAGGCGGCGAAATTAGCGCAAGGGTTGTGCGCGCAAAGTGCGGCTATATTTTAATAAGATATAAGTGTTGTTGTAAACGAGAGTATTTGTGTTGTATCGCATGTCACATGTCTTTTTTGATCTCTTAAAAAAGTATTTGTTCCTCTTCTCCTTCATTATTCGTGCGCGCGCGCTCATCGAAACCACGGAAACAAACGCATCATACTTTCTTCTTTGAGAGCGAGCGCAAGGTTTCCGTCTGATCATCTCGAACATCATCATGGGCAAATCATCAGTTGACTCCCAAATTCGCGAAGGCGAAGAAGAGGAGGAAGATACACAGACGAAGAAGAAGGAAAAAAATATCAGAGATGAAGAACAAGAGTCGAAAGCGCCGAAGCTGGTCGAACACTTTGCGAGCGCGAGAAAGCATTTGTTGTCGATAGACATAGAGAAGTATTTCGAGTTGAATCCACCGCATCCACCGGGTTCGCCACCGCGCAATAGGGGGGAAGGTGTGACTGTTTTGCATCCAGATTCGATTAAGAAGATTGAAAACGTGGTGACGTTGGAAGAAACGATGACGGTGAAGCAAGCGTTGTCCGTGTTGAGAAGATATGGGATATCATCCGCGCCTGTGGTGAACAGTAGCAGCGCGTTGTTTATCGGGTTTCAAGACGTTCGAGACTTCATGGTGTTGTTTTTCGAGAAAGCGCTCGTTTCGCATTTGACTCGCCGGGAAGTTTTGCAAAGGATGATTGAGTTGTTGAACGAAACAGTGCGAGAGTGTCGGAGAGATTCCCATCCCGACGACGATGCGAGATTCGTATATCGTGGTTCGAGAAAGACGACGCTTCTTGAAATCGTTCGAGGTGGATTTCTGCAGCGCATCGATGTACGCACCCACGGCGAGGAGATTTGTGGGATCAAACCGACGACGCATGGAAAACGATTTCAAAGAGTCCATCGCGTCGCGGTATATTCGTTACACTATGACACTCTCACTAAAGATGAAGCGATGACAATCGACGCTGTCATATCGCAAACGGATGTCATAGAGTTTCTGCTCGATTGTTATTTGGAAAAGGACGAAGACGAGGATCCGTTCAAGAAAATAACCGTCTCAGAAGCGTTTGCGGACTATATCGAAAGAAAGAAAGAGGACCTTCTCGCTTTACCGAGTTTTACAAAAGCTATCGATGTTTTTGCAGGTTTGACGAGACAAAATGCAAACTGTGTCGCAATTGTTGACGATAAAACTGGTATGCTGGTCGACTCAGTCGCGGCGAACGATTTCGCGTATTTCATGGAGGAGTTTGACGAGAACCTCGATCTCACAATCGTCGATTTCATGCGCAAAATCAGAACCGTGCACATCCAGCAACAAAGCGCGGTACCGTCTGCCATTGGCGCTCCTCAATACGAATCAGACACGACGACCACCACGACCTTGACGGACGAAGAGAAAGAACAAAAGCTCAAAAAATTCATCGTGTCAAACAACCTCGGCAAACCGAATCTCCGCGCCGCCTTCCTGAACTCCTCCTTGCGAGAAGCCATGGAGCTCATGCGTCCAGCTAACGCTCTTCTCAAACGCGCTCCGTCTACCACAGATCGTCTTTCAGACGTGCACCACGTTTTCATCATTGACGATACTACCGGGAAACCTCTATTCGAGCTCACCCCGGGTTGCGTTCTCGAGCTCGTCGCGCTCCCGGCTCGCGAGCGCGTGTTTTGGAGAGTCGAGCCGTGCGAGCTCCACTCGATTTATCGAAACAGAAAACTCCCGGCTTTTTAATAATACATACGAACGGAATAAGAGTCTTGTTCTTAGGAATGAGGGAACTAAGCGAGAGAGAGAGAGAGAGAGAGAGAGAGGTTTTGTCATACGAAAAACAATGCGAAAATCACTTCTTTCTCCTTTTTCTTTTCGATTCGTCACAAAATTTTTCTCAAAAGCTCGTTTTTGTGGAGTTGAAACGACATCAGATCACACAACACAATGAATAACTTGATGCGGATGGGAATGGGCCAAGCGCCGCAAACCGGCCCCCCACCGGACACGCCGCAGGTGGACACCGCGGAGCAAGTGCAAATCAGTTCGCTCGCGCTTTTGAAGATGTTGAAACACGGTGCGTTTACTATTTCAAAGATTCGTTTTCATCGCGTCGTTTCCGTGACGATGATTGCGCTTTCTGACTTTAATGTTTTCTCTCTTTCTCGCAAACAACACACAACCATTCACAAAACAGGTCGCGCGGGAGTTCCAATGGAAGTCATGGGTCTCATGCTTGGACAATTCGTGGACGATTACACGGTTAAAGTCGTCGACGTGTTCGCGATGCCGCAATCTGGTACCGGCGTTTCCGTTGAAGCCGTGGACCCGGTGTTTCAGACGAAAATGTTGGACATGTTGAAACAAACGGGCAGGGAAGAAATGGTCGTTGGTTGGTACCACTCGCACCCGGGATTCGGATGTTGGCTTTCTGGCGTCGATATCAACACGCAGCAAAGTTTTGAGCAGTTAAATCCGAGGTTAGTGGCTGTCGTTATCGATCCGATTCAGTCGGTGAAAGGGAAGGTGGTCATCGACGCGTTTCGATTGATTAATCCGCAGACGATCATGTTAGGGCAAGAGCCGAGGCAAACGACGTCGAATTTAGGACATTTAAATAAACCTTCAATCGCGGCGTTGATTCACGGGTTGAATAGGCACTACTATTCCATCAATATTGGCTATAGAAAGAATGAATTAGAGGAGAAGATGTTGTTGAATTTGGACAAGCCGAGATGGAGCGACGGTTTGAAAGTTAGGAATTTTACCGAGAATAGGAAAGGGAACGAGAAGGTGGTTGGAGAGATGCGAGATTTAGCGGATAAGTATCAGAAAGCGGTGCAAGAAGAATCGGAGTTGACGAAGAGGGAGTTGGTCGTTAAAGCTGCGGGGAGAACGGACGCGAAGAAGAGGTTGTCGGAAAACGCGAGCGATTTGATGGCGAAGAACATCACGCAGCAGCTCGGGGCGATGTTAGATACCGTGTGCTTTTAATCGTAGAGTTTCTTCTTACACCCTTTTGCGGTGCATTACGTTATACTTCTTTTTCTGTGCGCATTACAATTTTGCCGCTGCTATCCTATGTCGCGCTACGTCTAAGTTCTTATTGCTTACAAAACTTTCTTTTTTTTACGGAGCTTGCGGCTCGACAAACTTCTTCCCAACGTCCGTCCAATCCGTGCTCAACACGGTCCCGTTCGATTCTACGAAACTCTTCATCATCGCACGCCTCTGATCGTCGTCCGCGTCCTTATACAAATCCTGAAACATTTTGTTCAACCCGTCCTCGCCGTCCAACGTTTCCAACTCCTCTTCCATCTCCCCTAAAAATTCCAACCGCGTCCATTTATCCGCCGGCGGTTTATCAAGCGACGTCGTTTTTCCCTCATCACCAACTCCGTCTAAACTCGTCGTTGGAGTGGTTGAACTCGTCGTGTTCCGCGTTTCGTTCCCAATTTTGTGCTTCTCTTCCGAAACGCTCGACGACAACCGCCGCTCCTTTTCTTCTTCTTCTCTCTTCTGATTCTTCTTTTTCATCAGTTTGACTTCAATCTTCTTCTTCCCACATCTCACGCGGACGAATTCCGGATCCGTTCGAACCGGGTGGTGCTTTCGCAAATCAAACGTAAACTTCTCTTCTTCGCGCCCTGCTTTAATTTCAATTCCGACTGGATCGCGCGATCCTTCGGAATCGAAGATGAACCTGTGCGACACCTCCTCCTTTTCCATCGCGACGTCCTCCTCGGTAAAAAAAATCTCAATCGTCGTCGCGTCTAAAGACGAGTACAGCTCCGTTTTTTTCACCTTCGATGCACTTCTCTCCTTTCTGCCCTCCTCCTCTTCTTCTTCTTCTGCTTTCTTCTCCTCGAACTCTTCTTCTTTTTTCGTCGTCGTCGTCATCGCGCGTTCTCGTTGATGAAGATGATGATGATTATGATGATGATGATGGTGGTTACTCTCTTTGCGTTTCTTTCGTTTTTCACAAAAAAAAAGCCATTGCAAAAAAGAGAGACGGAAATTAATTGTGCGAAAAGGTTGACCCCTTTGTCTCTTTGTTGCGATTCACAACTCGTGAAAAAAGAGGGGAAAAGGTGCCTCTGTCTCTTCACTTTAAAAAGAATAAAAACAGACACAAGACACACGCGTATAAATATGAATCCAGAATAGTACGTTTTTAGATCTCTCTCTCGAGCGAAAGAAGCGAAAGAAGCGCGGCGTCGGTGGTGTTGTCGAAGTCTTTTCTTTGGTGGCTTCTTGTCGTTGGTTTTGGTGTTTTCGTTGGTGTCTCTCGTTGGTGTTGTTCTTCTTCGAGTCGCGCGGCGATCTTCTCACTGAGAAAGAATTGGTGTCTCTCTTCTCCCCCCGAGACACGAAACGAATGCACTGACTCTCTCTCTCTCTCTCTCTCTCTCTCTCAACAACAACAACAGCGATTACTTGTTCAAGCTCTTGGTGCGTCTAAAGCTTTAACAAAGCTTTTTTGTTTCTTCTCTTCTTCTTCTTCTTTATTAACTTCTTTTAAAGAGAGAAGAGTTTTTCTTTAATGAGATCCGCTCTTAAAATCTCTCTTTCTCTCTCTCTCTCTCTAATGTTTTTTTAGACGAAGAAACTGACGAAACGATGTTCCCTCTCACTCTCACTCTTTTGAAATTTGTGTGCACGAATAGCTGATTGGCGATTCCGGCGTCGGTAAATCCTGCCTCCTCTTCCGTTTCGCGGACGACACGTACCAAGAGTCGTACATCAGCACCATCGGCGTGGACTTTAAAATCAGGACGGTTGAACTCGAAGGGAAAACGATAAAATTACAAATCTGGGATACCGCCGGGCAAGAACGGTTTCGAACGATTACGAGCTCGTATTATCGCGGCGCGCACGGGATTATCGTGGTGTACGATGTGACGGATCAGGAAAGTTTTAACAACGTGAAGACGTGGTTGAGCGAAATCGATAGGTACGCGAATGAAAACGTGAACAAACTTTTGGTCGGGAACAAATCAGATTTGACGAGTAAGAAAGTGGTGGATTACGCGACCGCGAAGGCGTTCGCGGATGAGATTGGGATTCCCTTCATGGAGACGTCGGCGAAGAACGCGACAAATGTTGAACAGGCGTTTGTGACAATGGCGAATGAGATTAAAACGAGGATGGCGAGTCAACCGCAAGCGGCGAGCGGCGCGAGTCGAGGAGCGACGATTAGGCCGGGGGAGGGGAGACCGGTGAATGCGAAGAGCTCTTGCTGCTAAATATCAACGAAAAGTGAGAGTTTCATATATATATAAATAAATAGTTTTGTGGACGACGGCGTGAGAGGGAGGAATATAAAAAAGAGAGAGTTGCGATTGCGAGCAACACATTAGGTAATTTTAAAACATAAAGTTTGAAGGCGTCGACGAACGAGAGGAAAATGTGCATTCGAAAGTTGTAATCTTGATTGCGTTTGAACGTAGTGTTTGTCTATCTATTAGCTGTTATTACATGCGTTTTTTATGTGTGTGTTTATCTCTCTCTTTTTGTACTTGTGTATGTTTATTTCTGCGTCTCTCTTTTCATTTAAAGTGTTGCGCGCGGGTACGCTTGTACTATAATCGGGTTCCCAATAGCGGCGAAACAGCGGAGAACGTCTTGGTGAAAAACGACGATAATTCTCTCATCTTATGTTTGTCGTTTGCGGTTGTGTTCGCGTCCGTTGCGATTGTTTCGTTTACATTTTCGTTTCCTCGTGGTTGTTCTTCGAGTCGAGCGACTTCGATGGAAAAGACGACTTCTTTCTTCAATTCTTCTTCTTCTCGATTCTCGTCTTCGAGTGGCGTTAACGGCGTCTTCTGGGCACACTCTTTCGGGTACCGAGAAAACGTGTTCTCGGTACTCGCGTTCGTCGCTTCTTGTTCTTGTTCTTCTCCTTCTCCTTCTGTCTTTTTCTTCTTATTCAAACGGTTCTTACTCGAATATCTCGTTCTCGGTACGAATTCATACGTTTTATCTGTCACCATCTTTCTCTTAAACACTGCTTTCAACCACTCCTTATTATTCGAACTCGTTAGCTTACCATCAAACACGAGCGGGAAACACGTTCTTAACTCTCCAAACGTCGCACTTTCGATGGTTTCCACAATCACCTCGTTCGAAGGGGAGTCCTCCTTGTTCGCGATAACTTTCGCTAAAGCGCTTTCGTCCTTCTTCTTCTTGTTGGTATTTTTCGTATTTGTCGTCGTAGCAGCGGTAGTACTCGTAGTCTTCATCTTTGTCTTCTTCTCCTCCTTTCCTTTCGCTTTCTGCAAAGCGTGAATCTTCGCGACCGCGCGTCGCGTGTTCGGCGTCGGATCGGATGTCCTGTTTTTGTAGAGGAGGAATTTTTCAATAAAAACGTCTCCTCGTTTGAGGCATAAATCGCGGAGAAAAAAAAAACAAAGAGAGAAGAGAGATACCTCATCCTCGCGAGCGCAGTCGCACAAATCCCGGTCCGAGGCGTCAGCTTCATCAGCGATAGGTTCGAGGAAGAACTCGTCGTCGCGAAGTTCGATCCAAACGACGACGACATCGAACTTCTTCTTCTTCTCTTAGGAGGAGGAGGAGGAGGCGAAAAGAGAAAAAAGGCGTTGTTCGCGTTCTCTTCTTCTTCGCGTCGTTGAACACCACCAACACCACCCATATCGATGGAGGAGGAACGGAATGGATGCGGTAAAGATACGGCGTGCGGGAGGAACGGAGTGTTTGGATGCATTATATATGTTACTCAATCTGCGCAGGTTTCTCGTATTCGAAAAGTGAGGAAACGGCATGTGATTTCAAACTTTTTTTGTTTAAAAACTCTAAGAGCGGCAGCGCAAAATTTTTCCTCGAACAAACGCCATTTTTTCTAAAACCACCCGTATCGTCGCGAGGTCATTCGCGGGTGGTAATGGTGGTGGTGGTGGTAATGGTGGTGATGGTAATGGTGGTAAACGCGACGCGAGGACAATTAATTGCGCGGTATTTCGAGCGCTTTTTGCGAGTTCTCGATGGCCGACGCCGAGAAATTCTGACCAAAAGTACACGCGCGAGAGGTACACGCCGAGTCGAATCGGAAGCGGCGCTCGGATTGGCATCATATTGCTCGCTTCAATTTTTGCGATGGCTTCTAAGGCGACGCACATCGCGAGGCACGTCGCGAGTTCTTCGCTAGTTCGCTCTCTTTTCGGCGGCGTCGACGGCGTAGGCGTTTCGGCGCCTTCCTCTTCTTCTTCTTCTTCGAACAACTTTTTGCTGACTGGACTTTCCAACAACATCGATCGCGTCTCTTTGCCGAGAAAGAAGGCACCGAAACCGACGCACTTCTCCAGAAACTTCTGCATTTTCGGTGCCACCTTTCTCTCCTTTTCCGCGGATTTCAACACAATCACCTCCTTCTCCAATTTTTCCACCGAAGCGCAAAGCTTCGCGCCCATCTCTTCCATCCTGACCACGTGCTCTTTCTCCACGTTCGTGCGCTCAATCAACACCGCGCTCACGATCGATTGCTCCCTCACCTCATCTTCCATTTTCTCCTGTTTCTTCGTCAACACCTCTACTTTCTGCTTCTGTCTCTCCACTAACTTTTGCAACGGCAACGACTCTTGCAACAAAACGTCTTTAAACGCGTCTCGTTGCCCGGCGAGATACGACTTTGACGTCTGTCTCTTGGCGTCATCGCAGCGCGGCGTCATCGCCATTCCAACTCTTTCTACCTTAACATTTTTCTCCTCTTCTTTTTCGTCGTCCAAAAAATCGAACCGAAACTTGCCGCATTCGCTGCTCGCGGTGGTCGATTGTTCCTCCGCGTCGCTTTCGCACCCGCGCTCGAAAAAATCTCTCGCAAAGTGAAACGGCGTGGACGGCGTGGGTGGTGGTCTTGCGACTAAATTCTTCTTCTTTGAATTCTTCTTCTCCGTGGTGGTGGTCAAGTCAAAATTCCACGCGTCTTCTTCCTCGCTCAACCTTTCTTCCTCTTCTTCTTTTTCCTCCTTTTCGTCGGCAAAGTTTACGTGGTTTCCGAGCGGCGTTTTCTGTATCTGCTTGTTCTCATCATCGGGATGACCCGCAGGGGAAAAAATCAATCGATTTCTATTCTCCTCCTCCTCTTCTTTCACGCGATGATGCGACGCGTACCTACTGTTTCCGGATTTTTTCAGAGCAGATTTCAGTTTCGATTTCGGCGTTTGGTACGAGCAGACGATGTGTTTCTTTTTGAGAAGTTTACGCGGCGAGCGCGTCGTCTTTCCCATGATGAGAGATTTTGTGATATCTAAAATGATGAGTAATAATGTGTTGGTGTTTTGTCTCTCTTTTTTTCTTGTTCCCCTCTTTTTTTTTCTAAAACCCTAAACTTTTCTAACGGTCTTTTCTGACCTCTTCAATAGTACCAACACACGCAACAAAGGCAACACGTATAATGTCCTCTCCACTGTTTGAGGACGACGACGATACTTTCAACAGCAACCACAACAATCAAAACTCGCGATGGCAGCGTTTATACGAGCACAAATTGGAAACGTTGTTGAAAGAACCGTCGGTGGATTACCGACATTCCGCGGAGAAACTTTCGATTTTAGTCAAAAGCGGTTTACTCGAGTTTACCGATTTGACGAGAAATCCCGAGCGGTTTTTCCTCGCCCATCGATTACTCGTGCGCAAAGGGTTCGAGCAAGGTCCTGGTTTTAGCATACGGTTCACCGTGGAGTATAACTTATTCGGTGGGACAGTTTTGGAACTCGGGAACGACCGGCAGAGGATGAGTTTACAAGCGATGAGAGAACGAGGTGAACTCGGGTGTTTCGCGTTAACCGAAAAGTTAGCGGGGGTGAATAGCGGGTTAATCGTACAAACGACGTGCACGTGGTCGCAACGGGAGAAACGGTTCACGTTGCAAACGCCGTCGGAAAGCGCGAGAAAGATATGGATTTCGCAAGGGTTGGTGGCAACCCGAGCGGTGGTGATTGCGGAGTTGATCGTAAGAGGGAGGAACCACGGTCCGCACGCGTTTTTGGTGAACATGAGGAAACAAAGGTTGGGACCGTTGAATCCGAACATTAAAGTAGGCGACATGGGAGATAAAACAACCGGGAATGATTTAGATAACGCATGGATTGAGTTTAATTCAGTCAAACTCCCATATTCAGCTTTGTTAGATAGACACGACGGGATCGACGTGAGAACCGGCGCCTACGTACAGAAGAGCGCGGGAACGAACAACGAAAGACATTTGACGAACATGGATAGGATTGGACAGAGATTATACACCGGGAGAGTCGCCGTGGCGCAAGGCGCGCACGAGTTCCGGAAGCGTTTGTTTCATAAGACGAAAGCGTTTGCCGATCAGAAAGAGACGTGGGGATTTTCCGAAAAGAACAACGGGGCGAGAGAGAACGCCGCGGATATAGCGTCGTCGTCGTCGGCGGCGGCGGCGAGTGCAACGAACAAACGTTTCGGCGCACGGAGAAGGAGTAAATACGATCCTATCGCAGCAGCGACGGCGATGCACGAAAGAGGACCACCGTTATCGCAAGTCCCGCAGCTTCGTCAGCTGTTTATCGTCGCCAAGGAACAGGAAATGAAGATGGATGCGTTTCTGGCAAACGTGGAGAGGAAACTGTGCGCTTCGTTGAGGAAAAAAGAACGAGCATCGAAAGCGCTCGTAGAAGCGATTGCTGCAGCAAAAATCTTAGCCGTGGAGGATGCCATCGATTTGACGCACAGATTGAGACAGGAAACCGGCTCCTACGCGTTAATGGCGCACACTGGATTTGAACACTCCGATTTCCTCATTTGTTGTAAATTCGCCGAAGGCGATTCGAGAATATTAGAGTTGAAGCTAGCCAGAGACAGAGTGAAAACGCCGAACGTCAACGAACGCGAGTCCGAACGCGTGGCGAGAGAAAAACTCGTGGAAGGTTTGCGCGCGGATCAAACGCAAGGCATGACGATTCAAAAAGCGTGGAGACGCAGATGGAGAGAAGCGTACGATTTAGCCGAGATTGCGGCGAGAGCCATCGTGGATGATTGGAACGAGCAATCAGACGCCGAACACAACGCCGGTCAAATCCTATCAAGGTTATAATTCATTAAATACACGTGTAGTCTTTTTTTTAACGCAGTACTGTAGTAGTAGAGTTTTGAATACAAGGTACTAGATTACGCGGACAACAAACAACACAATTTTTATGAGTTATAATCAAAACGGATTGCCGAAGCGCTGCATTAAGCTCGGAATATCCTGGGTCAAAACCTCCTCTATGGACGACAACGCCTTCTTGTCCACTCGAGGGAACTTGTGAAGTTGCATCGGCTCCAAAATTGCCGCGAATCGTTCCGGGTTTGGTAAATCCCCGGGCGGCAAATTGTTTTCCATCGTCGTCTTCCGGAATTCGTCGTGGATGTTGGCCAATAATTTCTTCTGTTTCTTTTCGTGACCAAACGCCGTGGGCATTTGTTTCCACAAGTCTCCTATAATCATCATGTGCGTTCTCAGCGCTCTCGTTCGTTTCACGAACTCGTTCACTTTTCTATCGCACGACTTTGCCGGAATGTTCATCAAATCCGCCATCAACGCCTCGTGTTCCATTTGAAAAATGTCGTGCATTTTATTCACGTCCGTTTTAATCGGTTCCGTATTGAAAGACCCAACGTACACTTTGCACACTTCCGGCGTCATAAACACTTTACCTAAACTCCACATCAGAGCGCCGTACACTCTCAACAATTGCTGTTCGCTCACTTGATCGGCTTTGTTCAACACGACTCGCACTTTATCATCGTGGCCTCTCAACGCGTTGATGACCGATTTGAATTCATCGGAAATATCCAACTTGTACGGATCAAAGAGTAACAAAATAATATCGCTTCTCGCGGCAAACCAGTTGCAAATTTGCGGAAACGAGTACCCGCGATCGATCCTTTGCTTCTCGCCGGAAAGTACCCCGGGCGTGTCGATGAGGGAAACCGAATTCAACAACTCGGCGTCGCACTGAGAACCCTCAAACTTGGATAAAAATCCAGTCCCAAAGGACTGTAAACCAGTGTATGGTAAGGCAGAATTGACCGCCATTGTATTCCCCGGCGTCGTTCGATCGTCCAACCCGTGCGTCAAAACCACGAACCTATCCGTGGTTGGTTCCGGCCCGATGTGCGCGCCCGGATACGGTCTCTTCAACAAGTGCTGAATAAACGTCGTCTTCCCGGTCGAATACTGCCCCAACAACAAAACGTTCGGTTTCCCGTCGAAATCACCATCCGTTAACAGCGGTCCATAAAACGAACCAAACTTATACGCCTCTTCTAAAGGTTTAATCTTCGTCTTGTACAACAACTTCAACCCGTCGACGATGCCGGTCACCGTCTTCGCGTCCACCTTCGCCTGCCGCTTCTTCTCTTTCTTCGTCTGCGCGCCGCCTCCCAACATGTTCGACGCTTTATTCCTCCCATCTTTGATCTTTTCCCCCGGCGATGCCATGAACGGATTGGACGTGAAATCATCGTCGTCTTCTTTCCGTCCGCTCGTTTCGTCCAAACCTTCCATCTTCGCTAACGGCATCTCGCCTTGCCTTCTCTCCAACTCCGTTTGCAAATTCGCCACCGACGGCGACACGCCAATTTGCGCCAACGCGATCACTCGCATCGCGCGTATGAATCCATCTTTATCGAGATACCCTTGTCGGTTCAAATCCGCGCACCCCCAAACTTTCGCCAACGCTTGCTGATTGAGAGACGACTTGGAGAAAAAAACAACCGCATCGTTCCCGGTGATTCGTCCGTCGTTGTCCGTGTCGCACAACGGAAACCACTGGCGGTAGAGTTTCTCGTCCGTGAAAGGAGAAGCCATTTATTAATCGATCGATCGATCGATAAAAGCGAACGTGTATTCGTCGGATGATGCAAAAAAGGTAATCTTTAGCGCGCTTTCTCTTTCACGCTCGTCTACTTCTTCTTTGTCTTTGTCTTCGTCGGGCGAATATTCCAATATAACCAACTGTTTTTGTGCAGGATGTTGAGCTTTTGACAAGACTTTTAAAGGCATTAGTAAAGATTTCTTTCGCGTTATATTCTATGTATACATGCAATCACAACAAACGCACTGCTTTGCTTTCGTTTTACTCGTTTTTATACTATGTTTTCTTCTGCTTGCTATCTTTTTTAAATCTCCTCCTTCCTATATATAAAGTAGTATTGATGATGATTTGTTTTCTTCGCGGCGCGCTCTCTCTATTAACAACATTTCGCAACAGGACCAAAAGTCCCGGCGGCTCGTTCTTTTTCCATCTCCTCTATGGTGACCGACCCGCTCCGAGATTCGTTCTCTCGCGATTGGTCGTGGTGGTGATGGTGTCTTCCACCAGGCATGTACCCTATTTTCACCCCGTTGGTTTCATTCGTCGGGTCTAAGTACCCTTCTTCGATTTTGTTACAGATTACGCGCGCGGTTTCGATGAACGCGCCGTCGACGTTGGCAGAAGTCATCGCGCTCGTTTCGACGAATAAGAGACCGTTTTCTCTTGCAAACCGTAACCCTTCCTCTTCGCTGACTTGTCTTTGCGCCGAAGCGCCGTCGGCTTTGTTTCCTACCAGAGTAATCGTCACGTACTCGTTCGCGTGGCGCCGACAATCCTCCAGCCAAGCGTTTAAGTTTTCAAACGTTTCCCTGCGCGAAACGTCGTACACGAGCAACGCGCCCGCGGCGCCTCGGTAATACGATCGCGTTATCGACCGAAACGATTCTTGTCCAGCCTGTTTCATGCGATGAAAAGTTTAGATTAGTATTAGTATTACGTAAAAACGTACCGTGTCCCAGATTTGCAACTTGACCTGTTGATTATTGATGGTCACCATTCTCGACCCGAACTCTACGCCGATGGTTAAATCGTGCACGCGTTGGAACCTTTTATCGGTGAACTGTAACAACAGGCACGATTTTCCCACGCCTGAAGTTTCGTTTAAGCAGGACGAGAGAGAGAGAGAGAGAGAGAGAAAGAGTCAGACGAGCGTTTTTTATGATTTCGAGGAACCCGCTCTTGGTATAAGTAACGGTAAAGAATAGAATGTCTCGCGCGTACCCGTATCGCCGATGATTATGTATTTAAACAAGTACGCGTAACTCATTCTTCTGTACTAGATTTCGGTCTCCTTCTCCTCCTCGGCGTTTCGCGTGTAAAGAGAGAAAGAGAGAAAGAGAGAAAGAGAGAGTACTCTGCTCTTATATTAATGGGGAAAAAGGAAGAATTCTCAAGTTGTTTACTATGAAAAGTAATAGTAGTTATAGTATTACACATCTCTCTCTCTCTCTCTCTTTACTTTGCAACAGGAGGAGGAGAAGAAGCAGCTGCTCGTCGTCGAAGGGCTTCCTCCATCGGGTCTCTGTTTTTCGAATGTCGTGGTAATGATGAGAATAATAAGCGTTGATGATGATGATGATGACGCACAAGAATGATGAAAGAAAGAAGAACAAAGCGGAGTAAAACGAGACGATGACGAACGACTCCGAACAACGACTTACTCGGCGA
>Ga0181557_1000569_pt1 | contig 46373 bp, 32 predicted proteins | sample 011ome_23_FD_148632 | JGI IMG/M metagenome (GOLD analysis project Ga0181557, IMG submission 148632) | Coastal salt marsh microbial communities from the Groves Creek Marsh, Skidaway Island, Georgia - 011506CT metaG (spades assembly) | ecosystem: Environmental > Aquatic > Marine > Intertidal zone...
GACGAGAAGATGTGGTCCTGGAAAACGTTCGCGAGAGACGCGAAAATGGTTTTGGAATCTGTCCAGCGTGAAGATGGAAAAAGAGCAGGCGGATGGGCTTCGTCGTCCGCGCAGAAGTGGCACGCGGTTGGACACAGTTTAGGCGGATTCGCTTTACTCTGGTTAGAAGCAACGAATCCGGGGACGTTTGCGTCGATTTTAACGTACGAACCGATATTTGCGTTGGAGAGTACGAAATATCCGGGGATGCGTACGTACGCCGCGCCGGACGCGAGTTTGCAAGTCAACGCGAGGAAAAGGAAGAGGACGTTTAAAAGTTTCGAAGACGCGTTCGCGTCCTATCGAAAAGGATTTTTAGGGAAAGTCATGGACGAGAGGAGTTTGCGAGGGTACGTGTTCGACGGCGGGTTTCGGAAGGTGGATGATTCGTCTGGCGAAGAAGTCGCTTTGACGTGCGAGCCGGAAATCGAAGCGAGGATTTACGAAAGCGGCGAGGAAGACGCGAACGCGTTGCAGTTTATCGAAGAGAGAATCGATACCGCGAAATGTCCAATCACAATTGCCATCGGTGGTGCGACCAAAAAAGCGTACGCGTACGGCGTGGGTAAAACTGTCGCGGAGAGGATCAGAGGTGCGCGTTTGTTAGAGCTTGGTTTACTCGGACATTTCGGTCCGTTATCGGCTCCGGAAGTCTTCGCCAACGCAGTCTACCAGAACGTGTTGGGTATTTACGCCGACGTAAACGACGACGACGAAGAAGAAGAAGAAGAAGAAGAACGCGAAAATACTGTAACCAGAAGAGAAAGGAGTAGATTGTAGATAGATAGGTCTCGCATTAGCAACAGTTGAACAGCACTGAAACAGCAGCAGCAGCAGCATCCAGCGCGGCGGCTCGATCGAGTCCTTTTCACGCTCACATCCAGTCGCAACGCGTCACAATAAATTTCTCCCCGCGTACGAAAGACTTCTCGAGAAAGCGCGCGAAATGCCTCGCGCATCCTCCTCGAACGATGACGCGCGTCCTCTTTGCGACGACGACGAAAACACCCCTTGGTCGATAACTGCCTCCACGTCGGCGTCGCAAACTCGGAATCCGATCCGAGAAATCATGGACAATTTCAACGCGACACCCAACCCGAACAAAACCGTCATCAGTTGCGCGTTGGGCGATCCTTCCGTTTTCGGGCACTTACAACCCCCCCCCGGCGTCGTCGAACACGTCCGAGACATGTTCAAGGAGAAGAAAAATAACGGATACGCCCCGAGTTCTGGTTTACACGAAAGCAGGGCGAGTTTAGCATTGAGATACGGGCCCAGGATGGCACGGAAGAGTTTCGACGTGACGAGGAGGAGATCGGAGGCGGAGGAGGAGAAAAAATTCCTCGAAAACGACGACCAAAAAAACACCTCAAATAAAAAAGAAGTTGACTTTTTGAAAACGAAAACGAACACCATCTCTCTCGCGCAAAAGGGCACAGAGACGCATCATCGTCGCGTACAAAACCAACCTCGCAAAAGCACGGACAATTCCGCGGTCGTGGTCTACCCGAACTCTCGAGCGAAACTGAGCGCGCACGACGCGTTTTTGACGCACGGATGTTCGCAAGCGCTTTCGCACGCGATTCAGGTTTTGGCGAAACGAGGGGACAGGGAGATGGCGATGTTGTTGCCGAAACCTGGGTTTGCGTTGTACCAAACGTTGTGCGAGGTGCACGGGGTGGAGTGTGTTTTTTACGATTTAGACGGGAAGAAGGATTGGGAGATTGATTTAGAGCACGTGAGACGGTTGGTAGAGGAAAGGAAGAGAGACGGAACGAAGAGGAAGATATCGGCTATTTTGGTGAATAATCCGAGTAATCCGTGCGGGGCGTTGTTTGCGGAGAGGCACTTGGTGGAAATTTGCGAAACGTGCGAGGAGTTGAAGTTACCGATCATAGCGGACGAAGTGTACGAGGATATTTCCTTTGGCGATAGGTGTAACTATTTGCCTTTGGCGAGCGTGTCGGAGACGGTGCCTATTTTAGCCGTCGGATCTTTGTCAAAGAGATGGTTGGTACCCGGTTGGAGGCTAGGATGGTTGTTAGTGCACGATAGAAACGATGTCATGAAGAATGGGGGGATACACGACGCGTTGGAAAAGCTTTCACAGGTGACGCTAGGCCCGCCGACGCCGTTACAGGCGGCGTTGCCGTTTATTTTGCAAAACGACGACTCGGCGTGGTTAAACGAAACGTTGCAAACGTTAAGAGAGGCCAGGGACGTGTGTATTGAAAAATGCGAAAGGTGTGTTGGTTTGAGTATGGAGTCGTTGCCAGACGGGGCGATGTATGCGTTGGTAAAAATCGATTGCGAGCGGTTCAGAGCGGCAGGGATGACGGACGACGTCGCTTTTACGAGCGCCTTGTTTAGCGAAGAGAGCGTTTTAGTGCTTCCCGGGCAATGTTTTGGAGCGTTTGGATACGCGAGAGTTGTTTTAACGTGCCCAACGGAAACGCTCTCTGAAGCGTGGGATAGAATAGAATCGTTTTGCCAGCGCAAAGCGTCGCCGGATAGTCACGGTAGTGATAATTTAGTAGCGGGCGAAGTGTTATCGGCGAGCGAATTCGGAAGAAAAACGTCAACACCTGCGCCGCCTTCGGATGAGGACATCGATGATGTCTTCTCTCTCGAAGCGACTATGCGACAAGAAGAAGCTATTTATTAATCCGTAATTGTATACTGTAGGTATTAGATGTCATTTAGCGAATACAAATAGTACTATAGTTTTTAATATGTGAGTGACAATAATTGTCCTGCGACGTGTTTATAGCATACTCCTTTTTACACTTTCGATTTTTATTTTCTTATGATTCTATATTTTTAGTATTAGATTACACGGTTGGCTATTAAGACTTAAGCTTTTACAATATAAAAGAGCGGCGGCGATGGTAGATGCTAACGCACGCGCTATGCGTATACAAGCGGGCATTTTTCTTCCTTTACTGGAAGAAACCCATTTGTCCAACCATTTCGCTCAAAGCGGTGATACCCAACAAAGCGCCGCCAATGCCTGCGCCAACCTTTCGCAAATCTAATTCCTCCACCTCTTTCTTACTCGTCGTTTGGATGATGTCTTTATGCCCCAACGAAATCGGGACCTTTCCATCGCTATTCTTTCTCAACTCCTCCAAACGCGCCAACTCGTCCGCTTTCGGCGGACCAGCGATGTATTCTGGCGACCACGAGCCATGGACGCCATAAGGAACGTATTTCGGTAATCGCAAACGCGCGACTGGTCCTTCCGAGAACTTCTTCGCGTCGATAATAACCATCTCCGTCCCTCTGCCGCCAAAGTCAGAGTCTTCGTACCTCGCATCGTGCACTAACGCAACGACCCATCCATCGTCTTCATCCAAATCTTTCCCCGATCTCGGGACGAAAAACGGTTCCATGGCAAACTTGTGCTCCCCGGGGATCCACTGTTCCTCCGTGTACAGCTTTGTCTCGTCCGTTTTAAGCGAGCACTTCGTCAACGCTTGCATCGGGCCGTTGACACCATCTTTGCGACCAACCGAGGTGGACAAGTACATGTGCTCGTACTTTTCCCCGGTGTAATCCCAAGACGTGATGGGCAACTCGCAAGGAACATCGGATAATAAATAATGTTTCGCTTCATACTTCTTCATGTCGATGATGAATCGACTCAACTTCATTCTTGGAAAGTTATCTTTCCCGTTTGGGTTCGTGATATCGGTGAAATACAACGTAAACTTATCCCAAGTGCACGTATCAAACACGATATCTCCGTCGTCGTTTTCGAAACCGTTCACGTGGTGGTACGCGTAGCACCAATAATCCGCCGGAGCCGTTCGGACCGTCATATCCGTCCCACGCCTCGGGAAGATTCGAAATAACGGCTGTCGCTCGGTGTCTTCGCAAATGAGTTCGGATAAGCACGCGTTTTGTGTCAAGTAGTCAGTAAAGGTCTTCTTGAAATCAATTTTAATCGGGCAATCGAACAAAACGTAATAGTTTTCCGTGACGATCAAATCGTGAACGTACGAGGACGGATACGGGTACGAGCGTCTGGCCACTTCCTTCCCGTCTTCATCAAACTCATAAAACACCGCATTTGTAGTCCCAAGATGCTCCGATCCGTCTTCATTCTTATGGTTCACTCTCCAGTTCACTTCGTTAATAAACGCCACGAGTCGTCTCGAACCGTCCGGCTCCGTCACCGTTCTGTAGTGACTCGTATGCGTCGTCGAACTCAACGGACAGTTCCCGTGACCAATCGTTTCCAAAGTGTCCGGATTCAACGCGTACGGTTTCTTATAATCCACCGCGCACAAAGATCCACCCCAATTGATGACGTTATACGCCCCGTTTTGTTTTTTGGAAATATCGCCTCCCAACAAGTCTTTGAACAATCTCTGCCCAAACGCGAACGGTCTCGGATCCTCCGCCGTGAAAATAGAACTCTTAATATACTTCCCCGTTCTCTCTTCCTCGTCAAAATCCTCCGTCACGACAAATTTATTCCGAAAATACGCTTTCCCGTCCTTCACCGCCACGGACGTCACCATGCCGTCCCCGTCCAAGTACGATTTGATAAAGCCTTCTCTCTCGTACATGGCGGGCCCGTTTCGTAACAACGTCCCTTCCATCTCGTTTGGGATTTCGCCTTCCACTTCCGTCACCCACCCTTGGTTCTCGTACGCCAGGCCTGGGACAGAGGCGTACCCGGTTTGGTCTGTTTTCATCGAATAAAGAGTAAAAGAGTCAGTCAGTTTTTTTTTTTTGAAAAGGCGGAGAAATTTTTCGCTTATCACTTGAAGAGAAAGATATGGGTAAAACGATACGCTTTTCAACAAAAGCACCGATGATGCTACGACTACGAACGATCAAAACGCACAATCTTTATACTCCTTTTCGAACGGATACGCTTCTTTCGCGTCGTCTTCTTCTCCTCTTTTATGCGCAGGGACGGAGGACGATTCAACGGAGGAAGAGGAAGAGGAAGAGGACGGTTTCTTCGGCGTTTGGATGGCTTCGATGTGCACCGCAGATTGCCTCCTCGTTTTTTTCGTTCGAGCGGCAAACACATTCCTCCTCGATTTCTTTCCTTTTCCTTCAAACGAGGAGCCCGCGCAGAAGATCGAACTCTTGGTCGAGTGTGATGATGTCGAGGCGCTTTGCATCATTCTCGCGCTCTAAAACAGATGTGTGTGCGTGTGATGTGTGTGTGTATAAAACCAAAGGGTGTAGATGAAACGCGTGCGAAAGTGGTGCGATATTTCTCATTTTTCAAGGAAGGAAGGAAGCGCTGCTTTCTGTTTAGGGTTGTATAGAGATTTTCTACCTTTTTTTCTTTGTTTTTCGTAATTTTAATTTTAAACCAACGAGTTGTTTTGTTACAAAAAAGTTCGTTAAACAAGAAGAAAAGAATAAAGACGAAGACTCCCGTTACATATGAAGATGCTCGAAGAGAAGCTGGAGCGAACGCTGAAGCTTCTCGACGAGGACGAGAAAGGAGGAGAAGACAAAGAGGAATCCAGGAGCAGCAGCAGCAGCGGCGATAACGAGAACGAGAACGAGAACAAAGCGTCGCCGACGTCGCCGTTTGACTTGGAGTCTTCGTACGATGATTTCCTCCTCAAACCTGAATCCGACGAAGGTTCGGTGGAATATAAACGGCACCTGGTGAACCCATCGGCGAGAAATTTCGAGAAGCTGACGACGCAACTGTTGTGGCGATTGAACGAAGGAGGCGGGGAGTGTTTGTACGAAATTGGAGTGGACGACGATGGGTTCGTTCGAGGAATCAGCGAGGAGGAGATGAAATTCTCCGTGGAGACGTTAGAGAAAATGGCGAAACAGTTATCGGCGAAAGTTTCCGAGGCGTTCGAGAGGAAGACGAGCGAGAAAGAGCGCTTCGCAAAGTGCGCGTTGGTGAGGAAAATCTTTCCGAAAGAGGCGAATCATTTAGAGTTACGGATAACGACGGTTGGAAACGTCGATTCCGGGAAATCAACTCTCCTAGGCGTGTTGACGAAGGGCATGTTGGATAACGGGAGAGGGAGCGCGAGAGCGAACGTGTTTCGACACAAACACGAGATGGAAACCGGGAGAACGAGCTCGATTTCGACGCAAATCATGGGATTCACGCCGGACGGGAAAGTTGCGAACTATCAAGACGAGAGAACGAGGGAAACACACTCGTTGAGATGGTCGGAGATTGTCGAGAAATCGAGCAAGGTCATTAGCTTCTCCGATTTGTGCGGTCACGAGCGTTATTTGAAGACGACGTTGTGCGGCTTAACCTCGGTGTGTCCCGATTACGCCATGTTAGTCGTCGACTCGAACAGAGGCGGTGTCGTAGGCATGTTGAAAGAACATCTAGGTATTGTTCTAGGTTTGAAGATTCCGTTCCTCGTGTGCGTGACGAAAATCGACATGTGCGCCGACCATTTATTACAGTCGACCATGGAGAGTGTTTTGCGATTGCTAAAGCGACCCGGGGTACACAAGAAACCAATTATAGTCCGAGAGAGAAATGATGTCTCGACGTGCATAAAGACCATGGCTGGCGATTCGGACGTCACGCCCATCTTTCAAGTATCGTGCGTAGAAAACACAAATTTGGATTTATTGCGATTATTATTAAACCATCTACCGTCTCGGCGACAGTTCGACGTGCAAAAGAAAAAGACACAAAACGGAGAAGAAGAAGAAGAATTAGAGGAAACGACGAATAAACACGGGAAAGACGAGTGTGGTGCACTGGTGCATCTAGATGATGCGTTCACGGTAAACGGTGTAGGTACAGTAGTCTCCGGAGTCGTAACTAAAGGGTCAATTTCGACGAATCAACAACTTCTTCTCGGACCAGATTCTCTCGGCCACTTCAAAGAGGTTGTCGTCAAATCGACAATGACCCATCGAACGTCCGTCCTTAAAGCTGTGTGTGGGCAATCCGCAAGTTTTGCGATAAAAGCTAAAAACAGCAAAGAACCCGTGCACAAAGCGGACGTGCGCAAAGGCATGGCGATGATTTGCAAATCCTTGCATCCTCGCGCGACGTGGAGTTTCGAAGCCGAGATTTTAATATTCGTCTCTCCGACGACGTTAACCGTCGGTTATGCCCCCGTCTTACACTGCATGTCCGTTCGACAGTGCGCCCGGATATGTAAAATCGAAGGCAAAGATGTCTTACGCGCCGGCGACCGCGCTAAAGTCGTCTTTCAATGGCTCTATCGCCCGGAGTTTGTCGAGGAAGGCTTCCGAGTTATATTTCGAGAGGGAAGAACGAGAGGGTTAGGGAGCATTACCAAAGTCTCCTTCGACGGTGATAAGCAAAAATCGTGGCCGGACAGTCGAAAACAGCTACACGGGACGAACATGGAGGCGATGATGAATACCGCAACCGCCACAAAGAGCGCGGGATAAATGTAACTCAAAACCAATCATTTTCCTCTTTTTCATCTGTCTTTTCACTCAGACAAAGTCAAGCCAAACCCACACAAAACACAACGACAACAACAAGTTTGTTTTACTAATGGACGAGTTTTTCAAACCAGACGCGTCTCCCGCGTCTACGCCGCCTCCGCCACAGCCCGATCAATCGAACGATTTCTTCGCCGCAGGTACCTTTTATGCTTCTTTTGCCCACCGTTGTTCGCGTATATATTCGTTTCCAATTCAATTTTTTATTCTCCCATCATCGCTGAATTTTCCTCTCGTTTACTTACCACGAGTATTCATCTCTTTCTCTCTTTCGATGATGCGCACATAGGCGAAACGGACGGGTTCGTTTCCGCGGGAATGCAATCGATGCCGAGCAACGAAGACTTTACGCGAGGAGAAAATACCAACACCGGCACGCCTCCTCCAAAGAACGAATCGAGCGAAAGTTTCCAACCGCAACAACAACAAAACCAAGAGCAAATGGAACGAGAGATGTCGCACGCGAGCATTCACTCCTCGCATTCGGTCCATTCCACTGGGCAAGGCTCTGATTTTAACGACGCCGGTAATACTACTAACGCGATGAATGAGTTCGTTTCCGCTCCCGCCGCTCCTCCGTTGGACGAGGGCGACTTTGGTGCGATGCAACAAGGTCCGAGTAGCGAAAGCGTGGACGCGATGGGCACGAGTACCAACAGTCTCGAGAATTCGTCCATGCAACAACAATCGCCGTTGGAGAACGTAGCCGAGCTCGGGGGATTGTCTTCCGCGATTCCAACGCCAGCGCCAACGCCACCGCCGCCGGCGAGAGACCTCCGAAAAGAATATTTAGCGAAAATACGCGAAGAGCTCGAACAGAAAAGCAAACTCGAACGCGAAGAGATAGACACGATCAAAGAAGAAGCGGTAGCCGAACTCGAGTTGATGCGCAATCAGAGGAAGAAAATGATCGACGCTAACGTGGCGAAAAATAGGTCGGAACAAGACTCCATGACCGAAGTCATGGCGACGGAAACCGGATGGGAAGCGGTTGCCTCTTTGATCTCCGAGGAGAACTTCTGCCCGGTCGAGGACGGCCAACGACCGTCGACGGATTTAGGAAAGATGAGAGGGTTGATTAAGACTTTAAAGTATAAGAAGCCTCAAACGGCGTAAACCCGAAAACAAAGCGTTGTAATAATTTCGTGTGAGACGTCACAAATTTGTATCTAAACACGCAAAAATTTTCTCTGCCTCGAGTCGTAATTCACAGAAACCAAATGCGGCAACGCGGGCGAGGTTTCCTCCTCTCTGCCTCGAGCGTTCTAAACGTTTGTTCTTGGGTGGTTTTTCTCGCCTTTCTCGCGTCGATTTTTGCCGCAGACGGCGCGTTATCTTCTTCTTCTTCTTCTTCTTCGGGAGTTTTGCCCCCCGGGGAAGGAGGAAAAGACGAGAATGCGAAACAACTGAACAACGCGTTGGAGAAGATGAAACCATCCTCCGCCACGCACACGGGCGACGGACTGCCGACGTTACCGCCGTACGAAAATCCGAGAACTGGGGAACGAACAGTTTTGCTTCACCCGGCGACGATTTTGAACGGCAAACACGTCGGTTTTAGCAAGAAACGAATTTTGGAAGAGATTGGAAGGAAAGAGATGGAAAAAAACCAGTTTTTCGGGCAAAAGTTAGCGAGCGAAGGATTCGATTCTGTGAGCATTTTTGGAGCAGAGAATGCGATGAAACCGATCGAGTTTAACGACGACGAAGAGGAAGGGAATGCGAAAGCGAAAAAACGGTTCACGTTGCTCGAGTTTGTGACCGCCGCCGCGAAGAAGAAGAAGAGGGCGACGGAAGGACAAGACGCCGTTGAAGACGCCGCGAAGACGAAGGAAGAAATATCTTTCTTGATTGACGAAGAAGAAGAGGATGATATTTTAGGTGGTCGCAGAGTGGCCGTGTTCAACGTGGATATGAGCTCAGACGTCGGGAAGTATTTCGAGAACACCGGGATGCTTGCGAAAATCAAAGGACTCGTCGAGTCGCAGAAAAAGAGTAGGAAAAAAATAGACGCGATTCGCATGTCCGTGAATGAAATGGTACAAATGATGAAGAAATCATTGCTGGACGATCAAGTGAGCGAACAAGAGAGGGCAACGTACGACCACATGACGTTCTTGACCGCTGGTTCTGGCGACGAGAGTGATAAACAGTTTCGAGATGAAGACGCGAGAGATCATCGAAGGAATCGAGGGAGAAAAATAGCGTCCATGGAGGAGATTAAAAAATCAAATAGAGATAACAACTATTTTAAGTCAGGTCAAGGAAGGCAAAGCGTCCGCGCGGAGTTTTATAACTCGATGGAATCGCACGTTGAATTAGCGTGGTTAGATTTTGACGGCAAGGAAGTCAAATACGCGGATTTAGCGCCCGGGGCGAGCACGACGTTGAGCACGTTTACGAAACACAAATGGTTGGCAAAGAACTACATCGGCGACCCGATTTGTTTTTTTATCGTAGACGACCGATACCCGACGCTAAAGAAACAGTATTTTGAGATTAGTGAAGATGAGCACGAGGAGGTGACGTTTGTGATTGAGGAAGAGGAGGAGGAATCTTCGGAAGCGTACATCAAGAGGAAAGAGTTGAATCGAAAACTTTCCCTGGCGAACAACGCTCAAACTGGCGACGAGTTAACTCAGGAAGAAAAGGAGGAGCTGCTAAGAGTCGCGAGAGAGCACATTCACCAAATTCTTACGAACGAGAAGAGCGAAGATGTAAATATCGAGGTGGAATCGGTGCACGTCTTTGAATCGAGGCAAGATATCGTCGACTTTTTCGAGAAGCGCTCGGCGGATAAATCGACGGCATCGAACAAAGGAGAAGAAGAGGATCCAAACGTCGTGTGGCTTTCCGAAGAACAATTTTACGAGCTCGGAATGCCGGATAATGCGAAAATCAAACCGCCGCTCGACGTCGTCGACGCGCTCGTCGAAGAAGAGCTCATCGAGGAAGACGCGGTGCGAGACGTTTTGAGAGAAAAGAACGGAGAGAACCGAGCGAGAGAAGAAGAAGAAAAAGATAACGAAGAAGGACAAGACGTCAAAAAAGAGGAGCTGTAGCAGTACTAGCCGCGCGCGCGCGCGTACGACGAAGACTAAAACTGTAGAGCTCGATCGAGCTTTCGGCGACCGTCGTCTGCGTGAAGTTGTAACACTAAGAAGACTTGTACAAAGAAAGAATTCACCACTTTTCATCTCACGTGCTACTCTTTTGCAATGCGCACCAAACGGTGACTGACGCGAGAAAGAAAGCGCATTACCGCTGAATCGAATGCCGTCTCCTTCTCTTTTCACCTGCGACGAGTCGAGTTTGTACGGTTCCGACATCGAAAAGCACGTAAAAGTCGGAAGTGGAAATTCTCCACCTGTCACACAAGTAAACTACTTTCGCAATCGAACGGATGATGATGATGATGATGATGATGATGATGACTCGATCGCGCTCGTCTCGATCGTGGCGAACGAACCGTTGCGAGTGAGTACAACGAGTGCGGATTTGAAGACTGGGACGACCAAATTTACCGTATCGAAAGTGCCCTCGTCAAGAAAAATTGCTTGCATATTTACTCCCGAAAAGGAAGGAGAAAGCGCTTCTTCCTCGCTTTCCGAAAGCGCGAAGAAGTACGTCACGGAATGCATTTTCAAGCAGTTCAGCGAGGACAACGAAAAATTGTTCAGAATCGATGGCACGTGCGAGATTTTCTGTCCTATGAATGGGACGAATACTGGATGGCATCGCGACGGGTTCCAACGCGGATGTTACGTCGGCCACGTGTTGTGCGAAGAGGAGCGAGAGGATACCGCCGTCGCCGATGATGTCTGTGCTGCTGATGATGCAGCCGCGTGGTTTGAATTTGCGCTGATTAAAAAAGAAGACACAAAAGGAGAGAGCGACGCGACGCCGTCGATTGACTTTTGCGACTCGGAACATCTTCTCGTCCAACCGTCCAACTTTGTCGCCTTCGCGGCTCGCAACGCCGTCTCCATTTTCGAAGATTCTAAAATTTTCCATCGATCGCCTCGAATCAAGTCGTGTTGGGACGCCATGGAACGCGGTCGGAGAAAAATAGCTCGATTTGATTTCGTCGGCCGAGACGCAGAAAATAACGTGGTACTTTGAAAAATGAAGAAGAAGCTTAAGGAGAAGGAAAAATCCCTCCCTCGATCTTCGTCTTCGTCTTCATCGTCAGCGGGTTTGCGCCAGCGCCGCTTCGCGTTGGGACGACGTCTTCTTCTTCTCCGCCAAAGCAGAGAAAAATTGGACAACCATAAAGAAGACGAAGAAGAAATAGACGTCGACGACTTCGCCCGGTACGTGAACGACGCGTCCTCTAGACCTAGATACTAATAGTAAAAATGCCTTCTCTTGCGCTCGCTGTATGTAACACACAAAATGTCCCTTGTTTTGGATAACGACAATTTATTAAGAAAATCAGTCTTCACTTTCGCACACGATACACCCACCCCCTTTATCAACAGATCACACATAACACGCTCGAATAGTAATCATACTACGGTAGTCGCGTTATTCTTCTTTGATCGTCTTCGTTTTCTTCTTACCATCGAGAGTAGTAGTAGTAAACAAAGATTCCACGTCAGCAAGCGGAAACTCTTTTTCCCAACAACCAACCGTATCTTCAATAATGTCGGACGCGTTGAACGTGATGAAACGCGCTCGCGAGAACGAGTATTTCATCAAAGAGCAAGAGCGAGAAATCGCGGAGTATATTTTGAAACTGAAAACTGAAGGGAGGTACGAGGAAGCGATGCGACGCGCGTCTTCTTCTTTGTCTTCTTCTTCTAGTGGTAGTGGTGCCTTACCGCAAGTGTTGGCGCACTCGGTGCGGTTGTTCGACAAAAAATTTACGATGAAGGAAGAGGTGAATTCGAAAAAGCTGGATCGAGATTTTATCAAGAAGCGTTCGATTTCGGGAGCGTGCACGGGGAATCCGGTGTTTATTGGACACGCGACGCTCGGTTCGCGAGTGTCTTTGGGGAAGTCCAAATGGAGCGGTTCGACGCAGGCGGTGGAAGGGACTTCGATTTTCTCGGTGCACAAGGCGATGGAGTTGATGGAGTCGGCGCCGGAAAGGTTTAACGGCGTCGAGAGTCGAGCGGCGAAGCACATGCGAGATGAAACGTTCGTTATGATTGGAAAGAAGAAAGTGAAGTTATTGCCGGATCCGACGCCGGGAAGAGCGTTGGCGTGGGGCGGGACGTTGGCTCTTTGGGGCACCGGCGCCGTCGTGTTGACCTCGTGCAAGTTCCTCGGGATTAATAGTTTACAAGACGTCAACGACGTGATGAAGCGCACTTTGGACCCGTTGGCAAAACGGGTCAAGGATACGTTCACGCCGTTGCGAACAAACTTTGAAAAGACGGAGTGGTTTGAACAGTCACAAAACGCCGATAAGTTTTCCGGGTCTCACTTTGCGATGGATTTGAAGAGAAAGTTTGCCATTTAAAATACGAACTTTTGAAGTCGAGCGAAACGTGTACACAAATAAGAAGAAGAAGGAGAAGAAGTGAGAGAGAGATCTGTTTGATGATGTTGAAATACTGAATTGAAATACTAAATACTTACTTACTATTCGTCGATGCCTTCTACGTCTAACACTCTTAAACCAGTCATCGTTTGCCTCGCGCCGTTCCATCGTCTCGAATACTTTCTCCTTCTCTTTTTAAATATAATCGTCTTCTCGTCTCGCAAAACCTCTTCCACTAAGCACGTCACCCGCGCGTTCTCCACCACCGGTCTCCCCACAATCGTCTTCGTTTTGCTCCCGACCATCAACACTCTCGGCAGTTCCACCACGTCGTTCACGTGCGCGCCGTGGAGCTTTTCTACGAAGAACAAATCATCCGGAGATACTTTGTGCTGATGCGACCCGATCGAGACGACCGCGAAGACGTTCTTCGTGCTAATTTTCACTTTCGTTTCTCCATCAGGTTGCTGATGCTCCTCGTCGCTTCCGTTTTGATTTCTCGAATTCCGGTCTAAAACCACGTAGCTTTCCGGGACTAACACTTGGTCCGGTTTTAAGCCGCCCTCGGTGCCGAGAGATTTCGAGTACTCGCGTTTAAAACTGCTTTTCATCATCGAAAAACGATGCGTATCATTCGTCGTCTGCGAATGAATCCTCGACGAGGACGACGACGACGAAGCGTGGTCCATCACCGCGCGTGGGACGACAAAACCGCCGGTGATATCGAGAGAGGACATCCGATCGAAGATGGATTTCCCCGGGGAAAGAAGACGCCGACTTCGGAGTAAAGCGTTCATTTTTCGTCTGAATCGTCGTCGCGAGTACGACTACTACTGTTAGAGTATTCTCGTTCTGGTCGAGCGTGGTGAATATCGACTCTTTTCGTCCTTTGGCCGCAGTCGCGCAAAAGCGGAGAGGGGAGTTAAAGTTGTGAGGATGAGTTGACACACGGGTGAAAGTTTTGAGAAGAAGAAGACCAAGCGGATGGAGTGTACCGAGGAAGATCCCCCAGGGGCGAAAGGGTCACAATTTTAATCGACACTATAACTGCTATCAAAACTACAACTGCGCGTAATACATCTACATACGACCACCTTCGAAGGCGGTGGCTAACTTTTTCAACTCAGAATCTAAGGCGTCTATGTCGCGAGCGAGCGCGTCGGCGCCCGGGAGCGCAAAGGATTCAGAGGACGAGGACGCAAAGGCGGTCGCGGCGCCGGCTCGGCTCGGCGCGACGAAGTCGTTCTCGAAGAGAAACTCGTCACGAGTGGTTGGTTTTGCGAAAAAGGAGAGGTTTTCTTCTCTGGTGATGTACTCTTTGCTCGGGTTTGTCGCGGCTTCTAACGCGCGCAAAAGACGTTTTCGTTCGTCTTCGAGTTGCGTGATTTTCGTTTTCGCTTCTCTCGCGGCGTCTGCTTGTCGCTGAAAAAGAGCGCGCTCGTCGTCGTCGTCTGAATCGTCGTCCTTTCTTCGCGCGTGATGATGCGTGTCTTCCACGCCGCTTCCTTCCACGTACTCTTTGAATCCAGCATCACCAGCACTCACCGCAATCTCCGTCAATCTCGCCAGCTCCGCCACCACGCTCCCGAGAACGGAACCGCCCTGGTTCCTCTCGTCCTTCGCCAGCGGCGCGTGCGCTCTCAAACAATCCATCGCGTACCGCAACGCTCTCCCACACCTCGCTCGCTCTCCTCTCGAAATCCTTTCCCTTTCCTCCAACGTTTTCCTCAAACTATTCAACGCGTCCCGATCTCTTTTTCGACTCTCTTTGCTCTCGTTTTGTAACGCTCGATGCGATATCAAAGCGTCTTTCAAAGCGCGTTCGCTCCGCGATAAAGTTTCCGTCGTCTCTTCCAATTCAGTTTCCAACGAATTCGCGCGGGCTAAAGATTTACGCAAAGACTCTCGCAACTGCGCGTTTTCCAACGCGTACGCTCGCAATAACAACTGTTTCTTTTCCGACGTTGACGACGTAGACGAATACGTATTCTTCGTCTTCGTCTTCTCTTCCTCCTCTTCCTCCTCTTTCTTTTTCTCTCTCGTGTTGTGTAAAAGCAAAGCTTTTCGCTGCTTCTCCGCCGCGCGTCGAGCCAAAGACCTCGTTTTCGTCGTCGTCCTCGTCGCTTCTGTCTCTTCTTCTTCTTGGATGTCCTCGTCCTCGTTCGTCGTCTTCTTCGTCTTCTTCTTCTTTACCTTCTTCTCGGGAATAAAAAAGGTCGTCAAAGTCGTTTCCTCGAATCCGTCGTCGTCTTTCATAAACCACGCGAGGGTTTCTGCTTTGTTTTTACGCATCGACACATCCGCGTTTTCTCCTCGCGGTGGTCCTCCTCGCGCCATTGTTGATGTTAACGTCCTCCTCCTCCTCCTCCTCTCTCGCTCAAGACAACACACCAACGGACGAAAAAGGGCAGACAATAACGGGAGAAAAGAAAAGAAAAGTGACGACGGTTGAAGGTTTTTTTGAAAAGAAAAAAAGTGCCACCCAATTAAATTTTTAGGGCAAAAAGCTCCTCAAAACGAATTCTCCACAAAAATTCACACAGAAAAGCACAGAGAGAGAGAGAGAGAGAGAGAGAGAGAGAGAGAGAGAGAGAGAGAGAGAGAGAGAGAGAGAGAGAGAGAGAGAGAGAGAGAGAGAGTTGTTGGTTTGTTGTTTCTGCGTTTTGTTTTCGGGGCGCAGAGAGAAGAACTCATCACTGTTGGTATTCTCGATATATGGGCCGTCCTCGCAAAGATGCACCGGCATCTCCCCACAAAACAGCGAAGGGGGGTGGTGTGACGACGATGAGTGGGAAAAAAATCGACCGACGGAAAAAAGAGTTCCGGAACCTCCCGAAATCAAAAGCGAAGAAACAGAAACGATACGGCCCACCGTCGCACATATTAAAAGCAACCATCGCGCCGAAGTTTAAGGAAATGAGAGAACAACATCAGAGCTATAATAATACTACCACGAATAATTCTTCTCGGGGGGTGATGTTTAACAACGGAGGAGGAGGAGGATTAGGAGGAAAAGAGGAAGAGGAGTGCAACAACAACTACGCGAAGAAGTTTAACGAGGGAGAAGAAAAAGAAGACGAAGAAGAGGCGTGGAGAGAATGCGACGTGGTGGCGAAAAAAGAGAACACTTCAAACGAGGAGAGAGCTGGAACGCCGACGCCGCCGACGACGACGCTTACTACTACGAATAATACGCACGCGACAGGAGGAGGAGGAGGAGAGACAACAACAACAACAATTACAACAACGACGAAGAGCGAGGACGCGAACAAAGAAGACAACGCGATGATGATGTCTCTGCAGCAGAAACGGAAGCGAGAGGCGTTGAGGAAAGAGGAGGAGGAGATCGAGCGGAGGGAGAAGGACGACGCGAAGTGGAGGCCGGTGTGTTTATCGAGACCGACGATGGCGAAAGGAATCGAGTTGATGGACGACGGGAGGATGGTGGCGAGCTCACAGAAAGGGTACAGGTGCGTGCAAGGGACGCGAGGAGTAGAGCCGGTGGTTGTTTGCGAGGAGGAGGAGAAGGAGGAGGGGATGAAAGAGGATGACGAAACGAGGGAGACGACGACGGCGGCGAGATACTTTGAGGTTAAAATAGAACATTTAGGAGGGAGCGGGTGCGTTCGAGTAGGGTGGATGACCAAACGAGGAGAAATGAACGCACCGGTTGGATTCGATAACAAAGGATACGGTTATCACGCGGAGACTGGGTCGAAATATCACGAGGCGAGGCTGAAGACGTACGGCGAACCGTACGGCGAAGGCGACGTGGTTGGTTGTTATTTGTATTTAGACGAGAAAATAGTGGAAAAGAAGGAACAGGTAGATGCGCAAGAAACGAGTGGTGGTGGCGATGATGATGGTGCCAAGAACGAGGAGGCGAAGAAAAAGCAAACACCCTCGACGCCAGAACGTAACAAGAAAAATAGGAAAGGAGAAGAACGCTTGAAAGCGAAAGCGTTCGAGGAGAATCAAAACTCGCCGAACGAAGGGAAAATAGTATTTTATAAAAATGGGAAGTGTCAAGGCATCGCGTTCGAGTCCTTGCGGTCGTGCGTGCATCCAAAGAAACCCTTGGAGTTGTCCGGATACTTTCCTACGGCGGCGTTATACACGACGCCGTTGCAAGATCAGTCGCAACGGGCGAGAGTGTCGTTTAACTTTGGCCCAGATTTTGCATTCCCGATTGACCCGGAGAAGGACGGTTTGCCCAAATGCAGCGGATTTTCTCCCGATTTGGATCCTCCGAAACCACCACCTGAACCACCTGTACCAGAGAAAATAGAAGATGGAGGAACACATGTGCCGGCGTTGGGAAGCGTCGAAAACGCTGTTATTAAACTGGAAGAAACTGAACAAAAAGAAGAAGAAGAAGAAGAAGAAGAGAAAGAAGGAGACAACGAAAAAGTCAACTCTTGCGCATCAGAAGAAGCGAAAGAAAAAAAAGAGGCGCCGATGATGGAGGTCAAACAAGAAGAAGAAGATGAAGGAAAAGAAACAGAAAAAGAAAAAGAAGAAGAAGAAGTGCGTGAGTTTGGTAAGCTTTCTGCTGCGGTGGAACCGGCGTCATTTTTTCGAGGTAGGGAAGATGCGCCTGGACCCGCGCGCGGCTTGGATGCCTACGTCGTGGAAGCGAGTGCGTCTCCCATCCAAAATGAGGAGGAAGATGTGGAAGAAAAGGAAGAAGAACTGCCTGAAGCCGCCGAAACGGCGACAACAAGAGACGACGATACCCAGCACTTCTTCGAAAATATCGACGTGGAAACAAACAAAAGCGACGACGGAGGAAACATCGGGTACGACTGGCTCTCTGGTTAATCGCAGCGGCGCAAAAATACGCCGCGCGATAGATACACAACTTTCATTCGCAAACTTTACCACGCGTATAAAAACGCGCGCAACTCTATATATTTACAACGCGCTCTCTCTAACTTTCTACTCCGTCATCATCATTTCCCGACTTGTTCTGCTACTCGTTCCCCGCCGCACGCCTCTCTCCACGTTCTTCATCGCCCGCTTCTGCTTCTTCTTCAGTTTCGGATCGGCGAAAAATTGCGCGTACGCCATCTGCTTCGCCGATATCACTCCTTTTTCTTTCCCTCGGCGGACGCCGCCACCTTTCACGCGCAGCACTTTCTTGTTGATCCCGAGCGAGACACCCCACGCGTTCGCTTCGTCGTACATTTTTTCGTGCAGCTTCATCTTATCGTACACGTCTTCGTCGAATTCTTGCAGCTTTAAACCTTGTTCACCACCATTACTGTTCTCGTTGTTGTTCTCGTCTTCAATCATCATTTTGTCGTCACCGTGTTGTTGTTCTCGCTGTTGCTCTTTGCGTCTCAAAGAATCCGTTATCGGCGCTTTCCCGCAGTTGAGCGCTTTTTCCAGCGCGGACTGTTTGGCGGCGAATTGCTTGATTTCTTTCTCGGAGTTGAAGACGATGTCTCGCCGCTCGGCGCGGACAGAGCGGCGACAATTCGCGCGCGCAGATTTGCCCATTTTTATTATACTATATTATTAAGTCGTCGAGATGTGTGTTTATGTGTGTGTGTGTGTGTGTTTACTCGCGGGAACAGCAGAGGGAATACTCTGAGGAATCCCCCAGTTTTGGCGGCGTTTTGAAGTGTTTTTCCTTCAAGTGAAACAAAAATACGCGCTTTAATAAATCAGTATTATAATGTCAAGACAACAACAGAGTCACGAGTCTAACTCGGCCCATTGGGGAATTTTCCACGCGGATTTCAACCCCACGTCGCAGATGTTCACGGAAACGGCAAACCTCGGCGCGCCGTCTTTCATCTCTCCCGAACCTCTCGGGATATCCATCGAGCGGTCGTAGGCGTCGTATTTTTTTTGTTCTTGCGCGATATCGAGCGATGAAGATGATGCACTTTTTCGACGAGGAGGAGGAGGAGGAGAAAGGCGTCGATGGATACCACCGCCCGGGATGAGACGGACGGCGAGTATGATGGACGCGTCTTTGGCGATTGCGGAGAGGATTGCGTCTTGGCATATTTCAAAGGCTTCTTTGAGTTGTTTTTGCTTGGTGATTGTGGTGGTGGTATCGTCGGTGTCGTTTTTGTAGCTTTCGAGGACGGCGTCGTGCGCTCGGCGAATGCTCGTCGGTGCTAAACGCCGCATGGCGATTTCTTCCTCGTCTGGGCCGAAATAATCGTACGCGTTGGCCATGCGACCGTATTTTTGCGCGCGAATGAGCCTTTTAAGCGCGCCGTCTTGCTGTATAGAGGTGACGATGAGTTCGAGGAACTCTTTCAGAGACACTTTACCGGCAAACGCCTCGGAAACGACGTTTGCAAAACGCCGTTTCGCGTTCGAACCGCCTTTTGTTGCGTCCCACAGCACTTCCCCAGTCTTTGCCTCTCTCACTCGAAACGTATTCCTCGGCGTTTCAATCATGTGCTCTAACTCCCTCACCAGCTGTTTTTTCAACGCCTCGTAATCCACGCCGTCGGCGAAGGACCAGATTTCGCAGTGTTCGAAAAACTTTCGCGGGTCGTACGCGGACTTTTTCCCTCTTTTTCCATCTTCTGCGTTCGTCTTCACGTCGTACCTCAATTTCCCATCTTCCCGAAACGTAAATCCGCACTTTGGCTTTATTTCAATCGCCAACGCGTGTATCGTTCGACCGACATTCAACGACCGCTTCCTCTTCGTTGTCGTCGTCGATGTCCTCCTCCTCGCAGAATAAAACGGAATCCAATCGTAGTCGCGCTCGCGAATGGCGAATTGCGGCGCCTTCTCCTCTCCGCCGGCGACTTCTTCTTCGTCGTCGTCGCTTCTCATCAACCGTCGCTTCTCTTCCTTCTCTCTCGCGTCTATGCGTTCAAAAAACCCACTCTCTGCTCGCACCAAACTCGTGTTCCATTTCACCCGCAATCGTTGCTGCTCGCTGAACAAAATGTTCCCTGCTTCCTTCGTCGTCTGAATCGTCCCTCCCGCGCACCCCGCGCAGAGCTGTCCCAGCGCAAAACGTACGTCTCGTTGGAGCACCGACTTTTCGTCGTCCGCGTCTCTTTCCCGTCCGTTCGACCACACGAACCGATCGAAAGAAGAAGACAAAGAAGAAAGAAAAGTAGTACACGAATCTTCTTCTCGTTTTCGTCGTTTTCGTCGTCTCAGGAGAAAGCGTTCTTCTTCTTCCTCTTCTTCGTTCTCATTCGTAACTGTTTCCCCGCTCCTATTCATCATCCGTTTTTTCCCGTACATCCTGTGCGCGTTTCCCTCCCCGACGATCGTCCACAAAAGCGCCTCTTTCTCCTCCTTCCCAAACATCATCGTCTCAAAATCACTTTTAATTACATAGCAGTATATTCTGGTATCCTGAACTTATAAAACATCATCGCGCAAAAATGTGTTTCTATGATTTCTTTTGAGGAAAATTTTCAGATGAAAAGTCAGAAGTGTTTTTTGGCAATTTTTGCAAAATTTTTGGCAATTCTGGCAAAAGAGGAGCTCCTGGGTGAAAGCCCTCACAAAAAAATTAGAAGGAATTTACTACTACTACTACTAATGGGCGCAAAAGCGAGCACGTCCTTGGACTCTTCCTCCTCCTCGAGCAAGGAAGGCGCGAGTGACGGTGGTGGTCAGAGTGGTGGTGGCGCTTCGTCGTCGAAAGCGACCAATAATGATGCCGCTGGTGTTGTTGGTGTTTCGAAATCATCTTCGAAAAGTGCATCGACGACATCTTCTTTGCTCTCGAAAGAGGAAATGCGATCGGTGCGAGAGTTTTTGGAGGAGGCGAAAGAGGTCGCGAAGACGGCGGCGAAAGCGAGTAAAAACGGCGATGCGATGAAAACGCTCGAGAAGCAGTTGAAGACGATCGATTCGTACCTGCAAACGAGGACGTATTTCGCGACGGATAGGATGCAGACGGAGGCGGATGTGGCGATGTGCAAAGCGTTGAACGGGGTGAAAGATGGGGTGGTGGAGAAATACGCGGAGATTAAGAGGTTCGTGGAGTTGATGAGGCAGACGAACGATGCGGGGGGGTTGGCCCCCGCTGTAGAAGAGGGAGGCGACGACGCGGCGGTCGAGGCTTTGGGGAAGCGGGTGGAAAAGATGGCCGTCGGCGGCGGCGAGCCGGGGAAGATTTCCAAAGGTCAAGCGAAGAAAGACGCGGCGAAGGCGGCGAAAAAAGCGGCGAAAGAGGCGAATAAGAGCAACGACGGCGGCGGGAAGAAACCAACGTCCGGCTCGTTTGAGATTGACTTGAAAGACGCTGAGGAAGGCAAAGTGTGCACGAGATTTCCGCCGGAACCGTCGGGATATTTACACATCGGTCACGCCAAAGCGGCTTTATTGAACCATTACTTCGCGAGGAGGTACAAAGGAACGCTCATTTTGCGGTTCGATGATACGAATCCAGCCAAGGAGAAGCAAGATTTCGTCGATAACATTTTGAAGGACTGCGCGACGTTGGGATTGGATTACGATAAGTTGACGTATACCTCGGATTCGTTTCCACAAATTTTAAAGTTGGGAGATACGATGATGAAAGAGGGTAAATTATACGTGGATACAACGCCAGTGGACAAAATGCGCGAAGAGCGCATGAGTAAGACTGAATCCGCGTGTCGCACACAATCGGTGGAGGAAAATATGAAACTTTGGGAGGAGATGAAGAAAGGTTCGGCCGTCGGCGTAGAGTGTTGCGTGCGCATTAAAATTAACATGCAATCGGACAACGGGTGCATGAGAGATCCGGTGTGCTTTAGATGTAACATCGAAACCCCGCATCATAGAACAGGGGACAAATACAAGGTGTATCCGACGTACGATTTCGCGTGTCCGTTTGTGGACGCCATTGAAGGCGTCACGCACGCGTTGAGAACGTCCGAGTATAAAGACCGAGAAGAACAGTACCAGTTTATTCAAAAGGCACAAGGACAGCGCGAAGTGAACTTGTGGGATTATTCGAGAATGAACTTCACGTATACGACGTTGAGTAAACGAAAGTTGCAATGGTTCGTCGATAACAAACACGCGGCTGATTGGACCGACCCGAGGTTTCCTACCGTCCAAGGCGTTGTTCGAAGAGGCATGCGCATCGAAGCGTTGAAAGAGTTTATTTTGTCGCAAGGCGCGTCTAAAAACATGAACACCATGGAATGGGACAAAATTTGGGCGGTGAACAAGAAACTCATCGCCCCGGAAACGCCCATGCACGTCGCGGTCAACGACGAAGGACGCGTGAAAGTGATTTTTGACAACTGCGAGGACGGCGACAAGTGGGTCACCAAACCGAAAAACCCAAAGAATAAAGAACTCGGTGTTAATGTTGTTTTGCGAAAGAAAGAAGTTTGGTTAGAACAAGAAGAAGCTTTGAAACTCAAAGAAGGCGAAGAGGCGACGTTTACCATGTGGGGCAACGCCATTCCGAAGAAGATTCACGTGGCGGAAGACGGAAAAACCATCGAGACGATCGACGCTACTTTGAACCCAGGCGGTGACGTGAAAAGCACAAAAGTAAAAGTGAACTGGCTCCCAGCTTACGACGAGCTTGTTGCCCTCGAGTTACACGATTTCGGGTACTTGATAACGAAGAAACAACCGGAAGACGGCGACGATTTCAAAGACCTCGTGAACTTGGACTCTGACAAAGTGACCATGTGCCATGGCGATTGTAACTTGCGCACATACCAGTTAGGCCAAATCGTTGAATTGAAGAACAAAGGCTTTTACATCATCGACAAGATTGGCGTGGAAGATAGCACTCCTTACGTGCTTTTCAACGTTCCCGGAACCGGTGGGAAAGTTGCGTAAAACGTAAAAAGAAGAAGAACGTCACTCAATATTGTTTTTACTACCTATATAGTACATCGTTCTTGCTAAAAATCTACACATAATCGTACATTACTACACATCATCTACTCGCTGTCTCGTTATTTAACAGCATCTTTTAACTCGCCTTTCTCAAACATCTTCACGATTATATCGTGTCCTCCCAAAAATTCCTTATTCGCGTACACTTGCGGAATCGTCGGCCAATCGCTAAACTCTTTCATCACGTACAACAAGTTCGGATTATACTTATCGTCTAATACATTCACGGTCTCGAAATCAAGCAACAATGAGTTCAACGCGTTGACTACTCTGTGCGAATAACCACATTCCGGTTCCTCTCTCGTCCCTTTAATAAACGCTACAATCTTGTGCTCGTCAATCGCCTCTTGAATCTTCGGTTTCAACGCGTCGAACGACATGTCCGGAGTCATACCATTTGTCAATCGTAAACTCGGTTTTGAAGGACCGCGTTTCTTTCTATCCGCCCACAACTCATTCTTTGGAGTATTCCCAGGAGGCAAACTCCCTCCGCTCTCTGAAACGTGCGCCATCACCCATCGCTTCCACCCGTCTTGCAAATCCACCTTCGTCGCCTCCTCCATGGGCAAAACCTTTGCAAACCCGCACTCCGCCGGTAGCTCAAAGCAGTGCATCTTAATCGAGGCGGATATTTTGCGAGACAAACCAACGTATTGAAGTTCTTTCTTGTCGTTATAGATGGCGTAGATCCCTGGCGAAGCGGGAATGTCTGGGGAGTTGAACCCTTCAAATTGGATATCTATCAGTGGGAGGGTGGACATCATCATCCCATCATCATCGTTCTCCGCTGCGCGCGCGGAGAGGCGAACGACTACGACAGAGCGTCGCTTTTGTCGCTTCGTCGCACTGTTATTATTATTGTTCGCCGCGGCGGCGCTTTGTCGCGAAGGAGAGAGCTGGAGCGTTCGCATGATGGGGTGGTAGGTGGCCCGTTTCTTCTTGTGTGTGAATAAGTGTGGTGTGAACAAACAAACAACAGACGATGTGAGCAAAATACCTAATATCTCACGCGAGTGAAAGGATGCCAAAAATAGCCACTCCCTCGCAAGGAAAGACGACTGTTTTCACCGGTTTCGGTCCACAAAAGCAAAAGAACAACTTTGTGAGAACTCTTTTTTTCGGCTTTTTCCCTGAAGTTTCTTCACTTTTTCTTTCCCCGAGGGCGGCAAACAAGAACACATCAAACACACACAAAAGATACACACAATCAACCATGCGGTAAGTACTTTCATTCATTTTCATTCAAAGCGCGAGCGAGAAGAGGAGAGTGACGATGCGGAGAAAAACCACACTCGTCATTCTCTCGTCGCTCGCGCGTGCGCGCGGCTTTTTACGCGCGTATCGGTTTTTGGTTTTGGTCAACTACCTTTCTCTTTGCATTTCACATGCGAGATGGACCACCGCCTCTCTGTTTTTTTTCAATACGCGCGCGCAACGACGACGCGTTGCTCTCATCACTGACGCTTGCATTATGCTCTTCAACCAATCAACAACAGTGAAATCGTCCACATTCAAGCCGGTCAGTGCGGTAACCAGATCGGCGCCAAGTTTTGGGAGGTACGCGAGAGGAAGACCTTTTTTTAGATTTTTTTCCAATCGACTCTTTTTTCTCTTCGAAGAAGAGTGGGCGGTCAACTCTTTTTTCTCAACACACGTTTCATCTTCAACGCGCGCAAACGCTGACGGTACATACGTTTCTTCATTTATTACACTTCAAAAGGTCATTTGCGATGAGCACGGGATCGATCCGACTGGCTCGTACTCCGGCGATTCGGATTTACAACTCGAGCGCGTCAACGTGTACTTCAACGAAGCCTCCGGCGGTCGATACGTTCCGAGAGCGTGTTTGGTCGATTTGGAACCCGGGACGATGGACTCGGTCAGGTCTGGTCCGTACGGACAAATTTTCCGTCCGGATAACTTTACGTTCGGACAAACTGGCGCTGGTAACAACTGGGCCAAAGGCCACTACACGGAAGGTGCTGAGTTGATTGACTCGGTGTTGGACGTCGTGCGTAAAGAAGCCGAGTCGTGCGATTGCTTGCAAGGCTTCCAAGTTTGTCACTCTTTGGGTGGTGGTACTGGTTCAGGCATGGGGACGCTCATGATTTCCAAGATTCGCGAGGAATACCCGGACCGCATGATGATGACTTTTTCCGTCGTCCCATCGCCGAAAGTTTCCGATACCGTCGTCGAGCCGTACAACGCGACGTTGTCCGTGCACCAGTTGGTCGAAAACGCCGACGAGTGCATGGTTTTGGACAACGAAGCGTTGTACGACATTTGCTTCAGAACGTTGAAGTTGACGACGCCGACGTTTGGTGATTTGAACCACTTGATTTCCGCGGTCATGAGCGGCATCACGTGCTGCTTGAGATTCCCGGGTCAATTGAACGCGGATTTGAGAAAGTTGGCGGTGAACTTGGTGCCGTTCCCGAGGTTGCACTTTTTCATGGTTGGTTTCACGCCGCTCACCTCTCGAGGATCGCAACAGTACCGCGCTTTGACCGTTCCGGAACTCACGCAACAAATGTGGGACGCGAAAAACATGATGTGCGCCGCCGACCCGAGACACGGTCGTTACCTCACCGCCTCCGCTTTGTTCCGCGGTCGCATGTCCACCAAAGAAGTCGACGAACAACTCTTAAACGTCCAGAACAAAAACTCGTCGTACTTCGTCGAATGGATCCCGAACAACGTCAAATCATCCGTCTGCGATATTCCTCCAAAAGGGTTGAAAATGTCCGCGACGTTCATCGGCAACTCTACCGCGGTTCAAGAAATGTTCAAACGCGTCTCCGAACAGTTCACCTCCATGTTCCGGCGCAAAGCGTTTTTGCACTGGTACACCGGCGAAGGCATGGACGAGATGGAGTTCACCGAAGCCGAGTCGAACATGAACGACTTGGTCAGCGAGTACCAGCAGTACCAAGACGCCACGGCCGAAGAAGAAGCGGAGTACGACGACGAAGAGAAGGAAGACGGCGAAGCCGCTTTCTAAAAAAAAAGCGACGCTACTATTTTATTGCGAGAAACGTTTTATTTATTATTTTATTTTATTTAGGAAGAAGTTTTAGAAGGAGGAGCTCGGCGAAAGCGTTTGCGCTCTTTTCAACACCCGCGTTTCTGTCCTCATCCCGAGAGGAGTTTGAGAGCGAGTGAGAGACCCAGTGCATCATCGTCTTCGCGTGACGACGCGTCGTTCAGATGTATCTCTCTCCCTCTCTCTCCTTCTCTTTCTCTTCGCGAGAACCGCCTTCGCCTCCGGCGCCGGCGCTCGCGAAGCCGTCTCTAGTTGTTCTTCAAGCGGAAGCGAGACGAGTCGAGAAAGAGTAGTTCAATGAGAAACGCGCGAGGAGAAAATCGCAGAGGACGATAGAAGACGTCGAGAGTTTTAAAGTTCGCGAAGTTTAAAGTTTTAGTTTTTATTCATCTCGAAGAATCTTTTATTATTATTATTACTTCTTTACGCGTCTATGAGTACACCGCACACGTTTGTCCTTTTCCTCTTCTCTTCGTGACTCAGCAAAAATTACGAAAACCCTAAACCATAGGTATGTGAAAACCTCGTACCTCAAATTCCTCATCTTCCCCTGCACTCTTCTCTTTGAAGAGTGTGTTTATCACCCCCCCGCGCAGTTTGGCGCTTCGGCGCACTTTATTCGTTCACTGCCTTCCCTTCGTTTTTTTTTTCTCTTCTGAAAGAGGAAGAAGATATATATTATATAAAGAGCATCGTTTTATAAAATGGTACAGTTTGGACGCCGTTTAGTGGAAGAACGGTACCCGGAATGGCGAGAGTTTTACATTCGGTACAAGGAGTTGAAGAACGCTTTGTACGCGGAAAGAGAAGACATCGAGGGAGGCGAGAAGAGCGGGTTGTTCGTGAAGACGTTACAGGCGGAAATTATGAAGGTACGTCTCATTCTTCGAGTGTTGTTTCGTTGTTGTTCTTGTTATCTATTCGTTTCTTTTTCTTCTTCCGAGGGAATAATTTCCCGCTGGGGACTCGACATTATTCCAAATTTTGCGCAACACCTTTGTCGAGACGACGATGTCTAAAGAGCGCGAACGCGGCGCTTTCTCTCCTTTCTCTCCTCCTCGTCGTCCGCGACTCACCTTTTTTGCTCCTTCTTCACTGTTTACGACGCAGGCGAACGACTTCTACGTCAAAACCGAAACGAGACTTCGGGGGCAGTTGGATATCCTCGAAGAGGAGATAAAGCACGAAAAAACCGACGTCGAGCGGTTCAAGTCGGCGAAGAAGCAAATCGTGAAACACTTCGCGCCGGAGTTGAGCGAATTGAGATCGTTTGTTATTTTGAATTACACCGCGGTGGTGAAAGCGGTGAAGAAGTATAATAAGAATTGTAACAAAAGAGAGAACGCGGTGGAGATTATCCGCGACGTGCCGATGTTCGTGGATACGTCGTTGGCGGAGGTGGTGACGAGGACAGAGCTGTTAGCTGCGAGGGCGGCACCTGCGGAGGCGAGACAGATTGAGGATAGGATTTGTTCGGTGTGCGATGACGTGATGACGAACCCGGTGAGGTTAGCGTGTAGGCATCGGTTTTGTTTTAAGTGCGTCGTTTCGTCAGACGCGAGACAGCCGGAGTCGTTCAATCACGGGTTGACGACGAAAGAGTCCTCGAATACGTTGAGTGCGTTAACGAGCGCGTATAAAGCGACACAAAGAGTGTGCTTTGTGCCGGATGCATGTCCGTTATGTAAGGCGAGAAACGCGAAGAAGGCGAATTTGATTAATGTCGATTCGTATTTGGATGATTTCATAGCGATGAATTTCCCGGACGAGGAAGACGGGTCGCCATATGCTACGATTGTTGATGAAGTGATGCAAAAAAGTACTGGTGATGGTAATACAAATCCAGCAGAAAGCCTTGTTGCGGCGGTTGCGGTGGGAAATTTGACGGCGCAAACAACATCAACAGCGAATCATAATTCTCTTTCCTCGGATGAAGAGTCGAAGAGAAACTCGGTCGACTTCTCTGAACTCGCACCAAATCGATGCTCTATGAGCGACGAAGGAGGTGATACTTTGATAGTAGAAATGCCGACAACAATGTCGACTTCTCCGCAGCAGAAACCGTTCGTAGCGCGCTCGAGTCCGAACAGAAAAGCAGGTCTTCACCGTCGCGTGGATTCATGGGAATCCGATCGTTTCAAGTTGGAAAGGGAGTCCATTTCAGGGTCTTTGTCTAATGGAATTGGTCGACCATCATCGCGCTTGAATAAACACAACAACAGCAACAATAGCAACAACACCGGTCACCATAGGCATCATCGGCATCACCCCGATTCCGATAGCGCACAGATGCCGAAGAAAAAGAAGCTACTGCGTAAAGTGCTAGTGATTGCCATCGCGGGATGTCGCTCCGACGCGATGATGATTGCAAATACTCCGACGTTCAAATCATTTATTCGTGGAAATAAAAATGGATGCTTTTCGCTTGATATGACTGTTTCCGCAATGCGCGCGTCCAAGTCGCCATCGTCTGCAATGTTACCTGCTTTGACTGGTCAATCCGTTTCGGTTTTGAAGGATATTGTTGAAGATCATGACGCCACGTTAACAGGCGTATTCGCGCGATTACATCTCGCGCGTCCGTGGGCAAACTGTGCTTCCGCCGTTGGCGGCGCGAAGGATTTGCACAAAATCATAGCGAAAGAAGCCATCGCGCTCGTGTCGGTAGGCGCGACGGATTCGGAAGCGACGAGAGCGATCATTCAGCAACTCGCAGTCCCGGAAAAGGCGCTCGACGATGGTAAAGACGAAACGACTCCGGATGCATTATTTCTGCACATGGCAGACGTTCAAACTGCAGGACACGTGCACGGTTTCGGCCCACACGTAGAAGAATATCTTCACGCGATTGAGAACGCGGATAAACGCGTCTCGGCTGTCCTCGAGGCTTTGCGAAAGCGTCAAGAGACGATAAAAAACGAAGATTGGCTCGTCATGGTTACGTCGCCATCTGGAGGCACGTGTCGAAACGATATGCCAGCATCGATGCAGGCTATGCACGATGCGAGCGATTGGAGTCAAGGTGGCGGGAGACAGTTACGTGCGAATGGCGTTTCCGGAATGCAAGAAGTCTCTCAACACGCCAGTGGATGGGTTTTGATCGAATCTGGTATCGAGTGCAAGTTGACTGGGGAGATCTTACCGTCTCCGCAAGATACGGATATTTCACCAACTATTCTTGAACACTTTGGTGTCGTCTCTCGTAAAGAGTGGAAAATGGACGGAGGAGATATGTTGAACATTCGTCGCGCCGAGTTTATCACGAATATGATGCGAGACTCGGAGCAACTCTCGGAGAACGGCGACGAGCCTGATGAGGATTTTGGTGCTCGGCACCCACGAGCGCGCTCTAGGACGACTCCAGGCCACGGACATCACGGCAGCAACAAATCGAAATCACGCTCGAGAACTCAATCGCCAAAACCGTTCGTGGAGAATATCCCCGGTTTATATGATCCAATTGGTTGCGCAGTGATTGGACATCGCGGCGTCGCCATGAATCACGCTTCTGGTCCTGGTATTCGTGAAAACACACTTTTGAGTTTCACGCAAGCTCACAAAGACGGTGCGGAATGGTGCGAATTTGACGTGCAAGTAACTTCGGATGGTGTCCCTGTGGTCTGGCACGATGACGTTGTGCTGGTAAAACGCGGGGACGGACCGATTGATTCCTTTTCCGTGCGCGAAATCGAATGGGCGGATCTCAAAGAACTTTCCATGGCGGCAAAGATTACCTCCGAGCGCCTGACAGGAAAATTGCCAATGCCCAGACCCAGGAAAAAAAGCGCGGAGTTGGAAGACGACGAGTCATACGACGAGTTAGATGACGACGAAGATGACGACGAGGATGATTTAGATCCAGTTGTCTTTTACAGAGTCTTTGATCACGAGCATTCCATCGACGACATTTCCAAATCGTTACCGTGGATCATGGAAGACGAGGACGTTATACCAACGTTATCGGAAGTGCTTGCGAATACTCCCGAAGAACTTGGATTTAACATTGAGCTGAAATACGACGAGCACAACTCGTGTGAGGCTCCGAGACTCGTAGCCGAGCTACGGTCCATTCTTGCGGCGTGTTCCGAGCATAACGATAGACGCATCGTGTTTTCGTCGTTCGATCCAGATGCGGCTACACTCATGCGCGCCTTACAAGGTACGTATCCAGTGATGATTTTAACGGACGGCGAAGAAAATCACGACGATCCACGGCGACGCTCTGTGGAAGCGGCGATGAAGGTTGCTTTGAAAGGAGGCTTGTGCGGCGTCGTTGCTGATGTAGCCAGACTCGTTGAAAACCCAAAATCTGCCGAATTGGTGAAAGATTCTGGATTGTTGCTCGCATCTTACGGTTCCGCGAACGACGAATCGTTAGTAGGTCGCCAAGTGGAATGGGGCGCGAGTGGTATCATAACCGACCGTGTCGGTGGTGTGTACGGCGAAAGAAACGACGAGAAGACTCGCAACTTGACGAGACGACAACCAAAGTTCAAACCGTCTGAGACGATACTCGACGAGAAAGATGATGTTGTTGCGACGTTCCTACCAAAACATGGATCCTCGCAAACGTTCCAAGGCGTCCCAACTATCATCGAAGAAGACCAAGATGGCTTAAAGCGTATCCACTCCACCTTAAACGCCGCCTCAGCCGCAGAAATGCTCCAGAAACTCGAGCTCGATACCGTCATGCTCTCTGAGTGGTACAAACTTTCCGACGACCAAGGCAGAAAGAACTTTGAAAACTCGAATGCGAGTAAACGCGACAGCATGGATGACTTTTCTGATTTGAGCACTCAAGATGCTATCAAGGGAAGGCAACAACGCCACCGTTTCCGCGGCGACGACGGTCAAACCATGCACGCGCCTCGAAAGTCTGTCAGCGATCAAGACATTAACGTTCGAGTGTACTCCCCGAGTCGATCGCCTGAACCTCAACTGCCACCAACTACCAACTCAGACGGTTCTACCACTTACAACACGGAGAATTTCGAAAGCTACCTCGTCGGCGTTTCGTACACCGAAGCGCAAGAGAAGAAAAGAAAAGAGAAAGAAAGATGGAGTCAATACCCTCAGTACACGAAAAAGGGTGTCGGAAAGAACGGCACGAGATACCAAAACGGAGATAAATCGAAAGAGGAAACGACGAAGGTGTTGACTGGATTTCAACCGGCGAATAAAATAGTTCCGAGAGTTGTTTGATATGATAACTCGTCGAGAAGACCGCGGGAAGAAAATAGAGAGAGAGAGAGAGAGAAAATATATGTACATAAGAGAGGTTGGAAAATAGAAATTGTATAGTGTAATAACATCCTATAATTGAGCGAGAATATCGCAAAAGACGTGAAAGAAGAGAAGTCCGCGAGAACATTCGTCCTTCGCTGTTTCGTCGAGTGCGACTCTTTCCTTCTCAAATCAACTCTCCAAATTCCACATTCCAAAAGCGCAAATTACCTTTCGCGTGCAGCACCTTTTCCCGCGTGCGCGACGCCATGGTAAAGCTGTACACGTTTCACATGTTCAACAAAAAAGTGTGTCTGTCTCTCTTCTCCTCGCGGTTCGAGTTTTTATCAAAACAAACCTCTTTTCTAACTCTCTCTGACGCTGACATTTCCTCTCTCTCTTTCCCCAACAACACTTTCCAGGGCGAAATCGTCTACTACCACGAGTGGTCGCGACCGTACCCTCGAAACGTAAACGTCCACGAAGAGACGAAAACGTTGTTCGGACTCTTCTTTACGATGAATCAGTTCGCGATGAAAATGGACCCGATGAAGTACGTTTTGTTATGTAATTTGTTTCGAAGCTCACTTATGCTTTCTCTCTCTCCTACTTTTGTCTTTCCCAAACAAAACGCAGAGGAGCGCTCGGCGACAACCACTTCCGCGCCTTCCGCACGAACAACTACAAGTTCCACTTTTACGAAACGAAAACTGGATTACGATTACTGCTCACTACCGAACCCGGGTGCGCGGATTTACACGAACACCTGCGTGTGAAAATCCACCAAACGCTCTACGTTGACGGCGTTTTAAAGCGCGGATCCGGCAAAGCGAGGTACGCGGCGAACGCGCCGTTTGAATGCGACGCGTTTCGAGAAGGATTGCTCGACTGGGGGAAGAAATTAGCGCACACATAGTCAGAGAGATGATAGTTTTCAATAGATCGCAGCAAAAGAGTAGCACTTCAGAGAGAGAACATAGAACATCTTTCCCGCATAGCATGTAGACCGTGTAGGAGTACGTTACACTAAAAATCGACTTCAAAACTTCACTCTAAAACTCCTCTCATCAAAATGAGCGGCGAAGACGACGGAGGAGGATCCGGCGCTGCGAAACCGGCGGAAACAACCCTCACCACGACGGCCGCATCGTCTGTCGCGCAAACGTCTGGAATCCAGAATACGAATGCGGTGACCAGCGGCGCGAATGTTACCGCGCCGCAAAAGACGGAGAAAGCGGGGAAGCCGATGACGACGATGATGATGAGTTCGAAGAATCCCCCGAAACAAAGCGAGGAGGACATGATTTCAGTCGCGCAAACTGCCCGGAAACAAAAAGAGGAGTGGGTGCGAACGAACAAAGACCGGGAATCTATGCACAGGTCGAGGACGAGGAGCGTCGAGGCGTACGAGAAGTTAGAGCAGGTAAGTGTTTTGGATCCAATTTTTGCGCGTCTTTGTCGTCTTCTTTGCCTTGTCTTCTCCTTCTTCGAGTTTGTTTTCGCTGACAATCGCGTTCTCTTCAATCCTTATTCTTCTTTACTACTCATAACACAGGTTGGAGAAGGCACGTACGGCATGGTCTTCATGGCGAAAGAGCGTTCAACGCACGAAATCGTGGCGTTGAAAAAAGTCCGCATGGACAACGAAAAGGAAGGTTTTCCCATCACCGCGATTCGCGAGATTAAGATTTTACAAAAGTTAAAGCATAAAAACGTGGTGAATTTGAAGGAGATCGTGACTTCGAAAGCGCAGAAAGCGAACGATATGAAAGGATCGATATATCTCGTGTTTGAGTACATGGACCACGATTTAGCCGGTCTCGCCGATAGACCGGGGATGAAATTTAGCGAAGAGCAGATCAAATGTTACATGAAACAGTTGTTTCAAGGATTGCATTATTGCCACGCGAATAATATTTTGCATCGGGATATTAAAGGGTCGAATTTGTTGATTAATAACCGAGGGATATTAAAGCTGGCGGATTTTGGTTTGGCGCGGTCGTATACCGCGGAAGGCGCGAATCCGTTGACGAATAGAGTGATTACGTTGTGGTACCGTCCGCCAGAGTTGTTGTTGGGGGCGAGAAAATATACACCAGCCGTGGACATGTGGTCTGCGGGGTGTATATTTGCAGAATTAGTCCACGGGAGACCGATTATGCCCGGGAAGAATGAAATGGACCAGTTGAAGTTGATTTTCGAGTTGTGCGGAACGCCGACGCCGGAGACGTGGCCGGACTGCAAAAATTTACCCGGGTCCAAGGTGGTGGAGTTCAACAAACATCCGAGACGTTTGAGGGAGTTTTTTAGGCACGCTTCTCCGAACGCGTTAAAGTTGATAGAGCAGTTACTGACGTTGGATCCGGAGAAGCGCTTGACGGCGGAAAAAGCTATGGATTCCGATTACATGTGGGATAAACCGTTGCCGTGCGATCCGGCGAAACTGCCTCAGTATGAACCGTCGCACGAGTTTCAAACGAAGAAAAGGAGAGAAGAGGCGAAACAGGAGGAGGTTAGAAAGCGACAAAGAATGGAAAGTGGAACGACGGCGAACGTGGCGAGGCCGCAGCCGTTGAGTAAACAAGCGAGAATGCCTGGACAAACGAGCGTTGGGGGTGGCGGAGGAAGCGGTGGCGGCGCTGGTGGCGGTATGCCGAAAACTGCGTTTCCACAGTCGCATCCTCACGGTGGTGGCAGAAGTAGCGGACATCCCGCAATGGCCATGGGATTTAATCGCTCTGCTCCTCACCAAGGGTCATATTCGAGTGGGAGTAGTGGGAGTCACGGCGGGTACCGCGGCAGCGGCGCAAGCCACCGCGGCGGCTACGGCGGCGGCGCAGGCGGCGGCGGATACATCGGTGGCGGTGGAGGTAGAAGTTTCGGTGGTGGCGGAGGCAAATACGGAGGTACCCAACGCGCGGCATGGGCGGCAGCACCGGCGCCGCCGAAGCAGCCGCCGCCACCGGACCAAGAAAAGAAACAATAGTAAAGGAAATAACTTCTTAAAACGAAAAAAATGAAATGATGTTTTACCAGTACCGGTGTGCTAATATACTATGTGCAACTTGTCTTTCTATATAACACTTGAACTATCTGGTACCTATATATCTTTCAACATCTAACAACTTGTGGCGACTTGAACTTTCGCTTCAACTGCGTTAATATCATTCGCGTCGTCGCCACCGCACGCAACACGATCGTTCAACCAATCTTCAATCTTAGCTCGTGCGAGCAAGAGCGCGTGCGTCCCTAATCCAAACACGAAACCCACCCAGGTTGATTTCGCCGCCACCGTGACGCTCGCCGTGACCAACAACACGAACTTCTCGCTCGCCTCGGTGGCTTGCTTCGGCGATCCTCGCAAACCCGTCGCCATCAGTTCACAGCTGGCGGAAAAAAGCATCACGCCGAGTACACTTTCCGGAAAGTTGGCGAGAAGTTCAAGTAAACTGCTCCCGAAGAGAATACCTAGCAAGACTTTCCAAGCGCCGAGAAAACAGATCGCACCACCTGTTCTCGCGCCAAAATGGTAGTGCGCGGCTAACCCACCCGCACCGTGACAGGTCGGCATCGCGCCAAACCAGCACGACATTAAATTCATCAACCCGACCGATGTCGCCACGTCTCTTGGCTTCGCCGGATGGTTCGGAAACAACTCTCGCGACACCGCGCACACGGAGATGACTGAGTTCAGCATGGTCAGCGGTAATTGCGGAATGCCAGCTCGAACAATCCCGGTTTTCGCTTCCTTCCAGTTTAAGCTTAATAACTTCGGCTTGGTCGGGCCAAACTTTAAACTTCTCGTCGCGTTTGGGACGCTCAACGCGAGAATAAAGCCTAAAACGACTAAAACTAAAGCCGCCGGGACGCGAGGTAAGCTGCGTTTCTTCGCGTTCGTCGTCATCGCAGCTACGCTTTGCGGCTTTGGCGCACTCGTCCACAACACAATCAATCCACTCGTAATCGCTAAAAACAACCCATCTCGTTCAAACCAAGGCCGTAAACTCCCCATCGAGCTCGACGTATACGCCGCCAACGTAAATCCTTTCTTCGCTAAACTCAAACCGAGGCCGAGCTGCATTCCGCTGATAGTCGCCACCGGCGTCACGCGATTAAATTGGTCAATCATCCCACTCGCACCGACTATGAACACAATAATCGACACAAATATCCCCGCTGCGATGACTTCATTCAAGGTCAACGGTTTTTCCGACAACGCCACCGCCGCGATGGTCTTCATCGGCTGCAAAGGCATCGGAATACCAAACAGAAACCCGGTGAAAACGTTATACACGCCGGTAAAAATCAACGTCGTCCCTAAATCCAACCCTTGCGTGATGGACAAACCTAGCAAAAGCGGTAAAAACGTCCCTAAATCACCGAGACTCCCGTTCGCCTCTCGAGTGGAAAACTGGTCTCTCATGTCGCGCCAGTTTTGCCGCACCGCGTTCGTTGTTTGTCCCATCTTCGAGGTGAAGACATTACCTAAAAAAGAACAACCGTTACCATCTCGAGACGATGACGACGACGCGACTGCGCCACCACTCTCCCTCCTCGTCTCGTCCAAACGTTCACCACCACGTTTTTGTAGTTCATCTTGTTGTTGTTGTTGTTCGGAGTTTACGATCACGTCCATGATGTTTTGGCGGATAATAGATATAAATGAGGAATTTGCATCTTCACTTTCCCTCACAAAAAATAAGCGCAAAAAGCGGAGTAGACAAAGAAGAAGACAAAGAAGAAGACAAACGCCATTCGCGCGAAGTTTTAAACGCGCGCTTCGCGACAGAATCGAGCGCAGGAACGTTTACCATGTTCAATTTAATCACCTCGACGACGGGAGAAAGAGGAGGAAGAGGAGGAGGCGCGAAAAACACGAACAACAACAACAACAACGAAGTCGCGCTCGTGTCTTCGTCGTCTCAGCGAGCGGCCAACGAGCTTCAAAAGAGGAAAAATACGAGCAACGCGACGACGGCAAACAACGTGTTCGACTCGATCCGCGGCGACGTCAACTTGGAACTTCGCACGACGCAGACCTGGGGTTTAGGTTTATCGGGAGGGGGGAGGCCTCGCGTGACGACGTTCGGGCAGCCGAGCAGCTCCATGTGCTCGATCAAAGACGCGGCGGAAAAGCTCGAGCAGGACAGGAAGAAAGCGAGGCAAGAGTTACTTTTGATGACGCAGAAATTGGAGGAATACGAAAAGACGGAGAGAACGATGGGGAGAAATTTAGAGAGCGAACGAGAGATGACGTCGAAATTACGCGCGAGTTTGAACTCCGCGAACAGGAGGATTGGCGAGTTGAGCGAGAAATTCAAAGCGGTGGAAGGCGCGCACGAGGAAATACGCGACCGGTTGGCGCGCGCGGAGAAGGCGGAAAAGACGTGCGATGAGAATTTGACGTTCGCGCAAGACGCGTTGACGGACCGGTTGGAATGCGACGAGAAGTATTTGAAAGCGTTGAAAACTTCCATCAAAGAGAGAGACGGGCTGTTCGCTGCGAACGAGGAGTTGGTGAAGCGAGTCGAAGCGTTGACGGTGAGCGAGCGCGAGTTGTTCGAGAAAGTCGAGAAGAAAGAGGAGAAGGTGAAGGAAATTCTCGAGGAGAAGGAAGGCGCGTTGGCGCATTTACGGAAGAAAGCGGAACACGAGAAGGACTTATTGCACCGCGCAACGGGCTCGGAGAAGAAAGCGATGGATCTGAAAGACAGCTTTGAGGCGTTGTTGAAAGTAAACGTGGAAAAAGACGAGGCTCTTATCGCTCTACGAAAGGAGAAGGAGAAAGCGACGACGAAGAACGAAGGGGAACTGAAGAAGCTAAGTGGAGAGTTGACGAAATTAAAGGATACGTACGAAAACGATAAGCTGAAGTGGTGCGAATCTGTGGACACGGAGCGTTTGGAGGTGCAAAAGACGAAAGATGCGTTGGAAAAGGTTTCAAAGGCGTTGGAGACGGAAACAAGGCAGCTCGAAGCGGTGAACGCGACGCTTCGCGAGAAAGAGGAGCAGTTGTTCGAGTTCGAACTTGAACGAAACAAAGCAAAAGATGCATTGTCAGAGCGCGAGAACGAGAAGAAACGGCTGGAAAAGGAACACGCGGAGAAGCTGGACGATTTGGAGGAGAAGTACGAAAAGGAGAAGAGGGAGATCCGAGAAGAGCAAAATCGAACCGTGGAAAAGACGAGGAAACAGTTGACGGAGAAAAACGCGGAGTATATAAGCACGAAAGCGGTGCAGAATCGCGAGGAGATTGAAAGGGTAAAAGAAAGCGCGAGAAAAGACATCGATCGCGCGAACGCAAACTTAATCGCGAAGGAAGAAGAGTGCGAGAAGCTGGAGAGCGAGATTGCTGAGTTGAAAAGAGACGCAAAGCTTCGCCAGACGGCGTACGAGGCGCAACTCGAGAATTTGCAAAAACAAAGTAAAGCGACTGCCACGAAAGCAACGGACGAAAACAACAACAGTTCAGACGAGGATGAAGAGAATTTCAACGATGGCATTGATCAGCTGAGAGGAAAAGCACCGGCTCCAACGCAGAAGAGCGCTCTCAAACAACGAGATCAACAAAAATCCACGTCGAAATCGACGAAATCGACCAAGTTTACTCTCGATCCAGACGCAGATAATTTTTACGACGCGCCCGTTGGCGATAAACCAACAGTTGAAAAACCTCCAGCGTCGAAAAGTTCTCGTCGTCGACGCGTGACAATCCAAAGTCATGATATGGAGGAAGGCCACGCGAACGAAAACGACGTCGAGACGCAATCCATGGAGAGAACGGCGACAGCGACGGCGAGGAAGACGAAGAAGAAATCCGAAGCTCCTACTAAGAGCAAACCATCGGCGACAACACTGGTAGAACTAGCGACGCACGTTTCAAGAGGCCGCGTACGAAAGTCGACGACGGGAGCTTCCCGAAATAACCAACACGCTCCATCTGTGGCGGTGCTGAAAAAGAAAACACCGACGCCTCCGCCGGCGTCGTTGCTATCGCACCAACAACGCAAAGCTACGCTCAAGACGAAGAAGTCTCCCGCAAAAAACGCACTTTTACGCGCAAAGATTTTGCAAAATGCGCACAACGACGACGATTCCAGCGCTGATGACGCCGTCGACGACGATGGTCTCGAGGGCCTCGATCCCTTTGCGTTTGCGGATGATTAAATGAAAGAAAGAAAGAACGCAGTCGATACGATATTTTTGAACGAGTACTCATCTATACATAACCATCTGAACATGATTGTTATTAAACTACTTTTACCGTATACCACAATTTTACCAACTAATACTACTACACTGTACATAATTTCTCTTGTAAATCTATTCACACATACCTCTACAGTTTATATCCGTTATGAATCGCCACGATGCCGCCGGTTATATTTTCAAAATCCACGCTCGAAAATCCTTCCTCCCTCATGATATCGCACAACCGCTCTTGTTTCGGAAACTTCCTAATCGACTCCACTAAATACTGATACGACTTTCGATCGTTGGCGACAATCTGACCCATCGTCGGAATCGCAGCAAAAGAGTAAAAGTTATACAAAGATTTCAAAGGCTCTTCCTCCACGTGCGAAAACTCTAAAATCGAAATCCTCCCGCCTTTCTTCAACACTCTCCGCGCTTCTCTCAACGCGATATCAATGTTCGTCACGTTCCGCAACCCAAACGCAATCGTGTACTGATCTATACTCTCGTCTTCAAACGGTAACTTCTCCGCGTTCGCTTCCACAAATTCCAACTCCGCATCCGTCTTCGTATCGAAACCTGGATTCTTCAATCCTTTCGTCGCCGCTCGCTCCTCGCCGACTTTCAACATCGCCGGATTAATATCGCTCACAATCACCCGACTCTTCGCTTCTTTCCCGTTCCCTTCTCTGTCCACCTTCCGTAACTTTTTCAAAACTCGAAACGACACGTCCCCGGTTCCACCGGCGACGTCTAAATGCGTCATCCCTGGAAACGACGCGAGTTTATGCACGAAGTAATCCTTCCAAAGTCGATGCATTCCTACGGACATCAAATCGTTCATGACGTCGTAACTCGGCGCCACGGATTCAAACACGTCTCGCACTAAACTTTCCTTCTTCGTTTTCGGCACGGACGTGTACCCGAACGATGCCTGATCCTCTTTTTCTTTCTCTGAACTCTTCTTCTCCTCGTCGTTGTCGAGAGAAGCGCTCTTTTCTTCGTTCGATGTCGGTGTCGACGACGACGTAAACGACGACGTTAACGAGAACGAGGAAGCAGACGTTGTTCGATCCAACGACACGAAAGAACACCGCTGATGATGCTGATGTTGTTGCTGGTGTCGTTGCAAACCCCTTTTGAGAAGAGCGCGCATCATTTTCTACCCGTTTAAGTAAAGTGTACTCCGTTTCGTGTAAGCACGTTAATACGAAGTGACGCGTTCTTCGCCAAAGATACGGATAACGAGAATTTTCCATTCGAGATTCTCTCGACACTTTTTCTCGCGCGTACACGCATATCCGGATCGACAGAAACACTTTTTCACGCTCGACGGGAGACGAGATGCAGAACTACGTTCGCAGAGCTTCGTTGGCTTTGAGAAGCGGCGCCTCTTCTTTTGTGGTCAACGCGCAACAACGTACCACCAGCGTGAACACCTTTCCCGTGAGAGCGTATGCGGCGTCCGGGGAATCTCCGGTTCCGTTGATATCCACCGCGGTTGGATCGAGAACGACGTCCCTGGCGGAATGTTTCCAAAGATTATCGCAAATCAACGCGGAGATTAAAGAGTCTCGCCAGCTTCGTTTAGGAGGGAAGGAGGTGAAGATGTTTTTGACCGTCGGGGCGACGGAGGCGGATTTGAAGAAGGCGCTCGACTCCATGGAATTTTCATACGTGGAAGTCGAAAAGGCGAGAGATACGATGCAAGATATCAAAGGACCGTACTGCGAAACGTCGCCGCTGTTACCGTTCGTCAGGAGGATTCAACTCAGAGCACCGTACACGAAGGCAATCGAGATGAAGATTACGGATTTGATGTGCAAACAAGGCGTCACGATATCGCACCTCGACCAGTATCGCAGCGGGAAGGATATCATAATGGAAGGTATCGCGCACATGCCCACCGGAGTCGCGGAGTTCCCCAAGCTCGACGAGGCGATTTTCGTCCAGAATCTGGAGAAGGAAGGGATCATGGTGAAGGAGTTTTCGAAGATTGTCGGGAATCCGGTGAACAAGTAAACGTCGTCGTCCTTTCACGCCGGACGCTTCACGCTAAAGAGAGAGCACGCGAGAGCACGCAGGAAAGAGTAGGTAGCAGCGGTAGCACAGCGATATAAAAAAAGAATGAATTTGTATATAAATATGCACACGTACACTCTGCACGTGTGTGTGTGTGAGTAAAACGAGAGAAAAAGAGAGACTGGGCACACGTAGGCGTCTTGGTAATCGATCGCAACACGCGCAAGTTATACGTTTGATTTCTTTAAAACTCTTCTCTTCTGCTTCACAAATCACTTCTCACAAACACGACGAAAATAATAAAAATGGACGGATTGTTCTCGCGCTTCACCTCTGCCCCCGTGGCGTCCAAACCACCGCCACTCTTCTTTAACGCGTTTCTCCGATCGGTCAAAGTTGTTCTCCCAGACGGCATGTTAGCATCATCATCCGTTGCGGCGAGTGTTTTTTCATCGTTTTTGTTCGCGATGATGATTTTCGTCTTCATTTTCTGGCCGAAATCGGCGAAACGTTTACCGAGAAAGTTTCTCGTCCCGGCGTCTGCGAGTAACGAGACAGAGAGAAAATGGCGTCCAAAACCTCGGTTCGTGAAACCGAAAAAGTTTTCGAAAGAATCGAAAGAGTTTGGCGAGGAATACGCGGGCGATTTCTCCTCGGATTCAGACGACGAGGAAGGCGATGAGAAACGAATCGTCGTTGGCCCGAAAGAGATCCCGGCGGTGGTGAAGGAGATGAAGGAGAAAGTGAAACGAAACGCGAACGTTCCGATTGAGAAAAGAATCGAACAGTTGACGCAGTTGAAACGACTGGTGAAAGAAAACGAGGAAGCGATATGCGACGCGTTGTATTACGATATGGGTAGGCCTCGATTGGAAGCGTTCATCTACGACGTGTTTATACCGTTGCGTTCGATCGAGCAGAGTTTGAAACATTGTCGCAGGTGGAATCCAAAGTACAAAAAAGCGAACGAGCATTCGTTGGCACAGATAAGTCAACCGAGCACGCAGTGGTTAGAGCCGCAGCCGTTTGGGTTGGCGCTGGTGATAGCGCCTTGGAATTTCCCGTTTTTGTTGGCGTTGGGACCGGTGGTGTCGGCGATTACGGCCGGGTGTTCCGTCGTCGTGAGACCGAGTAACGACGCGAAGTATAGCGCAAAGTTGTTGCACGATTTGATCGCGCAGTATATGGACCCAGACGTGTGCAGGGTTGTCGGTGCAGGCCATCCCGGGGATGGAATCGATACCATGAACGCAGTTCTCGACCAAAAAGAGTTCGACGTGGTTTTCTTCACCGGGTCGAGTAGAGTTGGACGAATTGTCGCGAAGAAATGTGCGGAGCATTTGACACCGTGCGTGTTAGAACTGGGTGGGAAGAATCCGGTGATTGTGAGTGAGGATTGTGGAAACGTGGATTTAGCCGCGAAACAGTGCGTCTGGGGGAGAATGTTGAATTGTGGACAGCAGTGTGTTTCGCCGGATTACGTGTTGGTACACGAATCCATCGAGAAGGAATTTACGGAGAAGTGCGAAAAGTGGGTGAAGACTTTCTTTCCGAGGTATGACGTTCCAGAAGCCATGGGAAGACTCGGTGGTCCGGAAGCGCGAATCGCGATGATGGCTAAGGAAGCCGAGGAGATGAAGAATTCGAAAGCGGAGAAGATTATATGTGGCGGCAAAGTGATAGAGGTGTTGAAAATGGCCGAACCGACGATAGTGAAAGTTTTAGACGCGGACGAGGCGGTGTGCATGCGCAAAGAAGCGTTCGCGCCAATCTTGTCGATTTTAGCTGTGAAGTCTACGGAAGAAGCGATCGAGTTCATCAACGACAAGTATCCGAACCCGTTGAGTTTGTATATCTTTTCCAAATCTGCGAAAACGCAAAGGTTGATTTTAGACAACACGAAATCCGGCGGCGTATGCATCAACTCGGTGATTTACCAAGCCGGTCACGAAGGCTTACCGTTTGGTGGCGTCGGGGAAAGCGGTTATGGAAGTCACCACGGGTTAGCCGGCGTGGAATCTTTTCGACGATGGAAACCAGTGTTACAGAAAACGAGATGGTTGAGCTGGTTCGATTTCGGTCTAGTTTCGGACTCTAACATCGTGTATCCGCCTTACGGCATGAAGTTGCACTTGGTGAAATCATTATTGAGATTGGCTCGTCTGTTTTGATTAAGTACCACTATAGCTCCTTGCTGCGCGCGCTCTGCTGTAGACGTTGAATGCATTAATTAGAATGATATAAAAATAGTGTATAGTTTTCATTTCGTTAAAAGCGCTATAATAGTTGAGCTCACGAAAAAAAACGGCTTTCCCCGCGGGGGCGTGCGCACGTCTCTCTTCTTCATCAAAAGTTTCTTATCAGTCGCAAAGCCGCGTCATAAAATAACGTTCAAGCTTTGCGTCCTCACGAGAGTGCAAATTGAATTTACACTCGAATTGAAACATTTTGATTCGCTCTTCACTCACCGTAACCTTCACATCGTAAAAATGGATATTTGTTCCACGTGAGCGCTAAAATTCTGCGCGTCGCCGCTCGAGCATGTATAAAATCTCGAGAACAGGCGACGCGCTTATCCTCAGCAACCCTTAGATTGCGGATCCTCTCCGCTGCTACGCGTAATGGACATGGTCGTGAACTGTTCGGAGACCGTCGGGTGAATCCCAACCGTATCGTCCAAATCTTGTTTCGTCATGTTCATTTTCATCGCCACCGCGTAGCCTTGCGTCACCTCGCCGGCATTCGGGCCAAGATAATGCAAACCAACAACTCTATCGCTGTCCGCTTTGTTTACGACAACTTTCGCGAAACACGCGTTGTCTTCTCTGTGCATGTTCCCATTATCGTGCGCCGCGTGGTTCACGGTCCACTCGAGCGGTTTGAAGTACGACAAGAACGATTCGATGTTCTCCTCGCCGTACGTCTCCTTCGCCAACTCTTCGGACATACCGACGCAACCGTACTCCAACGGCGTGAACACCGTCGTCGGCACTAGGTCGTAGTTCATTTTCAGTTTCGGTTTACCGTCGTCGCCGAAGATTCTGTGCGCCAATCGGACGCCAGCTTTAATCGCGACCGGTGTCAACTCTTGTCTCGTATCGAGCACGTCGCCGATGGCGTAAATGTGGGAAACGTTCGTTTGTTCATCCACGCACGGGATTTTCCCGTTCTTCGGGTTAAACTCCACACCTGCCGCCGGCAAGTTCAACCCTTCGGTCACTGCATCTCTCCCAACTGCTAAGACCACCGTGTCGAACTCTTCTTTGAACTTATTCCCAAACATGGTGTTTTTGAACTCCACTTTGATTTTCCCATCTTCCGTCTTTTCAAACTTTTGCGGCGTCGTGTCTCGAATCATTCGAGTCCCGTGACGTTCCATGTGGCCGACGATTTGCTTCGCAATTTCCGCATCGAAACCTCTCAAAAACACCGATCGCACGACAACGCTCGTATCGTAACCAAGTGCGGTCAAAAAACCAGCCGTTTCCAGCGAGATGTAACTCGCGCCGACGCACAACGTTTTCCCCGGTGGATTCTCCAACGAAAAGACGTCGTCCGAAGTGATGCACAGCTCTCGAGCGCCCGGAACGTCCAAATAACTCGGTCGTCCACCAACCGCGATGACGCACTTATCGAACGTGTATTGCTTCTCCACGCCTCTTTTGTTCACCCCTTTGACGGTATTCGCGTCTACGAAGGAGCAATACTCGTTCTTATAATCCACCTTCTTCTCTCTCAACGCCGTTCGGTACCCAAAGTTCAAAGACCCGATGTGATCTTGAATCCCGGTCACCATCTTCCCCCAATCGTGCTTTTGCTTCTCGTCCACGGTCCACCCAAACGCGTTCGCATCGGAAAACGACTCTCCCAAAATCCCTGCCTGGTGCATCAACTTCTTCGGAATACAACCGACGTTCACGCACGTCCCGCCTAAGCCCCACGTCGTCCCTCTTTCGCTCGGTTTCACGAAATCAAAGCACGCGACTTTCGCCCCGTGCTTCGCGGCTTCTTTCGCCGCCGCTAAACCCCCGGATCCGCCGCCAATGACGACTAAATCGTAATCTTTTCCGTGTTGCATCAGTGGCGAGGTCGGGGACTCCCCGCCTTCCACCATCTCGGAGAATGAAAAATCCTCTTTACTCCTTTGGTCTGCTCCTTCTTTCGTTGGTCTCTCGAGTGCTCGGAACAAATCTCCCGGCGAACGACTGTGCGAATGAGTATCGCGTCTTCTGCTCGACGCAGAGGAGGAAAAATAAGAGTTGTTGTTGTTGTTGTTGTTGTCGTGAAACTTTGCTCTCTTCGACGGATTCAATCGCGCTTCTTGCCGTTCAAACGAAGAAGAAGAAGAAGAAGAAGAAGAGAGAAATGACGTAAACGATCGTCGCGGAAAGAAAGCCCCGAGCTGCTCGGTGGTGTCGCTGCTCACGACGCGGTGCGAGTGTGCCTGCTGCAAGAAACCACGAACGAAACGACGGGAGGAAGCGATGGTGACAACTGTTTCTCGTGAACGTTCAAAAGCCGTATTCGCGGGTGTTTTTGCGCGCGCGCGTGTGCGTGTATTCGTCGCGCGGTTTTGTGAAGTTTTGGAAAGGTTTGAAAGTGGGTTTGAAAGAAAATTCAAAAAGGTGCCTCGCGAGTGTGGGAAAGAAAATGTTTTTATGATGATACAACGCGAGAAAGCCTAACTGTTCTCTCTCTCTCTCTCTCTCTCTTTCGAAAGAAGCGCTTCTTTTTCGCTTTTATTAAATTTGAGTAGTATTATGAGTACCTAGGTACCGGTACTGTAGGTACAGAGTATCTCTTTCATCGCGTCCTCCGTCGTGTCGCGGAAAGCGCGTATATTATTAGTAGACGGGAAACAAGACCAAGAGATTGGCGAGCGCGATGGATAAGGCGGTCTTCTTGGAAATTCCGGCGTATTTGCTTTCCTCTGCGAAGTCTTTTATCGATTTTATCCATCCCCAGATGTCGCCGTTTAAGTTTATGGACCAGCCGCCGAGTAACGTGAGCGCGGTGGTTGGCCACGCGAGCATGAAACCAAACGCCTCGACGCACTTGGCTAAGTCCGAGTTGTCGTTGGAAGCCCAGAAGAGGCTTCGGTTGAAGTACACCGAGAGTTCGAGTTGGAGGATAGATAACGCGGTCGTGTCTTGGTTCATCAATCCGATGATTCGTTTATATCGCATGTTGGCGTCGACTAAATGCGCCAACGAGCTGACGACTAAAGTCACCAAAGGGAACTGGTCGCCGGAACACTGAATCAAATCGACGCTCATTTTCAACCACTTAAAAAACGCGTACCCGTAAAACCACCGTCTCTTGTGCAAGTGCACGTACGCGTACTTCGCCACTCGCTTCCAAAACGGATCTTTCGGTCTGTCGAACTTTTTCTTGCACACCGAACACTCTTCGCCGTTTCGGTCGCAGCCGTTCTTCAGCGACATCAGTTGCCAGCGGTTCAAACAGCTCGCGTGGACGAATCGCTGCGAGCCTTTACAGGCGCACGGGGAGATTAACTTTGAACTTTTCGTTTCTTCCTCTAAACAAAACCGGCAAAACGGTGCCGGGGAAGTGTTGTTGTTCTCGCTTTTCTTCGTTATCATCGTTTGATTTGATTGAAGCGCAATGTCTATCGTTCCCTCCTCTTTCCTGCGTTCGAGTTGTTGGTCCAACTCTTCCTCTTCTTTGCTCCTTTCGTTCACGATGGACACGAAACCAACCCCACTCCTACTACTACTGCTGCTGCTGCGCGTTCTTTGCATTATCCTCGTCATCATTCTTCTGTGATCATCATCGTAGTCATCGGCAAAAGCCGTCGTCGTCGTCGTTCGTCGTCCCGGTCGGAGGAGATGTCGTTCGGGAATCTGAAGAAAACGGTCAAAGTACACGTCAACGTCTCGTTTCTCCGCGGTGACGATACGCGAGGAGAAACGACGACGACTGTTCAACAACCGCATGATGATTCAAAAGAAAGAAAAGCGTAAACTCGTTCTCAAGCCTCTCGTGTAAAAAGGAGTTTGAATTCCACGCGCGCGTTCAAGTTTTGTGTATGTGTTTTATACGTAACGCTCG
>Ga0181557_1000570_pt1 | contig 46369 bp, 42 predicted proteins | sample 011ome_23_FD_148632 | JGI IMG/M metagenome (GOLD analysis project Ga0181557, IMG submission 148632) | Coastal salt marsh microbial communities from the Groves Creek Marsh, Skidaway Island, Georgia - 011506CT metaG (spades assembly) | ecosystem: Environmental > Aquatic > Marine > Intertidal zone...
CCCCTAGGGGACGCCACTTCTGCGGGAATAGCTCAGTTGGTAGAGCGCAACCTTGCCAAGGTTGAGGTCGCGAGTTCGAACCTCGTTTCCCGCTCCATTATTCTCACCCCAAATACCGCACGGTCTGCTGCCCGCGCTCGCCCTAATCCGCCTCGTTATCTTTCGCGTCGAGCTTGATAGACAGGCTGTTAATGCAATAACGCTGGCCAGTCTCGGTAGGACCATCTGGGAACACGTGACCGAGGTGGCCGCCGCAGCGCTGACACAGCACCTCAGTGCGAATCATGCCATGACTGGTGTCCCGACTTTCAGCGATTACCCCATCGGTTGCAGGCCGGTCAAAGCTTGGCCAACCGCAACCCGCGTCGAACTTTGTCTCTGAGGTAAAAAGCGTCTCACCGCAGCCGCGACAGCGATAGGTACCTTCCTCCCAGACATTCCAGTACTCCCCCGTAAACGCACGTTCGGTGCCTTTTTCGCGCAATACGTAGTACTCATCGGGGGACAGTTGCTTTCGCCACGCCGCCTCATCCTTCTCTCGATCCGTCATACGCTCTCCCCTATTCCACCACGCTCAGACCCAACCGCTTCGCCATGTTACGAAGCTCAGGGGTGCCGTCGGGCATTGTAATCGCTTGGCCTGACCATTCAGAAGGCTGCTGATAGGTTTTTCGCAACGCGTCGAAGGTGTCTGGCGAGATTCCCCGCGACCCCATCGCACGAATGCGCGCGTCTTCGCGCGCCAAGGTGCCCTGATTTACCAAAAAGTCGGCTGCCCAGTGCGTGGCGTCGGCGCCACTACATCGAGCGTGCAATGTATTCTCCCCTGCGGACATCACAGAAAAATCAGTTGGCAGCGAATGACTGTTTTCGCCAGCCCACCTTACTAACGCTTGCGCCAGCATATTGCTCCCTCGCATCTTGGCGTCCAACGAATGTCCGGCAATATGCGGAGACACCCAATCCACCTGTGACAAACACGCATCTGATAATACGGGCTCTCCGGGCCAGGCATCTAAAATCACGGTCAACGGACTCGCCAACAATCGACTCAGCGCCTCTGGCGTTAACAATTCACCACGCGCGGCGTTAAGGAATAGCCCCATACCCCGCTGTTCCGCGGCCTGAGCCATCGATTCGGCTTGTGAGAGGTCCAGAAAACTCTGGGAGGGATGGGGCGCCTCGCAATGTAGACTGGCATGCAGCGACACCACCGGCTGAGATAGCACGTCATCTAGGCTCGCTCGCGTTACGTTGTCAGGCCAGTCCCTGACCAAAGGGTCATGGGCTCGCACCACACACCCTAGCTGTTGGAGCCGCACGGCTAATCGCTTACCGACCATACCAAGGCCCACAATCCCCACGGGTAAGCCATTCAATACCCTCGGCAAAAATCCACTCAGCGCGATCGCTGACAGCACGTATTCGACCACGGCGAGCGCGTTGGAGCCGGGTGCGGCAGCCCAGGCAATACCCATTTGCGCCAGCGCCCCGATATCAATGTGGTCCGTTCCTGCTGTCGCCGACCCCACGAAACGCACCCTGCTCCCCTCTAGCAATTGTGGATCTACGCGAGTAATGGATCTCACTAACAACACCTCAGCATCGGCTACTGCCTTGGCGTCGATATCGCGTCCGCTTAACACCCGAGGCTCACCCATGAGGTACTCGAGCGCAGGGGTAATCGGAATGCCGTCATCGATCACCCAGCGTGCGTCTCTGAGTCGCGGCTTCACGGCCTGTGCGTCACCCGCCGGCCCTCTCTCTGAACGCACGCCCGATTCAGGTACTGGCAAAAAAGGGCGGCGCGGACTGGCAAGCCACGATCGTGAAAGTGCGCTCGCCACTGCGCAATGCGCGTCGAAAAAGACTTGAGCATGAGCTCTGAAACATTGCCCTCGACGTTATCGACGCTCGGAGAAAAATCGACACCACAGGCGTCGCAGAATATTGATTCGATTGCCTGAGGGCGCGCCTCGACGGAGAAAAAAGCGGCTTGCTGTGCACCCGTGCGTCCGTCGGGCGCATACCAATACCCGTAATCGGGTAGCCGACGCCTGCGCGCTCCTGCCACACACCAATGCGCTACCTCGTGCAGCGCACTGCGCACAAAATCCTCTCGGAAGTGGATCTGAGCGGGCGATCCGGGTTCAAAGAAAGGCTCAACCGCACCGCCCACCAATAGCGTTGCCTCGGTCGAAAGGAAGCAATCTTTGAACACATCAGCAACGACATCCGCGCTGATTGCGGGATCGGATGCATTCATGGGAGCGCTAACCAGCTGCCTTACGAATTCGATACAAGAATTGCCCGCCATCACGGCGCGAAAGAAGCAGAGAATGTCCCAAAAACTCGCAGAAATTGGGGATATCTCGCTCGGTAGAGGGGTCTGTCGCGTGCAACACCAGCTCTTGGCCGGGCCCAAGCCGCCGCATCGCCGCGTGCAACAGCATCACTGGCTCTGGGCACTTGAGCCCCACCGCATCGATCACTTCCTGCGGCTCTGCGTCGCCCACCCCTTTACTCCGCAGGCTTGACGAATCTCAGCGTCATGCGGTCGCTCTCACCGATGGATATATACCGCGCGCGATCAGCCTTCCCCTCCGTCAGGGTCGGCGGCAGTGTCCAAACGCCCTTGGGATAATCCTTGGTGTCCTTGGCGTTCGCATTGATCTCACTGCGAGCGTCCAGCTCAAGGCCCGCCAGTTCGGCCAACTCGATAACCTTCGCTTCGGTGACATAGGCGCTTTGTTTCATCGCATCAAGTGACAGGCCTTCATCGCCCCGATGCTGAACAATGCCCAGCACACCGCCCGGTTTGAGGGTTTCCGCGATGGCTGAGAACATCATTTCGGCTTGATCTGCCCGCAACCAGGAATGCACATTGCGAAATGCCAGTGCCAAGTCGACGCTACCGGCAGGCGCGGGGGTGGTGGCGCTGGGAGGCTGTAAAACGGTCACTTCCACTTCCCCCAGTACCTCTCCGTTCTCTCCCAATTTCCGCAGGAAACCACCAAGAGAGCGACGCGCGTAGTTTCCACCATTTGGACTGGAATGCGCGGCTATCAGTTTACCGTTGCCCTTCATTAACGGGCCGAGAATCTCGGTATACCAACCACCGCCCGGAGAAACCTCCATCACCGTCATGCCCGCGTCAAGACCGAAAAAAGTCAAGGTCTCTTTGGGGTGACGATAGACGTCTCTTGCCTTGTTTTGCTCGGAACGGTGCTCACCAGCCAAGGCCGCGTCCCAATCGAACTCAGCTCGCGCTACCACGCTGATGAGCAGCAAAATAGCTGCCAGTGTCCAAGTAATTCTGTTCATTCTGATACTCCTGATAAGGGTCACCCCCGCTGACTATAACCGCTTTTTAAGCGCCTGATGCCTACGCCATAGTGTTTAGCGGCGACCTTTTGTACGACTCAAACACCAACCGGCCAGCGCTGCAGTGGCCACGACGGCTACAATACCGAGGCTGACCCAGAACAACTGAATCCACAAACGCTCGGGCGACACACCAACAATATCGACCGCGCCCCAGAACAAGGCAGCGCAGGCTGCCGTAGCCAGCAAAACCGAGCGGGTTCGACCTCTGCGAAGCATCAAGTGGCGGTGGGATGCGCGGCCCGGGAAAGCGGAGGGACGACATCCACATTCTGACCTCGATGCCGCAGCGCGTGATCTATCAACACCAGCGCAAGCATTGCCTCGGCGATAGGAGTGGCCCTAATACCGACACAGGGATCGTGACGACCGGTGGTAACAACCTCCGCCGCGTCGCCCGTCGCTGTGATGGTCTGGCCCGGGATACGGATACTCGAAGTCGGTTTCAGCGCAATACTGACGCGAAGTGGCTGACCCGATGATATCCCGCCAAGGGTCCCGCCTGAGTGGTTACTCAAAAAGCCGTCGGGGCTGATCTCATCTCTGTGCTCACTGCCCAATTGCGAAATAGAGTCGAAGCCATCCCCAATCTCAACACCTTTTACCGCGTTAATACCCATCATGGCATGAGCAATATCCGCATCAAGGCGGTCAAAAACCGGCTCGCCCCAGCCGGCAGGAACATTATCAGCAACGATAGTGATGCGTGCGCCGACAGAGTCTCCCTGCTTGATTAGGTCCTGCATATAGCTCTCTAACTGAGGGATAAGATCCGCGTCGCCACAGAAAAAGGGATTTTGCTCTACCAGATCCCAATCGTGCTTCTGGGCAACCAAAGGCCCCAGGGCGCTCAGGTACCCACGAATTTGCACGCCGTAGCGCTCCGCCAGCCATTTTTTCGCAATGGCTCCCGCGGCAACGCGCATCGTGGTCTCGCGGGCTGAGGAGCGGCCGCCGCCCCGATAGTCGCGCAAACCATATTTGGCGTCATAGGTATAGTCAGCGTGAGCTGGCCTATATAAATCCCTGATTTTACTGTAATCTTTAGATTTTTGGTCCTCGTTATAAACCAGAAGTCCAATGGGCGTACCGGTAGTGACACCCTCGAACACACCCGACAAGATCTGTACCGCGTCGTCTTCCTTTCGCTGCGTGGTGTAGCGCGACTGCCCCGGCTTACGACGATTCATATCGCGCTGCAGGTCAACTGCCTGTAAGGTCATCCCCGGGGGACAACCATCAATAACGCAGCCCAGCGCCGGACCGTGGCTTTCGCCAAAGGTCGTTACCGTAAAAAGTTTGCCAAACGTGTTACCAGACATGCGCGCCTCCCGCTTCCATTATAGGGCGCCGGCAGCGATCCAGTCCCGTAATTCCTGCGCACTTACCGCCGCAACGCCGGCCCCACCTTCTGGCAAGTCGATCCAAGTAAATGGCACCCTCGGCAGGCGTGTTTCTAGGGTCGCAACACTCTCCCCCACCTCCAGAAGCAACAGCCCCACGTTTGACAACACCCTCGCGGCATCCTGCAAAAGCGCGATCGCCAACGCAACACCTTCCTCATCAGCCTGCAAGGCACCCCGGGGTTCATGAAGATACTCGGGGGGCAGATGCGCCATTTCGGAGATCGACACGTAAGGCGGATTGGCAAGGATCAAATCGGCACTGTTCGAGGCGAGCAATGTCAGGAGGTGACCCTGAACGCAGTGAACCCTGCCGAGGGGCGCACAACGCTGAATATTTTCCTGCGCCAAAGACAGGGCGGCAGAGTCGATGTCGCTGAGCAACACGGTGGCTGACGGAAAGACGTGGGACGCGATAATCCCGAGGCTACCGCCGCCACAGCACAAATCCACGATGGTATTTGGCGACGCAAGCTCGCCCCACCAGGGCTGGCACCCCTCCGCCACTACCTGCGCTATGGGCGAACGCGGCACCAGAGCTCGCGTATCGCATGTAAAGCAGAGCCCCGCCAGCCAAGCCTCACCCAATAGATACGCCACAGGCTGGCGTGCTTCACAACGCCCTCGCAATAAATCTCTCAAGCGAGCCGAGGCCTCAACGGGGAAGGGTTCCGCCAAAATCGCTCGGGTCTGCGCTGGAGGAAGCCCCGCGGCCCCCAGTACCAACGCAACGGCCTCGTCGTAAATCGACTCATATCCATGACCGCAGAAAACTCCAGCTCGGGTCAGACATGACTCAGCTTCGCTTAACGCAGCACCGAAAGTTTCCATAAAAGTGTCTAGAATATTTGACGCTTCATGATACCCTCAATTATGTACAGTGGTATTGGCAGGCACAAGCTGGTCCGCGCCAACTACCAATCATGGGACTAAAGGAAAGCGCAGCGCGGCTAAATTTGAGCACCCGAATGACCTTAGCCAAACCGGTGAATGAGTGCCTAGGACTCGGCAAGACGCGCCTCACCACTGAATAACCGCCGGTAATTCGAGCCCAGGTGCAATCTAAGTGAGCGTGGACGCAGTAGAAACTCAATAAACGCGCTGAAACCAAACGAGGTATCTATGTCGATCAATCCATTACAGACAAGAGCTCCCACCACCCTACCGGGCTCTCTGACGCCCGAAGCCATCGCCGTCCGGGGCGCATTGTTGGAGCGCGGACTGGAAACCCCGATGACCACAAATGAATTATCCCGGGACCAGCGTTACTCAAAGATTAAGGATGCCTTCACCGAGATAATGGAATCTCTGGGCCTTGATCTCCGGGATGACAGTCTTGAAGAAACACCCCACCGTATCGCCAAAATGTACGTGGACGAGATATTCAGCGGCCTGAACTACGCGCAGTTCCCCAAGATCACGCTCATTGAGAACAAAATGAACGTAGAGGAGATGGTCTGCGTTGAAGACATCGACCTGACTAGCACCTGCGAGCACCACTTCGTGACAATCGACGGCTCCGCCAAAGTCGCTTACATCCCCAAAACGACTGTCATCGGCTTGAGCAAGATAAACCGCCTCGTGCAGTTCTTCTCCCAACGGCCACAAGTCCAGGAGAGGCTGACGCAACAGGTGCTTGTGGCGATGCAGACACTACTGGGCACAGAAGACGTCGCAGTGACCATTAACGCGGTTCACTACTGCGTTAAGGCAAGAGGGGTAAGGGACGGCAACAGCAGTACGCGAACCACCTCCTTGGGAGGGGTATTCAAGAGCGACCCCGCATCAAGAGCCGAATTTCTGAGCTAGCGAACTCCAACCGAGAGATCGCCGAAGAGCGGACCGCCTGACGCCACGATGGCAGCACCGCCACCACCCCGTGGCGAAGGCCTTCATGCAAAAAACTGATTGATATACCCAGCCACCGCCCCACTCCCCGCTTCCATGTGGGTATGGTGGCCGCCAGGCACGCGCTTTAGCTCGGCATCCGCCATGGTACTTACTGCCTTATCCGCGGCCTCACTGCCAAGACGGAGAAACAACCCCTCCTCGGCAACCAGCACAAGCACCTTGGCCTTCACGCTAGCGTATAGCGCATCGCACATAGCGGAGGTCAGCTTGATGGCAGAGGCATGGTTCAGACGCGGATCATGGGTCAGTTCGAGCAAAGAATCGTCAGCACCGGCACGAAGTGCTCTCGGTGCCAATAGGCGTGCGCTCTCGTCAGAAAATCCCAACTTGCGCCGGGCCGCGACAAATTCATCAACGTGTGAAAACGTACGCGAACGGTATTTCTTTTCATCGCGCTTCTCCCGTTGAGCGCGCATAAATTGCTCGGGGATCAATGCCTCGTCAATCGGGTGAGGCAGCAAACCATCGAGCAAAACAAGATGGGCGCAACGCTCACCCAAGGCCGCGGCCAGCAAAACGGCAATGGCCGCACCTCGACTGTGCCCTAAAACACTCACCGAAGGCTCACCCAATTGCTCGAGGATCCCCATGAGCTGGGGAATGTCGTCCCAGATATGATACGTCGCATCCCGTGAACGATGCGCACTCAAACCCTGACCCGACAAATCTAGCGCCAGCACGCGCAAGCCTTTTAGCTGGGGCGCCAGGACCGAAAAAGACAGCGCATTATCGAGCCATCCATGCAAAGCGATCACCAGCGGCCCATCAGGCCTGCCCCACTCGAGCCCCGAATACGTCAACCCGTCAACGTCGAAGGCGACTGATCTGGGCGCGCTACTCACAAGTCATTCCCCACACGCCACGCCGCACAGCCCGCCCATCACCAGCCAGTCTGCGCGGGCTCTGGATAATGCCGGAGCAACGCCGCACCGCCGCGCGCCGCGCACAAGAGGTTCATGGTGGTCGACCCACCGGGCGCCAGAGGCGCCAGAGTGGCATCATCGCACCACAGCGAAATTAAAGCGGATACCAAGGGCTGGTGGCTGACCAACAACACGTGCTCGCGCTCGGGATCCACAAGCGCCGCCACATCCTCTACGCGCGCCCCCGGCACAAGGCGATCGTCTGCTTCGGCATGGGCGGGCAAGCACCAGCTGCACAACAGTTCTGCCGTCTCTCTGGTGCGCAAATATGGGCTGTAAAACAGCGAAGTGACGGGGACGACGCCGGCCGATTCAAGCCATCTGATAAATACCTCGACCGATGACTGCAGCGCTTTCCTCCCGCCGACAGTAATCGGACGAGAAGCATCGTGACCAGCCGCGGCGGCCTCGGCATGGCGCCACACCGTCACGATCAACTCAGTCTGCGCTCATCTCTACCAGCAGCTTGTTCAATCGCGCAACATAAGTTGCGGGGTCCTCTAGCGCCGAGCCTTCGGCCAAAAAGGCCTGATCGAGCAATATTTGCGCGAGATCAGCAAAACGGTCCTCGTCCGCCTCCTGATCGAGTCGCTTGAGCAAGGGGTGATCGATATTGATTTCCATCGTCGGCTTGCTGCTCGGCATTGCTTGTCCGGCAGCTTCCATGATTTTACGCATCTGCGCACCCATCTCATGTTCCGCCACGGTCAAACAAGCCGGTGAAGACGTGAGCCGTACCGTGGGGCGCACCGACTCAACACGCTCACTAAGCACATTCTGCATGCGCTCAATCAGCGACACACTCGCCTTCTCGGCCGCTTCCAATGCCTCCTTGGTACTACCGTCTTCGCCCTCTCCATCCCACTCGCCCTTGGCGCAATCACGGAGCGGCTTGCCCTCGAACTCACCAAGATGACTCATCAACCAATCGTCTACGCGATCAGAGAGCAGCAGCACCTCGATACCTTTTTGCCGTAGCGCCTCAATATGGGGGCTGTTCTTTGCCGTGGCGTGGTTTTCTGCCACAACGTAGTAAATCGACTTCTGATCGTCTTGCATGCTCTCGACATACTGTGCGAGCGAGATACGCTGTACTTTGGCGTCATCCCGGGTCGTCGCAAACCGCAACAGCGATGAAATCTTCTCCCGGTTGGCGAAATCCTCCGCAGGCCCCTCTTTCAGCACAACTCCAAACGTATCCCAAAACTGCTCGTACTCCTCGGGTTGCTTAGAGGCCAGCTTCGACAACATGTCCAATACTCGCTTAGTCAGCGCACCACGAATGGAATCCACCTGCTGGTTCTGTTGCAGTATCTCCCGGGAAACATTCAGAGGCAGGTCATTAGAGTCCAGCACGCCTTTAACAAAACGCAGGTACATTGGCAGAAACTGCTCCGCCTCATCCATGATAAACGTCCGCTGGACGTACAGCTTGAGCCCACGTGCACCCTCACGATGCCATAGATCATATGGCGCTTGGCGCGGAACATATAATAAAGAGGTATATTCGAGCTTGCCTTCTACCGCGTTATGGCTCCAGGAGAGCGCATCTTCAAAGTCATGGGAAATATGCTTGTAAAAGGCCTGATACTCATCGTCAGTAATGTCGGAGCGGCTTCGCGTCCACAGCGCCTTTGCTTCGTTCACCGGCTTCCATACTGGCGCATCGTCACTTGCCGGTGCCTCATCGTCCGAGCTCGGCGTTTGCTCCTCGAGCATCATGACAGGCACAGAGATGTGGTCCGAATATTTTTTGATCACGGAACGGACTCGCCAGCTATCCGCAAATTCCTCGGCGTCAGACTTCAGATGCAGTGTGATGGTGGTACCCGCGGCCTCCCGCGAAGCCTCAGACACCGTAAATTCATCCTCGCCCGCCGAAGCCCAGCGGGTTGCCACGGCTTCACCTACTTTGCGCGTCACCACCTCTACCTGATCGGCGACGATAAAAGATGAGTAAAAGCCCACCCCAAACTGCCCTATGAGCTGGCTATCCTGCTTCTGGTCACCGCTCAGCTGCTCCATAAAGGCCGCGGTGCCAGACTTCGCGATAGTGCCAAGATTGTCGATCACCTCATCTCTCGACATGCCTATGCCATTGTCGTCGATAGTGATTATCTTTTGCTCCTTATCAGTAGAAACTTGAATTCGATAATCGGCAGCCGACGCCGCCAGCGCCGCGTCGGCAATCACCGCGAAACGATGTTTATCAATGGCATCGGAGGCATTCGATATCAGCTCTCGCAAGAAGATTTCCTTATTCGAATACAGCGAATGAATCATGAGGTGGAGCAAGCGCTTCGCCTCGGTCTGAAATCCCATAGTCTGGGTGGCTTCGGCAGTCATAGATCAGTCCGTTTATTAGTCATTGGGCTTAAGGTGGGGTTATGAATCGAAATTTCAAGCCTCATGAAACAAAGCAAGATATAAAAAAGCCCGCCATAGGCGGGCTTCTCTGACAGTGTGGCGCTACCAACCCGTGACCTCGGTCAGTGCCGACCCTATATCGGCGAGAGACCTCACAGTGCGCACGCCAGCGGCCTCCAACGCGGCAAATTTCTCGTCAGCCGTCCCTTTGCCACCCGAGATAATGGCTCCCGCATGGCCCATACGCTTTCCTTTGGGGGCGGTGACACCAGCGATATAAGACACCACTGGCTTGGTCACGTGCGCCTTGATGAATTCGGCGGCCTCCTCCTCGGCGGTACCCCCGATCTCACCGATCATTACGATGGCTTCAGTTTGATCGTCTTTTTCAAAGAGGCCAAGAATATCAATGAAATGCGAACCGGGTATCGGGTCACCGCCAATGCCGACACAGGTCGACTGGCCGTACCCGACATCGGTGGTTTGCTTGACTGCCTCATAGGTAAGCGTGCCCGAACGGGACACGATCCCCACGCGACCCGGCAAATGAATATCCGCCGGCATGATGCCGATTTTGCACTCTCCCGGAGTGATAACACCAGGGCAGTTCGGACCGATCAGTCGGACGCCCAGCTCATCGCATTTTACCTTGGCCTCCAACATATCCAGCGTGGGCACGCCCTCGGTGATGCATACGATAAGCCCGACACCTGCACTGGCGGCCTCAAGAATAGAATCCTTGCAAAATGCTGCCGGCACATAAATCACGGAGGCATCGGCACCGGTTTGCGCCACCGCCTCGGAGACCGTGTTGAAAACAGGCAAATCGAGGTGGACCTGCCCACCCTTACCCGGCGTAACCCCACCCACCATCTTGGTGCCATAGGCAATGGCCTGCTCCGAGTGAAACGTCCCCTGCGAACCCGTGAACCCCTGACAAATCACTCGGGTATCGGTGTTGACCAGAATACTCATGAGCGTCCTCCCGCTGCAGCAACCACTTTCTGAGCCGCGTCCGTCAGTCCCTCTGCCGCATCGATATTTAATCCACTCTCAGCCAGAATTTCTCGTCCACGAGCCGCATTATTACCTTCAAGGCGGACCACCACCGGGACTTCGACGCCCACCTCTTCGACTGCCCCAATCACGCCCTCGGCGATGAGATCGCAGCGGACGATACCGCCAAATATATTGATCAATACCGCCTGAACATTGCTGTCGGACAAAATAATCTTGAAGGCCTCAGTGACACGTTCTTTAGTAGCGCCGCCGCCCACATCGAGGAAGTTGGCAGGCGCACCCCCATGCAGTTTGACGATGTCCATCGTGCCCATCGCCAGTCCCGCACCATTGACCATGCAACCAATGTTTCCGTCAAGTGCCACGTAGTTTAGATCCCACTGCGCTGCATGCGCTTCACGCTCATCTTCTTGAGATGGATCATGCATGGCGCCAAGATCTGGATGTCGATAGAGCGCATTTGAATCGACCACCACCTTCGCATCGAGACAGTGAAGATTACCCACTTCTGTAATAACGAGCGGGTTAACCTCAATCAGCGCCAAATCCTTCTCCGCAAACAGCTTGGCGAGGCCCATGAAGATGTCAACGAACTGCCGGATCTGCGTGCCTGCGAGCCCCAGCTGGAAGGCAAGCTCTCGACCCTGATAGGGCTGAGCGCCCACTAGAGGATCAATTTCGGCCTTAAGAATTTTTTCTGGGGTTTCGTGCGCCACCTTTTCAATTTCGACGCCCCCTTCAGTAGAGGCCATGAAGACGATTCGACGACTGGCACGATCCACCACCGCGCCCAAATACAGCTCCTCAGCAATATCAGTGCAGGACTCCACTAAAATTCGTGACACCGGCTGTCCGGATGCGTCAGTCTGGTACGTCACGAGGCGCTGACCGAGCCATTGGGACGCAAATTCGCCCGCCGCCTCGGGGGATTCGACTAACTTAACCCCACCAGCCTTGCCACGCCCACCCGCATGCACCTGCGCCTTAACGACCCAACGCTGCCCGCCAATTTCCTGAGCCGCCTTTACCGCCGCCTCTGCCGACTCCACCGCGTAACCGGTTGAAACTGGTAGGCCATATTCGGCGAACAACGCCTTACCCTGATACTCGTGCAGATTCATGCTTTCCTCTCGCTTGAGTCCGGCATACGCCTCATCCCCTCGATGCCGGACGCTCAAGGGAATCCGCGATAAGATCGCTACCGCTTTGGTCGATTCACCATGTGGATCGCCCTGCCATCCACCGCTAGCGCAGCTTCATGGACCGCCTCTGACATGGTCGGATGTCCGAATACCATTAACTGCAAATCCTCTGTACTCGCGGCCATTTCCATAGCGATGACAATTTGTTGTACCAGATCGGCCGCTGAAGGCCCGACCACATGCGCTCCTAAAATTTGATCGGAGTCCGCGTCGGCAATGATTTTCACCAGTCCTTCAGTTTCTCCCGAGGCCAGCGCCCGGCCGATAGCAGCAAAAGGAAATGTTCCGACCTTAATATCCACTGCTTCGGCACGAAGCTCCCGCTCCGTTTTCCCAACCGCCGCCACCTCAGGATGGGTGTAGATGATGGAGGGAACGACCTCATAGTTCAGCTGGGCTGACTTGCCATGAATGCGTTCTGCAACCATCACACCCTCCTCGGAGCCCTTGTGAGCCAACATCGGGCCTCGAACGATATCGCCGATTGCCCAAACTCCAGGCGCTTCGGTAGCACAATACTCGTTGACAAAGACAAACCCCCGCTCGTCAACCGTGACACCAGAGTCTGCTGAAAACAGCTTGTCGGTGCGGGGTCGCCTGCCCACCGCTACGATTAACTTGTCGAAAGTCTCGGCATGATCTTCGCCGTTATGAGAATAGGCCACAGTCACACCCGTCTCCGAGACGTCACTCCCGGTCACTCGTGCACCAAGACGAATATCGAGCCCCTGCTTGGTAAATATCTTTGCAGACTCCTTGGCAATTTGCTCGTCCATATTCGGTAGAAAAGTGTCCATAGCCTCCAGGACAACCACCTCTGCACCAAGGCGCGCCCAAACGCTACCCAGCTCCAAGCCGATCACACCCGCGCCGATCACACCCAGCCGACCAGGTACTGCGTCAAAACAAAGCGCGCCAGTTGAGTCGACAACCTTGTCGCCATCCACGGGCGCCGGCGGTATTTCGATGGGTTCGGAACCGGCCGCCAACACGACGTTGTCTGCTGTGTAAACGGTTTTTTGCGCGTCACTCTCAGTCACTTCGACCTGACGCGCGGATCCCAACGTCGCAGCTCCGGTAATGACTTGAACGCCGTTGTGTTTTAGAAGACCCGACACGCCCCCGGTTAATTGCGCCACAATTTTTTCTTTGCGCGCCATCATGTCCGCAACGCTCAGTGACACCTCGGAGACGCCAATGCCGTGTTCTGCCATGTGTTGAGTGGCTTCGGCATAGCGATGTGAGCTATCAAGCAGCGCCTTGGACGGAATGCACCCCACGTTAAGGCAGGTGCCCCCTAACTCAGGCCGCCCTTTCGCGTCTGTCGCCTGCTCTATGACCGCGGTCGACATACCGAGCTGCGCGCATTTAATGGCACAAACGTAACCCGCAGGTCCCGAGCCAATGACGATGACATCAAAATGAGTAGACACGTATAACCTCCGCAATCAGAGTTGAAGCAGAATCCTGGCCGGATCCTCAATCAACCCTTTGATCGTAACCAGAAACTGAACTGCCGTTTTTCCATCCACCAAGCGGTGATCGTAGGACAGCGCCAGATACATCATCGGCTGAATGACCACCTCGCCGTTCATTGCGATGGGCCGCTCCTGAATGGTATGCATCCCGAGAATGCCGGTTTGCGGGGGATTTAATATGGGCGTGGAAAGCAGCGAGCCAAAAACCCCGCCGTTAGATACCGTAAATGTGCCACCGGTCATCTCTTCAATGGTTAATTTCTTGTCCCGCGCCTTAATCCCCAAATCGTAAATCGCGGCTTCAATATCGGCGATGCTCATGAAATCAGCGTCGCGCAGGACGGGAACCACAAGGCCCTCCTCTACCGAGACTGCGACGCCAATATCCTGATACCCATGGTACACGACATCATTACCGTCAATGGAAGCATTGACCGCCGGAAATCGCTTCAGAGCTTCGCACGCAGCGCGCACGAAAAACCCCATAAAACCGAGGCGGGTTCCATTGTGCACGGCTTCAAATTGGTCTCGGTACTGTTGACGCAATTTCATCAGGGGCGCCATGTTGACTTCATTAAAGGTCGTCAACATCGCTGTTTGCTGCGTGGCTCCCAGTAGCCTTTCAGCGATGCGCGCCCGCATTCGACTCATGGGTACTCTTTTCTCAATACGCTCGCTGGTTGGACCGCCCACGTCGAGCGCCAAACTACTGGACACCACCGATTCCCGGGGTGCACGCTTTTCCTCACCCGCATCGTCGCCAGAGCACTTGGCTAGATGAGCGATTACATCCTCTTTCAATAGTCGGCCGCCCTTTCCCGAGGCCTCGACTTGCAGGGCGTCAAGCCCATGCTCATCCAGCATAGCGCGCACCGCCGGTCCCATGGGAACCGTACCACCCATGGTCGCATCTTCGTTGGAGGCAGGTATAGATGAAGCGGGCCGCGCTGCCTCATCAGTCTCTCTGGATTGACTCTTACCTTCGTCGACGGCTCCCTCAACCAAGATAGCCAACAAAGCCTCGCTAGTAATGGTTTCCCCTTCCGAAACCAGAATGGTGTCGATAACACCGGGGGCGGGCGCAACCACTTCCATCACCACCTTATCGGTTTCTATCTCGACCAGCAGCTCATCTCTGGCAACACTCTCACCAGGTTTCTTATGCCAGGCCGCCACCACGCCGTCGGCGACTGACTCAGGAAACGCCGGCGCTTTAATATCAATCGTCATGAAAATATCCTCGAATCAAGACGCGACTAATGGCCCCAGGGCATCGGCCCCAGCGCCTCATCAATAAATTTTTCCTGTTGTCTCAAATGCAACGCCGAGTAGCCCGCAGCGGCAGAGGCTGAGGGTTCGCGGCCCACGTAGCGCAGAAAGACGTCCACCTTATGTCGCTGCACTACCGACGCCATACGACTCTGCATGGCATACCAGGCGCCCTGATTTTTCGGCTCCTCTTGCAACCAAACAGCGTCCTCAACATTCGGGTATCGGGCCAGCACTTCGAGCAAATCTAATCTCGGAAAGGGATACATTTGCTCGATACGCACGATCGCGATATCGGCAATATCACGCTCTCGCCTCACCGCACGCAGGTCATAAAATACCTTGCCCGAACAGAAAACCACGCGCTTGACCGCCGACGGATCGAGATCATCGGTCTCGTCGATGACAGTTTGGAAGGCGCCCTCCGCTAACTCCTCCAATTGCGAAATGGCCTCTTTATGGCGTAATAGGCTTTTAGGGGTCATCACAATGAGTGGCGAACGCAATGGTCTGATTGCCTGCCGCCGCAACATGTGAAATACCTGCGCAGGCGTCGTCGGAATACAGACCTGAATATTGTCCTCGGCGCACAGCTGTAAAAAGCGCTCTAGCCGGGCCGAGGAATGCTCGGGTCCCTGACCTTCATAGCCGTGAGGAAGCAACATAGTGAGGCCGCACAGTCGATTCCACTTATTCTCACCGCTGGAGATGAACTGATCGATTACCACCTGAGCACCGTTCGCGAAGTCACCAAACTGCGCTTCCCAGATAACCAGCCCACCGGGTGCCGTGGTGGCGTATCCGTATTCAAACGCCAGCACCGCCTCTTCTGACAACAGCGAGTCGAAGATCTGAAAAGGGGCCTGCTCGTGGCTCACGGATTGAAGCGGGATCCAGGTACCCTCCTCTTTTTGATTATGTAGCACGACGTGGCGATGACTGAACGTGCCCCTGCCCACATCCTGCCCGGTAAGCCTGACCGGGTATCCCGCCTGCAGCAGTGACGCATAGGCCATAATTTCCGCAAATCCCCAGTTCACCTCCTGAGCTCCGGCGCCCATTTTGAGCCGGTCGTCCAGCAATTTACGGACCACACGATGCACGTTGAAGCCCGAAGGCACATCACCCATTCTCTCTGACAGTGCCTTCAGCTCAGACATGGGGACCCTCGTATCCGCAGCCACGTCCCAGCGATGATTGAGGTAGGGAGACCAATCAACAAACAGCTCTTTGTTCGGCTCGGAAACGAGTGAGCTTACCAGCGGCTGATTTTGCTCTAACGCCTGCCGGTAATGCTCAACCCACTCAGCATCTTCCTGCTCGGAAAGCAGCTGCTCTCGAATGAGATGCCGGGCGTATAAATCTCGGGTCGTGGGGTGACTTTTGATCGAATCGTACATCCTCGGCTGCGTAACAGAAGGCTCATCGGCTTCGTTATGCCCCCGTCTGCGATAACAAACGAGGTCAATAACAACGTCTTTCTGAAATTGGTTACGGAAATCGACCGCCAGCTGAGTAACGAACACGACCGCTTCAGGGTCGTCACCGTTTACATGAAAAATGGGCGCCTGCACCATTTTCGCAATATCCGTACAGTACTCAGTAGATCGCGCGTCTGCGGGCTCACTCGTAGTAAAACCAATCTGATTATTCAACACAATGTGCAGAGTGCCGCCCGTCCTGTAGGCCCGGGTTTGCGACATTTGGAAAGTCTCCATGACAACGCCCTGCCCAGCAAACGACGCATCCCCATGAATCACGATTGGCACTACTGTATTGCCTATCGGGTCCTGTCTCCGGTCTTGCCTTGCTCGCACTGAACCCTCTACCACGGGAGAAACAATCTCTAGGTGAGACGGGTTAAACGCAAGGGCAAGGTGGACCTCCCCCCCCGGCGTCATCATATTGGAGGAGAACCCTTGATGATATTTAACATCGCCAGAACCGATGTAAGCGACTCTCCCCTCGAATTCATCAAATAGTTCAATCGGGTTTTTACCGAGGATGTTAACCAGCACGTTCAAACGCCCCCGGTGCGCCATGCCAATACAGATCTCCTTCGCACCGTAGCCGCCCACGCGCTGAATGGCCTCGGATAGCATCGGGATCAAGCTTTCTCCACCCTCGAGGCCAAATCGCTTTGTCCCCGGATACTTAGAGCCCAGAGAGCGCTCAAGGCCCTCAGCACCGTTGATCTGCCGAAGGATGTTAAGCCGCTGCTCTCGCGTGAATTCAGGCGCACTCCGTACCGCTTCCATTCGGCTCATTATCCAGTGACGTTCCTCAGTGTTTACGATGTGCATAAACTCCGCGCCTACGGTGCCGCAATAAGTGCGCTGCAAGTCATCGCGAATCTGCGAAAGCGTCGCCTCTGAGCGTCCAAAATACAGGGTGCCAACTTGAAAGGTGGTGTCGAGATCCGCTTCGCTCAGCTCGTGAAATGCCAGATCCAGATCAGGTACTGCAGGCCTCGATGCTAGCGCCAGTGGGTCCAACGAGGCCTGCTGATGACCGCGTTGACGATACGCAGAAATGAGCTGCACCACTCTGACCTGCTTGCGCTCATAGTCCGTTGCATGCGCATCATTCGCCACGGTCGAGTCGGTGCGCACCCGCATTTTGGAAATACGAGCAAAACGCTCACGTAATACAGAATGGGGCAAGTCATGAAGCGTGCCGGCGTCGGACTGCACCAGCGGTAACTTGTCAAAATAATCTCTCCACTCAGGCGAGACGCCATTGGGATCCTGAAGGTAAGATTCATACAACGCCTCGACGTACTCGGCGTTACCCCCGGCAATATGCGAGGTAGCCCACTGCGCCAGCATCCCTGGCAGCGGCGTCATCTTTGACACGCGTATCCCCTTTTCGACGACCACTTAGATAGAGGCGACCAGCGCCTGTGCCGCGGCCCTACGGCCACATTGGTTTGCTATGGTACGAGAAAAGCGAGAAAGACGCCCCCGACGAAACCATCGATTTCAATCGGAATGGGCGGGGAACTATCGCCCACGCTCATAAAATAAACAAAAGTTATTGTACCCATAAATTTGGGAATTTATAACTATGCTTAAGGGTAATACGTCATATTCAAGTTGCGCGACTTAGCAACATGCCGCGAATGTGCCCAATCGCCTTGGTCGGGTTGAGGCCCTTGGGGCAGACGTTGACGCAGTTTTGAATGCCGTGACAACGAAACACACTGAAGGGATCGTCTAGCTTTGCTAGTCTCTCGTCCGTCGCTGTATCCCGGCTATCCGCCAAGAAACGATAGGCCTGGAGGAGACCTGCTGGCCCGATGAATCGATCCGGATTCCACCAAAAGGAGGGGCAGCTGGTCGAACAACAAGCACACAAAATGCACTCATACAGACCATCAAGCTTCGCCCTCTCTTCAGGTGATTGCAGCCGCTCAATCGCAGGTGCGGGCGTCGCGTTCTGCAAATACGGCTGCACCTTTTCGTACTGCGCGTAAAAAAGACTCATGTCCACCACGAGATCGCGAATTACGGGCAACCCGGGCAGCGGACGAATCACCAGCTTATTGTTCTTCACGGATTCTGACAAAGGTGAAATACAGGCCAGTCCATTTTTTCCGTTTATGTTAAGTCCGTCGGAGCCACAAACCCCCTCTCGACAGCTGCGGCGATAGGTCACGCTACCATCGTGCTCTGCTTTTATCAGCTCGAGCACATCGAGCACCATCAGGTCCCGGCCCTCGGTATCGACCGAAAAATCTTGCATGTGGGGGGCGTCATCGGTTTCGGGGTTATAACGATAAAGGCTCACCTGTAGCATTTCTCTGAACTCCTGACTTGCTCAGTAACTTCGCGCTTTGGGTTGGAAAGTTTCGACAGTGTGGGGCGTAAAGTTGACGCCTCGCTTTGAAACGCGCTGGCCATCGCTGTGATACAGCGAGTGACACAACCAATTCTCGTCGTCTCGCTCTGTAAAGTCGTCGCGCGCGTGGGCACCGCGACTCTCATCCCGCGCCTCGGCAACAATTGCAGTGGCTTCAGCCGTCTCAAACAGATTCTGTAGCTCGAGGCATTCGATGCGCGACGTATTAAACGCCGAAGATCGATCAGCGAGCACCACAGCCTCCACCCGCCCTCTCAGGGAGGCCAATTTGGCAATGCCGTCGCGCATGAACTCTCCGGTTCTGAATACCCCGAAATGGTTCTGCATGATCTCCTGAAGCTCACGACGCAAAGGCGCCACGCTCTCGCCGCTGGTGCGGTCGTTGAGCGCCTGCAGCCTCTCACTCGCCGCATCAATATCGGACTGAGACGCGTCACGCAGCTCAATCCCCTCGCGCAACGATTTCTCGATGAATAAGCCGGACGCCCGACCAAATACCACCAGATCCAATAACGAATTACCGCCTAAGCGATTGGCACCATGCACGGAGACGCAGGCCACCTCGCCACACGCGTAAAGCCCTGGAATCACTCGATCATTACTTTCGCTATCAACTGTGAGCGCCTGTCCATGAATGTTGGTGGGTATACCTCCCATCATATAGTGACAGGTTGGCACAACCGGAATTGGCTCTTTCACAGGGTCAACGTGGGCGAATGTTCTGCTGAGCTCACAAATGCCAGGCAACCTCGACTCAAGCACATCCTCACCGAGATGATCGAGTTTGAGTTTGACGTGGTCTCCGTTTGGCCCGCAGCCACGTCCCTCTAAGATTTCCATAATCATGGATCTGGCAACGACGTCACGCCCCGCCAGATCCTTTGCATTAGGAGCGTAACGCTCCATAAAGCGCTCGCCATCCTTATTAATGAGATAGCCACCTTCACCGCGACAGCCCTCTGTCACCAGCGTCCCGGCGCCGTAAATACCCGTGGGGTGAAACTGCCACATCTCCATATCCTGAGCGGGCACACCAGCCCTCAGCGCCATGCCCATGCCGTCTCCGGTATTGATATGAGCGTTGGTCGTAGATGCATAAATGCGACCGGCGCCTCCAGTTGCAAAGACCGTTGCTCTGGATTTCACGTACACCGTCTCACCGGTCTCGATGCAGATGGCTATTACGCCAACAATCGCACCGTCTTGGTTTTTGACCAAATCAACTGCGAACCATTCGTTAAAAAAGACGGTCTCGTTTTTGACGTTGTTTTGATATAGCGTGTGCAATAGCGCGTGGCCAGTCCGATCCGCTGCCGCGCAGGTTCTTGCGGCTTGCCCGCCCTCTCCATAATTTTTGGACTGCCCGCCAAAGGGTCGCTGATAAATACGCCCCTCTTCGGTTCTGGAGAACGGTAAACCCATATGCTCAAGCTCGAAAATCGCCTCCGGGCCAACAGAGCACATGTACTCAATGGCATCTTGGTCACCGATATAATCAGAACCTTTAACTGTGTCGTACATGTGCCAACGCCAATCATCATTGGGGTCTGAGCTTGCGATAGCACACGTAATGCCGCCTTGGGCTGACACCGTGTGTGATCGGGTCGGGAACACTTTGGATATAACTGCCGTCTTGTACCCGGACTGCGCTAACTGCAGAGCAGCACGCATACCGGCGCCCCCGCCTCCAACAATAACCCCATCAAATGAAATTGTTCTCATAGTCTTCTCATTCTTCACAGCACTCGGGTTTTAGCCGTCTTTCTCACTCACCACGGTCAAGCGGTCAACTCCAGACAATCACCACGACCCAGATCACATACACCACTAACGCAAGCGAGGCTCCCAACTGACACAACAGGCGAAGCACGTTGCCTGCGGTGCCCAGCAGGCGCTCAGTTAGGTAATCGGTAAAGACCGACCACAAACCTATCCAGCTGTGCGCCGCCAACGACAGTGCTGCCAGCAGCGTAAAAACCTTGACCCAAGTCTGATCAAACAGGCCTCTCCAGGCAGTGTAGTCAACTGAAGCACCTAACTGGTACGCAACGAAAACAAAATAGGCGAGCAAAATGACTGAAGTGACGCGCTGTATCAGCCAGTCTGACAGCCCTGTTCGACTAAAACTTGTAACCGATGTCACCATATTGCCAGCCCCCATAGCACGGCAGCGCATGCTGCCAGCACAAACACCAATCGAGCGCCTATCACGCCACCTCGCATGGTTTCGCCTATTCCCGCATCCATTACCAGATGCTTGATCCCTGCCAATGCGTGATAGCTCATCAAGCTTGCGATCAGCCAGATGATGATTTTTGCCAGCGGGGAGCCCAGCAATTGTCCCAAGGCTAAAAACGACGCCTCAGACGCGAGGCTCTGATCGAGCGCCCACAGCAATATGAAACTGGTAAAAAACAGCGCCACACCGGTGATCCGGTGAGCGATAGAGGCATAGGCGGTAACGGGCAGATTGATGGTGCCCAAATCTAAATTAACCGGGCGCTTGTCCCTGGATGTCGGTCTCACGTTAGCTCTCGAAGTAGTGTCACGGATGTCAGTCGGACCGCTGCGGGTGCGTCAAGGTCCGAGGGGCCGCAGTATATGTTGGCAGACCAGTGAATACAATTTCCAACCCGCAAAAAGCGCTAATCATCGTCACGCAAATTGACATCGCTCGCAGGCACGATTAGTTTGTCGCCCTCTCCTCTATAACCGGCGCGAAGGGACATGTCCGAGAAAAAAGCGACACTCAACATCACTGGCGACGACGGGTCTCACCAGGGAATTGATCTGGCAGTGCATACAGGCACCCTGGGACCCGACGTGGTCGACGTCGGGAGCCTGACTGCCAACGGTTACTTCACCTACGACCCTGGGTTCACCTCGACCGCGTCCTGCGAGTCACAAATTACCTTTATCGACGGAGACAAGGGAATTTTGTTGCATCGGGGTTACCCCATCGAACAATTGGCGGAGCACTCCGACTACCTGGAGACGTGCTACCTGCTATTGAACGGAGAACTACCCACCGCAGATCAAAAGCAGGAGTTCGTCGGCATCATGACGCGCCACACGATGGTGCATGAACAAATCAGGACTTTTTTCAACGGCTTTCGCCGGGATGCTCATCCCATGGCAATCATGTGCGGCGTCGTGGGCGCTCTATCAGCGTTCTATCACGACTCCACGGACATCTCGGACCCCTGGCACAGAGAAGTCGCGGCTTTTCGGCTGATTGCCAAAATGCCCACGCTCGCGGCCATGAGTTACAAGTTCTCGATTGGCCAGCCTTTTATGTATCCTGACAACAGCCTCGGCTATGCAGCAAACTTTCTTCACATGATGTTCGGCAACCCCTGCGAACCCACCAAGGTATCACCGACTATTGCCCGTGCAATGGACCGGATTTTCTTGCTCCATGCAGATCATGAACAGAATGCCTCGACCTCTACCGTCAGGCTTGCCGGATCTTCTCAGGCCAACCCTTTCGCCTGTATCGCCGCTGGAATTGCCGCGCTATGGGGCCCCTCCCATGGCGGCGCTAACGAGGCGGTCGTAAAAATGCTCGAGGAAATCGGATCCGTAGACCGCATCGACGAATTTATTGCGCGCGCCAAAGACAAGAACGATCCCTTTAGACTAATGGGCTTTGGACATCGCGTTTACAAAAACTTTGACCCTCGCGCAAAGGTGATGAAGCAGGCTGCAGATGAGGTTCTCGCCGAACTCGGCATCGAGGATGAGAACCTGGCAATCGCAAAGCGCCTAGAAGAAATAGCGCTCCAAGATGAATATTTCATCAAGAAAAAGCTTTATCCCAACGTCGACTTTTACTCTGGCATTATTCTGAAAGCGCTGGGCATTCCAACGTCGATGTTTACCGTGATATTCGCGATTGGACGGACCGTGGGATGGATTGCACATTGGAACGAGATGATTGGCGGTGCATATCGCATTGGCCGACCGAGACAGCTCTACACAGGCCACCCACAACGAGATTTTGTTCCGGTGGATAAACGATAACAGTCATGGAACCCGGCGCTGTCATTACGGGATCGGGGCTTTACACACCCAACAACTCGATTAGTAACGAGGAGCTGGTCAGCTCTTACAACGCGTGGGTTGATCTTTACAATGCAGAGCATGCAGAAGGCATCGCGCTAGGTGAGCTCGATCAGAAAATGCACTCCTCGGTGGAGTTCATTGAGAAAGCCTCGGGCATAAAAAGCAGATTTGTCATTGATAAAGCCGGCATTCTTGATCCGAGTCGCATGGTGCCGAGTATTCCCGAGCGTGATAACGAGTCACCTTCTGTGATGTGTGATATTGCCTGTGCGGCTGCGCGAGAGGCATTGGATCAAGCGCATATCACTGCCGATCAAATTGACATGGTCATCGTGGCCGCCTCCAATATGCAGCGCGCCTATCCCGCGATGGCGATAGAGGTGCAGGCTGCACTGGGAGCAAAGGGGTTCGCCTTCGATATGAATGTTGCCTGCTCCTCTGCGACCTTTGGCATTCAGCAGGGTCGGGACGCAGTTCGCTCTGGAAGCGCAAAAAAAGTTTTAATGGTAAACCCCGAGATCTGTACTGGGCATCTCAACTTCAGAGACAGGGACTCGCACTTTATTTTTGGCGACGTAGCTACAGCGGTAGTTGTGGAGCGTTCGACCGACGTAGCGAAAAGCATCGGCTGGGAAATAGTGGATTCGCGGCTACAAACGCTCTTCTCCAATAACATTCGCAATAACTTCGGTTTTCTCAACCGGGCTGATGAAGCCGGCATAGGAAGTATCGACAAACTCTTCGTTCAGGAAGGCAGAAAGGTCTTCAAGGAAGTCTGCCCTGCGGTTGCGGCACAAATCACCGAGCAACTGGCCGATCTCAATATCTCGCCAGATGACTTGAAGCGCATCTGGTTACATCAAGCCAACCAGAACATGAACGATCTCATCGCGCGAAAGGTTTTCGGCAGGGCCCCCTCGGCGGCTGAGGCACCCACGATTCTCGATGAATACGCCAACACCTCCTCGGCCGGCTCGATCATCGCGTTCCACAAGCACAGTCAGGACTTAAAGAGCGGCGATCGGGCGGTGCTGTGCTCGTTTGGTGCAGGCTACAGCATCGGCTCGATTGTGCTGCGCCGCCGCTGAGCCCCCCGGGGCTCACTATGAGCTCTCAAGTATCTCGCCCACTGCGCCTAGCAGCGCCTGCGTCTGCTCCGGCGTACCGACTGATATCCGCAGCCAGTCCGAAATTCGCGGAGATTCCCACCGTCGCACAAGAATGTTGCGCTGACGCAGGGCGTCAAACAACCCCAAACCCGAGCCTCGACCGGGGCGAGTGAAAATAAAATTAGCCTGAGAGGGAAGCACCTCAAAGCCCATTTCAAGCAACCCATCGATCATACTTTTTCGACTCTCGATCACCACTTTCGATGCCCGAGCGAACCATTCAACGTCCTGAATGGCCGCCGTTGCGGCCGCCTGAGCCACCGCGTCCAACGGATAGGAATTAAACGAATCCCTGATACGACCCAGCCCGTCAACAAGCAACGGGGAAGCTAACGCGTACCCAACGCGCATGCCCGCCAAACTGTGGCTCTTGGACAAGCTTCGCGTGACAACTAGGTTGTCGTAGTCGTTAATCAGCGGCGCTGCCGTTTCGGCACCGAAGCCATAATACGCTTCATCTATGACAACTAACCGATTACGATTCGCAGCGACCAAAGTCTCGATTTGCCAACGCGTCAGTGCAAGACCTGTGGGCGCATTGGGATTGGCCAGCACTACCGCCCCTTGTACATCGAGGAGCGCATCGACATCGATGCTGAAGTCGTCCCGCAAAGGGCACTGGGTCAGGGTGGACCCGTAAAGTTGACTCCAGACGGGATAGAACCCATAGGTGATATCGACACTGGCGACGGGACGGTTAGCAAGGCAAGCCGCCCATAGGTGAGCGAGCACCTCATCAGAGCCGTTGCCAACAAAAACCTGCTCTGCGGACAGACTCTCGCGAATCGCAATGGCCGACCTCAACAGGCTGGAGGTAGGGTCCGGGTAGCGACGCAGCGCCTCTCCGGCGAGAGAAGATATCGCGCTCATAACGGCATCAGAAGGTGGCAATGCGTGCTCGTTGGTATTGAGCTTTACAACCGCTTGCCCCACGGGCTGTTCGCCCGGCACGTAGGGCCTCAAGGACGAGACTTTGTCTACCCAAAAACGACTCATAGTGCTAACCCGACAATTCCGCGCACATGCTACCTGCTGATTAGGCCAATGTCAGTGTCAGCAATCTAAATCCACACTGCCGTATGCCTAGTCGGAGGCGGCAGCATCGGCGCAACGAGAGGCCGGAAAAACCAATCTAAAACAGCTTCCCTTGCCCAGCTGGCTGTCAACAAATAACTTCGCCTCGTGGGATACAGCCACATGTTTCACAATTGCGAGCCCCAAACCGGTGCCGCTGGTTTGTTGACTTCGACTCTTGTCTACACGATAAAATCGCTCTGTAAGCCGAGGTATATGCTTGGCCGCGATACCCAGCCCCTTATCCTCTACCGACAATACCGGACCGACTGCAGAATCTGCCCACCGGACCTTAACGGGCCCTTTTTCGCTATATTTTAGGGCATTAACAATCAGGTTACTTAGCGCACTGCCGAGCTCCCGCTCGTCACCCCGCAGCGGGCGGCCAGACTCAGCGAGGAGCTGAATATCACGATCTGGCCACGCAGAACGTAACTCCGCAACCACACTCGCAGCCAAGTTACTGACATTCACCAGATCGTCTTTTCGCTCACCCTCGACCGTCTCTATTCTGGTCAACCACAACAGATCAGCGATCAAAACCTCCATCCGGCCTACCTGTGTCGCCATAGAGGCGAGGGGCTTTTGTAGCGCGGCATTGGGTCCAGCCAACAACGAAGGCAGGGTTTCGATATAGCCCTTAATCACAGTAAGCGGCGTGCGCAACTCATGGGACACGTTCCCCACAAAATCGCGCCGCATTCGCTCGACCTTGTCTTGTTCCGAGACGTCCTTGATGAAAATTAACTTGTCACTGGCGCCAAAGCGCGAGAACTCCAGCTGCATACAGAACTCCGGGTCGGGACCCGGTTTTATTCTCAACGGCTTTTGAAAATTTTGTTCTTTCAGGTAATTTTTAAGCGCCTTTCCGGGAAACAGATCGCGGAGAGGCTTCCCCTCTTCCTCTACCCGGTTTATCTTCAGTAAATACTCCGCTGCGCTGTTGCACCACAACAACTCGTTGCGCGCGTTGATAATCATTGCAGCCTCGCGCATAGACTCAAAGGACTCGTTGCGATAGACCGGCGATAAAGAACGACTGTTATCGAGACTGGCACCGCGACTGCGCAGCACATAAACGTCATGCAAAACACCGCGAACCGCCGCATCTCCCAACGGAGGAACATCTTCAGGGTTGGCAAACCAGCGATAGAGGCGGGACAACTGCCACCCCCACAAGACGACGAGCGCGAAAAGAGAGGCAACGACAGCGTTTGATGCGTGACCCGTAGCAAACCAGCAAGCGACTCCCAGCGCCATCGCCACCAAGACCCGGCGATATTCCAAGTGGAGCAGGCCGGAGCTACTCACAGCACTGTCAAATCCCTGGGAGAAAACCTGTAACCCGTACCGCGCACGGTCTGAATTAAATCGCTGTATGCTGCATCGACGTCTTGCAAGGCTTTCCTGAGGCGCCTGATATGAACATCGACAGTGCGCTCTTCCACATACACGTTGTTACCCCACACCCGGTCCAATAATTGTGCCCTCGTGTAGGCGCGCTCGGGATGTGACATCAAAAATTGCAGCAACTTAAATTCAGTGGGGCCCAAACCCAACGACTTGGAGCCCAAGGTGACGCGATGGCTATCCACTTCGAGCACAAGCTCACCCACTACCAACGCATTAGGATCATCTGACGATAAACGCCGCAATATCGCACGAATTCGGGCGATCAGCTCCTTAGGGGCGAAGGGCTTGGTGACGTAATCATCTGCGCCGAGCTCCAACCCTTGAATAACATTATCCTCATGACTTTTAGCGGTCAGCATTATGATCGGGATATTCATGAACGCCTCTTCCTTTTTCAAGCGCCTGAGAAGCTCTATACCGCTGCCACCGGGCAACATCCAATCAAGCAAGATGAAGTCTGGCCTGTCGCTAGTCACCACATCATAGGCCTCGTCGATAGCGCCGGCCTCCAGACACTCAAAATCCGAAATCTCCAGCGCTAGCCTGAGCATTTCTCGGATGCCTGACTCGTCGTCGACCACCAGTACTTTCTTTAACGCCATAACTTGCTTCTCTCGCCAGCTCCGCGCATTACAGCGAAGAAATGTGACAGTTATGTGAAAATCACGCGTGCAACCGGCCCTTGATTCGTGATCACCACCAGTCAAACCAACCGCGCGGTTCGAGCTCCTTCGAGCACCCTTGCAGCTGCGAGTTATACCGCTGCGCCTGCTTCTCTACTTTTCTCGCCACGTCGACCAACCAATCTTTGCTACGGTAAGTCTGACGCTTGTAACCGCCATGTCCCTCGTGATACGCCAGATAGAGTCGGAACGCGTCCTGCTTATCGAGGCCCAGCTGCTGATGAGACATATCGTTGTACCAGCCGATGAAGTCAATAGCGTCGCCAAAATTATCTCTATCTGCACCGTAATTGCCCGAGCTACGCTGGTACCAGTCCCAAGTGCTGTTTTTAGCCTGAGAATAGCCATAAGCATCGGAAGGCCGCGGACCCGGTATCACGCCAAACAACTTTTTTCGCGGTGGCTTGGCAGTCGCGACAAATCGAGATTCCTGATGCATAAACGCCATCGATACCGAGATTGGCACGTTCCAGCGTGCTCGAGATTCCTTGGCGTCCTCGTACCAACCCGACTTCTCGCGAAAAATGTCGCAGACGTTGTCGACCTGCTCGGGAGGTGACGTCGTACAGGCGCTGAGCACCGAAATTGCGAGAGCCAGACTCAGGGCGCGAGCACGATAGGTAATCGCTTTCATGATGAACCTCCCAAAACTTTAATCAGCGCGTCCTCGTCGATCACCGGAATGCCAAGGGCCTCTGCCTTCTTCTTCTTGGAGCCCGCACCGGGACCCGCCACCACCTTGCTGGTCTTTGCGGACACGCTGGATGCCGTCTTTGCACCCAGCGAACGCAGGCGGGCCTCCGCCTCGTCACGACTCATGCTAACGAGTTTCCCGGTCACCACCCATACCATACCTGCCAGCGAGCCCTCACCGCTATCTACCTCTACTGCCGGCCAGTTGATGCCCGAATCTAGTAATGAGGCCACCAAATCCCTGTTGAGGGGGTTATTTTTGTATGCCTCGATGTGTTCGGCCACAATGGGCCCTACATCATCGACACACTCCAACTCCTCTCTCGAAGCCGCCAGCAATGACTCGAGATTGAGAAAATGGAGTGCCAGGGCTCTTGCCGTGGCCTCGCCTACCTCTCTGATGCCGAGGGCATAAATGAATCGGGCAAATGTCGTCGATCGCGCGCGAAGCAGCGACTCGACAATGTTCTCACTGGATTTGACTCCCATTCGATCGAGCTTGCGCAAATGAGTTACCTCGAGCTGAAACAAATCATTGAGGGACTGCACCAGACCTTCATCGACCAGTTGCTCGATGAGCTTATTCCCCAGCCCTTCAATATCCAGCGCTTTTCTCGAGGCGAAGTGGCGAATCGCTGCTTTTAATTGCGCGGTGCAAGCGAGTCCGGCGCTACAGCGAATGACGGCCTCTCCCGCCTCCCGCTCTACACGAGATCCACAAGCGGGACATTCACTCGGAAAAACGATGTGCTCCCGATCATGGGATACGGCTGACCCGTCAGGCTCAGGTATGACCGATACGATCTGGGGAATAACGTCACCGGCACGCCGGATGACGACTCGATCACCCAACCTCAGGCCCAGCCTCTGAATTTCATCCGCATTATGGAGGGTTGCATTACTTACCGTTACGCCAGCCACGAATACAGGCTCGAGCCGCGCGACCGGAGTAATGGCACCTGTTCTGCCCACCTGAAAGTCGACCCCAACCAGCCGCGTACTCACCTCCTGCGCCGGGAATTTGCGAGCAATGGCCCAGCGCGGTGCGCGCGAAACAAAGCCAAGCCGCTCCTGCAACGCGAGATCATTTACCTTAAACACGATGCCATCAATGTCTACAGGCAAGGCATCTCGGGCTGCGGTCAATCGATCGAAGTACACCTCACAGGCCGCTATCCCATTCACAGCCTCCATGTACTCGGATATCGGCAGTCCCCACGCCGCCAAAGCATGCAGCACCTCACTATGAGTAGGAGGCAAAGGCCCCTCTACGGCACCGACCGAATAGGCGGTGAAGGACAAAGGCCGCCTCGCGGTCACCCTGGAATCCAGTTGCCGCAAACTCCCCGCCGCGGCATTCCTTGGGTTGGCAAAAACCTTATCGCCGGTATCTCGAGCACGCGCATTCATCTTCTCGAATGCCAATCGAGGAATGACAATTTCTCCGCGCACCTCCAAATAGCTAGGGATAGCATCGCCGATCAATCGCAGAGGGACATTGACAATAGTGCGGACATTTTCCGTCACATCCTCCCCGGACGTGCCATCGCCTCTCGTGGCCGCCTGCACCAGCTCACCGCTACGGTACGCGATGCTTACCGCGACGCCGTCCAGCTTGGGCTCACAACAATATTCCACCACCTCAAGCTGCAACCGTTCAGTCACCCGTCGATCAAAATCAGCAAGCTCCTCATCGGAAAATGCATTGTCCAAGGACAACATAGGCACCCGATGAGTTACGGTTTCAAAGGTAGTGAGTGGCGCCGACCCAACACGTTGCGTAGGTGAATCCGGTGCAGCTAAGTGTGGATGGGCAGATTCAAGCGCCAGTAAGCGCAGCATCGCGGTATCGTATTCGACATCGGGAACTTCTGGATCGTCCTGCTCAAAATAAGCCAGTGACCATCGCAGTAAATTCTCTCTAAGCAGTGAAATTTCCTGTTCCGGGGAGGTCATGACGATATTAGGTCCGTCGAACGAGCAGTCGTCTCTCCAACTCTCGAATTTGCTGGCGCATGTGCTCCAGGCTTTGCCGGGTAACAACACTGCGCTTCTCGTCCTGAATATCGCCATCCAAGGCTTTCGCAACCACTTTGGCTGTTTCGTACATGTAGTCGAAAGCTTTGAGCATGTCCGTGGGCCCAGGCAGGGTGACAAACAACATGAGACCGCGCGTCTGCAACGGTTCCATATTATCAATGTCAAATACGCCTGGCTTCATCATATTGGCAACACTGAACTCTATCGGCCCTCTTCCCGATGCCCGCTCATGCCGATGAAAAAAATCCATATCACCAAAGCGCAGATCGCAGGCCAGCAAGGATTCCAAGATATCCATCCCCGCGAATCCCTCCTCTGACCGAGCCACCACGTAGAGAATAAATACGTGGGTATTAGCACCTCTGGGTAGCCGCCCCTGCTCCACCGAATCCGTCCCAGAGACCTCTTCCGGCTCGAGGGTATCGAGCCAATCCACCGTTCCCTCTGCGCCCACATCGCGCGACTCTGAGGTCGACGGATCACCGTGCGGTTTAACCGTGCGTCGTCGCCGGGGGGAGGCGGACACCGCGGGCGCGTGTTCATCAGCCTCGGCTGGAGCCTCGACGTGACTCGCCACCTCATCGACCTCAACCGCAAGATCGATGGGATCTGGTGCTGTGGGAAATTTTCGCGCACTGCCACCGGATTCCCGTGCTCGCTCCTCCACCGCCTCCGCAGCAGTGACCGACGCGCCGTCGATGGCTACCGGCTCATGAATCGCGTCATCCAAATCACCAGGCTCAAGGTCGTCGCGACGCACAATCCGCGCCCCGCCGTTGGGTAATTCAGTCAGCAAATTAAAGGTATCGCCATCATCTGAAGCAGATTTTGACCGGTCGATACGGGCATTCAATCGGATCTCGGCGCGGCGTTCTTTCCAGAGCCGCCTACCAGCATCAACCAGCACAGCGGCGATCATGACGCCGCCCAAAATGACCATCCAGTCTCGAATCGATAGCTGCTGCATCATCCGAATCCCTAGCTCGCTGCGAGCTGCGCCGCCTCTTCCACGTCCACACTAACGAGGCGAGAGACTCCGGGCTCTTGCATGGTCACGCCCATCAACTGATCGGCGGCTTCCATCGTGATCTTGTTATGCGTAATAAAAACAAATTGCACTTTTTCCGACATCTCGCGAACCAATCTCGCGTAGCGACCCACGTTGGCGTCATCCAACGGCGCATCGACCTCGTCAAGCATACAAAAGGGCGCTGGATTCAGCTGGAAAATTGAAAATACCAGCGCAATCGCCGTCATCGCCTTTTCACCTCCGGACAGCAGGTGAATCGTCGAGTTCTTTTTACCGGGCGGCCTCGCGAATATAGCAACCCCGGTATCAAGTAAATCATCGCCCGTCATCTCCAGAGAAGCGGTACCCCCTCCAAACACTCGGGGAAAGAGCTCGGCAAACCCCGCGTTAATTTGGTCAAAAGTGTCTTTAAACCGCTGTCGCGTCTCTTTATCAATTTTACGTATCGCGGTTTTAAGCGTCTCGAGGGCTGACTCAAGGTCTTCATTTTGAGCGTCAAGATAATGCTTTCTCTCTGCGGCTTTAGCATGTTCGTCGATTGCGGCTAGGTTTATAGGACCGAGACGGCTAATGCGATTAGCGGCCTTCTCAACCCGAGACACCCACTCTGCCTCCTCCGCTCCCTCGGACAGTGAGGACACCACTTCCTGTACTACTGCATCGCGTTTGACGATTTCCTGCTCGAGGGTCTGCAGTCTGACGCTACTTTCCGCCTCGCGCAGGCGCAGCTGCTCCATTTCACCTTGCACTGAACTGACTGACTGTTCGTGCGCCATGCGCTGCGATTCAAGGCCTCGTAGCTTAGCGTCGATTTCGCCAACCAGCGTGCGCTGACTATTGAGCTCAGCCTCGGCTGCTATGCGCTGCTCGAGAAGCTCAGACAACTTAGCTTTATTTTCTGCGTCGGGGTCTTCCCCCCCTGGCAAAGTCTGGTGCAGTTCCGTTTCCCGAGACTCGAGTGTTTTGAGCTGCGACTCCGCACGCGCGATCGTTTCTCGCAAGGTCGTGGTTTGCGTGGCGAGACTCTGTCCCTGAAGCTCACTTCGCATCAATTCGTCTGCGGCCAATCGCGAGGCCTCTCGCTGACCCGACTGCGCCGCCGTCAGCCGCTCGCGCTCGCTTTGAAGGCGCTCCCTCTCAATTCTGTCCAGCTCCATCTGATCAAGCGACGCAGAGAGCTGCGTTCGCGCATCAGCAAGGTTCGCTTGCTCCTGATCATACTGGCGCTCACTTTCGGCGATGTCCTCTTGCAACCTTTTAAAGCGCTGAGCTTGCTGCTCTATTTTTGTCGCCAAGGCTCTTTGCTCAGCCACCCACTCCGCCCGTTCATTCACTGTGGCCTGAAGCCCTTGCTGTGCGCGCGCAAGAGATTTTTCGGTTTCGGATCTTTGCTGCAGCAGTCCACTTATCGCCTCCTCAACACGCAGCGCCTCAGTACGGCTCTGTTCTAGATTTTCACTGAGCGTATCTAACTGCGCCTGCCGCGCAATCACTCCGGCCGCCGGATCAGCATCCGAGCGGCGCCGGTACCAATCGCGCCCGAGCCAGTCCCCCTCTCTTGTCACTACCGACTCGTGAGGCTCCAGGGTGGGCAGTAACGCGCGCGCCTCCCCAAGGTCGACAGCGGTTCTCACACTAGCCAGCCATTGCATGACGCTTGGCGGAGCCTTGACATGACTCGCTAGCGTCCCCGGGGTTTGCGCCGGTGTACCACCCACCGCACTCAGCAAAAATGCCCCGGTCGGGATGACTTCCATATTAGTAAGCTCATTGACGTCGGCATCGGCTATGAGCAACGCGGACAGCTTTTCTGCCAGTACTTGCTCAACTGCAGAATCCCAACCTGATTCGACCTCAATGGCGGTATAAAGCCCTCCTGGCGAGGACAAACCCGATGAGGCCACCCAGTCATCGAGTGCAATGCGCTCTTCACCGTCTGGCGCAGCCTGCTGCAGAGCGGTAAGAGAAGCGATATGTCCACGAATCTCCTGAATCGAGGCACGCACTTCGTCCTGCTCAACGCGACGCTGCTCGATCGCTACTTGAGATTCACTCAGCTCCCGCTGCAGGGTGGAAATCTGCGCTTCCAGCTCAGCAATGGTCTTATCTGCCTGCTCTATATCTGACGCATAGGGTAACGCGTTGGCCTCGGCCGTTTCATCCAGAGAGGCCTGCTCTGTCTGCAACTGATGCCTGCGCTCCTGCAACTTTCTCAACACCTGCTCAAGATAAGCGATCCGACTCTGCTGCACCTCGGCGGTTTTGCTGGGGCCCTGTGCACCCTCATTAAAGCTGTCCCAAGTTTGGGACCACTGCTCGACAGCCCTATCAGCCTCAGACAGTGCCCTGGCCGCCTCGTCAGCTATGCTTCTTTGCTCAGCCAACGCGGGCTCTATGCGCGTTAACTCAGCCTCCCATTCCAGCAACTGCTTTCGATCGGCCTCAAGATGGTGACGGGTTTGCTCCAACGACGCCCGTGTCTGGTCAAGGTCTCGCTTCAACTCACCCCGTCGCTCCTGAGCGAAACGCAACGCCTGTTCAACGCGAGTAACCTCCCCTCCGACCGTATAAAAATTCTCCTGCGCTTGCGCCAGCGCGTCTGCGGCAGCTACTTGCTCTGCCCGGGCGATCTCGACACCGGCGACCGCATGGGCAACATCGGCTTTTGCCGCCTCTCGTTTGATCTCTAGGCCCGCCAATTCTCCGGATACCTCGCTACGGTCGGCGTTGAGGTCGCGCCATTGAATGGCGTAGAGCTCGCTCTGGATAACGCGTTCTTCAGCCTTTAGCTCGGCATACTTTTCCGCCGCCCGCGCCTGTCGATCGAGATGCGCAAGATTGCGCTGCAGCTCATCTCGAAGATCCGCCAAGCGCTCGAGATTCTCTGTCGTCCGGCGCATACGGCTCTCGGTCTCACGCCGTCGTTCCTTGTATTTGGAAATGCCGGCGGCTTCCTCGATAAATACTCGCAATTCTTCGGGCTTGGACTCGATTAAGCGAGATACAACGCCCTGCTCGATGATCGCGTAGCTACGGGGCCCAAGGCCTGTGCCAAGAAACAAATCGGTGATATCCCGCCGCCGACATTTGGCACCATTCAAGTAGTACTCGGATTGTGCCTCACGCGTTACAACACGCCGGACCGAAATCTCGTTATAAGCGGCGAACTCTCCGGTCACTTTGCCCTGCGCATTGTCAAAAACCAGCTCAATAGACGCCTGACTGACAGGCTGCCGGCTGGTCGTACCATTGAAAATCACGTCCGTCATCGACTCGCCACGCAGGGTTTTGGCAGAACTCTCTCCCATTACCCAGCGCACGGCATCGATTATGTTGGACTTACCACAGCCGTTGGGACCCACTACCGCGCACATATTGCCGGGAAATTGGACCGTCGTCGGATCAACAAAAGACTTGAAGCCCGCCAGCTTGATGGATTTAAGGCGCATTATGGTGTCCGCGTACCCGTTCGGCTCTCCGGGATCCGCAGCAGACCCCAGACAAGGATGAAACACAAGATGTAGTGTATCTGCTTCAGCCCAACAACACTATGTTTGATTGTGAATTAAGGCTGATCTGTGGGCTGAAGCATCACCGCGAGGGGGGCGGAGGCACCCACGGGAGTGCTGTCCACAGCGCCCCAGGCGACACTGTTCTCTCTTCCGGGCTGTCCATTTGCCGAAATCTGCACCTCGACCGAGACTGCCACAAAGCTCGAGAGTTTTTGTCCGGCCATTGAGTGACGATCCTCCAGCGTGACCGTCAGGGGCCACGCGGTGACCGCTTGCCTTACGACGGCGATCGGCATCCCGCCTTGCTGAAGCGCGGGCCGAGCAAAGACGTAGAGCGTTGCTCCGTCCCTCACCTGGACGGTGTCAGCCAGCGAGACTTCGACCTTCAGCCCCACGGAAACATCAGGAACCCCCCCGGACGCCTGCAGCTCGCTCCGAGCCCGATCGATTACCTGAGTCAGCATTTGATAGCCTGGAGAGCCTTCGGGTTCCAGAGAGCGGAGCGTCTCCCAATAGCGCACCGCTGCCGCGTAATCTGCCGCTTCAAACGCTGCCATGCCCAGCGTCGCCAGTGCGGCTGGGGCAATGGGGTCAATGGCGAGCGCTTGCTCTGCTCGGGAACGGGCGCGGTTACTGAGCACCCGATCAGCCGACAAAAATTCTGACTGAGCCGCCTTACCCAAAATATCAGGAGACGCGGCGCCGGCAGTAATGAGCCGGTCAAAATACACGAATGCCTTAGTCGGCTCGTTAGCTGATAGATGGTATTCACCCAGCAGCAACGAATAATCGGCGTTATCCGGTCGCTGCTCGGCACGGCGCTGAATCCGCGCGATGAGCGCGGAAATCTCGTCCGGGCTCGCACCTTCGAGCCCCTCCAGCGCACGGGAAATCGACACATCATCAAGACTGCCGAGATTTACGTAGAGAACAGCGACCAGAGCAGCGAGCGCAAGCACACCGCCAAATGAACCCGCGACCACGTAGCGAGCCGGTAAAGTCGCCTCAACCGTCGCTGGGGCCAGTCCGTCCTCCATCACCCTGAGGGCCGCCTCCTCACGCAGTTCAGGCGCACTATCGGCTAACTCCCGCTGCCGCAAGCGCAGCCAGTCGGCATTACTCTCGGGCAGCGCGCGCCGCTGCCACCATTGGGGTAATACCGCGATGAAGACCGTCGCCAACACCATAAGCAAAGAAGAAAAAACCCAAAAATACAGTGTCATAGGGAATCATCTTCCATCAATTTCTTGAGCTCTGCCGTCTCAGAAGCAGTTAATGCTGGCGGAACGGCTGCGCCCCGCCCCCTAAAGTGGAAAGCCAACGCAATCAATCCTGCGCCAATCAGGAGAGCGGGCGCCCACCAGAGCACCGCCGTATTGCGATCAACCGCTGGGCGATAACGGACGAACTCGCCGTAGCGGGCCACCATAAACGCCAGAATCTGCTCGTCACTTTGTCCGGCCTCTAACTGCTCCACCAGGACGACACGTAAATCGCGGGCGATCGGCGCGTTGGAATCAGCGATATTTTGATTCTGACATTTGGGACACCTCAATTCCTGACTGAGGGTGTGATAGCGCACCTCCAGAGCCGGCGAGGAAAACTCATAGGTTTCAATAACCGCATGGGCGGCTATAGAAAGCAGCCATCCCCATAACGTCAATACGATGAGTCCATAACTGCCTGTCACGGGCCCTGAGAGGATTCGCTTCACTGCGCCACCGAACCTTTGCGCGCGCGCGACGTGGCGCCCACCGAAACGGGAGGAAACCAAGCAGCAAAATCAGCGGCAAAAACCCGCGCATCCAAAATGCCCACGTGTCGATGAACGATCGTGCCTTCTTGATCGATTACATAGGTCTCTGGCGCCCCATAAACGCCCAAATCCAGTCCCAGTGACCCCTCGGCGTCGACAATATTCAGCGCATAAGGATCTCCCAGCTGACCCAACCAAGCTCGGGCCTTGGTTGCATCATCTTTATAGTTCAGCCCGTAAATGGGGATCTCCGCTTCTGCGAGCTCCAACAGAAAGGGATGCTCGACGCGGCAGGAATAACACCAGGTGGCCCAAACATTGACGAGCGCCGGACGCTGACTAAGGTCTGCCACGCCAATAGCCTCGCCAGATTGCAGTTCCAGCTTCACAAATTCGGGAAAAGGCTGACCCAATCTGGCAGCCGGCAAAGCGGTGGGGTCGAGAGACAGTCCTCGGAATAGAAGCACCGAGAGTAATCCAAAACCGAGTAGCGGAAGAAAGCGCCTAGCCTGCAAATTCGAGACCCTGATTAGCCACATCAGTGCCTTGTCGAGCGACTGCCTGAACACGATAGCGGCGATCTAGCGCTGTGACGAGCGCACCCAAACCGATAAAGAAAGCCCCAACCCACAACCAACGCACCATGGGTTTATATTGCAGACGCACAGCCCATGCACCCTCGCCGACCGGCTCTCCCAGAGCGATGTAGAGATCACGCAGAATACCGGCGTCGATAGCCGCCTCTGTCATGACCTGTCCGCTAGCCAGGTAACGTCGTTTTTCCGGGGTCAGTACCGCGATCACCGTCTCGCCCTTGGTGACCAAAAAAGAAGCCTGATCAGCGACATAGTTGGCACCGGGCTGTTGGCTAATACGCGTCATTTCAAAGCGGTAGCCGCCGAGATCAGCGCTATCCCCCTCGGCCATTCTCAGATCTCGCTCCTCTGAGTGCTGTGTTACGACAACGGCCCCCAGTACCACCGCGGCAAAGCCAATATGGGCCAGGGTCATACCAAGAAAACTGGGCGTGAGCCTGTGCCACTGAAGGGCCGCAGTACTTCCCACCCTGAGCCGGTGCCACAGACCTCGCAAAACACCCAATGACACCCACCCCGCAAGTAGCACTGCGAGAGCCACCCAGAGATTGAAGGTAAAAAGCATCACCGATAGCACAGGCGCCAAAACAACCACCGCGATGGCAGGGATCAGCAATTCATGCAGCCAGCGCCTCGGAGAGTCCTGACGCCAACGGGAGACAGGACCTACGGTCATAAAGGGCATCAACAAGGCCATCAAAGGCACAAAAACCGCATTGAAATAAGGCGGGCCAACAGAATATTTACCCAAGGAAAGCGCATCCATGACCAACGGAAACAGCGTCCCCAAGAGGACAATCGTCGCGGCAACAATAAAAATCAGATTGTTGACCATGAGCAGTGACTCTCTGGAAATCACTGCATATTCGACACGACTGGCCACTGTCGGCGCCCTCAGGGCGTACAACAGGAGGGATCCGCCCACAACTACAGCCAAAAACACCAAAATAAAGAGGCCGCGTTCCGGGTCAGCGGCAAACGCATGGACGCTGGTCAGAACGCCCGAACGGACGAGAAATGTGCCCAGCAGGGACAATGAGAAAGCAAAGATTGCCAACAGTACTGTCCAAGAGCGGAACACACCCCGCTTCTCAGTCACCGCCAAACTGTGCACCAAGGCGGTACCCATCAACCACGGCATAAACGAAGCATTCTCAACGGGGTCCCAGAACCACCAGCCACCCCACCCCAGCTCATAATAGGCCCACCAACTCCCCAACATAATGCCAAGCGTAAGGAATCCCCACGCGACGTTGGTCCATGGTCTCGACCAGCGCGCCCACGAGGCGTCTAAGCGGCCCCCGATAAGCGCAGCTATCGCAAACGCAAAGGGCACGGATAATCCGACGTAGCCCATGTACAGTAACGGCGGATGAATGATGAGTCCCGGATCTTGCAGCAGTGGATTGAGGTCGCTGCCATCCGCCGGCGTGTTGGGCAACAATCGCTCAAACGGGTTAGAAGTGAGCAGAGAAAACGCGAGAAAGCCGACGGCAATGAGTCCCATCACGCTCAGCACGCGCGCAATCATGACCAGTGGCAAACCGCGACTCAAAAACGAGACTGCGGTCATCCACCCCGCTAGTATCAACACCCACAGTAGCAAAGACCCCTCGTGATTCCCCCAAAGCGCGGAGAACTTGAATAGCGGCGGCAGGAGGCTGTTGGAATTGGCCGCCACAACGGCGACCGAAAAGTCATCTCTAAGAAAACTAATAGCAAGAAGCCCAAAGGCGATAGCAGTAAAAACTAAAACACCCACGGCCAATGAAGGCGCGAGATTCATCGCTGACACATTGGTCCGCATGCTGCCCCAGAAGGGCACAACGGTCAGACCGATGGCAAGCCCAAAAGCGATGATGAGGGAAACATGGCCGAGCTCGGGGATCATGGCGACACCGGCCCAAGAGACACCTTGCTCTTGCCTTCCAGGGCCGCCGCAACCTCGGGTGGCATGTAGTTCTCATCGTGCTTGGCCAGCACCTGGGTAGCGACAAGCGCACCGGTCTCGTCTAGGCGCCCTTCCGCCACCACCCCCTGCCCCTCGTCGAACAGATCGGGGAGGATTCCGGTGTAGCGCACCGCGACCGAGGCCTCGTAATCGGTAACCAAAAATTGCGTCGTCAGACTGGTGTCACTGCGCTCAATGCTGCCCTCGACCACCATCCCGCCCAGACGAATGTTTCGATCCAAAGGAGCCTTGCCAGCCACAACATCAGCGGGGGGATAAAACAAATTGATGTTGTCCCTCAGCGCAAAAGCAACCAGTCCGATCGCTGCACTTGAAAGCACAACGATGAGGCTCACCCAAATCAATCTTTGCTTTCGATGAGGGTGCATCAGCCTGACGACCCCACCGACTCCGAACGGACATCTGCTGCAAGATCTTGTGGTTGGGTTGCGTCCGATCTTGGCGTCTCCGAAGCATGACGCCTCTGCTCTTCCGCTATCAGCCACAACTTGCGCACTCGCAATTGTCTCGCCGGCACCCAAAGCAACCCGATAAGCAGTGACACAGTAATCGCGTAGGCCAGCCAGACGTATACCCCGTGGCCATCCATGTCCATGGCCGCCGCTATGGATTCAAAATACATTACTCAAACCCTGCCCACTGTCTTACCCAGGAAGACTGCCGATGGTGCCAAATCAACTCTGCGCGCATATTCATAACCACCGTCACGGCGAACAAACCATAAAACGCAACAATCATCAGAAGCAGCGGGTACATCATGCTCACATCGATTGCGGACTCGCCTGTAAATTTGATTGAGCCGGTTGATGCAGGGAGTACCACCAGTCGACCGACTTGTAGATGATCGGGATATTGACTGTGCCTACAAGACTCAATACGGCGCAGGCTTTCGCCGCCGCCGCTTTGTTCTCGTACGCTTCAAACAAAGCCACCACGCCCAAGTAAAGAAAAAAGAGGATGAGCATCGACGTAATGCGCGCGTCCCATACCCACCAGGTGCCCCAGGTTGGCTTGCCCCATATGGCGCCAGTCACCAGCGCAATAGCCGTCAGCACTGCCCCTACCGGCGCCGCAGCTTTCATCGCAATGTCCGCCATTTTTATTCGCCATATGAGGCTGATCGCACCTGCCAGGGCCATTACGTAATAACCCGCCAGGGCCACCACCGCCGCCGGCACGTGTATGTAGATGATGCGATAAGAATTCCCTTGTCGAAAGTCGGGCGGCGCGACCAGCAACCCCCAGAAGGTACCGACAAGAAGCAATATTAGGGTCAGCGGTAACAGCCATTGCACCAAGTTGCCGCCGAAGCGGAAAAACCAGGGCGGTGAGCCCAGCTTGTGAATAAAAGACCACATCGTCAGATTATAGCGCCTAACAGGACCTGATGACTCACCCAAGCAAAGCCATACCGGCTGACCTTAGAAACGTTTGATCGTCAACCATTGTCCAGCGAGATACGCAGCGCCGCCCCAATCGCGATCGGCGCCAACGCCAGCGAAACCAGCATCAACGCGGCGAGTAGCGCCAACCAACTCATCACATTGCCATCTCGGGCTGCCTCAACAACCGCTGAGCTGCCGAATATCAACACGGGAACATGCAGTGGAATGATAATGAGCGACAGTAGCAACCCCCCACGTCGGATGCTGACAGTGAGCGCGCTGCCGACCGCGCCGATCAACGTTAAACACAAAGACCCCAGCAGGAGGCTCACCACCAATACCGGCAAAGCCTGACTTGGCAATCCCACCATCACCGCAAAGAGCGGCGACACCAGTGCCAGAAGAAATCCAGTGCCCAACCAGTGAGCTAACACCTCCGCGAGAGCCAGAATGGCCAGAGGATGCCGCGCGAGGCACAGCTGCTCAAGGCTGCCATCTTCGAAATCCGAAGCGAATAATTTACTACTGACCATCAAACTGGCGAGGAGCGCCACCACCCACAATATTCCGGGTGCCATTTGCGATAGTCGCTCTGGGTCAGGTCCCAAACCGAGCGGGAAAAGTGTCACGACCATGAAAAAAAATAGCAGTGGATTTAAAAGATCAGAGGGACTGGCTGCGAGCGCTTTGCCATGACGCAGAAACTGCCTAAGAAAAGCTGCCGACAGAGAGAGCGATACCGGATCAGAGGTTGGCATATCGTGTGAGATCCAGGTCATGCTGGTGGGCACCAAAACGACTTTGCTGGTGACTGGTGAATAAAACCGCTCCGCCCGACGCAACGTGGCCGGCGATTTGTTGCTCAAGCCATTGACAGCCCGCGGTATCTAACGCCGTAAATGGCTCATCGAGGAACCATAGCCGCGCGGGAGTTAGACAGAGTCTTGCCAGCGCCACTCGCCGCTGTTGCCCCGCTGACAGCGCACCCACCGGCACTAACTCATAGCCCGACAGACTCACAGCGCTCAGCGCGTGTCTTATCTGCTCATCCCCCACAGGCGTGTCACAGGCAGGGTGCAGGCGAAGATTGTCGAGCGAGGTTAAAGCACGCTTGAGCGCAGTACTGTGGCCGATAAATAGGGTAGATGTGTCGCACTGTATAGTCCCCTCTACCCCCAGGCGCGCTAATCCTGCCAGCGCCCTCATCAGACTGCTCTTGCCTACGCCATTGGGCCCTACCAGTTGCCACAATTCCCCCGCTTCAATACGAAGTGACACGCCGCGCAGTAGTGGTCTGTCTCCCCTGTCGATGGCAACCTCTGTCGCGGCCAGGAGACTCATTAGAGGTTCACGACCCGAATATCCGGCAAACCCAAACTGGCGTCGACTTCGACCGAGAGCCCCCCGAAGTCGAACAGCGAGTGATCCATCAGGTGTGAGGGAGCTACATTGCCGAGCGCTCGAAATATGCTCTCTGTGCGGCCCGGATATTGCTTTTCCCATTCATGTAGCATTCTCTTGATCTCCTGACGCTGCAGGTTTTCCTGAGTCCCACAGAGGCTGCAAGGGATGATGGGGAACTGCATTGCGCTGGCATAACGGGCAATGTCTGACTCCTTGCAATAAGCGAGAGGTCGAATCACAACATGTCGTCCGTCGTCACTTTTCAGCTTGGCCGGCATCGCCTTCAACTTGCCTCCGAAAAACAAGTTGAGAAACAACGTCTCGACAATGTCATCCCGATGATGGCCGAGCGCAATCTTACTGGCTCCAATTTGGTCGGCAAAGCCGTACAGCGTTCCTCGCCGCAAACGAGAGCATAGGCCACAGGTCGTCTTCCCCTCAGGAATAACGGATCGCACGACGCTGTAAGTATCACGTTCAAGCACATAAAACGGGATATTCAACGTTTCCAAATAACGCGGCAGCACCTCTTCAGGATATCCGGGTTGCTTCTGATCAAGCGTGACGGCGACGATCTCGAATTCGATTGGCGCGCTGTCGCGCAACGCCATGAGAAGTTCGAGCATGGCATGGGAATCCTTTCCTCCCGAAATGCAAACCATCACGCGATCCCCTGCCTCGATGAGACCAAAATCGGCGATCGCCTTCCCCACCTGACGGCGCAAACGCTTTCTTAACTTGTTGAACTCAAACCGGCCCTTACGCGAGTCCGTTTGTTTCAAATTGTTACCCCTTGTGTCAACCACTGCCGTTACTGGCTCCCATCTCTTTTATTGCCCGCGATAATAGGAGACAGCGGGTCGACACGCAAAAGTCCTCGATCATCAAGGTAGCGATCTCACTTCGCGTTCCGGTCTGCTTTATTCTTGTTAGCAGGTACTATCCGGCCCAGGCACTTGTCTTTTTGGGGCACTACAAGGAAAATCCGCACCGCTTCCCTAACCCATCAACCCCAACCTAGAGGTCATAGCTGATGAAATCACCTGTTCGCGTCACAGTAACTGGAGCTGCTGGTCAAATTGGGTACGCACTCCTGTTCCGTATCGCATCCGGATCGATGCTCGGCCATGATCAACCGGTGATTTTGCAGTTGCTTGATATTACCCCCGCGATGGAAGCGCTGAATGGCGTCAAGATGGAGCTGGACGACTGTGCCTTTCCCCTGCTGAGCGGTGTCATTTGTACCGACGATCCCGAGGTAGCGTTCAAAGATTGCGACTACGCGCTACTGGTCGGGGCGCGTCCGAGAGGACCGGGCATGGAGCGGAAAGACCTACTCGAAGCCAATGCTGCTATCTTTGGCGTTCAGGGCAAGGCCATCAATGCGGTCGCCAGCAGAAACATCAAGGTCTTGGTTGTGGGCAACCCTGCCAACACAAATGCACTGATCACCCAGCGCAATGCGCCCGATATCGATCCGCGCCAATTCACCGCAATGACTCGGCTCGACCACAACCGCGCCGTCACCCAACTTGCGCAGCAGACTGGCACCACTGTTAACGACATACGACAAATGATCATCTGGGGCAACCATTCAGCAACCCAATATCCTGATGTTCATCACGCGCTGGTAGAGGGCGGCGCTGCGATGTCGCTGATTGATATGGATTGGTATCAGACAGGATTCATCCCAACCGTGCAGCAACGCGGTGCCGCCATCATCGCAGCACGCGGAGCTTCTTCGGCGGCATCCGCCGCCAATGCCGCAGTCGACCACATGCGAAGCTGGGCGCTAGGAACGCCTGCAGATGACTGGGTCTCGATGGGCGTTATTGCAGACGGTTCTTACGACATTGAACCCGGCCTCATCTACTCATTCCCCTGTCGTTGCCAGAACGGTCACTGGGAAATCGTGCAGGGGCTCGACATCGCTGATTTCAGTCGACAAAGGATGGACGCTACTGCCGCCGAGCTCGCCGAAGAGAGAGATGCGGTTGCTCACTTGCTGAGTTGACAACGGCCGAGAGGCAACGATTAATACGCGTTGGTGAGTTAAACCTCACGCAGCAATACGATGGGCGGTGTGCGGACTACGTGGCGACAAGACCACACACCCAGGCAACCGATAACCATCGCGCCGATGACTGGCCCCAGCCACCACATCAGTGGCGTCGGGGTCCACACCATATCGAAGACCTCGGTCTGCAGTACGTAAGTTGCCGCCTCAGCGCCCACGCCAGCAAGTCCGCCCGCCAGCGCCCCCAGCACCAAAAATTCAATCCACAAAGTTCCCAGCAGCAACTCTCTTCGCGCACCCAGCGCCCTGAGTAGCGCCGCCTCCCTTAGCCTGCCGTCGAGACTGGATTGAATCCCGGCCACCAGAACAAGAGCGCCTGCCAAAAGAATGACCGCCAAAACCAGCTCCAATGCCCTTGCGACCTGATCCACGACAGCACGCGTCTCTGCAATCACCATGTCTAACTCAATCACGGTCACCGTAGGTAACTCGCGCACCAATTCATTCAACACATTTTTGCGATCAGGCGTTAATAAAAAGCTGGTCATGTACATGCCGGGGTAAGCCGCCAGCACGGCGCGCGGAAAAACCATGAAAAAATTGGGCCGCATCGACTGCCAATCAACCCGGCGAATATTGCTCACGGTCACTGTGAAAGTGTCAGCGCCAATACGAACCGTGAGATTATCGCCGACAGAAGCGCCGATATCACGAGCAAATCCCTCTTCGACTGAAACCCAAGCCTCCGTAGTCGCCCGCGGCCACCACTCCCCGCTGATGAGTTCGTTGCCGGCAGGCTGATCATCTGACCAGGTGAAATTGGCCTCGCGCTGACGCGGTGCCGTTTCCGTCTCGGCCTCATCCCACCGCGGTAGCGCCTCGCTGTTGACCTCCATCACGCGGCCTCGAGTCATCGGATACAGCTTTTCAGTCTGTACCGCGCGCTGTGAGAAAAAATCCTGCAGCTGCTCGCGCTCCTCGGGCGCAAGGTTGAGTAAAAAGTGGTTGGGAACATCCGGCGGAAGCTGCGCTTGCCACTGACTGATTAGCGACGAGCGCACTACCGTCAGCATTAACATCAGCATGATCGCAATACCAAAGACCACCATCTGCAGCGAATTCGAACGGCGACGGCGCTGCAACCCGGCCAGCGCAACCCGCCAGATACTGCCCGCAAAGCCACCGATTGAATGCCCGCCAGCCAGCAACGTGCGGCCAAGCGTGACCCCCACGAGCGTCACCAGAACCAATCCCGCAACGACCGACAGCGTCACCTTGACGCTACCGCTGTACCACCACATCAAACCAATGAGTGCAGCCCCACCGAGCAGTAAATCCCGAAACTTTTGCATGCGTGCAACATCAACCTCCGCACGCAAGACATGCAGCGGCGACGCACCCGCCAACCGACTCAGGGGCGGCCATGCGAAGAAAAACAGGCAGACCATCGCGGTGACGACACCCATGATCACGGGCTCCCAGCCCGCAGATCCCGGCTCCGTAGGCAAAAGAGCACCCAAAGCCCAAATAAACCCAACCTGTATTGCCCAGCCAAGGATACATCCCAGCAACGTCGCCACTGCGCCAAGAACAAGCAGACACTTGCCATACAGTCGACTGATCTCGTGGGATTGGGCCCCCAAACTTTTAAGAATGGCGACATACTGGGTATGGCGCTCACCAAATCGTCGACTGGCCAACAGGATTGCCGCCGTCGCCAGTACCACCGCGAGACTCCCCGCGAGCAATAAAAAGCCCTGCGCCCTATCCAACGTATTGCCGATTCTGGGCTGAGAGGTCGCCACCGAATCAACCCGCTGTCCCTGCCCGAGCTGGGGTTTCAACCAAGTCAGAAAGGTGTCTACCAGATCAGCGCTCCCACCCAAGAGCAAACGGTATTCGACGCGGCTTCCCGGCTGAACCACGCCAGTGGAAGGGATATCCTCGGTGCGCATCAACAAGCGCGGACCAAAGCCAAACACCGCCGTAGTGGCATCAGGCTCACCGCGAACTGCACCGGTGATCATCAACGGCTGCTCTCCGACGGTGATCATGTCTCCCGACGCGACGTCCAACAACGCAAACAATCGCGGCGCCAGCCAAACTTCCCCAGGCCCGGGAATCGCTACATCATTGAGTACCGCGCCATAGGGGTCCATCGACCACTGCAAGTTACCCTTCAGAGGATAGCCCGGTGACACTGCCTTTACCGAGACCAGTGCCATTCTCTCGATGTCGGCAACCGCCATTGAAGGGAATCCGAGAGATGCAGACACCTTCAACCCCAATCGCGAGGCTTCGTCAATCCATGTCTCGGGAATATCAGTGCGACTGACAATCACGGCGTCGGCTGCCAAAAACCGCGCACTCTCTGAAAGTAATGCCCCCTGCAATCGCGACACAAAGCCGCTAATACCGACCACAACAGCAACCGCCAATACCAGCGCCATCAACAAGATACTTAATTCACCACCGCGCCAGTCTCTCGCCAGGAATTTCCAGGTTAGCGTTCTCATCATTGCTTTAGGCGTTCAGCGTGCAGAGCTCACCTGCATCCATCGCGAATCGTATGTCGCAGCGCTTAGCCAGTCGATCATCATGGGTAACCAGAACCAGTGTGGTTCCCTCACTCGCATTAAGCTGAAACAGCAGGTCGATCACTCGCTCGCCAGTCCGGGTATCCAGATTACCGGTGGGCTCATCAGCGAACAGAACTTTTGGTTGCCGAGCAAACGCTCTGGC